>JAABUQ010011526.1_pt1 | contig 11257 bp, 9 predicted proteins | sample 5560001 | NCBI WGS metagenome assembly JAABUQ01 (sample SAMN10711888, study PRJNA513371) | rock metagenome | isolation source: Antarctica rocks | place: Antarctica: Victoria Land, Finger Mt nord | collected 2015-12-18
GTCGGCGAGCGAATCGTTGATGACGACGATGCCTTGCAGCACGACGCGGCCGCTCCCGATATTGATGTGCCCGACTTCGCTATTGCCCATCACGCCCGCGGGCAGCCCGACGGCCTCGCCACTCGCCTCGAGTAATGCGGTCGGATACGTCGCGAGCATCCGCGTCCAGTTCGGCAATTGCGCCGCAGCGATCGCGTTGCCGTAGACCTCATCGCGGTGACCCCAGCCATCGAGAATTGCGAGGACCAGCGGGCCCTTGCGCGCGCGGCCATCGTGCGCGGGACGACTCACGCGACGCCGGCTTTCGCGCTCGCGCCACCGATGACCGCGGCGAACGTTTCTGCCGCCAGACTCGCGCCGCCGATGAGTCCGCCGTCGATTTGCGGCATCGCCATCAGCATCGCCGCGTTATCGCCTTTCATGCTGCCCCCGTAGAGAATGCGCGCGTGGTCGAGTCCGGGAACGCACGCGCGGATTTCGGCCGTCACGGCGTTCGCGTTTTTAGGCGTGTCGGTGAGCCCGGTACCGATCGCCCAAATCGGTTCGTACGCGACGACGCAGCGCGAAACGTCCTGCGGATCGACGCCCGAAAACGCGGCGCGCGTTTGCAGCGTCACCTTCGCGCGCGTTTCGCCGAGTTGGTGTTCGCTCGCGGTCTCGCCGACGGCGACGATCGGGATCATGCCGTGGAGTAACGCGCTGCGCACTTTGCGATTGATCGCGTCGTCGGTCTCGCCGCAAAACGCGCGGCGCTCCGAATGGCCGAGAATAACGTAGGTGACCCCGATTTCCACGAGCATCGGCGCGGAAATCTCGCCCGTGTAGGGGCCGTGAGCGAAGTCGTGCATCGTCTGCGCGGCGAGCGCGATCGCGCAATAACCAAGTTCCTCGCGCACGGCGGCGAGCGCCGTGAACGGCGGCGCAACCGCCACATCGACGCCCGCGGGCAATGCAAGATCGCACAGGTCGCGTGCGAGGGCGCGCGCTTCCGCGATCGTCTTGTGCATCTTCCAGTTGCCGGCGATCAGCGGCCGACGCGCGACCGGCGCGCCGCTCACGATTGCGCGGCGGCGTGCCGACCCACGCGCGCGGCGGCTTCGAGTGCCGCGACACCGGGAAGGGTCTTGCCTTCGAGAAATTCGAGCGTCGCGCCGCCGCCGGTGGAGACGTGCGTCATCGCCTCGGCAAACCCGAGTTCGTGTGCGGCCGCGGCCGCATCGCCGCCGCCGACGACGCTGGTCGCGCCGTGCGCGGTCGCTTCGGCGATCGCAAAGCCGACCATTTTCGTACCGTTGCGATACGGTGCTTTTTCGAAGACGCCCATCGGGCCGTTGAACACGATCGTTTTTGCGGACCGTAGGACGCCTGCGTACGCGGCGGCCGTTGCAGGGCCGATATCCAAGATCATTCGATCGCCAACGTCGGCGAGCGCGACCGTTGCCGCGTCGTCGTCGCGGTCGAACGCGGTCGAAACGACGGCGTCAGTGGGCAGATGCAACGGGATGCCCTTGGTCTTCGCGAGCGCGATAATTTCAGTTGCGGGGCCGAGATCGGAATCGCGCAGGCTCGTGCCGACGTCGACGCCTCGTGCGGCGAGAAACGTGTTGGCCATGCCGCCGCCGATGACGAATGCGGTGACGCGATCGAGGAGGGCCGTGAACACGCCGACCTTCTCTTTCACCTTCGCGCCGCCGATCGCGCAGACGAACGGCGTGGCCGGATCGTGCGTGAGCGCGCCGAGTGCGCGCAGTTCCGCTTCCATCAAAAGCCCCGCCGCGGCGGGCAGATGTCGCGCGATACCTTCGGTCGAGGCGTGCGCGCGGTGTGCGGTGCCGAAGGCATCGTTGACGTAGAGGTCGCCGAGCGCCGCGAGCTTCGCTGCGAATGCGTCGTCGTTGGCTTCCTCGTCCGCGTGGAAACGGACGTTTTCGAGCAACACCAGATCGCCGTCGTTCATCCCGGCAACGGCCGTCTCGGCAATCGGTCCCACGCAGTCGTTCGCGAACGCCACGTCCGTGCCGAGGTGTTTGCTCAGTTCGACCGCGACGGGGCGCAGCGACATCGACGGCACGACTTTGCCATCGGGACGGCCGAGGTGCGCGAGCACGATCGTGCGTGCGCCGTGCTCGCGGAGGTACCGCAACGTCTCGAGTGCGGCGAGGATGCGTGTGGGATCGCCCACAACGCCGTCCTTCATCGGGACGTTGAGATCTTCGCGCACGATGACGCGTTTGCCGCGCACATCGAGATCGCGCAGGGTCATGAACTGCATCGTCTGCCCGCTCAGACGGCGGCGGGCAGCTTCGCGAGGACCATTTCCGTGACGTCGGCGAGACGGCACGAGTAGCCCCACTCGTTGTCGTACCACGCGGCGATCTGCACGAGTTCGCCCTGCGCGTTGTTGAGTTTGGAATCGATGATCGAACTAAACGCCGATCGCTTGAAATCCGACGAGACCAACTCCTCGTCGCTGTAGCCGACGATGCCCTTGAGATCGCCGTCGCTCGCCGCACCGCAGAGGATCGCGTTGAGTTCGTCCTTGGTGGTCGCCTTCTTGACGATCGCGACCAGGTAGATCATGGAAACGACCGGCGTCGGCACGCGCAACGCGAAGCCGTCGAAGGTGCCTTCGATCTCGGGAATCGTGAGGAACAACGCCTTCGCGGCGCCCGTGGACGTCGGGACGATATTCGTTGCCGCGTTACGCGCGCGACGGAGATCTTTGTGCGGCGCGTCGAGGATGTTCTGGTCGTTGGTATAGGAGTGAATCGTATTCATGAAGCCCTTGACCCAGCCGAGCTGGTCGACCACGGGCTTGAGCGCCGTTGCCAGGCAGTTCGTCGTACACGACGCGTTCGAGATGATGTGGTGTTTATCGGGCTCGTACGCCTTATGATTCACGCCCAGGACGAGCGTGATGTCCTCACCTTTGGCCGGTGCCGAGATGATGACTTTGCGCGCGCCGCCGCCGTCGATATGCGCGCGCGCTTTGCTCGCGTCGGTGAAGATGCCGGTCGATTCCACGACGACGTCGACGCCCATCGACTTCCACGGAATTTTGCCGGGGTCGCGTTCCGCGAAGACCTTGATCGGCTTACCGTCGATCGCGATCCCGTCCGCGCTCGCCGAAACGTCGCCCGCGAAGGTGCCGTAATTCGAATCGTATTTGAAGAGGTGCGCGCATTCGGCGGGGCTCGTGAGGTCGTTCACCGCGGCGATCTCGACGCCGGGGTGGCGCTCGAGCAACGCTTTGGTGAAGTTCCGACCGATACGGCCGAACCCGTTGATACCGATACGCAATGACGTCTCCTCGGAGTGAAAATAACGCGGTCACGATGGATGCGGGCAGCGGTCGTGTCCGTTACCCGACGCTTACCCGGTGACCCTTTTTCCCAACTCTTCCGAGATTACGCCTCGGGCGCGAGACCCGAGGCGATCCGCAGGAGCGCCGCGATGCGACCGTTCATCGTCGACTTTTTTGCCGGCGGCGACGCGCGGCGACCGAGCTCGGTCAACGTTTCCGTCGGGTGCGCGAGGCGTAGTTCGGCCGCTTCGCGCAGCGGTTTCGAGAGCCGCCGCATGCCGTATCGATCGACGACGCGCGCGATCGCCGCACGCTGCGCCGCGGCGGCGCTCATCGCCCGATCGACGTTCGCCGCTTCCGTATTCACCAGGCGATGGATGCGATTCTTCGTTTCCTTGAGCGCGCGGACATCTTCGAGGTGCAGCAATGCGCGCGAAGCTCCGATCGCGGCGAGGACTGCCGTGATCGCATCGACGCCCTTGAAGTACACGATCCCGCGGCCCTTGCGCGGGGCGACCTTCGGCGCGAGACCCTCCGCGCGCAACAGTGAGACGAGGCGACCCGTCGCGGCATCGTCCGGAGGTACGAACTCGACGTGGTAGCCGCGTGCCGGCGAGGCGAGGGATCCGCAGGCGAGAAACGCGCCGCGCAGTTCCATGCGCCGATCGCAACGCGCGGGCATGCGTCGAGTCGGGACGGTCGCATCGAGGTGCACCGTTACGAGATCGATCTCGTAGGTCGGCACGCGCACGACGCGCGATCCGGCGACCTTCCGGATCGCGAGCGACTTACCGCCGTCGAGAAGCGCGAGCGCGAGTCGCGCCACGGCGAGGCGCTGGGTCCGAAAAACGCGACCGCCAGGCGGCGCGCCGTAGCGCACGAGCGCGTCGCGCAGAGCCGCGCGGCAGTGCGCGGTGGCGACGGGTTCCCGCGCGAGCGCGTCTTTCGCATCGCCCGAGAGCGTGGACGTCGCGCTCGGGAGGGGCCGCGCTATCCCAGCCAATCGACGGGCTCGTCCTTGCGTTCCGAGACGATCTCGTACATCGGAATGTCCTTGAGCGCGGGCGTCACCTTGAGCGGTACGCGTAAGATCTTCACCGTGAGGAATTTGCGCGCGTAGTGCAACTCGATCACGTCGCCGACCTTGACGTCGTAGCCTGGCTTGAGCGACTTGCCCGCAATCGTGATGCGTCCGTTCACGAGCGCTTCATGCGCCTCGCTACGGCGCTTCGCGAGCCGCGAGACCTTTAAGTACTTATCGATTCGCATACGTCATATCTTCGGAACGACGCACGTGCCCCGCGCTCGGCAGACGACGACGGGCTCCGCGAGAACGTCGGCGGCGCTGGGCGAACGCGCGGGATTCGCGGCGATGACCTTGACCGCTTCGAACGTCATCTCGCGCGAGCGCGAGCCGCGGCGGACGATGCGACCCGTCGTCTCGATATAATCGCCGGCGTGGACGGGTGCGAGAAATTCGACCGAGGCGTAGCTCGCGAAGAGGCCCTCGTCGCCGGATTCGCGGACGCACAGCTCCGTCGCGAGGTCGCCGAAGAGCGCGAGCATGCGCGCGCCATCGACGAGATCGCCGCCGTAGTGCGCGTCGTGCGCGGACATCCGCACGCGAAGATGCGCGGTTGGCATCTCGGCGGGCTCGAGATAGGGCCCGCGGGGGCTCGGGCGATCGCTCACGCGGCTTGCGTCTTCGCGAGTTGCCAGAGTTCTTCGAGCTCGCCCGGCGAATAATCGCCGAGCTTGCGGCCTTCGACGTCGGCGCGACGTTCCATAAAGGTAAAGCGCCGAAAGAACTTGTCGTTCGCATCGCGCATCGCGCCCTCGGCATCGACGCCGAGCGCGCGCGCGAAGTTGACGACCGTGAAGAGCACGTCGCCGAGTTCCTCGCGAATCGCGCGCGTATCGCCATCGCGACGCGCCTCTTCCAATTCGGCGACTTCCTCGGCAAGCTTGGCGCGCACGCCGTCGATGTGCGGCCAATCGAAGCCGACGCGTGCGGCTTTATCTTGCATCTTCTGGCCGCGCTGCAAGCCGCCGAGCCCGCGCGGAATACCGTCGAGGCGGCTCGTCCGTTTCGCGGCGGACGGCTCGAGCGCTTTGAGCTGTTCCCAGTTCTGCCACACCTCCGCGACGTTCGCGACCGCGGCATCACCGAAGACGTGCGGATGCCGGCGGATCATCTTGTTCGAGAGTCCGTCGACGACGTCGGCGATGGAGAATTTGCCGCGCTCGGTCGCGAGCTGCGCGTGAAAGACGATCTGCAACAAGAGATCGCCGAGCTCTTCGCAGAGGTCGCCGTCGCTATGATCTTCGATGGCGTCGGCGACTTCGTAGGCTTCCTCGATGAGGTACGGCACGAGCGATTCGTGCGTCTGCTCGCGGTCCCACGGACACGTCGTTCGCAGGCGGGCCATCACTTCCACGAGGTCCGGCCACGTGTAGTGCGCGGATGCGGGCGGAAGCGGGACGAGCGGCATCGCGATCGCGGCGGAGAGCGTCGCGCGCGGCATACCGGGCACGAGTTCGCTCGTCGCGCCCGCGCGCTCGAGGGCGCGCAAGAGCAGCGGCAGGCCGGGAAAATCCGAGAGCGGGTTCCCGAGCACGCCGATCGCGAGCGGTTCGCCGTCGTACGCGGCAACGAATGCGTCGATCGCGTCGCTGGAACCGCGCACGAAGAGTGCGGGATCGGCGATGCGGTCGCGTAACAGCGTCACGCCCTCGCTCTCGAGGAAGAGCGCGAGTTCGGGCGGCGCGAGCAACGTGACGGCGCGCCCGACGGCGCGTAGCGCTTCCAGGCTGCCGAGCGTGACGAGATCGGGATCGCCCGGGCCGAGGCCCACGATGCGAACGAGTCCGGACGGTTGCGCTTTCGGTCGTGACATCAAACAAAAACGTTCGCCGCGGACGCGGCGGCTCTTAGCGGGCCGTGCGTGCGTGTCTACTTCGAGGCGGCGGCGCTCGGTGCGGCGGCTGCCGATGCGGCGGGCGCCGCCGCCGAAGCGGCCGAGGCCGGCGGCGCGGGCGGCAGCGCGTCCTTGAGGCGGTCATCGTAAATCTCGATCTTCGCCTTGCTACGCAGGCCCGCGAGGAACTGCGGAATCTGCTGCTGCTCTTGCTGCTGCGTGAGGAGCGTCTTGATCTTGTCGCCCGAATTCGCGAGCGTTGCGATCGTCGCGGGTTTCTTTTCTTCGACCTCGATGATGTGGTACCCGAAGGGCGACTTCACCGGCGGTCCGACGACGCCGATCTTTTGCGAGAAGGCGGCGGCTTGAAACGCGGGCACCATCTGACCCTTGGAGAAGAAGCCGAGTTCGCCACCCTTGTCTTTGCTCGACGGATCGGTCGAATTCGCTTTCGCGAGATCTTCGAACTTCGCGCCGCCCTTGAGCTTCGCTTCGACGTCCTTCGCTGTCGCTTCGTTGGCGACGAGGATGTGGCGCGCGCGCACTTGTTCCGCCGTATCGAGGGTCGCGTGATTCTTGGCGAGATACGCCGAGGTATCGGCGGGGGTCACTTTGACGCTCGCGGCGACGGCTTTTTCCACGACGAGTTGTTGCTTGAGGATCTTCCTGACGTCGTCTTCGGTGAGGTTCTGCGCTTTGAGGATCTGGTCGAATTGGCCGGGCGGATACTTCGACTTGATCTCGTCTTCTTTTTTCGCGATGTCGGCATCGGATATATCGATGTGATTGTCGGCCGCGTACTGATCGATCAGGGCGCTTTGCACGAGTTGGTTGAGCGCGGCTTTGCCCTGCGGGCCGCCCTCGAGCTTGCCGTCGTATTCCGTGCGCGAAATTTTGGTGCCGTTGACGCTCGCGACGTCACCGCCGGCGTTCGAACCGGACGAGCAGCCGGCGACGGTAAGGCCGAGGAACGCGGTCGCGAAGACGGCGAGGACGCGATTGGACATCAAAAACTCCCGAGCGAACACAAAGGCGCGGAGCCACATCGGACTCCGCAACCGTCGTCCGGTTCGCCTGCCCGACCGTGGGGCTCCTCTTTATGTACGACCGATCGTCAGGATCGCAACGTCGTCGTGCGCGCCGTCGCGCAAGACCGCCTCGACGATGGCCGAGGCGACGTCGCCGGCGGTGCGCACGGTTACGTCGGCGAACGCCGCCCGTAGCGCGCGATCGCCCGCGATGATGTCGCGTGTCGATTCGATGAGCCCGTCGGTATAGAGGACGAGCAAAGCGCCGGCCTCGTACCGACTGACGCCGCTCGGCGGCTCGTCGTCGTCACGCAAGCCCAGGGGCAGGCCCGGCGTCGCGAGTTCGACGAGCGTGCCGTCCTGGACGCGGAGCAGCGGCGGCGGATGGCCCGCCGACGCGTAGACGATCTCGCCACGCACGAGGTCGATAACACCGACGAAGGCGGTCACCATGGTGCTCGGAAATTGCGAGCGCAGCGCCCGATCGGCGGCGCGCAGAATGACGCGCGGATCGCCGTCGAGCTGCGCGGCGCCGCGCACGATCTGGCGGACGCTACCCATGATCACGGCCGCGGGCAGACCACTTCCGGAGACGTCGCCGATCGAGACGACTAGGCGACCGTCGTCGAGCGCGAAGGCATCGTACCAGTCGCCGCCGACCGTCGCCTCACGTTTGCCGGGTGCATAGAACGCGGAAAACACAAGGCCAGGCGTCTGCGGCAGGCTGCTGGGAAGCGAGGCGACTTGGAACGCTTCGGCGACCGTCGTGTGGTGCGCATAGCGTCGCGCATTATCGATCGCGACGGCGGCGCGCCGAGCGAGCTCTTCCATGAGCCACATGTCGTTCTCGTTGAAGGGCCGTTCCTGACCGCCGCGCATGGCGGCCATCGTGCCGTAGACCGCGCCGCCCGCGAGCAGCGGCACCACGAACGCGCAATCCGCACCCAGGGCCACGACGTCGTCGTAGGTTTCGGGCCGGAGATGTTCGCGTAGCACGCGTTCGCCGACGCCGGACATGAGCCGCGAACGTCCGCTGCGTAGCGCCACCGGCGTGCCTTGCCTCGAGTCGGGATTGCCGTAGTACGGCCCGCGCAGGCGTTCGGCGATCTCGGCTTTCGTGGGGTCGCGGTGGGCGATTGCGACGGTCTCGACCGAATCGTCGCCGGTCACGAGATTTACCGTCGCCCAATCGGCGAGTCGTGGGACGACGGCGTGCACGAGTCGTGCCAGGCGCGTTTCGAGATCGAGCGACTCGACCATCGTCTCACCGACCCGCGCGAGAAAGCGGAGGTCATCGGCTGCGCGGCGGCCTTCTGAGGCGAGCGAAGCGCTATCGAAGGCGATCGCGATGCGCCGCGCGATCTCGGTTGCGAGGCGAACCTCCGCATCGCCGAGCGAGCGTTCCGTCTCCCGATCGGTCTCGATGCCGAGCACGCCGTGCGACGCGTCGCGGCCCACGATCGGCACGAGCACGACGTCGCGTGCGCCATACGCGGCGAGCATCGCGAGATGCGCGTCGTCGGCGGCGAGATCGGCGCGCGTCTCGGCCGTCATTGCGACGACGACGGGACCCCTCGAACGTGCGGCAAGTTCGGGCAACCGGCGGCTGGCCTGGGGATACGCGCGCCAGAGTTCGCGCGCGAGCGCCCCGCGCGCCCGATCGGCATGCACGAAGGTCGTCGGCACGAGCGTTCCGCCGGCATCGGGCCGGTACACGGCGAAGCACGCGCCCGCGAGGGGCACGAGTCGCGTGCCGATCTGCGCGAGCGCGCTATCGGGGTCGGGCGCGCTCGCAACGAGCGCGCCGATCTCGGCAAGTAGCGCGAGGTACGCTTCGTACCGGTGCGCGTCGTCGATATCGGTCGCGACGACGGCGTAACGCCACGATCCGTCGGCCGCGGCGAACGTCGGGGCGCCGCGCACGGCATACCAGCGATACTCGCCCCGACGGCCGCGAACGCGGTACCGCGCCGTGAAGATGGCGCCTGCGGTCGTTGCCGACGACCACGCGTCGCGCGTCGCGGCGACGTCGGCGGGGTGCATCATCTCGGCGACCACGACCTCGCCGAGCGACACGCTGCCTGGGTTGAACGCTTCGTGCCATGCGCGGTTTGCGTAGGTCACGCGTTCGCCCGCACCCACCACCGAGACGTTGACGGGCAAATCGTCGAAAAGAGCCCACGGGTCGAACGGCGCCGCATCGCGCGCGTCGACCGTTTCGGGTGGTGGCGAGTCCGATTTCATCGGACCAGGCACGTTCGGCATCACCACGCTCGGTTGCTTTCGGTCCGAGCTACATCGCTTCCAAGAGCGCCCGCAGGAGCGGCAGATGTTCGGCCGGCTTGCGATCGGGTAGGTCGATCGTGACCTTGCCCTCGGCGAATCGGAAGCGATTTTTCGTCAGGGACTGCAATTTCGGAATCGTCGTCGGTGAGAGCTCGAACGACGACCCGACGCCGAGCGTCAGGCGCGTCGTGTCGATGATAACCCGCGTCACACCCTTTTCGATCGCCTTCGTCCGCAGCTTCGTCACCTCGACGAGATTGAAGAGTTGCACCGGTAGCGTTCCGAAACGATCGCGCAGTCCTTCGGCAATCTCGTCGACGACGGTCTCGCTACGGGCGTTGGCGAGTTGCTGATACGCCGCGATCTTTTGCGAGACTTGCGGGATGTAGCCGCTCGGAATGTACGCGTCGATCTTGACGTCGATGACGGCCTCGCGCTTCTCGGGCATGTCCTCGCGCGAGCCCTTGCGTTCCGCGATCGCCTCGGCGAGCAGCTCGCAGTACGTCTCGAACCCGACGGCACCGATGAAGCCCGATTGTGCGGCGCCGAGCAAATTGCCCGCTCCGCGAATTTCGAGATCGCGCATCGCGACCTGTAGTCCACTGCCGAGGTGTGTGAACTCGCGAATCGCTTCGAGCCGCGCCTTCGCATCTTCGGAAAGCGCCTTGTGCGCCTGGTACAGCAGATACGCGTAGGCCTGATGATTCGACCGGCCGACACGTCCGCGCAATTGATAGAGTTGTGCGAGGCCGAATTTATCCGCGTCGTCGACGATGATGGTATTGACGTTGGGAATGTCGATGCCGTTTTCGATGATCGTCGTCGCGACGAGTACGTCGATCTCACCCTCGACGAATTTCGACATGATCGGTTCGAGTTCGCTCTCGCCCATCTGACCGTGCCCGACGGCGACGCGCGCCTTCGGCACGAGCTGCTCGAGCGCGCGCACGACACCGTAGATCGACTCGATGCGATTGTGCAGATAGTAGACCTGGCCGCCGCGATCGAGTTCGTTCGCGATCGCCTTCGCGACGATGGCGTCGCTCGCGGGGACGACGACCGTCTTGATCGACATGCGATTTTTCGGTGCCGTTTGGATCATCGAGAGATCGCGCACGCCGAGCAGCGACATGTGCAGCGTTCGCGGGATCGGCGTCGCCGAAAGCGTGAGCACGTCGACGGTCGCTTTCATCTGCTTGAGGCGTTCTTTGTGCATCACGCCGAAACGCTGCTCTTCGTCGACGACGATTAGGCCGAGGTCTTTGAAGACGACGTCTTTCTGCAACAGGCGATGCGTGCCGACGACGACGTCGACTTTGCCGTCCGCGAGATCTTTGAGCGTCTGCTGCTGTTCTTTTTTCGTCTTGAAGCGCGAGAGCTCTTCGATGCGCACCGGAAAGCTCGCGAACCGCGCGCTGAACGTGCGATAATGCTGCGCTGCGAGCAGCGTCGTCGGAACGAGCACGGCGACTTGACGTTTGTCCGCGATCGCCTTGAACGTCGCGCGCACGGCGACTTCGGTCTTGCCGTAGCCGACGTCGCCGCAGATCACGCGGTCCATCGGCTTCGTTTTTTCCATGTCGGCCTTGGCGTCGTCGATCGCTTTCTGCTGATCGGGCGTCGTGTCGTACGGGAACGCCTCTTCGAGTTCGGCCTGCCAGGGCGTATCGGGGCCGAAGGCGTGGCCCGTGGCGATCTCGCGCTCGGCATAGAGTCCGACG
>JAABUQ010011527.1_pt1 | contig 11257 bp, 10 predicted proteins | sample 5560001 | NCBI WGS metagenome assembly JAABUQ01 (sample SAMN10711888, study PRJNA513371) | rock metagenome | isolation source: Antarctica rocks | place: Antarctica: Victoria Land, Finger Mt nord | collected 2015-12-18
CGAAGCAGTGATCGTGCGCGAGATGGCGCGGGCCACCGCGCTTCGGCTCGGCCACCGGGCGATCATGGCGCCGATGCTGGCTCCGGACGGCACCGGCAACGGCACCCACATCCACTTCAGCCTGCAGGACGTCCACGGCCGCCCGGCGATGCCCGAACCCGGCGCGGCGTTCGGCCTGTCGCCCGTCGCCGCCAGCTTCGTGGCCGGGGTGGTCGAGCACCTGCCGGCGCTGTGCGCGCTAACCGCCCCGAGCGTCGCGTCGTACTATCGCCTGACGCCGAACCGCTGGGCGCCGACCTGGGCCGTGTTGCTGGAACAGGACCGCGGCTCGGCGCTGCGGATCTGCCCGGTGTTCGCGGCATCGTCGGCGGAAGACGCAGCGGCAAAGTTCAACGTCGAGTATCGCGTGGCCGACGCCGCCGCCAGCCCGTACGTGGCATTGGGCGCGATCGTCCACGCCGGACTCGACGGCATTCGCCGCCATCTGCCGCCGCCGTCACCGCCGCCCGCCGATTTCTGGACGCGCGACGATGCCGGCAAAGCCGCGGCCGGGGTGCGGGCGTTGCCGGCCACCCTGGATGCCGCGTTGGACGCGCTGGAGGCGAGCGAGGCCGCGCATGGCTGGCTCGGCGGCACGCTGCGCCACGCCTATTTGCGTTTGAAACGCGCCGAGATCGCTGCCCTGAGTGGAATGACACCGGATGAAATCTGTCACCGTTACGCGGAGGCCTACTGACGATCATGCCTGCATCCTCCTTACTGCTCGATGCCGACGAACCCGCCCCGGTGCGCCTGCTGCGCCCCGACGGCGACTCCGACTTCGTGCTGACCGTCGATCACGCCGGACGCCTGCTGCCGCGCAGGCTAGGCACGCTCGGCATCCCCGACAGCGAACTGGCGCGGCACATCGGCTGGGACATCGGCATCGCCGCGGTCTCGGAGCGACTTTCGGCGGCGCTCGACGCACCCGCGGTCATGCAGCTCTATTCGCGCCTGGTGATCGACTGCAACCGCAGTCACGGCGTCGACAGCTCGGTGCCGGCCCTCAGCGAGAGCACTCCCATTCCGGGCAACCGCGACCTCACCTCCGACGATCTGGCGGCGCGGCGGCAGGGGCTGTTCGTGCCATACCACGCCGCCATCGCGGGGGTGCTCGACGCGCGGCTGGCGGCGAGGCGGCGCAGCGTGGTGATCGCCATGCACAGCTTCACCCCGGTGTTCAAGGGCGTGTCGCGGCCGATGCACGTGGGCGTGCTGTTCAATCGCGACCCTCGCCTGGGCCGCGCCCTGCTGGCGTTGCTGCAGCGCGAGCCAGGACTGGTGTGCGCCGAGAACGAGCCTTACGCGGTCAGCGACGCCACCGACTACGGCATCCCCACCTACGGCGAGCAACGCGGGTTGCTGCACGTCGAGATGGAAATCCGCCAGGACCTCATCACCGAGGCCGCCGGTCAGGCCGAGTGGGCGGAGCGCCTCGCCCGCCTGCTGCCCCTGGCCGCCGCAGCCGTACAATAGGAACGCGCCCATGAGCTTGAACCCAGTGAGCATGACCCCAGCGCCTGGCCTGTTGAGCCGCGATGTGGAGATCGACATCGAGCACGCGGCACTGCTGTTCGTGGACGTGCAGAACTACAACGCGCGGCCGGACGGCGGCGAGTACAGCCACCTCGACCCGCAGGAGGTTGCGGCGCGCTACGGCGAGTTCTTCCACGCCATGATGACGCGGGCGGTGCCCAACATGCAGCGCCTGCTGGCGGCGTGCCGGGCCGCCGGCATCGAGGTGACGCATACGGTGATCGAGAGCATGACCCGCGATGGCCGCGACCGCAGCCTCGACTACAAGATCTCCGGCTTCAACGTGCCGCGCGGCTCGTGGGACGGCCAGGTGCTCGACGCCATCGCCCCGGCCGAAGACGAGATGGTGTTCCGCAAGACCTCATCCTCGGTCTTCATCTCGACCAACATCGACTACGTCTACCGCAACCTCGGCGTGCGCTCGCTGATCGTCGCCGGGGTGCTGACCGACCAGTGCATCGACAGCGCGGTGCGCGACGCCTGCGACCTCGGCTACCTCGTGACCACCGTCACCGACGCCTGCGCCACGCTGACGCAGGAGCGGCACGACTGGTCGTTGCGCAACAATCGCGGCTACAGCCGGCAGGTCACCACCGACGCCATGATGGCCGAAATCGAGCGGCTCGCGAAGATGGTCAAGCGATAGGCGGGTTTTGCACAATTAGCGTGCTGTGTGCCGCCACCGCGGCGCGGCTCCGGCTGGCGGCACAAAATACCCCCGCAGGCCGCGTTGACACGGTTTGCGGCATCACCGTAGCGTGACCTGCCTTTGAACAGTCTGTGAGTATGTCATGCGCTCAGTCCTTTTGCGGTCGGCAATCATGGGTTTGGCGGTGGCCGGGATGGCTGGCGTGGCGCAGGCGGCGCCGGTCCGTGGCGGCACGCTCAACTTCGCGCGCAACGCCGACTCCCTGTTCCTCGATCCGGTGCTGAACGACAACAACGCCGACATCTGGATCCTGACCAACATCAACAGCACGCTGCTGGAGCCGACGCCCGACGGCAAGAGCGTGCGGCCGGGTTTGGCGACGTCGTGGGGCGCCTCGCCCGATGGCAAGACCTTCACGCTCAAGCTGCGGCCAGGTATCAAATTCGCCGACGGCAGCCCGATTATTATCGATGACGTGGTCTGGTCGCTGAACCGTGCCAAGGATCCCAAGCTGGGCATCTGGAACTTCCTGCTGACCTCGATCGACAAGGTCGCGGCGGAAGGCAGCGACACCATCGTGCTGTCGCTGAAGAATCCCGACCCCAGCCTGCCGGCCGCGCTGGCCACGTTCAACTCCAGCATCATGCCGCAGAAGTTGTTCGAGGCGTCGAAGGGCGCCACCGAGGAGGAAAAGGCGCACAGCTTCGCCGAGCACCCGGTCGGCGCTGGCCCGTTCATGCTCGACAGTTGGCAGCGTGGCAGCAAGATGGTGCTCAAGCGCAACCCGTACTACTGGGGCAAGGACACCAGCGGCGCCGCGCTGCCATACCTCGACCAGGTCGTGCTCACCGTCGTCCCCGACGACGCGACGCGCATCCTGCAGCTGAAGGCCGGGCAGGTCGACGCCACCGAGTTCGTCCCGTATGAGCGCGCCAAGGAGCTGCAGGGCGACCCGAACCTGACCATGGAGCTGTTCCCCTCGACGCAGGTGACCTACGTCCAGTTGAATGCCCGGCCGAAGCTGAATGACGGCTCGGACAACCCGCTGGGCAACGAGAAGGTGCGCCAGGCGCTCAACTATGCGCTGAACAAGAAGGCGATCATCCAGATCGTGACGCATGGGCTAGGCACGCCGATGCAGTCGTACATGTCGTCCACGACGCCGCTATACGCGGCACTCGGACCGGCCTATCCATATGACATGAAGAAGGCGAGGGCGCTGCTGGCGGAGGCCGGCTACTCGAAAGGCTTCAGCCTCGTGGCGCTCTCACAGGCCGGCAAGGCCGACGACACCTCCACCCTGGCCGCCATGCAGCAAATGTGGACACCGCTGGGCGTGAAGCTGTCGATCCAGCAGATGGATCTGCCGACGCTGAGCGCGCGCTACCATAAGAACGACTTCCAGATGCGCACTGGCTACTGGACCAACGACATCGCCGACCCGAACGAGATCACTTCGTATTTCGCCTATTACCCGAACATCCAGTCCCAGTTCAGTGGCTGGAAGAGCGACCGCGTCGACACGCTGTTCGAGCAGAGCCAGACCGAGCAGGATAAGGCCAAGCGTGCCGCCATGTACAAAGAAATCCAACAGATCTATGTGCAGGGAGCGCCGATGTTCTTCATGTTCGAGAGCCCGTTCGCGGATGCCACGCGCAAGCAGGTCAAGGGCTTCATGCAGATCCCGTTGGGCAACGACGTGTTCGAGACCGCCTATATCCAGAAGTAGTGCATATATTTAGAAATAGCCGGGCGGACCCGGCGTGATTGCCCGGATCGCCAGCCGATTGTTGCAGATCGTCCCCACGTTGATCCTGATCGGCGTGGTGATGTTCGTGCTGGTGCGGCTGCTGCCGGGCGATCCGGCGGCGGCTTTGCTGGGCGACCGCGCGACGCCCGAGATGTTGACGCGGCTGAACGCGCAAATGGGCTTCGACCAGCCGATCTACGTGCAGTTCTGGCGCTACCTCGGCCATCTGCTGCATGGCGACCTCGGCTTGTCGGTGAGCCGTCGGATTCCGGTAACGGACGTGCTGGTGCAGCGCCTGCCGGTGACGCTGGCGCTGGTCGGGCTGGCGGCGGTGATCGCCGTTGTGCTGGCGGTGCCGCTGGCGTTCCTGGCGGCGTTGCGCCGCAACCGCGCCTCCGACGTGGTGCTGCGCGGCGTGTTCCAGGTGGGGTTGTCGACGCCGGTGTTCTATCTCGGCCTGCTGCTGCTGGGCTTCCTCGGCGCGGGACTGCGCTGGTTTCCGGTGGGCGGCATCGGCGAGGGATTTTGGGACGAGCTGTACCATCTGATATTACCGGCGCTGACGCTGGCGCTGAGCCTGTCGGCGATCCTGATGCGCAGCCTGCGCAGTGCCGTAATCGGCGTGCTCGACGCCGAATACGTCGACTTCGCCCGCGCCAAGGGGCTGTCGCCGTGGCGGGTGATGACCGGCCACGTGTTGCGCAACGCGATGATCTCGACGGTGGCGCTGCTCGGCCTCAACATCGGCGCGCTGCTCGGCAACACGGTGATCGTGGAGACGGTGTTCGCGGTGCCCGGCATCGGCGCGCTGGTGGTGGAGGCGACGTTCGGGCGCGACTACCCGGTGGTGCAGGGCGTGACACTGGTGCTGGCGGTGATGGTGTCGATCGTGTTCCTGGTCACCGACCTGGTTGAGAGCTGGCTCGACCCCCGGGCCCAGGCGTGAGCGGCACGATTCCCTCCGTGTCGGATGCGCCGGCGAGGCGGCGCTGGCCACGGATCGGCAAGGTGCCGGTGCCGTTCGCCATCGGCATCGTCGTCACTATCCTGTTCGTGATCGCGGCGGTGGCGCCGGGGCTGGTGTCGCCGTATGACCCGCTCGCCTTCGATTACGACAACCTGCAGGTCGGGCCGAGTTGGGGCCATTGGTTCGGCACCGACAATTTCGGCCGCGACGTGCTTTCGCGCACCATCTGGGCGGCGCAGGTGGATCTGCAGATCGCGCTGTTCTGCACCCTGCCGCCGATGGTCTTCGGCACCGTCGTTGGGGCGCTGGTCGGCTATTACGGCGGCATCGCCGACGCGATCTTCGGCCGCGTGGTCGATCTGGTTGTGACCTTCCCGTTCATCGTGCTGGTCATCGCCATCGTCGCCGTGCTCGGCGCGGGACTGGTCAACGTCTATATCGCGGTCAGCGTGGTGGGCTGGGTGTTCTACGCCCGCCTGGTGCGGGCCGAGATCCTGGTGCTGCGCAAGGCTGACTTCGCCGCCGCCGGCCGCGTCATGGGCTACGGCGACATGCGCATCATCTTCCGCCACCTGCTGCCCAACGCGCTGACCGCCGTGGTGGTCTACTGGATGACCGACATGGCGCTCGACATCCTGCTGGGATCGAGCCTCGGCTACCTCGGCCTGGGCGCGCAGCCGCCGACCGCCGAGTGGGGCGTGATCGTGGCCGACGGCAAGAACTTCATGGAGACGGCGTGGTGGATGACGGTGTTTCCCGGCGCCGCCATCGTGCTGTGCGGCAGCGGCTTGAGCCTGTTGGGCGACGGCTTGGCCGATTTGATGGCGGTGCGGCGTTGAGCGTGCCGCTGCTGTCGGTGCGCGGGTTGCGCACGACCTTTGCCACGCCGGCGGGCGATATCGACATCGTCGATGGCGTCGACCTCGACGTGCAGGCCGGCGAGATGCTGGGCCTGGTGGGCGAGTCCGGCTCGGGCAAGAGCATGACGTTGCGCTCCATCCTGCGCCTCGTGCGCCCTCCCGGTCGGGTATCTGGCGAGATGCTGTGGCGGGGCCGCGACCTGCTGGCGCTGCCCGAGGCGAAGATGCGCGGCATCCGCGGGCGCGAGATCGGCATGATCTTCCAGGAGCCGACCACGGCGCTCAACCCGGTGGCGACGGTGGGCCGGCAGATCCTGGAGAACCTGGAGGCGCACAGCGACATGGGCCGCACCGCGCGCCGCCGCCGGGCGGTCGAGCTGCTCGACCTTGTCGGCATTCCGGCGGCGGCGCGGCGGCTCGACGACTACCCGCACCAGTTCTCCGGCGGGATGCGGCAGCGGGCGATGATCGCCATCGCCCTGGCCTCCAGCCCGGCGCTGCTGCTGGCCGACGAGCCGACCACGGCACTCGACGTCACCATCCAGGACCAGATCCTGAAGCTGCTGCTGCGCTTGCGCGAGACGCTGGGCATGGCGGTGATCCTGGTCACCCACGACCTCGGCGTGGTGGCGCAGAGCTGCGAGCGGGTGGCGGTGATGTACGCCGGGCGGGTGGCCGAGATCGGCACCGTGCCGACGGTGTTCGCCGCTCCCGCGCACGCCTACACGCTGGGCCTGCTGCAATCGGTGCCTGACGCGCAGCAGGCGCGCCAGCCGCTGCGCCCGATCGGCGGCGCGCCGCCGCGCCCCGGCAGCGCCGGCGAGACCTGCCCGTTCGTGCCGCGCTGCGCCTTCGCCACCGCCGAATGCAGCGAAGGCAGGCCGCCGTTGCTGCAACTCACGCCCGGGCATTTCTCCGCCTGTGTCCATTGGATCGGGATCGAGCGGGCCAAGGGGACGCCCCAGCCATCGGCAGCGGTGACGCTGGAGCATCCCGCGCACGCCAGGAGTGAGGCGGCGCTGCTCGTCGTGGAGCAGCTCAGCAAGACCTTCCCGCTGCGCCGCTCGCTGGTCGACGCGCTGCGCGGGACTCCGCGGCCGAGGGTCCACGCCTTGTCGCAGGTCGACCTCGCGGTGCGGCGCGGCGAGACGCTGGGCATCGTCGGCGAGAGCGGCTGCGGCAAGTCCACCCTGGCGCGCTGCCTGGTGCGGTTGCAGCCGGTCGACTCCGGCAGCATCGACTTCGACGGCTTCGACGTGGTGCGGCTGCGCGGCTCCGACCTGCGCGCCTACAACCGGCGCGCGCAGATGGTGTTCCAGGACCCGTATGGTTCGCTGAACCCGCGCATGACGGTGCGCGCCATCCTGTCGGAGGCGCTGAGCGTTCACAGGATGCGGCCGACGCGCGAGATCGAGGGCCGCATCGCCGAGTTGATGGACATTGTGCGCCTGCCGCGCGAGGCCGCCGACCGCCGGCCGCACGAGTTCAGCGGCGGCCAGCGCCAGCGCATCGGCATCGCGCGGGCGCTGGCGCTGGAACCCGACTGCTTGATCGCCGACGAGCTGGTGTCCGCGCTGGACGTGTCGGTGCAGGCGCAGATGGTCAATCTGCTGTTGGAGCTGCAGCAGCGGCTGCACCTGACGGTGCTGTTCATCGCCCATGACCTGCGGCTGGTCCGCCACCTCTCGCACCGGGTCGCGGTGATGTACCTGGGCCGCGTCGTCGAGCTGGCGGAGACCGAGGCGCTGTTCACCCGCCCGCGCCACCCGTACGCCAAGGCACTGCTGGCGGCCGCCCCGGAAGTCGATCCCGCGCGGCGCAACACCGTCGAGGCGGTGCATGGTGAGTTGCCGAGTCCGGTCAACCCGCCGCCCGGCTGCCCGTTCCATCCGCGCTGCCCCGAAGTCATCGCGGTGTGCCGCACGGTGCGCCCGCCGCTGGCGCCGTTGCTGGACGGCCGGCTCGCCGCCTGCCATGTGGCGTCCCTGGAAGACGAGCGCGCCGTCGCCGCGTGAGGCGCGCCATCAGGAGCACCCCGGATGACCAGTGACATCGCCTTCCTGTCCATCGACGAGCTTGGCCGCCGCTACCGGGACTGCACGCTGTCGCCGGTCGAGGTCACCCGCCTGTGCATGGAGCGGGTGGCCGAAGCCGAGCCACGGCTCAACGCCATCGCCACCGTGCTGACCGAGACGGCGCTGGCGGCTGCGGCGGCGGCTGAGCGAGAGCTGGGGCAGGGGTTCGACCGCGGCCCGCTGCACGGCGTGCCGGTCATGGTGAAGGATCTGTTCGCGGTGGCCGGCAGCCCGACCCGGTTCGGCGCCCATGCGGCCTTCACCGAGCATCCGGTCAAGGACGCCGCCCTGGTGGCCGCCCTGCGCCGCGACGGGGCGGTGCTGCTGGCCAAGACCAACATGCTGGAGTTCGCCTATGGCGCGGTGCATCCCGATGTCGGCCAAACCAACAACCCGCACGATCCCGGCCGCACCTCGGGCGGGTCGAGCGGCGGGTCGGCGGCGGCGGTCGCGGCCGGCTTGTGCTACGCGGCGGTCGGCACCGACACCGGCGGCTCGATCCGCATCCCGGCAGCCTATTGCGGCATCGTCGGCCTGAAGCCGACCTATGGCCTGGTCAGCCTGGAGGGCTGCCTGCCGCTGTCCTGGTCGCTCGACCATGCCGGACCGCTGGCGCGAACCGCCAGCGACGCGATGCTGCTGCTGAATGCCATGACCGACCGCGAGTTCGGCCTCGGCGCGCTGGATTTGCGCGGCGTGCGCCTGGGCATCGTGCCGGCGCAACGCGATGCCGCCTGCCTGACCACGGACGTGCGCGAGGCGTTCGCCGCAGCCTGCGCGCGGCTGCAGGCGGCTGGGGCGGTGCTGGTCGAGGTCACGGTGCCGGAGTTCGATCTCGCGTCGGAGGCGCTGATGGCGCTGCTGGGACCCGAGGCCGCGGTGGTCCACGCCGACCGCCTCGCCAGCGCGCCCGATGCGTTCGGTTCCACCACGCGGGCGCAGATCGAGGCCGGGTTCGCAGTGCCGGCGGTGGCGTACGTGCGGGCGGAGCGGCTGCGGCTGCGGCTGCGCGCCGCCTTTGCCGTCCTGTTCGAGCAGATCGACGCGGTGCTGTCGCCGACCGTGCCGTATGTGGCGCCGGTGGAGGACCCGGTGATGGATGAGGGAGGCATCTCGGACGAGATGCTGTTCTCCGCCGCCGCCAACCTGACCGGCTGTCCCGCCCTGTCGCTGCCGTGCGGCATGTCGCGGGACGGGTTGCCGATCGGGCTGCACGCCACGGCCGAGGTCGGCCGCGACGCCTGGTTGCTGGCGCTGGCTGCGGCGATGGCGGGGGTGGTCGCCCCGACCGCGCGTCCGCTTGGATCGGGCTGACGCGCATGGCAGCGCTGCCGCACCATGGCCGCTACGACTATGTGCCGATTGCTGGCCGTGCCGTCTACGACTGGCCCGGCGGCGCGCGGCTGGCGGTCTACGTCGGCCTCAACCTGGAGCATTTCGCCTGGGGCGAGGGCTTGGGAGCGGAACTGGCGCCCGGCGGGCCGCAGCCCGACGTGCTCAACTACGCCTGGCGCGACTACGGCAACCGGGTCGGCGTGTGGCGGCTGCTCGACCTGTTCGGCGAACTCGGCTGGCCGCTCTCGGTCATCGCCAACAGCAGCGTCTACGACCATTGCCCGGCGGTGATGGACGCGGCGCGGCGGCGCGGCGACGAGGTGGTGGCGCATGGCCGCAGCAACAGCGAGCGCCAGGGCACGCTGGCCGAGGCGGCGGAGCGGGCGCTGATCGACGAGGCAACCGCCCGCCTTGCCACGGCCGAGGGCGCCGCGCCCGCCGGCTGGCTCGGCCCCTGGATTTCAGAGAGTGACGCCACGCCCGACCTGCTGGCCGAAGCGGGCTACCAGTACCTGCTCGACTGGTGCATGGACGACCAGCCGGTGTGGCTGCGCACCCGCGGCGGCGGGCGCATCATGGCGGTGCCGTACCCGCAGGAGGTCAACGACATTCCGGCGATCGTGCCGCGCGGCGGCGGAGCGGCGCAGTTCGCCGACACGATCGTGGACCAGTTCGACGAGATGCTGGAGCAGTCGGCAGATGGCCCTCTGGTCATGGGTATCGCGCTGCACCCCTACATCGTGGGCCAGCCGTTCCGCCTGCGCCAACTGCGCCGGGCGTTGCGCCATATCGCGGATCGGCAGGACCGCGTGTGGCTGACGACCGCCGGCGCCATCGCCCGGCACGCCGCCGCGTTTATGCCTTGAATGTGCATATAAATCCCGCTAGTAATGCGCATCAATGCGCGGATGCTATGCACATGCAACTCTACGACCTTCAAGCGGCCAAGCGCCCGGTCAATCTCACGCTGAACAGCGACTTGGTGGTCCAGGCACGGTCTGCGGGACTGAACTTGTCGGCATTGGCCGAAGAAGCGGTGGCTGCGGCATTGGCTCGCCGCACTCGGGAAAAGCTAGATGCCGAGATCCTTCAGGCTTGCCGGGTGCACGATCTATATTTGGCCGAATACGGAAGTCTTGGAGAAGCGGTGAGGGCAGGCGCCGATGCCGCCGAGTAGCCCGCGCTGGCTGGACATCGTGCGGCACCGTATCCGAGGCTTTCGCGGCCCATATCTTCTCATCCTTCAACACCATAATATTCCTGCGGCAAGCCGGATTGTGGCACCTGTCACGTTGCCGCTGCGAGGCGATGTGGATGTTTTGGCTCCGCGTCTCACCATCCACGATGTCGAGTATCGGGTGCGGATCCTCGACATGAGTGCCGTGCCCCTAGCAATGCTGGCCGACCGCGTGGCGTCTGCAGCCGATAGCGCCGATGCCATTATGAGCGGCCTGGATATCATCCTGCACGGCTACCCGGTCGGGATGCCACTCTGACCAACTGCGTCGGCCCTTGTGCGCGCGCCGTTGCGGTGTATAACCCGCCGCTTCCCTGCCGGGGGATTGGCATTTCCCGGCTATGCTCACGCGCCATGGTGGCGTGGGGTCGCTGACCCGGAGCGGAGACAAGCCAAAGGGGACTACATGCCGCTATACGAATGCGTACTCATTGCACGCAACGACGTCACGCAACAGCAGGTCGAGGGCATCGCGGATATTATCGCGGCGCAGTTCGAGCCCGAGGGCGGCGAAGTCAAGAAGCGCGAGTACTGGGGCCTGCGCAGCCTCGCCTACCGCATCAAGAAGAACCGCAAGGGGCACTACATGCTCCTCGGCCTCGACGCGAAACCCGCCTCGATGAACGAGATGGAACGCCTGCTCGGCCTCAACGAGGACGTGCTGCGGTTCATGACCATCCGCGTCGACGAGATCGAGGAGGCGCCGAGCGCCATCCTGTCGCGCAAGTCCGACGATCGCGAACGCGGCTTCCGCGGACCCAAGCCGGCCGGGCGCTTCGACAGCGGGCGCAAGCGCGGCTACGACGACC
>JAABUQ010011528.1_pt1 | contig 11254 bp, 7 predicted proteins | sample 5560001 | NCBI WGS metagenome assembly JAABUQ01 (sample SAMN10711888, study PRJNA513371) | rock metagenome | isolation source: Antarctica rocks | place: Antarctica: Victoria Land, Finger Mt nord | collected 2015-12-18
GGGGCCGAGCCATGCCTTCGCCATCAATGCCTACCTTTACCCCGACGGCCCTCTGCTGAGCACAAGCAGCTATGACGAGAGCGGGGCGGCCATCCGGCAGATGAACTATGCTTACGGACAGGAGGGTGAAATGCGTGGTGTCAGCGGCAGCACCGAGCCGGTCACATATACCTATGATGCCCTCTACCGGCTGTCTGGCCTGGCCGACGGCGGCGGGAGCACGACGCACTACTTCTACAACACGGCGGGCCACCTGTACCAAGTGGCTTATCCGGGCGCGGCCGCATTCACGACGCCACTTGCGGCAGGCACACGGGACACCGTCACGTTCCCCGCCTACGATACCACTGACAACATCCTTCGGCGCATCAAGCGCATCTTAATTTATCACATCAGCAGCAACGACATTTTAGCGCTGAGAGAAGTCTTTGACCATTGCCCGGCTTGAGCAAAGGCTTGGACGGCGGCCCTGGACACTACCCCCAGACACACGAAGGGTAGACAGAGTGCGACAGCAACGCGCCGCCTGGCCTGCAAAACCGCACATGTGCTCGAGTGAAAATTAAGATGCGCTAGCCCTGGCGTACCAAGCCTTCGGCTGCTTGACATTAGAAAACAATTCGTGGATAATAGTCAACCTTGAGCCGCTGATGGCAGTAAGTGGTTCGGACAACAGCATCCTGGCTTTTGCATCCTTGCGCTTCATGGAGATACTCCCCGGCCTTGCTGCTCTAGAAAGAACGCCCATGAACGTGGAAGACTATCGCCGGACGGAGTTTGCCGACGTTGTTGCGCGTGGGCCTTATCTGAACCACGCCGGAGTTGCGCCCGCCCCTGCTCGTGTCGTGCAGGCAGTGCAGGAAGCCGCCGCCCTGTCCGCCCGCGATCCGCTGGAGTTTCTTATGCAGTGGGTGCTGCCCGCGCGGGAAGCGGCCCGCCAAAAACTGGGGCGGCTGATGGGGGCCGCACCGGAACACATCGCCATCACCAAAAACACGGGGCACGGGCTGGCGCTGGCCGCCGATGCCCTCGTTTTGGAGCCGGGCGACAACGTCGTCTCAGCAGAGTGCGAATACCCCAGCGTCGTGTATCCCTGGTACGCGCAGGCGTACCGGGGCATAGAAACGCGGCTCGTGCCCTGCCGTCCCGATGGCACGTTCACGCCCGATGATGTCGCGGCCCAGATGGACGCCCGCACGCGGGTGCTGACATTGTCCTGGGTGCAGTTCGGAACAGGATACCGGGCAGACCTCGCCGCCTATGCGGCTTTGGCGCATGCCCACAACGCCCTGTTTATTGTGGATGTTATTCAGGGCCTGGGCGTGCTGCCGCTCGCATCCGAGACGCTGGGGCTGGACATTGTGGCGACAGGCGTTCACAAGTGGCTGTTTGCGCCGGGCGGCACCGGCGGTCTGTACATCGCCCCGCATGCCCTGGACAAGATGCGGCTGATGAACATGGGGGCGGGGGCCGTTGTGGACGTTGTCAAGTTTGATCCGCTGGACTTTGCGCCCAAGCCCAACGCGCAGCGGTATGAGGAAGGCACACCCAACGGGCTGGGCATTGTCGGCCTGGACGCGGCCCTGGCCCTGATAGAAGAAGTGGGGGTCGCCCGCATCGGGGAGCGGGTGCTGCACTTATCAAACTACGCGGCGCAAAGATTGGACGCCAAAGGGTACATTGTGGAGTCGCCGCGCGCAGACGAAAGCCGCGCGGGACTGGTGCTGTTTCGCGCGCCCCGCCTCGCAAGCGACAAAGTGCTGGAAGCATTGACAGCGGCGGGCGTGCAGGCCGCTGTGCGCAGCGGCCGGGTGCGCTTCTCGCCGCATTTTTACAACACCGACGCCGAGATAGATCAGGCCATAGACGCCCTGCCCTTCTAGGCCGCTTTTCAGCGCGGCAGCGCAGTCAAAGACGAATGACGACCCTGCCGCGCGGCATCCGCGTAGCGCACATGGGAGCCGCCGAAGATGTCCAGGGCGCTCCCAATTGTCAGGTCTACCCTGCCGCCGGAAAGCTGTTCCACGCAAGCGATGTCCTTTAACGCCCTTGCGCCGCCTGCATAGGTCGTGGGAAGCGAAATGCAGCGGCCCAGCAAAGCGACTAAGTCCTCGTCAATGCCCGCCTGCCGCCCCTCCACATCGGCGGCATGGACAAGAAACTCCGCGCAGTCGTCTTCCAGAGAACGAACAAAGTCCGGCGTGATGCGCGACTGTGTCACAGTCTGCCACCGATTGGTGGCGACAAAGTAGGCTCCATCCGCCGCGCGTCGGCAGCTTAGGTCAATGATCAAACGCTCAGCGCCCACCGCACGCACCATCTGCGCCAGCTTCTTGCGCGAGAACATTCCCCCTTCAAACAGAAACGAAGTCACGATGACATGGCTGGCCCCGGCCTCCAGGTACTCGGCGGCATTGGCATTGGTAATCCCCCCGCCCACTTGAAGGCCATGAGGATAGGCACGCAAAGCCGAGAGAGCAGCCTCTTCGCAGCCCGCGCCCAGCATGATCAGATGGCCGCCATGCAAGTTGTCGCGCCGGTACAGGGCGGCAAAGTCGGCGGCGGCAAGCGGAGACACATGGTTGACGGCGGCCTGTCCATCAGAGGTCAATGTTCCGCCGACAATCTGCACCACGCGTCCGTCTTTCAGATCAATACAGGGACGAAAGGCCATACGGCAATTGTACCTGCTCCCGCAGGCTTTGATGGAACCCCGAATCGTCCAGTGCGGCTCGGCCTATTCTCCATGCCACAGCGGCGTCTTTTGCGCTTCCCTCCCTCTCTGCAACGGCGTACCGACGACGGAAGAAACTGTTCCGTCGTCGGTACGCCGTAGATACGCCATCGCAACGCGCGAACAGCGCCGGGGGAGCGGCATCCATCCGGGGGAAGCGAGCGACTCATGCCGGCTTGACAAGTGGGCAGAAGCACCGTGAATTTGGATATTTCCTGGAACCCTGTTCCGCTTCAGAGTTTAAGCCGGCGCGGAAAACCGGCAAGGCTTTGCACTTTGTCTTTCTGCCGCATGTGGTACGCCGTGTGCGCCTGCTCCAATTCCAGCATCTGCGTGGCCGTGAGCGGCCCCAGCACGGGGTGTGCGTAACGTGTCTCGCTAGGGCGCAGGGTGTCCAGGACGCGGCGCATCTCATCCCGCGCTTTGTCCCAGCGCGCGAGCAAAGCGGGCAGCGGCACGTCCTCGCGCGGCTGCACGTTGGGTGATGGCAGCGGCAGGACAAGATTGTGCTGGAATGCGCTCAAGACCAGCCTGCGGCGCAGGGCGCGCGGCAAAACGCGGAACATGCGGGCTTCGGGTTCTATGGCGTGTGTGTCGCGGGCGCGCCCAACAGTTTCGTCGCTGAGCACAAGATGCTGCACGATCTGCCGAACGCTCCAGGTATCGGGGCCGGGTGTCCAGTTCAGCTGCGTGTCGCTGAGAGCGAGAGCGCTGGTTTTGAGGGCGGCGCGCTGACGTTCCACCTCATCGAAACGGCGCTGAAGTTCAGTCTGCATGGAGCTTCCTTTCCTCTTTAATGGATTAAAAAAGGGGCGCGGCGGTAGATCAGGGCCGGGAGGATTTCGCCGGGCGGGTCGCGCGGATCGCCCACGGTGTCAGTCATCACATAGTCGTTCAGCACGCGCCGGGGCATTTGCAGATCGCGGGTGAAGGCGATAATCATGTTGGGACGGCGTCGGGCGAGGATGGCGTACAAAGGGTCTCCGGGCGTTGTCCATTGGGGGTCGTCCACGCCCCAGGGGTGCTTGGTGCGTTTGGGCAGGCGGGCAATCTCGCGGTCTGTCAGGCCGCGCGTGTCAATAAAGTTCTTGTCCAGGTTGGTGTAGCCGGCGAGGCCCAGCTCGGAATAGGCGATGCTGACATGAGGCGGCAGATGACGAATAAAATGCGCGGTCGCCACCCACTTGCGCCCCAAAGACGTGTCGCAGGCCATCAGTGCGTCGCCCCGTGTGGAAAAATAGGCGCGCGACCAGGGCGCATGAGGCGATGCCAGGGCGCACGCAGACCACAGCAGCAGCACGGCGGCGGCCACCTGTCGCAGGCGCGGCGGCGGCACAGGAATGGCGCGCAGGCCGCCGCACTGCAAAACCGCCAGAATGGGAACGAGGGGCGCGAAGAACCGCCAGCCCGGCATCCAGTCGCCGCCGGAGCGCAGCACAAACACAGCCTGCGCCAGCACGGCAGCCCCCAGAACCGTCACAAGACGCGACCGCCCTCGCGCCCAGCCCCAAAAAGCAAGCGCCCAGAACGCCAGCATCCCCAGTGTGGAAACGAATTGTTTGGGATGCAGCCAGGCCAGGCCGCTCCACTGCACGGGGGCAAGCGAGACGGGATGCAGCAGATAGCGCAGCCCGCTGCTCACGCCTGTCGCGAGGGGCATGTTTTTGGCGAAATAAGTGTTCGGCACCAGCTCGCCGTAGTAGAGCAGGCGCGCGCAGACCAGAAGGGCCGCAAGCAGCAAAAATGAAGCGGCCCAAGCAACGGTGTGTTTGAGAGGCCGTCCATCCTGCCGTCCCCAAAAGAAGCGCAACGGCAGCAAAACCAAAAACAGCAAAACGGCTTCAGGCCGAGCCAGCAGAGCGGCAAACAGAAACAACGCAGACCGAAAGCCGCCCGCACCTTCGGCCACAAAGGCACGCACGGTCAGAAGCAGGAGAAACGCATACAAAGTCGTTTCCAGGCCGTTCACAGCGGCCTGCGCAAACATGATGTTTGCCGCCACGAGAAGCTGAGACACCAGAACATAACCGGGCGCAAAACCAGCCTCGCGCGCGAGTTTGGCCGTTTGCCACACGGACAGCAGGGCAAACGCCAGCCCCAGCAGCTTGGCTTGGAACAGAATGTCTACGGCGGGAGCGACACGCAGCAGCAGAGCGCTCAGCAGCAGGTGCAGGGGACTGGAGAAGCCTTCCACCCGTTCGCCGATGTTGAAGACGGGGCCATGCCCCGCCAGCAGGTTCGCCGCGTAGCGATAGGTGATATACGGATCATCGGGAGTGACACAAAAGACGGCGTAAGCCCAAAGCAGCAGGACAAGGTACGGCAGCCAGGAAAAAGCGGAGGCGGCAAAGACAAAAGCCGCCCGCGACGGAGGTTCGCGGGCGGCTTGCGGGGCGGGGCGAGTTTCCATAAAACGGCTGGGTTTCCTAAAACAGCAAGGTTCCTGCGTGGAGAGAGACGCAGGGCAGCAAGGCTGCAAAGCGCGATTAAAGGCCGGAGGCGGCCAGATCAAAGATCACTTTCTTGGTTCTGGTGGAATAGGTGAAGACGACATCGCGCCCCAGCAAACGCCGAGTCAACGACAATTGGGTTTCCTGATAGTTTGCCGAGGCGTAATGATCCCACGACGAAGCGATGGAAATGCCCCAGTTATCCGAGACGCGATAATCAAAGTTTGCGAAAAGGTTGTTGTCGTGCAGCGGCAGGCCATAGCCGCCAATCAGCGACAGGTTCATGCGCGGGCGTGGAGACACAGTGTAGTTCAGTGTCATGCGCTGCTGGGTCGGCCCACGGTAGAAGCTGCCGACCAGATTGTCGGCAGTCAGGCGTGTTGTGCTGAGCTGGCTTTGCAGAGGGTCATAACGGTAGGTGTAGTTGAGGTTGAGGTTGCCGTGCCCAAAGGTCGTCCGGGCCGCGCCGAGAGTGCCCAGCAGGGTCATGGAGTGCCGTCCCCCGCTGCTGAAGCTTTGGCCGACAGAAAGGCCGTTGGTGATGGTCGTGTGGCGGTCAGGGTGCGTGGGAGCAGTGTAAAAGTGCATGTCCAGGGACTGCGTCGCCAGGGGCGTGACCACTCGTCCCTGGTCAGGCGTGGTTTGTATCACCTGGCCGCGCTGCGCCGATACGCCGAGGGTCATGTTGATGGGAGTTCCGGCCAAAGAACGCGGGGCGGTCTGGAGCGAAGCCGCCACAGTGGAGTTGGCATAGGAGTAGCCTCGGTAGCCCGGATCACGGTTGCCGGTGGCGGTCAGGTTGAGGGCAAAGCCCTGAAACTCCCGGCTGAGGCTGGACGAGGCGTACAAGCTGCGGTGCGAGGGATAATCTACATACAGAAAAGAATTGGTTTTATCGTCCAACCGCTGTGTGTGGTTCCACTGCATGCCCCAGTCGGGGCGCGTAATGCCTGTGATGCCCAAAGAGCCTGCACCGCCGTGTCCGAACGAATAGTCATGCTGGAGATCAAGGGCGAGGCCGGGGCGCGAAGCGTGCTGTGCGAAATAAGAACTGCCGCTGGAAAGGCCGTTGGACTCGGCAAAGGAAGACGCGGAGTTGCGCAAAAACAAGGTTCCCGTGCTGTGCGGGCTGACATTGTAGTAGATGGGGACGTTGACAAACAGCCCTTGTGAGCCAAAACCGACCACCTGCTGCCCGAAAAGCTGCTCCGAGCTCAAAGACATCTGGTGAAACGGCACGGACAGTATCTTTTTGCCGCCGGAAAAGATGGAAGCGCGCCGGAACTGAACACGATCACCGGGGTTCACCGAGATCGCGCGGGCAGACACAATCACCTTGCTTTCGGACAGGTCGTCAAAGCGGTAAATGTTAGTTTGCACGGCAGTATTGGCATCGTCGGCCTGCTGCGGCGTCGTTTCCAGCCCCAGCCCCCGAACATCCATGCTGAGGGCGGCATTCCGCCCGGTTCCCAGGACAACCGCAGACCCCGTATTGCCGCTCAGATCATAGCGGATTTCCGCGGCTCGCAGCGTGTGGCGCCCGCGCTGCAAAACAACATTGTGTCCCAGGAGAACGTTGGAGTTGAGACTGATTTGCAGCGCATCCCCATTGACCGACAGCCCTTTGTACTGAAGATGGGCGGAGCCTTTGCGTCCCTGGGCTTCCAGGATTTTGGCGTCCGCGCTGTAGATCAGATATTCGGGACAATCCATGTGAATCCAGTGCTCATCGCCGTTGCTGTAGGCTTCCTCGCGGCTGGAAGTGAACTCAACCTGGGCAGCCCCCGCGGACGACCCTGCCGAGCCGAGAAACGCGGTAGCAGTCAGATGCGCGGTGCCGGGGGTCGCGGCGCTGGTCAAAGTCGCGCGGGCGACACCTGCCGTTGTTTGCGCGGTGTCTTTGTCCAACGTCCCAAGATTCGTGGAAAACCGAACCGTAGTGCCGTCCGGCGCCACATTGCCGTCGCCATCGCGGACAGTGGCAGTCATTGTCGTGACGCTTCTTCCATCCGCCAGGATCACTTCCGGCGAGGGGGTTAGGCTCAGACTCGCTCGTCCCGAAGCCAGGGCAGAGGGGCAGCGCCATGCCAGCAAGAGCGCGGCGAAAACAAGGGAAAGCAGCAGCAAAGTCGCGAAGTGGGCACGAGGGTGTGTGTTGTTCATGGCTGTGGTGCCGAAAGCAAAGCGAAGTTGGAACACCCCTAGAACAGTGACACCGAAGATAAGGGGCGAAGGGGGAAAATGCCGCGGGAGTCATCGTGAAACAACCCCGGCGGCGTGAGAAAGGCATCCAGGGCAACCTTCTGCCCAACACCCAGTAGTTTATGGAGGCGTGGGCGCGGGAGGGGGACCACCGGGGCCTGCACCTGTCGTGCCGGTGGTTCCGGTAGATGTTGTCCCGCCGGACCCGGAGTTGCTGCTGCCATGGCTGTTGCTGAGAATGGCAATGAGCAGGGAAGTCGCCAGCACGCCGATCAGAAACTTTTGTCCGGCGCTGCTGTGTCCACGCTGCGAGGCAGCCATCAGGGAATGCTCAGAGTGTCCGCTGTTGATAGATGAGACGATCTTGCCGGCGACGATATTGACTGCGTCCTGGGTGACTGTTTGCAGGGTATCGGCGGCAGACGAAGGCCCTGCTTCTCCAGTGAAGGCGATGGTGCGCAAAGCGGCGCCTGTTTGAGTGCTGCGAAGGTCTGCACTTACTTCCATCTTCACTCTGCGCGTGACAGGATCGGCTGTGTATGTTTCCACAGCTCCGGTCAAATAATCATCGGTGGCAACTTGAGCCGCGATTTTGCCTGAAATTTGTGGGTCGGTGCTTGCTTTGGATAAATCATCTTGGGAGAGAACGTTATCCACCGAAGCGCGCTGCACTGACGGCAGAAATTTGGTGTAGGAGGTAACTTTGTAGGTGCCAATGGCATTCAGCCGCAGTTTAATCGCGTCATCAAGCTGTGAACCAATGGTAGCGGCAGGTGCGCCAGCATTGTTTGCAAATGGAAACAGCAGAATGCTGGCTACCGTAGGTGAGGTATTGTAGGTGGTGACATCGGCGGCACGGGCAGTTGTCAGCAGACCTCCGGCAGGGCTGCATAGCATCAGCAGTGCCAGCCCGCCGGACAGCAGACGCCTGCCCGACCGTACTTTATGAATAAACATCATGGTTTCTCTCTGAGTAGGTGTTCCCCGGCGGAAGTTTCAGTTTCCGCCGAGGTTTGATAGGAATACAGATCACTGGCCGTTGGTCGGCACCTGAACCGGGTCTGAGTAGATATAGGGGTTTGTGTCTTGGGAAGTGCCATTCTGCGGGTCACGCGCCCCGACCCGAGCAAATACCTGGCGTCCGGTTGAGAAACCGGAGAACAGCGTGTTCACCCGGTAATCCTGATTGGCTCCATTGTTGCGCAGGAACCATGTCACAAGCGGCCCACTAGTTTGCGGAGCGGCTTCCATGGCTCCGAGATAGGGGCCGGTAGACCCACCGGTTTGCTGGGGCGTCAGCACTTTTCTGTTGGAGAACCCTAGATTGTCGGCAAGTTCCAGAACATATTCCAAGCCTGACCCGGAGGCAGGTGTAGAATGCACGCTGATCGTGATATTATCCGGCCCCAATGAGTTGGAAAACGCATTGTAGCCGGTGCCCATTGTGGTGGGCGCCGATGTGACGGCTTCACCCATGTTGCTTAAATACACAGGCTCCACGTAGGTGATGAAATTGGTGGGCGTCCGTCCAGTCAACTGGTAAGTAGCAGCGTGGCCTGTGTTACCGGTTGTATTGCCGCTTGTAGTGCCACCTGTGCCGCCGCTTCCACCTGTGCCACCGTTTCCACTTGTGCTGGACGTGCCGGTGTTGCCGGGAGCGCCCGGATTTTGCGGGCTGCCGCCGTTGGTTGCCGGCTGAACGTACAAGCCTTCCACAAAATACTGAAGATGCGCCCCGATCTGCTGGATGCCCGTGCTGGGCAGAAAGCCGAAGCTCACCGATTGAAGGCCAGTCGTAGTACCACCGTTACCGCCTGTGCTCCCAGTACCGCCAGTTGTTCCACCAACGATGCCATTGATTGGCTTTGATGCGGTGATAGAGAGCTTATCGGCCCCATCATCAAACACAAGCAGAGAGTTTCTTCCTGAGGAAGAAAACACAGGAACTTGCCCAAAATTATTGATGCCACCGCCTGTGCCGGTTGTGCCGGTTGTTGTGAGCCTGCCGCCATCCTGGAGGATAGGAGGAAAGTCACTGCGGTAAACATGAAACTCCTGGAAATCGTTGACACTGATGTTGCCGGTCGTTGCAGTAACTTTTACTACAATCGGCGTGTAAGTAAGAGGGGTCGGCTTTGGATTAAGTCCGGGGATAGTTGTTCCGGTTCCAGTTGTGGTGCCCACAAAGGTGAAGGAAGTTTGAACCGGGAAAGAACCAATGCCGCCCAGCACGTCTGCGCGTCCTTCCACAGCAACCGGCTTGCCGACCTCCGCCCCGCCTAAGGAGCCGCTGCTGCTGCCGCGCTTGATAAGCGAGAACAGTAAAGCGCCGGCGAGGATCGCCAGGATGATTCCTGTCACGCCGCTGAAGATGCTGCGCTTGCCCGAAGAAGCCGCACCGTCAGATGCAACATCATCGTTGCGAGCGTTCAACACCCCACCCTGCACGGTGTAAGCAGGCAGCTGGTAAATCGCCGTCGCCCGGTCTTGCGGCTGAATGCCTAATCCACGGCGGCTGACTGTGGCCGTGGACTGGTCGGCCTGAGCGCCGTTGACCTGAATACGTCCGACTTCCGAGTTGTTGCGTGTGACGACCATGTTTAGGCCATTGAATAGGCCATCACGCGTTCCCCGGTTGAGAATAACGCTGTTCTGGTCACGGCTGATAAGAACCGTGGCTTTGGGAAGGTTAAATTGGGTGATCTGACGCACAGCGGCAAAAGCGGCGTTGTTGATTGCTTCATTGACCAAGGCATCGTCATCATTGGTACTGATCGCACGGGGGTTGGAGCGTCCTTGCGCCAAAGCGCCGTTGACCAATTCGCCTGTATTGGTGTCAATGACACGAATGATCACGCTCGCCGTAGCCTGCCGCGGGCTGCGGCTGAAAGAAACGGCAGCCACTTCGCCGGTAGCAACGGCAGGAACACCGAGACCACGCCCCAGTCGCTGCAGGCCGATCGCATCTAGGGGCGCGGTCAAGCCAGTGTCGGCAATCCCTTTTTTCGTCTCCTGACGCGACAGAACTGCATATTTATTGCTTTTGCCCAGTTCAACGACGAAAGCATCGGACGCTGTGCGCCCTACTTCTGCACCGCCGTAGCCGGAGCGGTTTTCAAAATCGAGAACAGCCCAGGTGGGAGTGCCGTTTGTTTGGGCCTGCACCGGCACGGTGCTGAGCACAAAAAGCAGCAAGGGCCAAATCATTGCCATGGAAAGCAGCCAGCTTATTGGCCGTGCGCTCCAGTGTTGCTTGAGTCGTTTCACGCTATCCTATACCTCCTGAAATAACACTTTGGAAAGTGTTTCAAATAGACACATGTTAAGAACCAGTCGGGATCAGCACCGTTGTGTTGGCATACACGTAGATCCAGTAGGCTTGCCAGGGCTGCAATGTCCCACCCGCCGTCACAGGCACATAAGACGAGCCATTGTACCCGTACAACGTCCCCGACACCAGACGGTAGTTGTTACTGGCCGCAGTTGTGAAGTCCAGAGCCGCTCCTCCTGCTCCATTGGCAAAGTGCAGGCCTGACGCGCCCGATACTGAGATTGCCTGCAGGCTCGGCACGCCGATCATGTTCCAGCCAGCTTTTAGGCTTACTGGAATGGGGAATGCGCCAGCCCCCGGAGCCGCCGCAGTCACAGCATGAGGAGCCAGCAGGTACACCCAGTAGCCCTGGCCCAGGCGCAGGGCGTCGGCAGGAGGCGTGGGATCCAGCACGTACTGGAGTTGGGCGGGATCGTAGACGTAGATGTGGGAGCGGTTGGAGCCTGTGCTTGGGTCTTTGATGGTGTTGGTGTTGAGGGAGCCGAGCAGCGCATCAAAGCCGATCCCGGCGCCGCTGTAATTGTAGGGCACGGAAAA
>JAABUQ010011529.1_pt1 | contig 11253 bp, 9 predicted proteins | sample 5560001 | NCBI WGS metagenome assembly JAABUQ01 (sample SAMN10711888, study PRJNA513371) | rock metagenome | isolation source: Antarctica rocks | place: Antarctica: Victoria Land, Finger Mt nord | collected 2015-12-18
CATTAGGCATCGCATCCCGAGCGTTGACTACTAAGTTCATCAGTACCTGATGCAGTTGTGTGGCATCGCCAAAGACAGTCCAAAGCTCTGGCGATATGTCTGTGTAAAGTTCAATTGATTTGGGAAAGGTCTGTTTAACAATCTGCTGAATTTCCGAAATTAGGTGCCTGGGTTGAAGGATCGTACGCTCACCTTCAACTCCGCGCGCAAATGCCAGCACTTGCTTGACTAAAGCTGCCCCCCGTTTAGCGTTGGTTTCCTGTAACTGAAGCAGCCGCTGACTCTGCTGATCTTTGTGAAGCATCTGTAAAAGTTGAGCGGACAAGAGAATTGGAGTCAGCACGTTGTTCAGGTCATGGGAGATGCCGCTAGCCAGTGTGCCGATGCTCTCCAGGCGCTGGGCGCGGAGAAACTGTGCTTCGAGTTGTTTGTTCGCGGTGATATCGGTATTGACGGTGAGGATTGATGTTGGTTGCTCCGCCTGATCGCGCACTAGTGTCCAGCGGCTGGAGACGATGATTTGTTTGCCGGATTTTGTAATTTGATGCAACTCACCCTGCCACGACCCTTTTAGGGTGACGCTCACAAGAACATCTTCCCGATGCGGTGAATCTTTGTACAAAAGCTCTAAGACATTCAAGCCTTTGGCTTCATCTGCCTTCCAGCCGTAAAGACGCTCGGCACCTTGGTTCCAGTAAAGGATGCGATTGTTCAGATCTTGAACGAGAATTGCATCGGTTGCGACATCGAGCAGGGCTGCTTGTTCTTGGATTTTTTGTTCCGCCCGCTTGTGTGAGGTCATGTCACGCACTATTTTCGAGAAGCCGAGGAGATTTCCTACCTCGTCTCGTAGTGCCGTGAGGACGCCACTGCCCCAGAACCGTGTGCCATCCGACCGGACATACCAACGATCTTCCTCTACCCGTTCTTCAGCCATGGTTGTCATCAGGTCTTGCTCAGGATTGCTGCAATTGATGTCTTCGGGCGTAAACAAGCAGGAGAAATGCTGGCCAATGATATCTGTTGCTTGATAGCCTAAAATTATTGCTGCTTCTGCGTTCCAACTAACCACACATCCATCAGGAGTCAACCGGAAAATTGCGTATTCTTTAATGCCCTCTACTAAGAAGCGGAAGCGCTCCTCACTTTCGTGCAGTGCTTCTTGGGCTCGCTTGCGGTCGGCTGACAGAGCCAAAACAGTTGCAGCCAGCTCCGAGTTCTGCCGCTGCAGCTTCTCTTGGACCACCTCCATTTTTTTCCAGGCGGTGCCCAGTGTCACAAAGGTGTCCATCTCCACTAGCAGCCCGCTAAACTTATCCACGTTCACAGTAGACCTCCAAGTCTTGACAGTTATCAACTGACTCACTTCCCAACGGCTGACACAACGCAACTATTAACCAGAACCACAGCTTTTATTCAGGTGAATTCAAGGTTCTTAAGATGAAAATGTGCTGAAACCAGGCAAGTTTTGAAGATTTACCAATAAGCAAAAACCGGCTTTAACGTCGCCAATCTTCAACAAAGCCGGAGATAGTTGGCGAGAGCTGACTCTCAAACCTCTCTCTCAATTCATCCTCCTCAATCGTTAGCTCCCTTGGCTGAACCCACTTGAAAGTAACAGCAATTACTTGAGCTGATTCCTGTTTGAGGTCTTCAATGTAGCCAGAAATGGCTTTTTGAGCTGACTTGACACACGCAAAAGGTCCAAAGTAGTAGGTACATCGTGGCTGCTCGGTCACAATTTCGACCCATAAAGCTAATCTCAACTGCTCTAAGACAGATACTACAGGCTCTTTCAGCATTTCTGACAGATTCATGGTTCTTCCTGATAATGACTTTAATTGGACTATTTGCACTCTGTTAAAGGTGTGAAATGATTATGCATTCATAGTCGTTTAGAAAACAGCCTCTCACTACATATTTACCACTACCGCCAATTTTAGGTCCAGCAGATTAGCGCTCTGTCATGTACTCTTGGCGGGTTGCTTACCAAAATATCATATGCAGGTGTCACGACGGTTCCACTAAATTCTAAATCTTCCTCAAAGACTGGTAGCAACCGTTTGACATTTGCCACCATTGCGAAGTCGTTTTGCCAAGCAGCATACTCACTCTGACAACCTGGACACCGATAGAACCACACCAACAGCTTACCGCTATCATAGTCACGACATTCAAGCGGCTTGATCTGTTGCTGGCGGCAATGGGTGCAGGTAAGTGTCTTAGTTATCATTGGACTGTCCTTAATTATTGATTGCATGAAATTTCCACTTCTCGGCTCAGTTTGTAGTATTCGTCTTAAGAAGCTGTTTGTAAACTAATATTAAAAAGCTCTAAACGTTAAATGATAGGAGTTATAAAGAGTTCTGAGTAGAAGATGCTACGGCGAAAAGTGCTGAACTCCTTATCCTATAGCCCCAAAGTACTCTTAACATAGTTTACAAACAGCCTCTTAGCAACTAATAGAATATTTTAAAAAATCATAAACTTTTCGCCAGACTCAAACCACTCATATTCAACCTCATTCCAATTGACTTCTAACTCTAACTCAGTCGTTGCTCGATCGATTTGGGCTTGCTGAGCCACATCTGACTTCAACTCAGCTACTATTCGGTCTTTTTGGAGTTGATACTCCTCTATCGCTTGTTCTATATAGGTTGTATCGATTAATACTTTGCCATCACTAGAGTTAGGGATAAGAGAAATTGCTTTGGTCCTCTGAGTAAGTGGATTAACGATGACACAAAACGCCAGAGAAACTATCTAAATTGGCATTTCCTGATAACAGTAGTTACAACGCCAGTAAAGTTCTCCTAAACGCATGTGCCGGAGTAAAATAGTTGAACAGCAAATGCAAGTATGCCTGCTTCTCATGGATTGCTCAATCGTGATGGAGATCGCCGGATGGCGACAACTAAGGGTTAGCAAATCCGATAATTGAACGGGACGTGTCGATAAAGTGTGCATTTTGAAATCTGGATTGATGCTACCTGGTCATTAACTACTTTGACAGGAGTGCGTTTGATTTTCTGAGTGAGTTGATTAACTACAACATAAAACTTAATAAAATGTCGGAAAGACAGTTTGAGGAATTAACATTAGGTCTATTGCCATTCCCTATCCTCAAGTTCCTTCTGAGGCAACAATAAGGTGGCTTCAATTTCCTGCCGAATCACCACCGTCACCTCACAATTGCTATTCAAGCAATCGAGCAGTAGCTGATTGGCATCGTAGTAGCGTTGCAGCACTTGCTGTTGCTGTTGGCTAAACTGCCAGTGGTGGTGAATATTTCGATAATTGATGATCGTCGTCTTTAACTGTTCATCCCAGGCAAAATAGTGTGCTTGCCACCAGATCTGAAATCGTTCTCGGTTTTGATTTGGCTCTGGGAATTCATCCCTGAGTTGTTGCAGGGATTTATGGAGTCCAACATCTAGAACAACGCCCAGAACGTTACTGAGCGCATCGCCACAAGCGTGGGCATGGGCAAAGTCCTGGCTGCGGTCGAGCGTACACTCTAGCAATAGGTCATCCAATGCTGCATCCAGAAACATCCCCTGGTCAAGAGTACAAGCCAGGGCAAAGTGAGAAGCCATGTGAGGAGTCCGAGTCAGGGCCAGGTAAAATGCTCTCACCGTCGCCACCTTTGGTTGGGATGGCATAGTCCGAGATTTTTGGCTGGCCCACATCAAAAATTCTTGTAGGTAAGGGTCTTGGGCGACCAGCGCATCAATCTGTTGCTTCATCAACTGCACCAGCGAGTCTGCACTCCGGAGCATGGCAGCCGTCAACAAGAAGATTTCGCGCCAGTGAGGGTCAGTGATGTGACTAACCAGTCCTCCCAGAGCTTGCTCCAATGCCTGGAGGTTATGGCTGGCAACAATTTTTCTCGCCGTGAAGTATTCTTGAAACGCCAGATAGGAGAAGGAGAAAACTCCCCGCGCCCGTTCTGCCAGTAGCCCATGTTGCGCCTCGATCGCCTTCAGTACCGCTTCACTTTCTAGTTGCAGTTCCTCTAGATCCATCGGAGCGTCGGTCAGATTCAAAATATAGTCACCAATGTGTTGCTCGACGACGCGTTGCTCAAACAAGTACTGACCCTGCTCAAACGTTGCTGCCGCAATCTGACTCAACAACTTGAGCTTTTCTGGTAATAAAAAACCTCGGTAAACATCATCCCGTTCAATACCTCTAGCTTCATCCCACTTGCCCAGGAGCAGATCTAGCCCTTGCTTATAAAACTCAGTCCGCTTCATCGGGAGTTTTTCCTGACAACGGAACACCCAGCAGGCAAGATGCAGAAACAAGGGTGTGACGACGAGTTGGCGAAATTGCCAGTTTTCCGGTAAGTCCAGCTGCTGAATAAACTGAACGGACTGCACCTGCCCATCACTAGCGTTCGTCTTCGTAAACGCCATAAACCATTTTTGAGCGAAAGCGATGATTTGTTCAGTGGTAAACGGGGCAATCTCAACATCGGTAAAGCCTCGGAGCCTAAGCTTTTGAGCCGCTGTTCGACAGGCCGCCACCAACAGATTTTTGTGATACTTGTCCGCAAACCGGCGAATTTCTCTTAAGACCGCAGTACTCTCTTGGTTAAGCACTTCATCCATCCCATCAAGCAACAGCAACACTCTGCCTGAGCGAAGCAAGGTTGCGATCGTGGACGGGTCAGAAATTCCTGACGTGAGAAACTCCCGGTGAATGTAGTTTAAGAGGTTGAACTCGCCACTGACTCTAGACTCTTCAGCAAAATTCCTCAGTGTAATAAAGATCGGAACTCGGTTCGCTGCAAACGTGGCTCGGTTACACTGAATGGCGAGATGTTGCAAAAAGGTGGTTTTACCGCTCCCCGGTTTGCCCAGCACCCTGAGCTTGGAGTAGGTTTCGACTGCCCGAATGCCCGGTATTTGTGTCTGGGAAACCTCACCTAAGCCAAAGCGATCAAAGCCTTCTGCACCAAGATTTTGCAGGTCAGAGAGCTCAAACCACTGAAGACTGGCTATTTTCTCTAAAATATTGACATCAATGTAAATGTCATCGATGCCAACGGGATGGCTGATATCTAGTAACTGCAGGATGCCGCACTGATCTTGAATTTTGTCAAAGCGCTGCGCTCGTACCTGTTGCACCAAGCCATCAATATCCAGAGCTCGAGCTTGGACGAGTTCCCCGAGTTCAGGAAATTCTGCCGGAGGAGCTTTAGCAATCTCCCGCCAATTCAATTCCAAGATCGAACAAACTTCCAGAAAGATATAACGCTCAATCGGACGTCCCGTGAAAAACCGCCAAATGGGTTGGCGAGTCTTTAAGTTGACTTCCCCTGCTAAATTTTCTTGAGTCCATCCCTTGAGGGCAAACGCTCTTTTAGCTTGTTGAATCCCAATGGGTGATGCCTGAAGCGATCTTTTGACCATGAGACGAAACGCCTGGTCTGAAGATCCAGAACTGAAACTTTGTTTGATATCGACTATCGTAACGCTGTTTTTATGGTGAAAACCTACCAAACGGCTGAAGTTATACAAAATTCCAGAGATAACTCCTAATTCATCAAAATGAAACCAATTCAAACGCGCTTCACTTTGAAAACTCTAGGTGAGCTTGTGAAATTCATCTCCTAAAAACTCGACGAATGTTGAGCTTGCGGGAACACGTCGCCAGGGCTACCACAGGCGTTCCGTTGAGTTTCAAGCTCTACGTCTTTTAAACGACTCTGAATGAAAAGTGGCGTTGAGGCATCTTTGATTTTTTAAAGTTTTGTAACGAACTCAAATGCTGCTAACTGATCTTATACATTTTAATTTAACTCCCCATTCTGCTGAGGCTCTTTATGGATTCCAGGGCTCTATCGGAGAATGCTGAGCGTCGTCCTTGTTCAGGCGGAGTTCTTGAGCGATTTGGTGAGTCGAAAGATTTAAGCCCATCAAGTATAGACAGAGAATCCAGGTCTGCAAGGGCTGATGGTGGCAAGCCTTAATAGCATCACTTAAGTCGTGTAGCACATCCCTGTTCAATTCCTACCCGCTAAATCTAAGCTAAGTTGTGAGGAGTCCTGTACGAATGGTTTAATTCCCCGACAAAACTCCTTGGAACGAGGATTAATCATGGTTGAAACACCTCAAACACTTCCTGGCATCACTAGCCCAACCTCTCATGTCACGACGCTACATGGAGTGAGTTGGGAAACCTATATCCGATTGTTAGATGAAGTCGGTGACTACCGAACTTACCGGATGACTTACTACAACAGAATTCTAGAAATTGTCATGCCGTCTGAAGTCCACGAGATTATCACCCGACTAATTGATTGGATTCTCTATACTCTCTGTGAAGAGATTGGGTTGAACCTCAAAACTATTGGCTCAACTACCCTCAAAGTTGAGAAACTCTCCAGTTCTCCAGAACCTGACAATGGCTATTACATTCAAAACGAACCCCTGGTAAGAGGACGAACCATCGATCTCACCCAAGACCCACCTCCAGACTTAGTGGTTGAAGTCAACATCAGCTACACAAACATCGACAAAAAGGCTATGTACCAGGATATGAAAGTCCCTGAGTTTTGGTCATACGACGGCAAAACTCAGCAAACATCCTTCTATGTTCTGAGCAGTGGAGCCTATCAAAAACTGGCGAATAGCGCAACCTTCCCTTTTATCCAACAAGGCACGATCGCAACATTCATCAAGCAGTGTGAGCAAGCAGGAGAAATGCCTGCAAAACGACAATTTCATGCCTGGGTGCAGCAGCAAACCAGAGCTTAATTTCGAGTGATGGGGTTAGGTGCGATTTTTGGGGTAGGTGCCAGTGTAGCGGTATGTATATGGGTTATTACTGGAACGTTCCTTCAGGGCCGTCCATTGTGTTGGTTGTTTTCGGTATGTTTTTACTATAGACACCCGCTTTTTATCAAACCCCTATACGAGGTAATTCAATGCTATCAACAATTAGTACAACTGAGGATTGGAATTTGCGAACGGCGATCGCGTTCCATGCGATCGCCGCCGTTGCTGTTGAGACAACTAAGAAACTACTAAGGGGGCTGAAGAATTGGCGGGCAATCGATTGATTGCTGCCAGCAGGTCTGGACGCTCAACGGTCCGCCGGAGGTAGCTCCTTGGCTAGCGTTGAGCAAGCTCAATACTTAAAGTTAGCAACTCAGGTTTTGAGCGAATGAGCTTTGCATACGCTGCATCAAGATGAGCTTGGCGGTCTTCTTCATTGGCGAAGACATCAAAGATGCCATAGGTTGAAGGTCCAATTTTGAATACAAACCATGCCTTGGTATCCGGTTCTTGCTCAACTAGATAAGCATTGTCTTTTAACAAGCTCTCCATTTCAGCCTCTTTACCAAGCTGCGCTTCAATGCGGACTAAAAATCCAACTGTAATCATTTCTCTTTCTCCTCTATGGGATTTGAATTGGAATTTGGAAGGGATTTGCTACTCTATTTGCCAGACCCAGGCGCACCGACCGGATAACCATGAGCCTCCAGCATCCGCTTTTGAGCGGCGAGCAGGGGTTCAAAATAGTCAACCTGCTCTGGTGCCCCCTGCATCACTTGGTGAATATCGCGGACGCCAACGGTTTGACCGCTAACACCCCAGTTCCCTTCAGTAATTTCATGAATGAGAACCCAGTCTCCGACTCGCTTGGGGAATGTGCCATCAACACCAAGAACGCGGGCAACGATGTCATTAATGTCTTTGTGCAATTGCGTTTTAGCCGCTTGATTAGCTGCGCCGTAGGGATAGATAATGTCAAAGATGAAGCGTCCTCCTAGGGGCAGGATGTCCTCGATCTTGCCAGCAGTGAACCAAGACGTTTTGGCATCGATTTCGTCAAAGAGGACGTAGGCAACCGATCGTGCCGCGTCATTGTCTACACCCTGTTCGCCAATCAGAATTGCGTGGGTAAATTCCTCAGCGAGTTGGGCTTTTTGCTCGTCAGTGAAGGCACCGCGTTGGTGAGTCACACGAAGTAAAGGCATAATTCAATCTCCTATGTAAGTGGTTGGGGATAACGCTTTTTATAACGTTCGTTATCCGTGACTTCATAATATGTGTAACGCTCGTTATAGTCAAGCACTTTTTTATAAAGAAAATCTTAAAGCCGCTTCACTCTTCTCTACCAGAGCGTTTTGCTTAAAGCTTCTAAAATTGTTTATGCCTAGTCTCGAAGGCCGATTTGAGCAAATACAGGTTCTACACGAATCGATGTTGCATCACGATTGTCGTTACCATGGACTATAAGATAGTTGTGCTTGTTAGTTAATTGAGTAGTTGAATGAAGCTATAAGATAGTTGTGCTATAGTTAGATCGAAAGAATCATTTGTGTCTTTTCGCAATGGGTAAACCAAGTTCTTCTGTCACAACGGCGGTTAGCGTCAGAATTCCCAATGACTTACTGCGGGCAGTCACTGACTATGCCTTATCCCACGGCTTGATTAATGAATCGGGACGAATGGATAAACGCGGACAGCCTAACTTAAGCGCGGCGATGGCAGATTTACTTAGATCAGCCCTGGAGCTATCCGATAGCCAATCATCTTTCTCGGAACCAGTTGCACTGAATCAGGCGCTCGCGTCTGAAGATCCGGAGTTGGAGGCAAAAGTTACAGCGATCGCTCAGACCTTATCCAACACCTTGTATGGCGCGATCATACAGCGACTAAATGAACTATCGGGCGATCGTAGTGCAGCGACTCGCAAGCCTTCCGAACTAATTGAGGTTCTCAGCCTGCCCCCTCAACCTCTTACCACTGAAGAGATACAGCCCGGATCCAAACACAAAGCAGAAACGAGAAAGCGTATCCTGAACGCGGCAAGTCGCGGCTTTCGTACATGCGGCTATAGCGGTATTGGTGTCGATAGCTTGGCAAAAGAGGCTGGAGTTACGTCGGGTGCATTCTACGGTCACTTCCGCTCTAAAGAAGAGGCATTTCTGGCAGCAGTTGTTGCCGGACTCGATGAATATCGGGCAGGAATCGAGAAATTCCGTGCAGATCACGGTAAGAATTGGACGGTTGCCCTCGCAGACTACTACGTGGGAAAAGCGCACAGACAAAATCTAGCTTGTGGTTGTGCCTTGCCTACTCTCTCACCAGAAGTTGTCCGTTCCTCAGATCATCGAGTCCGGTCTGCCTACCAGACTGGACTGCTCCAGCTTGCCGAAACTGTTACCGTTGGGTTGACGACTGGAACGGAAATGGAGAAACGCGATCGTGCCTGGGTGTTACTATCCCTGTTAGCAGGCGGCGTGACCTTGGCGCGGGCAGTTTGGGACGAAGCACTGGCAGAACAAATAGCGGCAGCAGTTCATGATGCCACCATTGCGATTGCTGCTGGAGAACTTCGCGCTCAATTAGTTACCCTACCGTATCAAGGGGTTGCTACAAGATAAGTGTAACTAGAGCCAGCTGGTTTAAGCTAATTGTGGGTAAAATTTGATGGCAACCTATGGCACAATTCCAACTCCAAGCTCCTTTTAAGCCAACGGGCGATCAGCCCCAAGCGATCACCCAACTCGTTAGCAGTCTGGAATCCAATCACCGTTACCAAACCCTACTGGGAGCGACGGGGACTGGTAAGACATTTTCAATAGCTGCAGTGATTGAGAAAATTGGTAGACCAACCCTGGTACTAGCTCACAATAAAACTCTAGCAGCACAACTTTGTAATGAGTTGCGGGATTTCTTTCCCAATAACGCAGTGGAATACTTCGTAAGCTACTACGATTACTATCAACCCGAAGCTTATATCCCAGTCACAGATACTTACATAGAGAAAACCGCCTCAATTAATGATGAAATTGATATGCTACGGCACTCAGCAACGCGATCGCTGTTCGAACGCCGCGACGTGATTGTCGTTGCTTCCATTAGCTGCATCTACGGCTTGGGCATCCCGGCTGAGTACCTGAAAGCCGCTATTCCTCTGCGCATGGGGATGGAAGTCAATCAACGCCAGATCCTGCGAGATTTGGCTTCGGTGCAGTATAGCCGCAACGATTTAGAAATTGGTCGAGGACGTTTCCGCGTCCGGGGTGACGTTCTGGAAATTGGTCCAGCTTACGAAGACCGGATAATCCGGGTGGAATTTTTTGGGGATGAAATTGATGCCATTCGCTACGTTGACCCGGTGACTGGGGGAATTATCCAGAGTGTGGAAGCTCTGAATATCTACCCAGCCCGTCACTTTGTCACACCAGAGGAACGACTAGAATCGGCGATTGGGGCGATTGAGCAGGAATTACAGTTGCAGCGGGCGCATTTACAGCAAACTGGGAAGTTACTAGAAGCGCAACGCTTGGATCAGCGTAGCCGGTATGACCTGGAGATGTTGCGGGAGGTTGGTTACTGCAACGGTGTCGAAAACTACTCTCGCCACTTAGCAGGACGCCAACCAGGGGAACCGCCAGAGTGTTTGATTGATTACTTTCCCAAGGACTGGTTGCTAGTGATCGATGAATCTCACGTCTCGGTGCCCCAAATTCGCGGGATGTACAACGGCGATCAAGCCCGGAAAAAAGTTCTGATCGAGCATGGATTTCGCCTACCCAGTGCTGCTGATAATCGACCTCTCAAGGCAGATGAGTTCTGGCAAAAGGTGAACCAGTGTATTTTTGTTTCTGCCACACCGGGAGCCTGGGAGTTAGAAATCTCCGAGGGGCGGGTGGCTGAGCAAGTGATTCGTCCAACCGGGGTACTCGATCCTGAAATCTTTGTCCGTCCCACTCCAGGTCAAATCGATGACTTATTGGGCGAGATTAAAGACCGGATTGACCAGCAAGAAAGGGTATTGATCACAACGCTAACCAAGCGGATGGCGGAAGATTTGACGGAGTATCTGCAAGATCAGGGGATTCGGGTGCGCTATCTGCACTCGGAAATTAACTCGATTGAGCGAATTGAGATTCTCCAGGAGTTGCGAGAGGGTAAATTTGATGTGTTGATTGGGGTTAACCTGCTGCGGGAGGGGCTGGATTTGCCAGAGGTTTCTCTAGTGGCAATTTTGGATGCTGACAAAGAGGGGTTTTTGCGGGCGGAGCGATCGCTCATTCAAACCATCGGTCGTGCAGCTCGTCATGTCCGGGGGCAAGCGATTCTCTATGCAGATAACCTCACTGCTAGCATGATCAAAGCCATTGACGAAACCGACCGGCGTCGTGGGATTCAAATGGCATACAACCGGCAGCACGGGATTACACCTCAACCGATTATCAAAAAATCCAGCAACTCGATTTTGTCTTTC
>JAABUQ010011530.1_pt1 | contig 11253 bp, 12 predicted proteins | sample 5560001 | NCBI WGS metagenome assembly JAABUQ01 (sample SAMN10711888, study PRJNA513371) | rock metagenome | isolation source: Antarctica rocks | place: Antarctica: Victoria Land, Finger Mt nord | collected 2015-12-18
CCCGTCGATGTTGTACTCCACGGAGTAGCGGTCGCCGTCCAGGTGGTGCAAGCCCACCAACTCGCCGGAGCCCTGGTGGACGGCGCCGGAAATGGCGACCGGTTCAAGCTGTCGCGGTCCGTCCAGCGGGAGGTAGCCCAGGCCGTAGGCGTCGTCGAACAGGGCCGTGACGCACAGCACCCCACGGTCGCCCGGCGTGAAGTGGCAGTTGAAGATGCTGTTGAGCGGCACGCTCTGCCCCTCGGCGCGCTCCTCCAACGGTGTGCCATAGAGCAACTCGCGGCCCCCTCCGCCCTCACCGGCATCGCGCGTCCAGAGATAGAGCACGTGGTCGCCGGTGGTGTACGAGTCGAGCATGATGGCGCGGGTGTGTTCCTCGTCGACGCCGTCGACGACGCAGCCCCAGGGGCTCGCGCCCAGTTCTTGGAGCGTGCGCGTCGCCAGGTCGGCCTGGTAGGCCCGGAAGCGCTGTGCGCGCCGGGCGCCGGCCACGAAATAGGCGATGTCGCGCTCGGGGTCGCAGTGCGCGCACTCCACCCGATCGTCGGCGAAGCGGTCGCCGAAGGCTGGCTCGGGGAAGCCGCCGTCGATGGGGATCAGCATGGGCTGGTAGTTCTCATCGCCGTCGCGGTCGACCATAACCAGGATCGAGCCCAACCGCGGGAAGACATAGTAGGGCTGGCCGCCCAGCAGCTTGGGGTTTTGCAGCGCAAGGTCCGGCGGCAGCAGCGGCTCCGGCACGCTGCCCTCCGCGTCCATGACGTAGAGGCTGAGCCGGCCGCTGAGGTTGCTGATGAAGTAGAGGCGCTGCCCCACCAGTTGGGGCGCCACGAAGAGGCGGGCCGAGAGCAGCGCCTCGACGCGCGGCGCGCGGCGGGATGTCGAGGCGCTGGAGCTAACATCTGTGTCGCTCATGCCGGCTGCTCCGTTGGGTTTGCCCGCGTTGCCCCCAGTGCCTGTGCCTGGGGCGTGACGTGCTGGCGCAGGTAGGCGACCACGTCGTTGGTGTCGGTACCAGGGGTGAACACCTCGGTCACGCCGGCGGCCTTGAGCCGGGGGATGTCGGCGTCGGGGATGGTGCCGCCCGCCAGCACCATGATGTCCGCGGCGTCCTGTTCGCGCAGCAACTCCACGATGCGCGGGATCAGGGTCATGTGCGCGCCAGAGAGGATACTGATCGCCACCACGGCAACATCCTCCTGCACGGCGGCGTTGGCCACCTGCTCGGGTGTCTGGCGCAGCCCCGTGTAGATCACCTCGAAGCCGGCGTCGCGCAAGGCCCGCGCGATCACCTTGGCGCCGCGGTCGTGGCCGTCCAGTCCGGGCTTGGCCACCAGCACGCGCACCGGCGGCGCGCTGGCCTGCGTCTGTGTCATTATTGACCTCCACTATTGCTACCGCTTAGGTTAGCCCAATAAAATGGACGAATGTCTGAGGGATGAAACAGCTCATTTTCATCCGTGGGCAGCATCAACCCAGCCCTCGATCACTTCCTGCCCCTGCTTTATAGCCTCCTTGTATGTGGACCCGTGCATACGGCAGATGGACAGCTCAAGCACAGTCACGGCATGAACCTCATCATTATTGAACCATTCCATCAGCATGTCGGGTATCATGCCGCTTCCATCTACTATAAGGAGACTTTGGCTATGCGCCCTATCTGAATACTAAGATCTGATCGTTCGGCGGGTCTTGCCGAGAGATAGCGTTCAATTTCACCAAAGCAGTAATCAAGATCAGCTAATTCTTTATCGGCAAACGTAATGGTAATAATGCCATATTTATTAAGATAATTGTTCCGTTTTGTCATTTCTCTCCCCCACTGCTCCGACAACTCTTGGTTTACGTCTTTTTGGCGTTTATTAGCCATCCCCCTAATAGCACCATGGGTTGAGTGAGGGCTAAGCTCAAATCCGATGAGGCTTTGGATGTGGCTATTAAGAACTGTAAAATCCAGCCGATGCTCGTGCGCCTCTGCAAGACCTTTGTAGCGCAGCTCTGGTATCAAAAAAGGCTCATTTAAATGATCGGACGATTTCTCAAGATACTTTATGTAACGATCAATTATACCCTTCTCATACGGCGAAACTGATACTCTTTTCACAACATTGTTATAAAATTGAAGTATCTGGTCCAGGTCTTTGAATGATTGCTTCCTCCGTTCACCTGGCACCACAAGCCCTGTCTTTAGCACATGCTGAATTGTCCAGTATTCGTATGGTTTGCGCCTCATCTCACTCACATCATTAGTCCACTCATCCTTACGAAAAACTGGGGATATGAGCAGGCCGTAGACAGAATGATTTTCTAGAAACCAAATTTCCCAGAGTTCATCCCTGAACTTGCAGCGCGTACGAGCTTTCAATTGCCGAAAAAAGTTACGTTCGAGAAACTTTAATGTATACTCTCTAACCTTTTCATCCTTGAGAAGTCGTAAAATTCTACGAGATGCAGTATCATATATAATTTTCGATGGTTTTTTCTCATTTATCTCTTCGAGCAACCCTTCTATCCATCGTGCTATAAATTCTTCGTGGGTATTGAACTGGGTACGAACACAATCAACGTATTTGTTGTTCTTACCTCCTATAATACCGTGAAAGGATGATACATTGAGCTGCTGACCTCTGATATGACTAGCTCTATCGATCGCTTCACAACGCATTTCCTCGAGTTCTTGGGAGAGTTTTTGCTCCCTCTCCGCACGCCGCATTTCCTCGAGTTCTTGCTCCCTCTCCATAAAACTCTTGTCAGAATTAGTCATCATGCTGCCCCTTTTGGCTTGAGTCTCTAGTAGCATTGAAGGCTGTTAATGAACCCATTATCCGTAGCATTAATCTTAGAGCAATTTGTTGGTAGGATGAGATCGTCAACTTCCTTGGGTCAGCTGAAAACCAACAACCCCAGTTTGCCATTGGGGAAAAGTTCGCTAAATCTACACTCGCACCACCCCGCATGCCCGTTCAACGAAGTCACGCGGCGGCGGTAGTACCTCGTCATCTTCGCGCGCCGCGTCGACCCAACTCTCCAGCGCGTCCTGGCCCTGTCGCACGGCCTCCGCATAGGTAGTCCCGTGCGTACGACAGCCCACAAGCTCCGGGACGGTGACGATAAAAGCCCCGTCCTCCGTACTCCATTCAATGATCATAGAGTAGCGAGGATAGATGTGTGATTTATACAAACGGTGGTTCCTGGTAGCGGCCGAACACATCGGTCAAGACGCTCACGATCTCGCCCTCGGTGGCGTCGGCCTTGAGGGCGTCGATGATGGGGTACATCAGGTTGTCGCTGCCGCGCGCCGCGTTCTCCAGCCGCTGCAAGGACGCGGCGTGGGCCGCGGCGTCGCGGCGGGCGCGCAGGGCGCGCACGCGCGCGATCTGGTCGCGCTCGAAGGCTGGGTCGATCTCCAGGATGGGAATCTGCTGCTCGTCGGGGTCCACAAATTTATTCACGCCGACCTGGACGCGCTCACCGCGCTCGATCTGCTGCTGGTAGGCGCGCGCCGCCTCGTGGATCTCGCGCACCAGGTAGCCGTTGTCGATGCAGGCCAGCACGCCGCCCTGCTCCTCGATGCGCTCAAAGTAGCGGTTAGCCTGCTCTTCCATGCGGTTGGTCAGCGCCTCGACGAAGTACGAGCCGGCGAGAGGATCGGCGGTATTGACCACGCCCGTCTCATAGGCGATGACTTGCTGCGTGCGCAGGGCGATCCCGACCGCTTTCTCGGTCGGCAGCGCCAGGGCCTCGTCCATGGAGTTGGTGTGCAGGCTCTGCGTCCCGCCCAGCACGGCGGCCAGGGCCTCCAGGGCCGTGCGCGTAATGTTGTTCTCTGGCTGCTGCGCCGTCAGCGAACAGCCGGCCGTCTGCGTGTGAAAGCGCAGCAGCCACGAGCGCGGATTCTTGGCGCCGAACCGGTCCCGCATCACGCGCGCCCAGACGCGGCGCGCGGCGCGGAACTTGGCGATCTCCTCGAAAAAGTCGATGTGGCTATTAAAGAAGAACGACAGGCGCGGGGCAAACTCGTCGACGTCGAGTCCGGCGTCGATAGCCGTCTGCACGTAGGCCATACCGTCGGCCAGGGTAAAGGCCAGCTCCTGCGCCGCGGTCGAGCCGGCCTCGCGGATATGGTAGCCCGAGACGGAGACAGGGTTCCAGCGCGGCATGTGGCGCGTGGCGTAGACAATGATGTCGGTCACCAGGCGCATGGAGGGCTCGGGCGGGAAGATGTACTCGTTCTCGGCGATGAACTCCTTGAGGATGTCGGTTTGCAGCGTCCCGCCAAGGGCCTCGGGCGGGATGCCGCGCCGCTCGGCCATGGCCACGTACATGGCCAGCATGATGATAGCCGGCGAGGAGATGGTCATGGAGGTGGTGACCTCGTCGAGCGGGATGCCGGCGAAGAGCGTCTCCATGTCGTCCAGCGCGTCGATGGCCACGCCGCAGTGGCCCACCTCGCCCAGGGACATAGGGTCGTCCGAGTCCAGGCCCATCAGGGTAGGCAGGTCAAAGGCCGTGGAGAGGCCAGTCTGGCCCTGGGCCAGCAGGAAGCGGAAGCGCTCGTTTGTCTCGCGCGCCGTGCCGAAGCCGGCGAACTGGCGCATCGTCCAGAGCTTGCCGCGGTACATGGTAGGGTGGATACCGCGCGTGTAGGGGAACTGTCCGGGGTCGCCTAGATCACGAGCGTAGTCCAGGTCGCGCACGTCCGCCGGCGTATATAAAGGAGCGATCTCGTCATCGGAGACGGTCGCGAATCGCTCCTGGCGCTGCGTGGGCGCCGCCTGCGTCGCCGCACGCGCGGGTGTCGGTGTCACGCCCCGTGGCACCGGTCGATCAACAATCATGAGTTGCCTCTCCTCGTTCCAGGCCCCATTGCCCGCGGGCGGGAGCATTCGTCCAATCTCCACCTAGTATACGCCGTGGAATCGTGATGGCGTGAGCGCAACCAGTCTGTCTCTACAGGCGCGTAGAGCCGCACGAAGACACGCATCGTCGAGACTAAACATTTAGGGGGTCTCGTGTGTGTTACATCATGACGGCATGGTAAGGGCAGGGGCACGGAGGAGGCGCGATGGATGAGGTGGCCGCTATCGAGGCCTATCAACGAGGCGAGAGCCATGCCTTCGGCGTGCTCTTCGAGTTGCACGCCACCTATGTCTACCGCACGAGCTACCTCATCATACGCGACGCGACCCGCGCCGAGGATGTGGTCCAGGACACGTTCCTCATCCTGGCGCAGCGCCTGCCGTCGCTCTCTCCCGGGCCGCTACGCTCCTGGCTCGGGCGCGTGGCGGCGAATCTGAGCCTCAATGAGCGCCGTCGGGCCTGGGACGTGTCGTGGGACACCGTTGCCCCCGCAGAGCGCAATCGTCTGGAGGGCCGCGCCAACGCGCCCGGCCCCGAGGCGTCCCTGGAGAGGGACGAGATGGGCGCCGGCCTGCGCGCGGCGGTGGCGGCACTCGCCCCGCGCCAACGCGCCATGATCGTCCTGCGTTACTACGCCGATTGTTCCCTCGACGAGATCGCCGCGGCGATGGGCTGCCGACCGGGGACCGTCCGCGCCACGCTACCATCAGGCGCTCAGGCGCCTCCGCGGCCTGACCGCCGACACACCGGACGCCGATCCGCTTATGACACTCGACACAGGAGATATCGCCGATGGCGCCAGATGACCAGTACATGGAGGCTCAACTCCGGGCCGCGCTGCGGGACGAGGCCGGGGAGCTGTGGCCGCCCGCGACGCTCTGGCCGCGAGTCCAGGCCCACCTGACGCGCCCCCTGGACGGCAGTCCCACCCTGCTACGGTCGTCGGCCCACCTCCGGCGGCTGCTCCGTCGGGGCGACCTGCGCGGCCTGACCCTCGCGCTCCTTGCCGAGCGCGAGATGGACGCCTTCGCCCTCGCGCGGCGCATTGAGGACGTAGCGCAGGGGTGCGGGCAGCTGTCCCCGGCCGAGGGAAGCGCCCTGCCCGTCCTGCATATTCTCGAACGGGATGGCCTCGTCGAGGCGCGTTGGCGACCCGGACCGAGCGGCATGCGCCGCGCCTACACGCTGAGTGCGCGCGGCCGGCGCGTGCGGCGGCACAGGCCCGTCCCGGTCCCGGCCTGGATCGCCTGGCTGGGACGACGGATGGTCCACCGACGCGTCGCGCAACATGGATAGATGGCAAGAGAAGAGAGGGTACGCATCATGGACACCTACCTGCGCGAGTTCGCGCGGTCGCTGCGCCTCGACCCGGATGAGGCGCGGGCCATCGTGGCCGAGGTGCGCGGGAATCTGGAGGATTTAGTGGCCCACCTGCGAGCGCAGGGGTACGGACCGGAGGACGCGGAGGAAGAAGCGATCCGGCGCTTCGATGACGCCGGCGGGTTGGCCCGCGCCCTCCGTCGCGCACACCGTCAGGCGCCGATCCCGCTGCGCGCGGTCGCCCTCCTGGTCGGCGCGGCCGGCCTGGCCGCCCTGGCGCTGACCTTAAACTTTATCCAGACGGTCCTGGCAGCGTCGATCCACCGGGCGCGTATCCTGATCCTGACCCTCCCGACCCCAGGGCAGCCGGGATTCGCGCAATCGCTGGAGACCCTGCTGTTCAACCTGTCGCCGATTGTGGTCCCCGGACTCATCGGCGTCGCATCCCTATGGCTCGCCCTCGTGGTCCTGCGCGGACACCGGCGCCGGCGCTGGCGTCGGATTGGCGTGAGCATGGCCACCCTCGCGGCCCTCGATGGCGTCCTCCTGCTGCTCGTCGCGGCCACGATCCCACACGGCGCGGCGCCCACCGATGCCCTCCCAGCCCTGGTCCCCAACGCACAGGCGCTGGTCGCGGCCGGTTTGACGGGGCGGCCGGCCCCCAAGGAGCCGGGGTGGCCGGTCGCGGTGGATCGCGTGCTCGTGGACACCACGGCAACCTACGTGCAATATCACATCTCGGACGTGCCTCACGACGGGCGTCCGACGGTCGCACTGTTCGACGACGCCGGCCACGCCTATCCAGGCGGGTCCGGCAGCAGCGGCTACCGGCCCATCGACCAACTCCTGCCGTGGCGATCTCCCGAGCAGCACCTCGATCAGTTCCCGCCCCTCCGTCCCTCCGCCCACGCCGCAGTCCTGCGCTTCTCGGTGGATAGCCGGGTCGTGGAGACCGTGCGCGTGCCGCTCGCGCTGAGCGCGTTGCGGTCGGCCGGACGGACGAGTCATCCCGGTGTGACGGCGAACGCACTGGGCTTCCGGGCAACGCTGGTCGAGGTCACGCACGGCGTGGCCGTCTCGCATCTGAGCTATACCTTCGACCCGCGCCCTGGTCTGGTCCGCCTCGGTCAGGGTCTGTCGCCCGAGGTCACGGCGGTCACCGCCAAGCATGGGCAACGGCTGGACCAGCAGGTCATCGGCACCTGGAACACGGAATGCTTGCCCTGGACCCGTCCCCGCTCCTGCACCTGGACCACCACTGGGCTCCCCTTTGCCTCGGTCCCGTCCGGCGCGCACCTGACCCTAACCATCACGACGTTGGATATCAACGGCCCGCGCGGGCAGGACCGCCTCATCCATGGCGTCTGGCGCTTGCCGTTCGTGATGCCCTGACCGCATGTTGAGAGGAGTCGATGTATGGTTGGCGACGAGATTGGGCTGACTGTCTACGCGAGGGGGGACGCAGAGCGTTTCGCCGCCCTCTTCGCGCAATGCGCCCCCGCGATACAAGCCTTCGCCTATCGACGGACGGGCGATTGGTGGGTAGCGGAGGATGTGACGGCACAGACATTCCTGCAAGCTTGGCAGGCCTGGCCCCGGTACGAGGAGCGCGGCGCGTCGGCGCGCGCCTGGATCATGCGCATCGCCGTGGGGGTGCTGGTCGACCACGCGCGTCGTCGACGGCGCGAGGCGGATCTGCTGACAGCGCTGTCTCTGGTCCGTGGGTCAAACGGCGAGATGGCGCGCACGGTGGACGAGGAGGCGGCCAGGATGCTTGATCACACACACATCGGGATGGCCCTGGCCGCCTTGCCCACAAAGCCGCGACGAGCGATGTGGTTGCGATACGGGGCAGACCAGGCCATCAGCGATGTCGCGGTGCGAATTGGGCGCAGCCCTGGTGCCACGAAACAATTACTGCACCGCACCCTCGCGACCCTACGCGCGGAGGTGACTGCCGCGACGAACCGGGAGGCATCGCATGAACAATGAGCCACCGGTCGTCCCAATGCCTTGGGAGACAACCGTCGTGACCACTACTGATAGGCGTACCCGCGTCCTCACCGATAAGCGTATTTTCAAGCGACACGACGGGCTTATTGTCCTGATAAGCGGTGCGGCCCTCGGCATCGTGAGTCGTCTCGGCGACGGACTCCCTCCAGCCCTCGTGTGGTTGGTCAATATAGGCGGCCCGTGGCTAGCAGTGGCGTTCGCCATGGGCGCCCGCGGACGCACGCCGCGTGGCGGCGCCATCCAAGGGGGCATCACATTGGTGAGCGCGGTCATCGGGTACTACGGATGGATGCACGTCGTCGAGCACGAGGCCAATCTCGCCTACCTGCGGCACATCGCGGCCTACTGGCTGGCCGTGGCCGTCGCGGGCGGCGCGCTGTTCGGCGTCGCGGGGGCTGTCTGGCGCCGTCGGGAAGGATGGCCGCGCGTCGGCGCGGTCGCTCTGCTTAGCGCGGCCCTGGCAGGCGAAAGCGCACTGGTCCTGCTTCGCGCCTTGGGCTCCCCCGATCCCGGGCAGAAGGTGGTGATGGGCATCGAACTTGCGGTTGCCCTGGGACTGCCATGGGCCTTGCTCCGCGAGCGACGCGCGACCATCCACGCCCTGCTCCTAACCATCAGTGGCACTGTCGTTGCGGCAGCGGCAGCGGCTGGGATCATGATCGGCTTGCGAACCCTCACGTGAAACAACACGGGCGCATATCTCAATTGGGATGCGCTGCTGATCTTGCCCCGCCACCAGGTGAACAACGCGCTTGAGAAACGCGCCCCCGCTACAGTCGCTATTCCCTTATCACCGTAGGACTTTGCGGTGGCGTCACCGGCGCCGCCGCGGCGTTGACCGTGTACATATTCCATCCTCGCGAGTTCTGGCTCGCTGAGATTAGTATTTTTGTGCTGACCCTCGCCATTATGACGCTGCTCGTGCTGCTGTTGCAAGCCTTCGGCATCCTGCCCGCTCGGAACAAACCGCTAACCAGGTGAGGAGTAATCACGACGTTGCGGACAACATCTACACTGGTAGCATGAGCCACCGCCCCATCATCGTCGCTGTCCTACTGGTTATGGTCGCCGGCATCACGACCTCCGTCGTGGGACGCCTGTTGCCCTCGGAGCGGGTGTACTCGGTCGCGGAGCTATCCTCCGATGTCCATCAGAATCCGCGGCAATGGGTGGGACGGACGGTCCTGGTGCGGGGGCAGGTTGTCGGGGCCGGTCAAATTCAGGGCATGAGCATGTGGGAGACGTGGTCGTGTCGAGGCCAGGCATTCTCGTGCTATGAGCCCGGTCCCGTCGACCACCTCCTGGTGATGGACGCGTTGGAGGCGTCACACTACAACGTGACGACCATCGACGTGGGGCGACGGCACACGGGCCTCGTCCTGGCGGCGCCGACCTTGCCCGCCTCGGCGACCGACGCGCTCGTGACATTTTTACGAAGCTTGCCGGGCATTGGGCGCCTGATACCAGTCCCACCGCCACTACAGGCGCGAGTGCTCACCTACCGCGTCCGCGTGCTATCTCCACTCTCGACCTGCGCCACACCGCGCTCTCCCCAGATATGCGATGACGCCGTCGTGCTGGGCACGCAATAGCAAGGGAGAGGCTATGAGACATACTGAAACGAGCCGCGTCCAGTCCACACGGCCAGGAGCGCATGCCGCATAGACCCGTCCGTCGTATGTTGCCCGAATCCGGCCTGCCCTGTATTCGCCAGCCATCATTAGGGGAGCCATCGCTTTATGACCACCTACCGCCCCGCCGTCGAAGCCGACCTATCAGCCGCATGGGACGTGTTGTATCAAAACGAGGTGCGCGAGAACGCTGATCCTCCTCCACGCGGCGATGTGCCGGCTTATCTCCGCCACGTCTTACGCAGCGGCGCCGTCTACGTCGCCGAGCGGGACGATCGCATCGTCGCCTTCGCCGCGTCAATCACGCGGGGCAACGTCACCTACCTGACCGATCTGTTTGTCCAGCCCGACGAGCAATCGTCTGGAATCGGTCAGACGTTGCTTGGCTATGCCATGCCTGCCGACGATCACATCCACTGCACGGTCAGCTCGACCGATCCCCGCGCCCTGGCCCTGTATGTCCGGCACGGGATGACGCCGCAGTGGCCGCACGTCAACCTCCGGCTCAACGGCCCCCTTCACGGCACACTGCCTATCAGCACTATCGAGGTCGAGCGAACCCGGCATGACGACCCGCGACTCGTCGCCTGGGACGCCGCGGTCGGGGGCCGCGAGCGGCCCGAGGACCACGAGTTCTGGGTCCGGGAGCAGCGCGGCATCCCGTTGTGGTTTCGGCGCGGCGGCAACGTCGTGGGCTACGGCTACGTGCGGTTGGGCGCGGGCAGCCTTCACTACCCCGACGCCTGCGCCATAGGACCCTTGGGGGTTGCGTCGGAGGAAGACACCGTTGCCTGCGTGCTGGCCGCCGTCGACCATGCGCGCAGCTACGCGGACGTGCTGCGCATCCACCTACCCGGCCCCCACCCCGGCCTTGCTCCCCTGCTCAGGCTGGGCTTCCACATCACCTATCTGGAGACACACGTCTCTAGCGCCAGCACGCCCTTTTTCGACCCTCGTCGTTATGTCACATCGGGTGCGGACCTCTTTTGAGGTAGCCGTCGATACGGTCGTCGAACGCGCGACACACGCCGTCTACGCCCGACACGCCATATCACTCTTGGTCCCTGGCTAGGGTGCACCTTAAAATTGTGGACTCCGACCTGCGACTGCGGTCGCATGGCAGCAGACGGACACTGCGGTGTCGGACCGGGGCTGGGAGCAACGTGGCGGCGGACCACACCCGACCGCGGTCGGCGTCGGTTTGCCATGCGACACATGCGGACTGGTCCCCGACCGGCTGCGGCCGGTCCCGGTCCAGCCGGGCAGTCGCAGGTCGGAGTCCACAATTTTAAGGTGCATCCCCCTGGCTAGAAACGGTTTCAGGTGGGGGTAGCGGGCTGCTATACTGATGGGTATGAACATCAGCGATGACCTGCCGATCCAATCGCGCGGCAGTCTCGAACAGATACAGAGGGCGCGGGCCTATTAT
>JAABUQ010011531.1_pt1 | contig 11252 bp, 12 predicted proteins | sample 5560001 | NCBI WGS metagenome assembly JAABUQ01 (sample SAMN10711888, study PRJNA513371) | rock metagenome | isolation source: Antarctica rocks | place: Antarctica: Victoria Land, Finger Mt nord | collected 2015-12-18
GTCGCTCACGTCGAGCAGCGGTCCGAGCGGTGACATCACCGCGTTGTTCACGAGGATGTCGACGGTGCCCAGACTCGTTCACCGTGCGAGCGACGCAGCCCTCGATCTCGTCGGGGCGGGCAACGTTGCACTCGACAGCCAGGGCCGTGCCACCACGCTCGGTGATCCGCCACGCGGTGTCCTCCACCTTGGCCATGGTCCGCCCCGCGCACACGACCGAGGCACCCTCTCCAGCGAGGGCCAGGGCGATGCCCTCACCGACGCCCTGGCCAGCGCCCGTCACGATGGCCGCCCGATCGGTGAGAATGTCGCTCACGGGACTCAGCTCCGCCCGGTCAGGCCATCTCGGCGATGATGTCGTGGGCGAAGTGGTGGACGCCGGCGATCTTGGCGTCGAGGTCGTCGGTGAAGCCGTCGTAGAAGACCCACGGCATGGTGAGCAGGTCGGTGACGCCAACCGCCTCCAACTGCCGGTACCCGTCGACGTCGACGGCGTCGGTGGCCGAGCCGATGAAGGAGAACGGCTGGTCGCTGCGGCCGTACTCGGCGCGGTAGCCGTCGATGCGGCGGCCGAAGTCGGCCAGCTCGGTGGTGCTGGCCAGGTCTGACACCCAGCCGTCATGGCGAGCCGCTCGCCTGAGGGCGGCGTCGGACGTGCCGCCCACCACCACCGGCACCGGCTCGCTCAGCGGAGGGTTCATCTCGAGGCGCGGCAGGTCATAGAAGTCACCGTGGTGGTCCACCATCTCCCCAGTCCACAGGTCACCGAGCAGGTCGAGCATCTCGTCGGCCCGCTTGCCCCGCTGGCGAACGGCTGCTCCATGAGCTCGAACTCCTCCTGGCACCAGCCCATGCCGATGCCGAGGGTGACCCGGTTGCCCGATAGGACGGCGGCTGTGCTCACGGCCTTGGCCACGAGGAACGGGTTGCGCATCGGCAGCACGTAGACGTTGGTGAAGAACCGCAGCCGGGTGGTGACCGCGGCCATGGCGCCGATGGCGACCCAGGGGTCGAGCCACGGCGTGAACGGCTGCCAGCGGCGGGAGCCGTCCGCCGTGTACGGGTACGGCGTGCGCAGCGTCTCCACGTTGACCACGTGGTCCGACACCGCCACCGCGTGAAAGCCGGCCTCATCAGCGGCCCGCGCCAGCGGCACGTAGTGCGCCGCCGGCGAGAACGCCAGCCCGATGGAGAACCTCACGGTTTCGTCTCGAAAGCAGAGCTTTCGAGACGAGTTGCTCGCCTCCGCCCTGGGGGCTCCGGCTCGTAGCGGTGCGCCTGCGGCGCGCTCTGGTTGTCGAACGACCGAACAAGTCGGATCGTCCGACGCCGATGGGGGGCGCCGGAACGCCCCCCATCGGGCACCCCCCAGCTGGCGCGCTGCGGCAGGCGGTTGCCGTGGTAGCCGGAGCTCATGCGTGCGTGCCGCCGTCGATTCGGATCAGGCTGCCGGTGATGTGGGCGCCGTCGTCGCTGGCCAACATGGCTACAACGGAGGCCACCGCTTCGGGTTGTCCTGCGCCGGTGGGCGACATGATGCGGTACACCAGCTTGGTGTCGGCCCCTTCGGGGAAGGTGATGGTCTGCGTGATCCCCGAGGTCACGCAGACCGGCGCGATGGCGTTGGCCCGCACGCCCCGTTTGGCGTACTCGATGGCGATGGTCTGGGTGAGCGCGGCCACGCCTCCCTTGGAGGCGGCGTAGGCGGCCATCCACGGATGGCCGAAGCTGGCCGAGGTGGACGAGCAGTTGACGATGTTGCCGGCGCTCTCGATCAGGTGGGGCAACGCTTCTCGGCACATGAGGAAGGTGCCGGTGAGGTTCACGTCGAGCACGTGCTGCCACACGTCGAGTGGGTGTTCGTGGGTGTGGCTGGTGCGCAGGATGCCGGCGATGTTGGCCAGGACGTCGAGGCGCCCGAAGCGCTCCCTTGCGGCCGTGACGATGCCAGTGGAGGCCGCCTCGTCGGAGACGTCGGCGGGGTAGGCGATGGCGTGGCCGCCCGTGCCGCCAGCGGCGGCGTTGGCCTGGGTGACGGCCTCGTCGAGGGCGCCGGCGGTCACGTCGGAGGCCAGCACCGATGCGCCTTCGGCGACGAGGCGGATGACGGTGGCCCGCCCGATACCTGACGCCGCCCCGGTGACGATGGCGACGCGGTCGGTGAAGCGTTCGAGCGGCACGGTCCCGAGACTAGAACACGTTCCAGTTCGCCGAGCCGGAAGACTCGCGAGGGGCGCGGCGCCCTCGCGAGCGATGAAGGTGGCCGATCGACGCGCCGGGAGATAGACCGAACCAGTCCCGATGGCGACCCAAGGAGACCGTGATGGAGATGGGGGATGTGGCTGCGGCCATCGGCAAGGGGCTGGTGGCCGGCGCCGTCGGCACCGCGGCCATGACGCTGTCGAGCACGCTGGAGATGAAGGCGCGCCACCGTGAGGCCAGCAGCGCTCCCGCCGATGCTGCCAGCAAGGTGCTTGGCGTGCACCCCGAGGGCGACAAGGCCAAGGCCCGCTTCTCCACCGGCGTGCACTGGGCCTACGGCACGTCGTGGGGGGCGGTGCGAGGGCTGCTTTCAGCGGTCGGCCTGCCCGGGCCTGCGGCGACGATCGCGCACTTCGGCCTCGTCTGGGGGAGCGAGACCCAGATGCTCCCCAAGCTCGACGTGGCCCCGCCCATCACCGAGTGGGGAAGCACCGAGGTGGCGATCGACGTGGGCCACCACGCCGTCTACGCGCTCGCCACCGGCTTGGCCTACCGCTGGCTGGAGACGCACAGCGCCTGAGGATTCGTGCGTTCTGATCGACTGAACTGCTAGGACCTACCTATGGCCCGATGGGTGCTCGACCCCAACACCGATGCGGTCTTCCGGCGGATCGAAGCGACGGTGCGACGGGCGCTGGCCGACCGCCCGAACGTGACGGTGCTCGAAGCCGGGGCCGGCACCCAGACCCACATCACGGTCCGCGATGACGCAACCGTCGTCGGCATCGACAACTCCCAGCCGTCGCTCGACCAGAACGACGACCTCGACGAGAAGATCCTCGGTGACCTCGGCACCCACGACTTCGGTGACCGGCGCTTCGATGCCATCGTGTCGGTGTACGTGCTCGAGCATGTGACCGCACCGGACCGCATCATCGAGCACTTGGCCGGGCTGCTGGCGCCCGGCGGCGTGCTGGTGATCGTGGTGCCCAACGTCCGCACCCCCAAGGGCATCATCACCAAGTACACGCCTCACCCGTTCCACGTGTGGGTGCGCCGCCGTCTGCTCAACCAGCCCGACGCCGGCAAGCCCGGCCACGACCCGTTCCCCACCGTTCTCGACCCCGCCATCGCCCCTGACCGGCTCCTGGCCCAGGCCGACCGCCTCGGGCTCGACGTGGTGGAGTCCTTCTTCTTCGAGGACGACAAGCAGCGACGGTTGCGAGAGCGGGTGGGTCTGAAGGGCCAGCCGTGGGACGCCGTCGTCCGGAACGTGCCCAAGCTGACCGGGGGCCGCCTGGTGGCCGCCGACTCCGAGCTCGTGCTGGTAGCCCAACGCCCGCTGTAGCCGGCCTACCCGCGTTCTGGCGTTGCCTGGTACGCAATAGCGCACACAGCAACGCCAGAACCAAGGCTCTCTGCTCGGCCAGCGGCTCGGCACCTACGCTCGGCCCATGGCTCCGATGCCCGATCCGGAGCCTGTCCCGCACCAGCGCGAGTTGGCCGCTCAGCTCATCGACGCCATCGCCGTTCGTCGCGATACCGACAGCGCTGGAGACCACTTCACCGGTGTTGCTCCGGACTGGTTCGGTGAGCGGGTCTTCGGCGGCTTGATCGTGGGCCAGGCTCTGTGGGCGGCCATGGCCACGGTCAGTCCCGAGTTGGCACCGCACTCATTGCGGGGGACCTTCCTCCGTGCCGTTCAGCCCCCGGACCCAGTGGGGGCCGTCGTCGATCGGGTGCGCGACGGGCGCACGTTCACCACTCGCCAGGTTTCCCTGAGTCAGGGCGGCAAGATCTGCTTCACTGCCACCGCCTCGTTCTGCGTCGAGGAGGTGGGCGAGGAGTACCAGATGGCCATGGAGCACCCGCCTCCCGCCGCTGGCGCGCTGGCGCCGCCCACCGGCGAATGGTTGGACCCGTGGGAGCTGCGTGACGCCGGCCCGTCACCGCAACTGGCCGACGGCACCTACTCCTCCACCGGCCGAAGGTGGCTGAGGTTCCCGGCCGGCGTCGCCGGCGACGACGCGTCGACGCATGTCGCCCTCTTGGCCTTCCTGTCCGACGTGACCGGCTCGTCGTTCCGACCGCACAGCTTGGACACGTGGGGCGCCCACACCGACGCCAGCCTCGACCATTGCGTCTGGTTTCACCGCCCGGTGCGGGCCGACAACTGGCTGTGCTTCGATCTCCACGCCCTCATCACCCACGCCAACCGCAGCCTCGTTCGCGGCGCCATGCACACCGAGGCCGGTGACCTCTGCCTCTCGATGGCCCAGGAGCTGCTCATCCGCCCCCTCGGCTAGGTTTCACTCCTCGCCGTCACCAGCAGGTGGCCGCAACCTCGTGGGCTGTCATGAGTGGGCCAGTGGGCCTCGGCTCCACAAACGACCGATCAGCCGCGCTCAAAGAAGCGCGTCGCCAACCGTGGAGCATCCATGACCAACACCCAGCCCCAATCTGTCGCCACCCAGGACTTCAAGGTGGCCGACCTGTCCCTCGCCCCGTTCGGGCGCAAGGAGATCGAGCTGGCCGAGCACGAGATGCCCGGCCTCATGTCGATCCGCGCCGAGTACACCGACAGCCAACCGCTGAAGGGCGCCCGCATCACCGGGTCGCTGCACATGACCGTGCAGACCGCCGTGCTCATCGAGACCCTCACCGCCCTGGGCGCCGACGTCCGCTGGTGCAGCTGCAACATCTTCTCCACCCAGGACCACGCCGCCGCCGCCGCCGCCATCGGTCCCGACGGCACCGCCGACAACCTCAAGGGGGTGCCCGTCTACGCGTGGAAGGGTGAGACGCTCGAGGACTATTGGTGGTGCACCGAGCAGGCCCTGCGCTGGCCCGACGGCAACGGTCCCAACATGATTCTCGACGACGGCGGCGACGCCACCCTGCTTGTCCACAAGGGCACCGAGTACGAGAAGGCGGGGGCGGTGCCCGAGCCCACCGAGGACGACTCCGAGGAGTGGACGGTGGTGCTCGGCGTGCTCAAGCGGTCGCTCGCCGAGGATGCCAACCGCTGGACCAACATCGGCACCGGCATCAAGGGCGTCACTGAGGAGACCACCACCGGCGTGCACCGGCTCTACCAGATGTACGAGCGGGGCGAGCTGCTGTTCCCGGCCATCAACGTGAACGACTCGGTCACCAAGTCCAAGTTCGACAACCTCTACGGCTGTCGCCACAGCCTGATCGACGGCATCAAGCGGGCCACCGACGTGATGATCGGCGGCAAGGTGGCCGTGGTCTGCGGGTACGGCGACGTCGGCAAGGGCTGCGCCTCGTCACTACGGGGTCAGGGCGCCCGGGTTGTCGTCACCGAGATCGACCCCATCTGCGCGCTACAGGCGGCCATGGAGGGCTACCAGGTGACCACCTTGGAGGATGTGCTGGAGACGGCTGACATCTTCATCACCACCACCGGCAACTACAACATCATCTCGGCCGAGCACATGGCCAAGATGAAGCACCAGGCCATCGTCGGCAACATCGGCCACTTCGACAATGAGATCGACATGGCCGGCCTGGCCAAGATGAGCGACGTCCAGCGGGTCACCATCAAGCCCCAGGTCGACGAGTTCATCTTTCCGGACGGTCACGGCGTGATCGTGCTGGCCGAGGGTCGTCTGCTGAACCTGGGCTGCGCCACTGGCCACCCGAGCTTCGTGATGTCCAACAGCTTCAGCAACCAGACCATCGCCCAGATCGAGCTGTTCGGCAAGGCCGACGACTACCCGGTGGGCGTGTACGTGCTGCCCAAGCGGCTCGACGAGAAGGTAGCCCGGCTGCACCTCGACGCCTTAGGCGTGAAGCTCACCAAGCTGACCCAGGACCAGGCCGACTACATCGGCGTGCCCGCGGAAGGCCCCTACAAGTCCGAGCACTACCGGTATTAGGTCGCGGTCGGAAGCGGAGCTTCCTCGGCGAGCTGACGGTGCGGCTCCGCCGCGCTCCCGTGGCTGGATCGACCGGCGGAGCCGGATCGATCCAGGGCGGAGGGGGGCACCGGAACGCTCCCTCCACATCACCCCCGCTGGCGCACTCCTCGGTTGAAACGGCAGTGACTAGCGGCCTTCACGTAGGGTGCGGCGATGCTCAACGTGCTCGCGGTGACGTACCGGTTCAGCAGCCCTGTCTTCCTCATTCTGGGCCTCATCAGCTTTGTCTTGACGGTGTTCACCATCGTCGACGCCGCCCGCCGCCCGGAGGAGCAGTTCACCGCCGCCGGTCAGAGCAAGACGCTGTGGATCATCCTCGGGGTGGTCGGGATCTTCTGCTTCGGCCTGATCATCGGCATCGTCTACTTGGCCGCCATCCGGCCCAAGCTCGAACGGGTGGGCGGCGGCTATGGCGGCCCTTCCTACGGCGGCGGCTACCCACCCTCGGGCCCTCCGAGCGGCGGGAACTACCCTCCACCGCCCGGCACCGGCTACCAACCGCCGCCCGGGGGCGGGTACGGGCCTCCCCCCGGCGGGGACGCGCCGCCGCCACCTTCGCCTGGCTGAGCCCGTGGACGACCTGCCCGGCAATGTCGCCGTCGTCACCGGAGCGGCGTCGGGCATCGGTTTGGCCCTGGCCCGCAGGTTCGCGGCCGAGGGCATGTCGGTGGTGTTGGCCGACATCGAGGAGCCGGCGCTCGACCGAGCGATGGGCGGCTTTAGCGACGGCGCCAACGTGATGGCGGTGGTCACCGATGTCTCGGACCCAGAGCAGGTGGACGCCCTGCGCGACGCCGCCGTCGAGGCCTTTGGCACCGTCCACGTGGTGTGCAACAACGCCGGCGTGGCCGGCGGAGGCCCGGTGTGGGAGACCAGCCTGGAGGACTGGCGCTGGGTGATGGGCGTCAACCTGTGGGGTGTCATCCACGGCATCCGTTCCTTCGTGCCGCTCATGCGGGCCCAGGGTGAAGGCCATGTGGTGAACACCGCTTCCATGGCTGGCGTCACGTCGCCGCCGTACATGGGCGTCTACAACGTCACCAAGCACGGCGTGGTCACCCTGTCAGAGACCCTGTTCGCCGAGCTGGCCATCGAGGGCTCCGCCGTGGGGGTCTCGGTGCTCTGTCCCGGTTGGGTCAACACCGGCATCGGTGACTCCCAACGCAACCGTCCCGCTGATCTTCCGGGGGCCATGGCCCCCGAAGGCTTGCCCGAGGGTGGGCCGGCCATGCGACAGATCCTGCAGGGGTTCCTGGCGTCGGGGCTTGACCCCGCCGAGGTGGCTGACCAGGTGCTCGACGCCATCCGCGCCAAGCGATTCTACGTGCTCACCCACCCAGAGTGGAGCTCGACGATCACGGCCAGGGTCGAGCGCATCGTCAGCGGCGAGAACCCCAACCTGGCCTTCCTCCCCGTCGACTGACCGATCCCGAGCGGCGACGGCCCGGTGTGGCCAAGTGCGGGGCCCGACCCCGTCAGCCGAGCCGCAGGGTTGTGCGCAAACCGGCGTCAGACCCCGCTTTGCGCCCAACCCTTCGCGGCAGGGACCGAGCTCGTTCGGCTCGACAGACGGACGCTCATGGGGGGCTCGGGCGGATGTCGCACGGCTGTGGCGTTGGCCCCAAAGTTGTCATACCCCCAGCGGATACTGGCGGGGTGTTGTTGCCCGCGTCGTGTCCGATCTGCGGCCGTCTCGGCGCTGCGCCGTGCGGCGAGTGCGTGCTGCTGTTGCGCCGAGCCCCGCCCGGCCCGCTGCCGCCGTACCTCGACGCCTGCCATGCCTTCCTCGCCTACGACGGGGCCGCGGCGCGAGACCTCGTCGCCCGGCTGAAGTACCGCAACGCCCGCAGCGCGCTGGGCTGGCTGGCCCAAGGGGTGGCGGCGCTCGTCGACGCCCGGGCCGTGAGCGAGGTCACCTGGGCGCCCACCACGCCCGACCGTCGTCGAGCCCGCGGCTTCGACCAGGCCGAGCTCTTGGCCCGCCGGGTGAGTCGAACGCTCGGTCGGCCGTGTCACGGTCTGCTCAGGCGCCGCCCGGGGCCACACCAGACCGGGCGCACGCTGTCCGAACGTCGTCACGGCGTGGCCTTCGAACCGGCCGCTCGCTTGTGGCGGAGACCTCCAACGGGGCCGGTCCTGGTGGTGGATGACGTCGTTACCTCTGGCGCGTCGCTGGCGGCGGCGGCCAAGACGCTGCGAGCGGCCGGTGTTCCGTCGGTGCTGGCGGCGGCGGCGGCCCGCACCCCATGAGAGCCGCCGACGGCCAACGCCGTCCTCGGCGACGGCGGAAGCGAGCCTCTACCATCGGCGTCCCCACGGTCGCCCATCCCAGGAGCCCACGTTGGACGTCAGCGTCAGCAGCCGGCACGTGCAGGTCCCAGTCGCCTTGCGGGAGATGGCCGAGGAGAAGATCGGCCGATTGGCTCGCTTCGTCGACGGCATGGATCGAGCTGAGGTGCACTTCACTGAGCTACGCAACACCCGCATCGCCGAGCGCGACGTCTGCGAGGTGACCTTGGAGGGCCACGGTCACCACGTGCGCTGCAAGGCGCACGGCGCCGACGGGTATGTCGCCGTCGATCGAGCGGTGGAGAAGCTGGAAGCGCAGCTCCACAAGCTGAAGTCCAAGCTCAAGCCTCGCGCCGGCCACAACGGTCGCTCGGCCACCCAGGGGGACCGCACTGCCGCGGAGGAGGCGCTCGACCGCCCACTGCGCCCCATCGATGAAGTCGACTGACGGTGTCGACTGACGTGGCGTCCGGCCGGCCGCCCATCCGGGTGCTCATCTGTGACGACCACGCCGTGTTCCGCAAGGGCCTGGCCATCGTGCTGGCCGACGAGGACGAGATCACCGTGGTGGGCGAGGCCGCCGACGGCGACGAGGCCACCGCCCGGGCCGCCGAGCTGGCACCCGATGTGGTGCTCATGGATGTCCGCATGCCCGGTGGCGGCGGCATCGAGGCCTGTCGAGCCATACGCGCCGCGCTGCCCACGGTCAAGATCCTCATGCTCACGGTGAGCGACGAGGAAGCCGACCTGTACGAGGCCATCAAAGCGGGAGCCAACGGATACCTGCTGAAGGAGGCGTCACTCGACGAGGTGGGTAACGCCGTGAAGGCGGTGGTCGGCGGCCAGAGCCTCATCCCGCCCCACATGGCCTCCCGGCTGTTCGCCGAGTTCACCAGCCTGGCCCGTCAAGCCGAGCACCCCGGCGACGGTGCCGCGTCACGCTCGGGCCTCACCGAGCGTGAGCTGGAAGTCCTCCGGCTCTTGGGCACCGGCCTCAGCAACGCCGAGATCGGCGAGCGCCTGTTTATCTCGGCCAACACCGTGAAGAACCACGTCCGCCGGGTCCTCGACAAGCTGCACGTGAACTCGCGGGTCGAGGCCGCCCTCTACGCCCAGCGCGAGCGCTTGTAGCGCTCTTCGTCTCGGAAGACCTCCCGAGGCGAGTCTGACGGACGGCCTGCGGCCGGCGCCTTGCTGGGATCGACCGGCGGAGCCGGCTCGACGCGAGCCGTCCGAGGCAGGCAGGGCAAGGGCCGCCGGTACACTTCGCGCTCTCATGGGTGTGTTCGACAAGATCCTCCGTGCCGGCGAGGGCCGCAAGGTCAAGGCGCTGCAAGGGCTGGTCCCCGACATCAACGCGTTCGAGCCCGAGCTGGAGCGGCTCGGCGACGACGAACTTCGGGCCAGGACGGGTGACTTCCGCACCCAGCTCGACAACGGCGCCACCCTCGACGACATCCTGGTGGAGGCCTTTGCCGTTGTGCGCGAGGCCGGCCGCCGCACCCTTGGCCAACGCCACTTCGACGTGCAGCTCATGGGCGGCGCCGCCCTGCACTTCGGGTGGGTGGGTGAGATGAAGACCGGTGAGGGCAAGACCCTCGTCTCCACCCTCCCCGTGTACCTCAACGGGTTGGCCGGCAAGGGCGTGCACGTCATCACGGTGAACGACTACCTGGCGTCTCGCGACGCCGAGTGGATGGGTCGGCTCCACCGTTGGATGGGCCTCAGCGTCGGGCTGGTGGTGCCCGAGGACTACGACGCACAGAAGAAGCGGGCCCAGTACGCCTGCGACGTGACCTACGGCACCAACAACGAGTTCGGCTTCGACTACCTCCGCGACAACATGGCCATGTCGCTCGACGAGAAGGTGCAGCGCGGCCACGTCTACGCCATCGTCGACGAGGTGGACTCGATCCTGGTGGACGAGGCCCGCACCCCGCTGATCATCGCGGGGCGCATGACCGACGCGGCCAAGCTCTACTACAAGTTCGCCAGCATCGTGCGGGGCCTCAAGCGCGAGGTCGACTACGACGTCGACGAGGAGAAGCGCACCGTCGCCCCCACGGACTCCGGCGTGGAGAAGATCGAGCGGGCCCTCGGCGTCGACAACCTCTATGACGAGGTGTCCCAGAACCTGGTCCACCAGTTCCAGGCCGCGTTGAAGGCCAAGGAGCTCTACAAGCGGGACAAGGACTACATCCTCCAGCACGGCGAGGTGAAGATCGTCGACGAGTTCACCGGCCGCATCCTGGAAGGGCGGCGCTGGTCTGAGGGTCTGCACCAGGCCGTGGAGGCCAAAGAGGGCGTCAAGATCAAAGAGGAGAACCAGACCCTCGCCACCATCACCCTGCAGAACTACTTCCGGCTGTATGAGAAGTTGGCGGGTATGACCGGCACGGCGGTCACGGAGGCCGGCGAGTTCGCCAGCACCTACAACCTGCAGGTGGTGCCGATCCCCACCCACAAGAGGATGATCCGGCGCGACGAGGCCGACCTCATCTACAAGATCGAGGACGCCAAGTTCGACGCCTGCGCCGACGACATCGCCGAGCGCTACGAGGCCGGCCAGCCCGTGCTGGTGGGAACAATCTCGGTGGAGAAGTCAGAGAAGTTGGGGCGCCTGCTGGAGAAGCGGGGCATCCCCCATGAGGTGCTGAACGCCAAGCAGCACTTCCGAGAGGCCGAGATCGTCACCCAGGCGGGGCGGCTGCACTCGGTCACCGTGGCCACCAACATGGCCGGCCGGGGCGTCGACATCCTCCTCGGCGGCAACCCCGAGGGCTTGGCCGCAAAGGACCTGCGAGCCGAAGGCCTCGA
>JAABUQ010011533.1_pt1 | contig 11251 bp, 9 predicted proteins | sample 5560001 | NCBI WGS metagenome assembly JAABUQ01 (sample SAMN10711888, study PRJNA513371) | rock metagenome | isolation source: Antarctica rocks | place: Antarctica: Victoria Land, Finger Mt nord | collected 2015-12-18
GCCTGGTGGCGGCCCGGTACGTGGCCGAACTCCGGGGGCCCGCCGGCGAGGCCCCCGCCGACCCCGGCCGGCTGGCCGCCACCCGGGTGGCCGCGTCGCTGGTGGCCGGGCCGATCCTGGCGACCTGGGGGGCCACGATCGGGACCGGGGTGGGCTACCTGGTCGCCCACAAGATGATGGGCGTGACCGTGCCCGCCTTCTTCGACCTGTTCTTGGAGATGCTCTGGGCCCGCGACGTCGTCGGCCTGGTCGCCAAGGGGGCCGCCTTCGGGGGGGTCGCCGCGCTCCTGGCCTGCCACGAGGGGCTCGCCCGGCCCGCCGACGGCGGCGATGGCGGGCCCGAGGCCGTGGCTTCGGCCGCCTCCCGGGCCGCCTGCCTGGCCTCGATGGCCATATTGATCATGAACAGCGGCTGGTTCCTCTTGTTCTACCACGCCGGGCCGGCCTTCGGGCCGACGGTCCTCACCCCGCCGACGGGATGAGGGCGGCGGGGATCGCTGATCGCGAATTCCAGGATTTCCGATCGCGGAGGGGAAGCTTGATCCGAGATCCGCGACTTCGTTCTCGCCTCGCCGATCCAAGATCTCGATGGCCCTTGCCGATCCTTTGAAATCCGAGATCCGAGATTTGCCCTCCCGCGATTTTGCCCGAAAAACGCGGCAGGTGTGCTCTCCCGAAGAAACGCCGGCCGAGATCACCGAACCGCGAAGCCCCGCAGGGGGAGGAACCCCGATGAGTGCGCGAACCTCGGGACGCGAGATCCGCGTCGGCCTGGTGGTGGTCGTGGCCCTGGCGGCCTTGCTGGGCCTGTTCGGCCTGGCGGGGGGCGGCCCGGGCTTCCTGTCGGATCGCCGGCAGATCGACGTCGACTTCCGAGACGGCCAGGGGATTCGCCCCGGCGGCCAGGTCCGGATCGCCGGGATCGAGTCGGGGCGGGTCGTCTCGGTGACGCTCGCCGAGGTCGACGGGGCGCTCAAGGCCCGGATTCGGCTGGCGATCCCGGCCGACCTCGCCGCCCGGCTCAGGAAGGACGCCAAGATCACCGTGCAGTCGAGCCTCACCGGCCAGTCGCGGATCAACATCCTCTCGGCCGGGCGGTCGGACCAGCCCTTGGAGCCCGGCAAGGTGCTCCTCGGGGTCGAAACCTCGATGTTCGACCCGATCCTGGAACAGGTCGGGCTCGGGCCGGTCGAGCGGAGCCACCTCAGCCACACCATCGGCGAGGTCCGCCAGACCGTCGACGCCGTCGGGCCCAAGGTCCGGGAGATCGTCGCCGCGGTCCAGGACACCACCGCCGGCCTCCGCCAGACCAGCGAGGTCGTCCGGCCGGTCGTCGAGGCGACCGTGGCGAGCGTCGGCGACGCCGCCAAGCGGATCGCCGCCGCCTCGCCCAAGGCCGAAGCCACCCTCCTCCAGGTCGCCTCGCTCACCGCCCGGGTCGACGGGCTCCTGGCCGAGAACCGGCCCAACATCGCCGCCACCATCGCCAGCCTCCGCGACCTCTCGGGCACCTTGAAGACCGTCGTCGCCCGCGACCAGGAGAAGGTCTCCCGGCTCCTCGATGGCCTCGATGGGACCCGGAACCGGGCCGACCTGGCGCTCTACAACCTCAAGCAGATCACCGACACGGTCATCGCCCTCCTGGCCAGGAACCGGGTCGACATCGAGCGGACCGTCGCCAACGTCAAGGACGCGACCGACTGGGGGAGCAAGCTCGTCCAGAAGATCTTCGCCAACCCGTTCGTCCTCAGCCCGTTGTACAAGCCCACGCCCGAGGACGTCCGGGTCCAGAGCGTCTACGACTCGGCCCAGGTCTTCGCCGGCGCCGCGGCCAAGCTCGACGACGCGGCCAAGACCCTGGCCCAGCTCCAGTCCAATCCCAACTCCGCCGGGCACCGCGACGAGCTGGAGGTGGTCCGCCGCCAGGTGGCCGACGTCACCGGCAAGCTCGCCCAGATGTCGACGCAGCTCAGCGACGCGATGCGACCCCAGGCGGCCCGGCCCGGTCGGGGGAGGGCCAACTGAGCTATTTCGGGAAAATTCGCCCCGATTTCCGTGCCTTTTGTTAAATCCGGCCCATCTTCCGGTCCGATGATAAGGGTGTGGGAGCCCGAGGCGGACGCCGAGGGCCTCGCGGGGCGGCCCGGGAGGGAATCCTGGAGCCGGCGGAGTGCCGGCTTCGATCTCGACGGCTTCCGCGGGTCTCTGATGAACAACGCCCGGACGGCCCGACCGGGCCACGCCGGGCCTTGACACCAAGTAAGGGGGAGTTTCGATGGAAATCCACGGGGCAGGTGGGGCCCAGGGCCCCCAACCGATCTATCCGCGGCTGGCCGCGTTCGGCGTGGACGCCGGCCAGACCGTGAACGCGGGCACCCCGCGCGACCACGTCGAAATCTCGCCCTTGGGCCAGATGCTCGACGGGATCAGCCGGCTGCCCGAGATCCGCCACGAGAAGGTCGAGGAGATCCGCCAGCAGATCGCCTCGGGGACCTACGAGACCCCCGAAAAGATCCAGGTCGCGCTGGACCGGCTGCTCGACGAACTCAGCGGCTTCTGACCGACCGACGCCGGCACCCGACCGGCCGCCCCGCGCGGGCCCTCGACCCCGGGGGCGCGGCGGGACGGCCCGACGGGGGCCGGCGTCGCCGCGCGCCGCGAGGCGGGGCGGTTTCCGGCCGCGCCCGGCTGGCAATCCGGCCCGGTTTGGGGAACAATCGACGGCTCATGACGGGCGGGCGTCGCGCCGGCCCGAGTCGGATGGCCTTTCCGCCGCCGCCCTTGGCGGTTGGCAGGGTCGGGGAAGGCCCGACACCCCCCCAGGCCCGCCGAGCCGGATTCATCATGGTCGCCCCGCACGATCGACTCCCCCCGGCCTCCGAGCAGGCCCTCGGGATGCTCCTGGTCCAGGACGGGCTGCTCGCCGTCGCCCAGCTCCTCGCCGTCCAGCAGTACGGGGGCGAGCACAACCTCGACCTCCGCCAGGCGATCCTCCGGCTCAAGCTGGTCCCGGAGGACCGGCTCCAGGCCCTGATCCGCGACCAGGTCCCGCTGGTCCAGCCCTCGGCCAACGCCCTGATCGTGGGGCAAGCGCCGGCCGACCCGGCCGCCGTCGCCGCCCGGCCCGCCGCGTCGGCGAGCCCGGCCGCCCCGCCGGTGTCGGTCCCCGCCGTGCCGCCGAAGGCGGAAACGGTCCTCGACCGGGCCCAGCGCGAGCGCGACATCCGCCACGAGCTCAAGGAGATCGCCGCCACCGCCGGGTCGCCCGACCTGGTGGCCCAGATCTTCGAGCGGGCCTTCGAGACCCGCGCCACCGACATCCACTTCGACCCCCAGGAGGCCTTCTTCCGGGTCCGCTACCGGATCGACGGCCAGCTCCACGACGTCCTCGAGCTGGAGCCGGCGTTCGCCACCTCGCTGGTGAGCCGGCTCAAGGTGATGGCCAACCTCAACATCGTCGAGCGTCGCCACGCCCAGGACGGCCGGATCCAGTTCACCTACCGCGAACAGGTCCGCGACCTCCGCGTCGCCACGCTGCCGACGGCCCTCGGCGAGAAGATCGTCGTCCGGATTCACGAGGCGATCACCCAGGCCTACGGCTTCGACCTCCTCGGGCTCGACGCCGCCCAGGCCGAGCAGCTTTCCGGGATCTGTTCCAAGCCCTACGGCGCCGTCCTGGTGGCCGGGCCGGTCGGGTCGGGCAAGACGACGACCTTGTATACCTGCCTGAGCCGGGTCAACATGCCGACCCGCAACGTCCTCACGATCGAGGACCCGATCGAGCGCCGGCTCCCGGGCGTCAACCAGGTCCAGGTCGACGCCAAGAGCGACCTGAGTTTCGGCTCCGGGCTCCGGGCGATGCTCCGGCAAGACCCCGACGTCATCATGATCGGCGAGATCCGCGACGAGGAGACCGCCCACATCGGCATCCGGGCCGCCCTGACCGGCGTCCTGGTCTTCTCGACGATCCACGCCTCCGACGCCCCGAGCACCTTGGGCAACCTGTACGACTTCAAGATCCCCGGCTACATGCTGTCCAATACCCTCCTGGCGGTGATCTCGCAGCGCCTGCTCCGCAAGATCTGCCCTTATTGCAAGGTCAGTTACGCGGCCGACGACGAGCAACTGGCCCTGCTCGGGCTCGACCTCGACGAACACAAGGGGACGACCCTGGCCCGGGGCGAAGGCTGCCCCGGCTGCTTCCAGACCGGCTATCTCGGCCGGTCGGGGATCTTCGAGATCATGGAAGTCAACGACACCATCCGCGAGCTGATCTTCCAGCAGATTTCCAAGGACGTGCTCCGCCGGGTCGCCGCCGACATGGGAATGCGAACGTTGAAACAGGCGGCGGTCGATAAGGTACTGGAAGGCGCGACGACCTTGGAGGAGGTGTACCGGGTCGTCCAGATGTGACGGCGAGCCGGGAGGCGTCGCGCCGATCGGGCCGAAGGGCCCCACGACCAGGAGGTCGGCCATGCGTTTCGAATCGATCCAAGGGCGGGCGACGGCCGCCGCCGTCGCCGCCGGCCTGCTCCTGTCCGCCGGCCTGGGGGCGGGCCGGGCCTTCGGCGACGAGCCCAGGGGCTTCGGCCGCCTGTTCCGGGGCGGCGGCTCGTCGTCGTCCTCGACGACCGGCCCGGCGTCGACGGTCCCCCCCTCGGCCGGCTCGACCCGGGCGAGCCAGGCGTTGACGGACTACCACGGCCAGCCGGCCCTGAGCACGCCGCCGGTCGGCCCGTCGGGCGGGTCGAGCCCCCGGATCACGCCCAAGCCTCGGATCAACAAGCCGGTGACCGAGGCCGACCCCCTGGTGACCCGGGTTTCGCTCGGCCGATCCGACAACGGGAGCCAGTTCGGGATGTTCCTCCAGGTCTACGCCGACGGCACCGTGATCGACGGCGAGGGGGTCCACAAGGTCGGCCCGGACGCCCTCAAGCCGGTGATCGAGGCGGTCTCGTCGGGCGACCTCGCCAAGCTCAAGGGCCACTGCGGCGGCCCGGCGGGCGACTTCATCGAGAACGTCCAGGTCGTCGTCTACGAGCGGAGTTACGGCCGTCTCCGCGCCACCGCGTTTTCCCACTCCGGGAGCACCCAGGGGTGCGACCACGCGGTCCATCACCTCCAGGTCGTCCTCGACGCCCTCCAGGCCAAGATCAGCCCGGCCAGCCCCGCCGGGTCGCCGGCCACCGCCTCGCTGGCCCCGACCTCGGCCGCGATCCCCTCGCCCCGGTAAGCCGACCGCCGCCCTTGGCCTTCGCCGGCCCGGGCCGATAGAATGATGGGACCGATCTCGCCCCGTCCGATCGCCCCCGGGAGGCGACGGCGGGGCGTCCCCCTTCGACCGCGGATGGATGAACCCTCATGGCGGACCCAACGCCCCTCGGTCCGCTCGTCGAGCAAGGCAGCGCCGAAGACAAGTTCCGCGAGTTCCTGGAAATCCGCGGCGAAAAGCTCACCGAGCCCCGGCGCGTCCTGGTCCGCCACATCTTCGACTCGCACAAACACTTCGACGCCGACGAGTTGGTCGCCGACTTGCTCGACGCCGGCCGTCGGGTGAGCCGGGCCACCGTCTACCGGACCCTCCGCCTCCTGGTCGAGGCGGGGCTCCTCCGCGAGCTGCGCCTCACCAACCGGACGGCCTACGAGCACGACTTCGGCTATCCGTCGCACGACCACATGCACTGCACCGGCTGCAACCGCGTGATCGAGTTCCGCAACGACGCGATCCGCAACCTCCGCGAGGCCATCAGCCTGGAGCACGGCTTCCGCCCCACCGGCCACCGCTTCGTCATCACCGGCCTCTGCGCCACATGCAGCCGGGCCCGGAGCCCCCGCCGCCGGCTCGACCTGATCTGAGCGACCCGATGGCCGGGCGAAGGGCGTCGATTCGGCGGGGTGTCGCTCTCGATCCTGGAGATCGTCGGCCGTCCCCTGGACCTCCCTACATTTTTTGCCGATCGATGGATTCGAAAGCTAGGGTCGATTTTGGGTGAAGTGTTGACTGGATGTTCGCTGCCCGCTTACCCTCACGATATCATCCTTCGTCTCCCACGCCGAGAACGAACATGGGTCCTGTACCGAAGAGGTAGAACCTCCGATGGCGATTTCCACCAAGGTCAAGCAGATGATCATCGGCCCCTTCCTGCTCCTGGTCGGCCTGGTGGCCATCGGGGCGGGGATCGCCGAATGGATCGCGGCGGGCAAGCTGAAAGCGGAGGGGGTCGCGACGCCCGCCACCGTCGTCGATCACCGGGTCACGTCGACGCGGAAGGGCGGGAAAACCTACAAGGTCACGGTGCAGTATCCGGCCGGTGGTGGCCAGATGATCCGCAAGGAATTCGACGTTTCCAGGTCGTACTATGAGTCGTCCCCGGACGGCCGGACGGTCCCGGTCCGCCACCTCCCGAGCGACCCCAACGTCGCCGAGCTGGTGGGCGAGGAGACGACCGGGCTCGCGGCCCTGGGGGTCGGGGCGTTGATCGCGATCGGCGGGGGATTCCTCACGCGGTTGGCGTTCCAGAAGCCCGCCCCCGTCCCGCAAGCCAACCCGGTCCCGCTCTGAACCGACCCCGCCCGGTCCTCACTCCAGGTAGCCGAGGTCGGACAGTCGTTGCTCGATGAGGGCTTGCTCCTCGGCCGTGTACTCGAAGCCGGGCTCGGGGCGGACGGCGGACAGGTCGTGGGGGCCGTCGCGGCGGTGGTCGCGGTCGAGCCAGCCCCGGCCGGTGAGGCACGGGAGCGGCTCGCCCTCGACGTGGTCGGGGACCGGCAGGCCGAACCAGGTCAGGATCGACGGGGCGACGTCGCGGAGGTTGGCCCGGATCGTCCGCCCCGGGATGATCCCCGACCCCGACAGGGCGACCACGCCCTCGGGCCGGTGCGTCCCGGGCATCTGGGGATCGGGCTCGATCCAGTCGCGGCCCGGCGCCAGCTTGCACCGGACCCAGTAGGGCTCATCCGGCGGGGCGATCAGGTCGGGGTAGCCTTCGCGGGCCGGGTCGATCCCGAACGCCTCGGCGGTGTCGATGACCTGGGGGAACAGCGAGCCGCCGGTCTCGGGGTGCCGGGCCTCGGCCAAGGCGGCGATGGTGGCGGCGCGGGCGTCGTCGACCTGGCGGGGGGTGGCCAGCGGGGCCCCCGGGCGGCGGTCGGCGGAGTTGAGGTAGACCATCGCCGCGGTGTCCTGGTGGGGGGCGAAGGCCAGGGTCCGCTTCCAGTCGAACGGGAACTGGGCGGCGACCGACTGGTCGAACGACGCCGACCGGGCCTTGGGGTCGTCGCGCTTGGCCCCCCGGAGCCGGAGGTGGTCGCGGGCCTGCTGGACCCGCCGCCGGAGCCGCCCCGTCACGCCGGGGAGTCGCGCGACCCCCGCGTCGACCAGGACCCGGTTGACGTGGACCCGCCCCAGGCACGGCCCGAACCCGTGGTCGCTGACGACCAGGACCCCCGCGGCTCGCCTGGCGGCCAGCTCGCAGAGGCGGCCGATGGCGCGGTCGAGGCCGGCCATCACCCCTTCGGCGGCGGCGTTGAAGGCCGGGTCGTCGATGCCGGTCTCGTCCACATTCAGATAGCGCCAGGCCCGATGCTGGAACGGGTCGAGGTCCTGGAACTGGACGAGCAGGGCCGACCAGTCGGGGACCATCCGGTCGGCCAGGAGCCCGGCGTCGGCCTCGGCGAGGAACAGGTCGGCGGTCTGTCGGGAGTTCTCGGCCATCTCGGCGAGGTCGCGGGGCGGTCGCTTCCAGGTCGACCGGAGGTGATAGCCGGGGACCTCGGCCCGGAGCCGCTCGGCGAACGCGGGGGCGCCCGAGAGCGCCGCCTCCAGGTGGGGGGCGTCCATCCCCGAGACGACCACGCCCCGGACCGGCAGGGGGGGATAGGTCACGGGCAGGTTGAGGCTGACGACCGACCGGCCGGCGTCGGAAAGCCCGTGCCAGAAGGTCGGCACGCGGACCCGCCGCGAATGATTGACCTTGAGCCGGCCGGCGGCGGCGTCGAGGTATCGGTGATCGAAGACCCCGTGCCGCGCCGGGTCGCAGCCGGTCATCATGGTCGTCCAGGCCGCCGAGGTGACCGGCGGGATGCACGACCGGAGCGTCCCGTGGGCCGAACTCGCGAGCAGGGCGTCGAGGTTGGGCATCACCCCGCGCCGCCTCATCGGGTCGAGCACCGACCAGGTCGCGCCGTCGAGCCCGAGGATGACCAGTCGTTCCGTCCTTGGCATGGTTGCCTCCCTGGCAAGGGTGAAAGCTGGCGATGGTCGGGGGGCCTAGCGCGGATGGTAGGGAATTTCTCCCAATCAATCAATCCAGACCGAGGCGATCAACCGCCGTCTTTCTGCCCTTTCGGTCAGGCGAATCTGGCGATCCCCGGCGAAGTCGCGTCAATAGTCGCCGTCAATGACCTCCGAGCCGTTCCGGGTGGCCAGGGCACGCCACGCGTCGCCGGGGATCGTGGGCGGAGGATAGCTCGGCAAGACGGTCATGGTGGGCGTGGCGCGGATCGTGTCCTTGACGAATCGGGCCGAGCCGTCGGCCAGCAGGATGTTGACCCCGTCGGGATGCTGGCTCGCCGCCGAGGACATCCAGGTCGCACCGACACGCGCGACCGTGGCCCACGTCGACCCGTCGGGATGCTGGCTCGCCGCCGAGGACATCCAGGCTAGCTCCGAGCCGAACGAGGGGGCGATCTTCTTGTAGGCGTTGGGTGGATTCTGAGCGGACACGACGGTGTCGTTCCACTCCCCCACGAACCACCACCCGATCTGATCGAACAGTCCGGCCTCGGGGACGGCCTCGTCAAAGTCCCGCAAGATCGTGGTGGACTTCTCGGCCACGATCATGGTGTGCGACAAACCATCCGTCACCGAGGCATAGGTGAGCGGCCCGACATCCGTCAAGCAACCGTTGGCGGCCCGGATCGCGACGGCGCCGACCGAACAGTTGTTGCCATAAATCGGGAGAGCGTTGCCGTTGTAAGAGCCATAGACGCCCGCGTAACTCGTGCCGCGCAGGGTGGAGACTCGGATTTTATCTTCGAATCGGTTAGAGAATCGCTCCGCGTAGCCGCGCCTTGCGTAACCCGATTCCGGATCGGTGGGGCAGGCATAAACGCCCACGCCCACCGATTGGATCGTCGAATTCTCGGCCGCGAAGATCGTGGCGTGTTGGTTGATCGCGTTGAACAGGGGCACCTGCTCGACATAAGGGAGGATCAAAACCAGGAAACTCCGGTCGGTGGTCATCTCATCGCAGGTGGGCCGGGAGGTGGCGTACCGGGGATCGACCATGAGCGCTCGAGCCGGCGGCAGGCAACTTTGCGCGTCATGATACGATTGGAGGCCCAGGCCAATTTGTCGCAGGTTGTTCAGGCAAGACGCCCGCCGCCCACTTTCGCGAGCCGCCTGGACCGCCGGAAGGAGCAGGGCCAGAAGCAGGCCGATGATTCCCATCACGACCAGCAATTCGACCAACGTCAATCCCTTGCGATCCGCCCGCGACCTCGACGAATGATTGTCGACGACTCGCATCGATTGTTCCTTGGGAAAGATGACAAGACCTGTCATCGGGCTCGAATCGCCCGCCACGCCAGGAACACAACCAGCGTGACCAGCGCCGCGGCGGCGACGAACCACGGCCGCATCCCCCAGCCCGTCTGGCGGAGGGGCTCCATCTGGGGGGTGGTCAACCCATAATGGTCCAAGGTGAATTCGCTACTGGGTACCGGCTCGAACGTCACCGATTCAGCCTCGAAAACGGTCACGCCAGTGAGAGCATCGTTCATTGTCACTTTTTTGAGAATCGGGATTCCGTCTCGTTTTGGACCATACTCGACCTTGGTGATCGAAAGCGGCGTGTCTTTTTGCTCATGTCTCGACTCTGTTTTGCGAATAGCCCAGTCGAGATCGGGATCGAATGTGACGGCTTCAAAGCCGATTGAGTAACCCTCGGGCTCGACAGGAAGCTTGAAGTCGACTCGGATCAACTTCTTCTCCGCCACGATAACTTCTTCGGCACCCACGACGCTATCGAGCATGCCCATTGTGAGAGACATGGGAATTCCATCAATGCTGATGGGCGCAATGAAACTGGCCGTGAACTTTTCGGGAAAAGCAGCGAAATCGACGTCGTTTTGCAGGTCTACCAGAAAATACGCTGAATTCAACTTCTTCTTGACCTCGAACGCAAGTTCCCGGCCAATGCAATAAACGTGCTCGGAGATCGAATCGCGGCCCGGTTCCGCCGTGACCGGCGACAGCACGAGTTTTCGACAGCCTTGATCGGCCGCGAATACCACCTTGAATTTGGCGTTCGACCCAGTGACCTGCGAAGTCGTGATCGTTCCCAGACCCTTCGACCGGCCATAGGCCGCTTCGAGTCGTTTCAAGGCCGGAGGATAGTCACGCTTGAGCCGAGCGATCAGTTCGTCCGTGGCGTTGGATCGGGCGGACAATGCCGAGAGCAAGAGAAATAGAGTGAGCGAACCTCTGAGCATCGTGCACCCTCCTGAAAAACGCGACCCGGCGATCCGCCAAGGGATCTATGAAGGAGGCTCCGGGTCGAGAGATCACCCGGAACCTCCCTGAGATGATTGTCGCACTTCGCCGAACATCCGCGACATGCGACCATCAGGACCAATTTGGTCCTCAGTTATCAATACCCACTGGTTTCTCGTAGATCTTTGCCACCCCGGGCACACAGAGGCAGACGAGCTTTGTCGTCTTCGTGCCACGTCCATCCTTGGCGACGTGAACGCGTACTCTCGGATTGCACGATTGGCCGAGATCACATGGTGACCTTGCGCCACAAGCAACGTATGTCGTGCCGAATTGATCTTGTTGCTGGAGCACGTCTCCGCATTCTTGGGCGGGTTGGCGCCGAATGATGCCGGAAGGCCCAGCGGGCGGAGCGGTGTTGACGCTGGGTGATGTCGTACCGGCCAGGGTCGACGTGGCGGGGCCGCCCGGGAAGGTGACGAGGCTGAAGCCGATGACGGCCAGGGTGACCATCGTGAGGAAACGGGCGAACGACCGATCGAAAATGCTCATGGTGGGAATCTCCGGTGTTGAGGTCGAGGCGCGAGGGGGCAACGGATCGGGGTGAGACTTGATGAGAGGTACGTCAGGGCGTGGGTTGGCTCGGCGACACGGGCAGGGCGATTGCGTGGTGCAAACTACTGAGGTGATAAGATTTAGGGCGATTTGAGCCGCCGATTTTGATGTTTTTTCGGCATTTTGGTTTTTTATCTCCTT
>JAABUQ010011536.1_pt1 | contig 11250 bp, 11 predicted proteins | sample 5560001 | NCBI WGS metagenome assembly JAABUQ01 (sample SAMN10711888, study PRJNA513371) | rock metagenome | isolation source: Antarctica rocks | place: Antarctica: Victoria Land, Finger Mt nord | collected 2015-12-18
CAATACGGCTTTGATTAAAGGTGTCGAGTCGCTGTCCGGCGCTCCGGTTGAAGCTCCAGATATTCGAGCGGGCGCGGCGCTAGTCGTGGCGGGTCTATGCGCGCAAGGCGAAACGGAAATCATCGGCTTGGAATACATCGATCGTGGCTACGAGCGGCTCGAGGAGACGCTCTCTTCGCTCGGTGCGCAGGTGCAGCGGTCCAGCGGTATCGCGCCATTTGCCGAGCCGACCGGACTTTTTGAAACGAGCGCGTATCCAACGACGGTCAAACGCACGGGAGTATAGTTTTTGCATATCGGCATCGACCTCGGAACGGCAAACGTGCTGGTGAACGTGAGGGGCAGGGGGATCGTCTTACGCGAGCCGTCCGTGGTCGCAAAGAACACGCATACGAATCGCACGCTAGCCGTCGGCGAAGAAGCGCGCCAAATGCTCGGCAAGACTCCCGCGCATATTCAAGCCATCCGTCCGCTGCGCGACGGCGTAATTGCGGATTTTGAAGTAACTGAAGCGATGCTGCACTACTTCATCAAGAAAGTGACGCACAACCGCTCGCTGCTCTCCACGCTGTTCAAGCCAAAGCCGAACGTCACGATCTGCGTTCCCGCCGAAATCACCAGCGTGGAAGAACGCGCCGTGCGCGATGCCGCCAAGTTGGCGGGCGCGAAGAGCGTTGAGATCATCGAAGAACCCATGGCGGCTGCCATTGGTGCGGGGCTGCCGATCGACGGACCAACGGGAAGCATGGTGGTGGACATCGGCGGAGGAACGACGGATGTAGCGGTGATTTCCCTGGGCGGCATCGTCGTATCACAATCGATCCGAGTTGCAGGCAACAAGCTTGATGAAGCCATCATTCGTTATATTCGCCGCGTGTACAACTTGATGATTGGCGAACGGACCGCCGAGGAAGTGAAAATCAAAATCGGTTCGGCGTATCGCCTTGAATCGGAATTGGTCATGGAGATTCGTGGTCGCGATCTGATCAATGGTTTGCCGAAAACGGTGAAGATTACAAGCGAAGAAATACGCGAAGCCTTTTCGGAACCCATAACCTCGATCGTTGAAGCGGTAAAAACCGTCTTGGAAAAAACGCCGCCCGAACTGGCGGCGGACATCATCGACCGCGGCGTCATTCTTACCGGTGGGGGGGCGCTCTTACGCGGTCTCGACCGGTTGCTGGCTGAGGTGTGCGGTATTCCCGTGATCGTCGCGGACGATCCGTTGTCCTGTGTTGCGCTCGGAACCGGTCAGCGCGTTCGAATCTAACCGGCGGGCTGCGGGCATCAACGTCGTGCTGCACGCGCACATACCCTGGGTGCGGCGGGCGGGACGCTGGCCGTGCGGCGAGGAGTGGCTTTTTCAAGCCCTGCTGTCCAGCTACATTCCCCTCCTAGACGTCCTCGACCGGTTGCACTCGCGGGGGATCCGCCAGGCCATAACGCTCGGCGTTACGCCAGTTTTGATAGAGATGCTGCGCGACGAATACCTGCTGGCCGAATTCGATCGGTACGTGGACGCGCGCCTCGCTCTGCTGGAGAGCGATATCGTGCGCTTTGCGAGCCAAGCTCATCCTGCGCTCGCGCTGGCGGAGCGGGAACGTGAAACCCTTCTGAGCGCTCGCGCTCGCTGGAACTCCATCTACTGCAAGGACATGATCGGTGCGGTACGGGAACTGGCGCGGCGCGGCGATATTGAGATCTTGACCAGTGCAGCAACTCATGCGTATCTGCCGCTGCTCCACAACGAATCGAGCATTCGGGCACAGCTTTTCACAGGAGTGCGGACGAGCGCTCGCGCGTTCGGCGTCGAGCCCGCGGGAATTTGGCTGCCCGAGTGCGCGTACCACCCGCGGCTGCTGCCTATTCTCGAAGAGCTGAATTTGCGGTATTTCTTTTCCGATTCCCGGGCGATAAAACGCAGCGGGAGCGAGCTGACCTTGCAGCCTTTCGCCGTAGCAGGAAGCCGAGTTGCCGTTTTTGCCAGGGATGAACATGCCAGCGGCCAGGTCTGGGACAACGATTTAGGCTATCCGGGCGACGAATGGTACCGCGAATTTCATAAACAAGATGTGCAGTCGGGCAATCGCTATTGGCGCGTTACCGATAAACGCGCCGACCTGGGTGCAAAGGCGCTCTACGAGCCCGAGCGAGCGGCGCAGCGAGTATCTTCACACGCGCAGCATTTTGCGCAAACGATCGCCCAACGGTTGCAACAAGCCGCGGCTGCGCGCGTCACGCATCCCTATGTCGTCTTAACGTTTGATGCAGAATTGTTTGGGCACTGGTGGGCGGAGGGTCACGCGTGGCTCGAACAGACCTTGGAGCTGCTTGACGATAGTGCGGAGGTGCAGTTTTGCACCCCGTCCAGCTACTTGGAGAGCGCTCCCGCGCAACAGGCTTTAGCGCTGGTTGAATCATCCTGGGGAACCGGTGGAGACCACAGCGTGTGGAACAATTCTGCCGTTGCATGGGTCTGGAAAGAAATTCATCGCTGCGAACGGAGCTTTGAGAGATTGCTTGCCTTCCATCAAGATCGGCGCAACGAGAGCTTCAAGCAGGTGACACGAGAATTGTTCCTGCTCCAAAGCAGCGATTGGCCGTTTCTGATTACCAAGGCGCAATGTGCCGACTATGCGGGCGAGCGTTTTCGCACTCACGTGGCGCGCTTCGATCAGCTCATTGCGGGTGGCTCGAGCCCTGCCGCCGTCGAGGCCGACACCCTATTCGAGGACATTGACGTGGGCGCAGCGCGCCGTGCCCGGGAATACGTGTCCTGAAACTAGGTGCGGTACTGGATGCGCGGCGGGAAGCCTGGTCCCTGATCATCGACGAGGTGGCCTCCGTTATTTTTGGGGGCGGTACCGTCATCTTTCCCACCGACACGGTGTATGGTATTGGATGCGATCCCTACCGCCTGCAGGCAATTGACAGTGTGTATGATGCCAAGCAACGGCCGGCACACAAACCGCTCAGTTTGCATTTGGCCACGGTGGCCGAGTTCTTGGAGTACGTGCCCGGAAACACGGTCGCGACGCTTGCGGCCCGGCGGCTCATGCCCGGTCCAGTGACGATTATCGTGCGCCGTCCTGCGTTTATCAGTGAGGATGTCTCCTCCGGCCTTCCGACCGTCGGTTTTCGCGTTCCAGATCACGCGCTTTGCAGTTCCATTCTAGAGCGAGTTGGACCGCTTGCGACGACGAGTGCGAACACCAGTGGCGAACGTCCCTACTATGGAGACGGCGATGCGGATACCTTACCGCGGGCGGATTTGCTGGTCGAGAACGGTCTGACCCCGCACGGCGCGGAATCTACGGTCATCGATCTGTCCGGAAGCCTTCCTCGCTTGTTGCGCGAAGGAGTGGTCTCGCACCAAACATTGATCGCCCGGTTGGGCCCGGTTATTAAACCAACGGTAAAGATTCGTACGACACTATGAAAAACTGCAAAGCGGCGATCGCCGCAATCGCCATCGCGCTAACCGCGACTGCGTACGCCGGCGCTGCCAACGGCGGCGCCTCGTTTCGTTTCGGAGAATGGAACGTGCGCACCGAGGCTGCGGACTTTAACTTCAAGTCCAGCGACTTCTCGATCCCGGGGCACGTCACGTTAACGCGCCCCACCGGAGACATCAACGCGGATCGAGCCAGCGGCAACGCGCAACGCAAGGTTGCCAACCTGTACGGTCACGTGGTGCTTCATGACACCCAAGGAGGAATCGGCGCAATCAGCAGTGCGGGTGCCGGATCGCATGAGCCTTCAACGCTGACCGCCGACCAATTAACGGTTGATTCGAACAATAAGATGTACACGGCGGTGGGCAGCGTTCATTTCGTCCAGGGCGCAAAGACGGTCGATGCGCAGCGCGGCGTCCTCAACGATCGAACTCACGATCTCAACTTAACGGGAAACGTTCGCATCGTAGACGGTGATCGGGCGATGGACGCACAAACCGTGCTGTACAATACGGCGTCGGGCCAGGCACACGCCAGCGGGAACGTCAACATCCGCTTCCCCGGAGAAGCGGCGGGCGCACCGCAGGGCGCAGCGCCTGGAGCGAAAGCGAAACCCAAACCGAAGCGCCATTAGCAGGCTGCCGAAAAGCCCAGCCTTGGAACCGTCGCTCTTTCCGGCAATGGACCCAAAGGATGCCCCTCTGGCAGCTCGCATGCGGCCCAGCAGTCTTGATGAGTTCGTCGGCCAAAGCCATATCATCGGCGAGGGCCGTGCGTTGCGCAAGGCCATCGAGAGCGATCGCGTTCCTTCGCTGATTCTCTGGGGTCCGCCCGGTTCGGGAAAAACCACCTTGGCGCAGATTATCGCCGAACTCACCGACGCGCTTTTTTGCGCCCTATCCGCAGTCAGTGCGGGCGTTGCCGATTTACGAAGGGTTGTGGGGGAGGCGTCGCAGCGCAGGTTGATCGGAAAACGAACGGTGCTGTTCATCGACGAAATACACCGTTTCAATAAGGCGCAACAGGATGCCGTTTTGCCGTACGTAGAGGGCGGCACTCTCACGCTAATAGGGGCGACAACAGAAAACCCATCCTTCGAAGTTAATTCAGCGTTGCTCTCCCGTTCACGCGTCTTCGTGCTGAACGCGCTTACCGACGAAGACATTTCGCGCATCGTGGACCGTGCACTCGACGATCGCGAACGCGGTTTGGGCAACGTGCACCTTACCGTGACCCAAGAAGCCAAGAAGGACCTGATTGCGCTCAGCAACGGAGATGCGCGCGTTGCGCTCAGTACGCTGGAATTTGCCGCAACCGCATTGGAAAACCGGCCCCCGCAAGAACGCGAGATTTCCGCGGCGCTTGTTGCGGATGCGCTGCAAAGGCGTGCGGTTTCCTATGACAAAGGCGGCGATCAGCATTATGAGGTGATCAGCGCATTCATTAAAAGCCTGCGCGGAAGCGACCCAGACGCGGCGCTGTACTGGTTAGCTCGCATGATCGACGCCGGAGAAGATCCGCTGTTCATCGTTAGACGTATGGTGATTCTTGCATCGGAAGACGTCGGTCTGGCGGACTCCCGCGCCTTGCAAGTCGCCGTTGCCACGCAACAAGCGGTTCATTTTGTGGGCATGCCGGAAGGATTTTATCCCCTCGCGCACTGCGCGCTATACCTGGCGACTGCGCCCAAGAGTAACAGCGTCGGCCGCGCGTATGGCTCTGCGATGCACGACGTCGCCTCAACGCGCAACGAGCCGGTACCGTTGCACCTGCGCAATGCGCCGACGGGGCTGATGAAAAACCTAGGGTACGGCGCGGACTACAAATATGCGCATAACGAGTATGCTGGCATGAAACATGATGGCGCCCTGCCGCCGGCTGCGCAATTGCAGGCGTATCTTCCGGAGAATATCGCCCAGCACGTTTATTATCAGCCCACAGACCAGGGAGAGGAACAGAAATTAATACACTGGGTCGAGCAGCGCCGCGCAAACTCCCAGCAACCCAAACGCGGTTGAGCGAAACGGCATGATCGCCCAATCGAGCAAACGGATTTACTTGGACCACGCGGCGACCACGCCGGCTCGTCCGGAAGTCGTTGAAGCGATGTTGCCCTACCTGAGCCAGTACGGCTACAATCCCAGTTCGCTGCATGGCGAAGGGCGCAGGGCTCGCGCGGCGGTCGATGCGGCGCGCGAAACGGTTGCACGGGCTCTGGGAGCGCGGGCAAAGGAGATCATTTTTACCGGCGGCGGATCGGAGGCCGACAATTTGGCAATCCTGGGTGCGGCCCGTGCGCTGCGCTCGCGCGGAAAGCATATCGTCACTTCCGCCATAGAACATCACGCGGTGTTGCACGTTGTCGGCGTGCTCGAAGATGAGGGCTGGGAAGTGACCGTTCTCGATGCGGATGCCGGTGGCACGATTGATCCGGTGGGTTTTGCAAACGCTTTGCGCGCCGACACTACGCTGGCTTCCATCATGTTTGCCAACAACGAGATCGGCACCCTACAGTCCATCGAGTGTTTGGCACGAATCGCTCATAATAAGGGAATCCTGTTTCACACCGACGCCGTTCAAGCACCGGCGTACGTACCGATAGACGTGCGCAGCTTGGGCGTGGACCTGCTTTCGATCTCGGCGCATAAATTCTACGGACCCAAGGGCGTGGGCGCCCTGTACCTCCGCGATGGTATACCCCTAGCTCCCCTAATCGTTGGGGGCGCCCAAGAGTTTGCGAAGCGGGCCGGGACCGAAAATGTGGCCGGGATCGTGGGGATGGCGCACGCGATCGAAATGGTGCTGGGCGAGCTTCCCGCGGTACCGGCAAGAATTGCGCAGTTACGCGATCGCCTCCAAAGCGGTATTCTGCGTCGGGTACCCGACGTGCGGGTAAACGGCGAGGGAAGGCCGCGCATCGCTAACAACTGCAATGTTTCCTTTGCCGGAGTCGATGGAGAGGCGCTGCTCATAGCTCTCGACCTCGAAGGAATCGCCGTCTCAACGGGGAGCGCGTGCGCGTCGGGAACGCCCGAACCCAGTCATGTTATCGCTGCCTTGGGAGTGGCGCAGGAGTGGTCCCGCGGGGTGGTCCGCTTTTCTTTGGGACGTGAGACCACGCAAGCGCAAATCGATGAGACGCTGGACACGCTGGCCATGGTCGTTGCACGCTTACGTGGTTGGGGAAGTAAGAAATCGAGCTTTCCAGGGAATGAACGTTTCGCATCCGGAAAGCGCTGACGGAGGATATTTGCTTGACTACGGGCTTTAATTGGTCGATCGTCCTTGACATCGGGGTTGGCCTCGGCGTCCTCTTGCTGGGGATCGGGGTTTTTATAGCTATGCGAGCGCTCGCTGCAACGCTAGCGCGGGTGAACGTCACGCTCGACGGCGTGGACCGGCAGATCGCCGACGTTGGAAAACCGGTAGCGGACGCGCTAACGCACGTAGGTGGCATCGCCGACACGGCGGATACGACGATAGCCCGCCTCTCACGCGTCGTCGGCTCTGTTGAAAGCGCAGCCGGGAGCGTTGCAAACACTGCAAAACTCGTGCAAACGGCCGTCTCGCCCAGCCTCATCAACGTGGGCGCTACGTTGACTGGTATTAGCGCCGGACTTCGGCGGCTGGTGCGTGGCACCGGTAGCGACGAAACCAACTTCAAGTAAGGAGAGCCTATGGACAAGGACAATGACGCTGCCCGCAGCGGCGGCGGCTTCATGGCCGGATTTTTGATGGGGATGCTAGCCGGCGCGGCTCTGGCAATGATGATCGCGCCACAGACCGGTGAAGAAACGCGCGACCTCGTTGTGGGGAAAGCGCGGGAGGCGGGAAATGTCGCCAAAGACGCCGGCGGCGGTCTGCGCGAAAAGGTTTCCAATATCGCGACGGACTTACAAACCGGCGCTTCCGGCGTGTACGCGCGCGGGAAGCAAGTGATCGACGCTGCCCGCTCAAATGTCGGCGCCGCGGTTGACGAAGGAAAAACGGCAGCTGACGCCAGCCGTGCGGACTTATCCGAAGGAGCGGTAAGCGACGGACCAGCCGGTACGGGAATTTAGTAACATTAGGAGATCGCGTGGATATTAAAGTCAAAGTCAGGGAAGCCCCCGGCGATTGTTATGTGGTGGACCTCAACGGCGAAATCGACGTATACACCTCACCCAAGGTTAAAGACGCTATTACGGAATTAATCGATCAGGGTCACTACAACTTGGTGATCAATTTGGAAAAAGTGCGTTACATCGATTCGACCGGTTTGGGGGTGCTCATCGGTGGCCTCAAGCGCGTACGCGAGCACGGTGGCACGGTGAATTTGGTTTGTACTAATCCTCAGATAAAGAAAATTTTCGACATTACGGGGCTGGTCAAGATCTTCGGCATCTTCGATGATGAAGATGCGGCGATGAAGGCCCTGGTTTGAACGCTCAACCCGTCCCGGAGGACGATCTTGGCACGGTAGAACTGCGCATTCCCAGTAAGCCTGAGTGGGTGGCAGTTGCCCGCTTGGCCGTAGCGGCGGTGGCGAACCGGCTGCGCTTTTCGATTGAGGAAATCGAAGATGTAAAACTCGCCGTGGCTGAGGCCTGCACCAACTGCATTCAGCATGCAGTGGGCAGCGACCAAATTGAAATTACTTGTCAGACTGAGGCCAAAGGATTGACGGTGCGGGTTCGCGATCACGGGCGCGGGACAAGACCCGACACGATCGGTTCGCGACGCATTGCAGAGCCGCGCGTGGGAGGATTAGGCGTGTTCCTGATTCGCTCGCTGATGGACGTAGTCGAATACGACGTTCATCCCGATTCTGGAACGAATCTGGTCATGACCAAAAAAGTATCGAGTTAAGTGCAACCGACGCAGCCGATCGAAGAGGAGCGCTGGGACCGCCAGAAAACGCGCGACACTTTCGCGCGGTTTGCGGCCGCCCGTAAGGAAAGAGGGGACGGCAAAACAGCCTCCTCCGGCGACTCCAAGGATTACGATCGCCTGCGCAACGAGTTAGTCGTTGCCCACCTCAATCTGGTTAGATACCTCGCGGTGAAATTCGCAAACCGCGGCGAGGCTTTGGACGACCTTATTCAAGTCGGCACCGTAGGGCTGCTCAAGGCCATCGATCGGTTTGATTTAGATCGCGGCGTTGAATTCACCACGTACGCAACGCCGACCATCGTGGGCGAGATCAAACGCTATTTCCGGGATAAAGGCTGGGCCGTCAAGGTACCACGCCGGCTGCAAGAATTGAACCTGAGCGTAAACCGGGCGATTGAGAAACTAGCGGTTAAGTTGGGCCGCAGCCCGACCGTTTCCGAACTGGCGACCCACCTCGGCGCCACCGAAGATGACATCCTTGAAGCGCAGGAGCTCGGACAAGCCTACAATCTGCTTTCCCTCGATACGGAACTCAGCGGGGAAGGTGATAAGAAAACCCAAACGCTGGCAGACTACGTCGGAACAACCGATGCGGGGCTCGCGCTCCTCGAGGACAAAGCGAACCTGGAGCGGGCTTTCGAAGTACTCACCGGACGCGAACGTGTTATTTTGTACTTGCGCTTCTATGAAAGCGTCAGCCAAACGGAGATCGCCAAGCGGTTGAACGTTTCGCAAATGCACGTTTCGCGACTGCAACAAAAGGCGCTCGAGAAGTTGAAAGCTATCTTAGCAGAGTAGTCCCCAGGATGACCTCACAAGAACTGCGTTCGGCATTTGGCGAATTTTTTAGGGCACGGGGTCACAAACGCGTTGCCCCCGCCAGCCTCATCCCCCACCAGATGTCCACCACGCTCTTTACCATCGCCGGCATGGAACAGTTTGTGCCGGTTTTCCTTGGCGAGCAACCACCGCCTGCACCACGTGTTGTCACCGTGCAGCCGTGCCTGCGCGTGGCTGGAGCGAAAAGCGATGTCGAAAATGTGGGGCGTACCGGACGGCACGGCACCTTATTGGAAATGCTCGGAAATTTTAGTTTCGGAGACTACTACAAGCGAGAGGCGATCCTCTACGCTTGGGAGTTCCTGACGCAAGCGCTCGCGTTGGAGGACCGCAAGCTGGCGGTGACCGTGCATGTTTCCGACGACGAAGCGGCACTGATTTGGGAACGTGAAATCGGTCTTCCACCCGAGCGCATCACACGCTTCGATCAAGATAATTTTTGGACGATGGGATCCACCGGCCCGTGCGGCCCGTGTACGGAAATTTTTTATGATACCGCAGAAGGGCGGTCGTCCAGCTCGTCCGACCTTGGACCCAATCTCGGTGACCGCTTCGTAGAAATCTGGAACCTGGTGTTTCAACAATACAATCGTGATGCGCAAGGCGACCTGACTCAGCTTCCGCGAAAGTCCATCGACACTGGCGCGGGATTCGAACGAATGCTTGCGGTCGTTAACGGCAAAGTCTCGATGTACGAAACGGACTTGTTTACCGATCTCATCGAGGCGCAGCCAGCGGTTGGAACCAGCACCGTGTTGCCGTCCGAGCAGTCGGTGCGCCGCAACATTATCGCCGACCACGGCCGAGCCGTAACGTTCCTGATCAATGACGGCGTATACCCCTCCAATACGGACCGCGGTTACGTGCTCCGTTTCTTGATCCGGCGCGCCATCCGCAACGGACGTTTGCTCGGGTATCCCAGCGGGTTCCTCACCATGCTCGTGCCCGCCGTCGTGCAGTCGCTGGCATCTGGTTATCCGCAATTGCGCGAAAACATGAGCCGTATCCAAGACGCACTGCGCCAAGAGGAGCAAACGTTCGAACGAACTCTCGAGCGGGGTACCGAAATGCTGGCGCAACTCATCGAAAAAGCCCGCGCCGATTCAACGTATCGTATTCCCGGGTCGAGTGCTTTTAAATTGCACGATACGTACGGGTTTCCAATCGAACTCACACGAGAGATCGCCGCGGAACGCGATGTTGACGTACAATCCGAAGAATTTGATTCCGCCATGAGCGAACAACGAACCCGGGCGCGCGCCGATGCCAAAGCAAAGCGCTCGACACTCGGGGTGAGTGATATGCCGGCGCTCAGCACCGATTTTTTGGGTTATGAAGAATTGGAAGCCGAAGGCGAAATTTTGGCTCTCATGCGCGAAGGCCGGCCGGTTGTTGAGCTGGGTGCCGGTGAAGAAGGTCAAGTTGTCCTGGACAAGACGTCGTTTTACGCTGAGAAGGGCGGGCAAATCGGCGACCGGGGCACAATCCGCGTCGGAGAACATACTTTCGATGTGCTGGACACGCAATTTATCGGTGAGGCCATCGCCCATCACGGCACGATGCGCGTAGGGGCGCTGCATACAGGGGAGCGCGCGCAGACTGCGGTGACTCCTCTTTGGCGCGAGGAAATTCGCCGCCATCATACCTCCGCGCATCTGCTTCAGCGCGCACTCAAGGACGTATTGGGCGAAGAGGTCGCGCAAGCCGGCTCTTGGGTGGGCACGGACGGTATGCGGTTTGATTTCCATTCGTCCGCAGCCTTAACCGCGCAGCAGCGGCAGGACGTTTCCCGCCGGGTTAATCAGATGATTCGTGAGGACACGCCGCTGCTGACCGAAGTGCTGCCGATCCTAGAGGCTCGCGCGCGGGGTGCCATTTCCATGGCCGGCGAGAAGTACGGTGATTCGGTGCGCGTGGTCAAAGCCGGTTCGTCGGTTGAGTTCTGCGGTGGAACTCACGCGCATTCAACCGGTGAGCTCGGGCTATTCATCATTCTGAGTGAATCCTCCATTGGGAGCGGAATCCGCCGCATCGAATCGGTGGTTTCTAAAGCGGCGGAAGAGCACGTCGAGCGCCAGCAACT
>JAABUQ010011538.1_pt1 | contig 11244 bp, 10 predicted proteins | sample 5560001 | NCBI WGS metagenome assembly JAABUQ01 (sample SAMN10711888, study PRJNA513371) | rock metagenome | isolation source: Antarctica rocks | place: Antarctica: Victoria Land, Finger Mt nord | collected 2015-12-18
GCATGGCGGTAAAATGTGCTAACGGCCCGATGTCTACCTGGGCGCCCTCGGGGAGCGTCGTGACGATCCATCCCGCCTCCACCATGCGCTTGAAACCGTCGACGTCCACCAACTCCCAACAGTCGATCATGCCGTCCTGATATAGACCTTCGGGAAAAGAATCGAAAAAGCAGGGGGGAGTGGCAGAAGAACACGGGATACCGTACCCTGAAATCACGGCGTGAGAAGCAGTGAGTGAAGGAGGTATCCCGTGCCTATCAAGGTAGCGTTCTATCGGGCGACTGTCAAGGAGTTGCGGCTGGCGTGGCGGGCGGCGGTGCGGCGGGGGGCGCGGCGGCTGATCCTGCGGGTCACGGCCTTGCTGGACCTGGCGGAGGGCGTGGACGTGGCGGACGCGGCGGAGCGGGTGGGCGTGGCGGAGAGCACGGTCTACGCCTGGCTGCATGCGTTCATGGAGCGCCGCTGCGAGAGCTTGCGCGACGGGCGGTCGCCGGGGCGGCCGCGCAAGCTGACCCCGACCCAGAAGGAGCGCCTCAAGGAGGTGGTGGCGGCAGGGCCACTGGCGGCGGGCTATCCGACCGGCTGCTGGAGCAGCGTGCTGCTGGCGGACCTGATCCGGCGCGAGTTTGGCCAGGTCTACAACGCGCACTATCTCTGCACCCTGCTGCACAACCTGGGCCTGTCCTTCCAGAAGGCGCGCTTCCTCTCGGACCACCTCGACGAGGAGCGTCGGCGGGTCTGGATCGAGTAGGAGTGGCCGGCCATCCTGCGCACCGCCCAGAGGCGCGGCGCACTGCTGCTCTTCGGCGACGAGGCCAGCTTCGCGCAGTGGGGCTCGCTCTCCGACACCTGGGCGCCCATTGGCCAACAACCGCTCATCAAGACCTGCGGCAAGCGCAAGGCCTACAAGGTCTTTGGCCTGATCGACTACTTCTCGGGCCGGCTGTTCTGCCAGGGGCAGACCGACCGCTTCACCGCCGCGACCTACTGCGCTTTCCTCAAGGCCGTGCTCACCCAGACCGACCGGCCCCTCATGGTGATCCAGGACGGTGCCCGCTACCACACCGCCGCGGACACCCACGCCTTCATCGCGGCCCATGCCGATCGCTTGAGTGTTTACCAACTGCCCTCCTACTCGCCCGACTATAACCCCATCGAGCACCTCTGGAAGAACATGAAGAAGCGCACCACTCATAACCGCTACTTCCCGGAGTTCGAGTTAGTCTGCGATTCCGTCGAGGAGGGCCTCGCCTACTTCCAGGCGCACCCCGATCAGGTCAAGTGCCTCATGGGCACCTACCTCGATCAGATGGCCGCCCTTGCCCCCGCCGCCTAGTCTGATTCTTTTTCTGAAACGCTATAGACCGTAATCTCGCTCAGGAAGTAAGGGCCGTTGTGGATAAACGCCCAAAGAGAGGTCGACGGCGCCTCACGCCTTGCACCTGTTTGCTCATCCTGATCCACATCTTCGATTGACATGCGTGCATCTCCTAGCCACACACTCTCGCGTCGCGCATGTGACGCTCACACCGTTGGATTGCCATCCTTATATAGCGTGAGCCATCCAGTCAGCGGTGTCTAATCCCAATGTTGCACTCTATCGGCATGTGTGGTGATGTGTCGATCTATGGTACTTGTTCCCATGAGGCGGAGCCGGTTCAGAGACCTGATAATGCACTGATGGCGAGGATGAACAACACGCCCAAGACCAGGCTGAAGCTGCCAATAGTTAGCAGAACCCTGAACGCGATGGTCTCCCACCGTCGTCGTACGCGTACAGGCTCGGCGCGACCAGGCGCGCATCCGGTCGGCGATACAAGGACAAGCGCGTCCTCTTGCTGTTTCCCATCCCGTTGCGCCCTTTGCAACGCGCCTCGTCGCCGCCACGTCCACAGACCCAACGCCACCCCTCCGAGCGCCCCGGCTGCATAGGCGGCATCGTGCGCCCACAGATCGGCAAGAAAGGCGACCTGCCTGGCTTGCGGTACCGCCGAGGCCAGTGGCTCTGTGAGGGACACGCCGCCGGCTTTGGCGACGATGTACCCGGTCACACCGGCGACGAGGGCAACCAGGCCCACACAGCCCTGGACCACGAGCGTCGGCCGAAGCAGGTCGCGCGCGGAGAGACGGGGACGGCGCGTCCCCACGCGGGCGATAAAGGCGACCAGGACACCGAGCAAGAGTCCGGCCCACCATGTCGCGATGAGGCCCCACTCGAAGGCAATCAGCGTGGGATCGCCGAGGTTGAAGACGTCCAGATGCCCAATCGTGAAATACTCCACACAGAGGTGCGCGGTCACCTGATCCTGCAGCACGCCGTACGTCACGGCAGCTCCCACACCCAGCAGCACAATCTGTACGGCGGCGCCGACATTGCGGCGCAGACGGGCAAAGCTATTCTCTCTCCCTGAACCCACGGTTGATGCTGTCAAGGCGCTGACAGTAGTTCGGCCTCGCTCTGTGCGCGAAGGGCGCGGTCGAAGAAGGCGAGCAAGTCGTCCTCGCGCGTCATCTCCTGCACGGCCTGCTCCAGGGCCGGCGAGACGCTCCCGAAGCGCGTCCGTACCAGGCGCAGGATCGTCTCGCGCAACGCTTCCTCGCGCCCCTGCTCACGCCCCTGCTCACGCCCTTCCTCGCGCCCTTCCTCGCGCCCTTCCTCGCGCCCTTGCAAGACCAAATGATCCGCCCACGTCAATTCTGTTGCTTCCAACGTCGTGTCCCCCTGTTGCTCTAATTGTCGTTGCAACGCGTCGCGCTCGTCGTCGCTCAGTGGTAGGTAGGTGGCGATGAGGTTAACGACCAGGAAGGCGCGCCTCGTCTACAAATCCCGTTTCGACAGCCTCGCGCACGCAACGCAGGCCGGCCAGATGCACGCCGATCTGCGCCTCGCGCTCCGCGGGCAGGCGCATCACGCTGGCGAGCGCCGCGCCCAGAACGCCGCCCGTCTGCACGTACTCGACGGCCTCCAGCCGCGGCAGGCTGATCTGCAGGTAGCGGAAGACAAGATAGGTACGCCCAAACACCGTTTCGGTGTACTCCTCCAGCGCGATACCCTCATGTTCCGGGTAGAGCACCAGGGCAACGGGAATGACGGGCAGGTCCTCGCGCTGGCGCAAGAGAGAGTAGTACTGCCACATCCGCCAGGGGAAGCGCAACTCGCGCTCGCGTTGGACCTCGACGTGGATCAGAAGCAGGCGCGGCGCGCCCCCGACGGTCCGGACCTGGACTACCAGGTCGGCCGTCCGCCGCTCGCCCTGCGGGATGTCGGTGAACGCCTCGGTGTCACGAAACTCGAGCGTGTCGAGGTCGAGCTCAGCTGCCGTCTCGGGATCGAACAGGCGCAGGAAGTCGGCGAAGAACGCGCGCAGGAGTTGCTTGAATAACTGGTCGTGCCCGCGCGATGCCTCTCTATCGCCTCCACGTCCCATGACTTATCCCGTCCCCCGCGCCGGATCATCCCCAGCGCCGTGAGCGGTCGCGCCAGCGATGGCCACCCCCCGTCTCCAGCGATGGCACTGCCACTATGCTGAGATATCGTCCGCCGCCTTGTCCGCGATAACGGCCGCATAGATGGCAGACGGCCCGGTCGGGTACTCGACCGGGCCGCATCGCAGTGGCAGGGGTGACAGGGATCGAACCTGCGACATTCGGTTTTGGAGACCGACGCTCTGCCAACTGAGCTACACCCCTAGGAGCGACACCGAGTATTATAGCATGCCTTCGTCGACATGCGCGCCGACCAGCCGCGCGAATTGTACGATTCCCACCTGCTCCAGCTTGGCAAGAACCTCTTGAGGTGTAGTCAGCCGTTTCCGCAACGCCGCGTTTTCACTTTCACTGTCCAGATTCCTGGGTCCACTATACGCGGCGGTCCAGTGAGTGACCGACATCCGCGGCGGACAATTCACAGACCCTGTCTCAGTGGGGCCGGAGGTGGACGATAATTTGCGCGCTGTGAACGACGGGACAATATACCCGATGCGCCATGGGGTCCTTGGTATACTTGTGTTTTGGAGCAGGGACCTGACGAGGGATGCTCCCACCCCGTCATGGCCGCGCGGCCGGCCGGTTAGCCAACCATCAGGCACAAGGGAGGTCCAACAGGATGAGCAACGTGAGCGTCGAGACCGCGGGCATGGCTGATACCGATACCCCCATGGGACCCGCCGCCGAGATGGCGGGCGGGCCGGCGCTCGACCGGCCCCAGGAAGAGTGCGGGGTCTTCGGCATTTATGCGCCCGGCGAGGACGTGTCGCGCCTGACCTACTTCGGCCTCTACGCCCTGCAGCACCGCGGCCAGGAGAGCGCGGGTATCGCCTGCGGAGACGGCGCGCGCCTGGTGGTCAAGCGCGCCATGGGCCTCGTCTCACAGGTCTTCGACGAGGAATCGCTGCTCGCTTTGAGAGGCCGCCTGGCTATCGGGCACACCCGCTACTCCACCACGGGCTCCAGCCTGTCCTGCAATGCCCAGCCCGTGCTGCTATCCAAAGGCGACGACGGATTCGCGCTGGGGCACAACGGCAACCTGGTCAATGCCCGCGCCCTGCGCGACCGCTTGCTCGACGAGGGCGTGCGGTTTGAATCGACCACCGACAGCGAGGTGATCGCCCAGTTGGTGCTCACGTCCCCCGGCCCGACGTGGGCCGCGCGCATCGCGCGCTCTCTGCCCAAGCTGCTGGGCGCCTATAGTCTGGTCATGGCCACGCCCGACGCGCTGTACGCCGCGCGCGACCCCCTGGGCGTGCGCCCGCTGTGCCTGGGCCGGCTCGACGACGGCTGGGTCGTGGCCTCGGAGACCTGCGCGCTCGACACCATCGGGGCCGCCTTCACGCGCGAGGTCGAGCCCGGCGAGTTGCTGCGCGTCGACGAGCACGGCGTCAGCAGCTACCACTTCGCCCCGGCGCGGCCCCGGCTGTGCTCGTTCGAGTACGTCTACTTCGCGCGGCCCGATAGCGTCGTCGACGGGCGCTCGGTCTACGACGTGCGCGTGGAGTCGGGCCGGCTGCTGGCGCGCGAGCATCCCGCCGCGGCCGACGTGGTGATCCCCGTGCCCGACTCGGCAATCCCCGCGGCGGTGGGCTACGCGGCGGAGAGCGGCATCCCCTACGGCGACGGGCTAATCAAGAACCGCTATATCGGACGCACCTTTATTGCCCCCGACCAACGTCTGCGCGACGTGGGTATCGGGCTCAAGTTCAACCCCCTCAGCAGCCAACTCAAGGACAAGCGCGTGGTGGTGATCGAGGACTCGATCGTGCGCGGCTCGACCAGCCGCCCCATCGTGCAACTGCTGCGCAAGGCGGGCGCGCGCGAGGTACACCTGCGCATCTCGTCGCCGCCCTACCGCAACCCCTGCTACCTGGGCATGGATACGGGCCGGCGCGAAGAGCTGATCGCCTCGCGCCTCACGGTCGACGAGATCCGCGCGCACATCGGGGCCGACTCGCTCGGCTACCTCAGTGTGGGTGGTCTACTGCAGGCCATGGGCCGCACCAAGGCGTCCTCGTGCCTGGCCTGCCTCGACGGCGACTACCCGCTGCCGGTGCAGATGGAGATGGATAAGCTGGCGCTCGAATAGTAGTCAGTGACGAGTGACACGTGGCTATAGCGTTTCACAAAAGTGCAGAATCTCACTCCGAGTTCTGGAGGCGCGCCTAAATTCATCACCGACGCGAGTGGGAGGCGAGTGTGGGATCCATCTGTTGTGACCGATCCCGGTCTCGCAGATCTCGCGAATGCTATAGAGCAGAGGGCGCCGAACTTGATCGAGGACGTAATGACTGAGGACTACCTCGGCAAGACCGTTCCGGAATCGGATATGATTACACCAAAAGGCATAGTTGAACTCAAGACCGGTACCTTGGAGGGGCTAAGCAGGCACTCAAAAGTCTGGCATGGCCTGTTTAGGTGTGATTCAGGCGAAAAAACGTGCCGAACTTATGGTCACATGCTTAGAAATGCCTGTCTCAGGGTAGAAAGAATGCGATGACGGGACTCGAACCCGCAACCCGGAGGTAGCAGTATATCAGTGGTGACATGACTACTACCTCCGACTCTCCCAATTGAGCTACATCGCGTTCTTAGTCATATTCTAGCATGGATGACAGGAGCGGCAGGACAACATCTCAACTCAGCGCAGGTAGAGTGTTTCAGGTGAGTCAAAACCCTTCGATAGGGACCACAGGCGCGTATGCCGCGGCTGGGGTGGATATCGCGGCCGGTGAGCGCGCCGTCGAGTTGATGCGCGCTGCCGTCCGCTCCACCCACTCGGCGGACGTGCTGGGCGCCGTGGGGGCGTTTGGTGGGCTCTACCGTGCTCCCGCCAGCGCCGGGCAGGTGCTGGTCAGTTCGGCCGACGGCGTGGGTACCAAGCTCAAGGTGGCCATCGCGCTCGACCGCCACGACACCATCGGGCGCGACCTGGTACACCACTGTATCGACGATATCCTGACCCTGGGCGCCCGTCCGCTGTTCTTCCTCGACTACCTTGGGCTGTCCCACGTCGTGCCCGAGACGGTGGCCACGATCGTGGGTGGGCTTGCCGCGGCCTGCCGCGCGCACGGTGTGGCCTTGGTCGGCGGTGAGACGGCCGAACTGCCGGACCTCTATCGGCGCGGCGACTACGATCTGGCCGGCTTTATCGTGGGCACGGTCGCCGAGGCGGACATCGTCGATGGGCGCGCCGTGCGGGCCGGCGACGCCGTGCTGGGGCTACCGTCGAACGGGCTGCACACCAACGGCTACTCGCTGGCGCGACGCGTCTTTGCCGATGACGACCTGCATGCCGTCGTCCCGGAGCTGGGCCACAGTCTGGGCGAGGAGTTGCTGCGTGTCCACCGCTGCTATCTGCCCGAGGTCGGACCGCTGCTGGGCGCCGGGTCGATCAAGGCCATGGCGCATATCACGGGCGGCGGCCTGCCGGGCAACCTGCCGCGCACCCTTCCCGAGGGTCTTGGCGCGGCGCTTGATCCGACGGCGTGGCCGCTGCCGCCGATCTTCGACCTGATCGAGCGGCGCGGCGCCGTCCCGCGCGCCGAGATGTATCGCGTGTTCAACATGGGCATCGGCTATACGCTTGTCTGCGCCCCCGACGGCGTGGACAGAATCGCGGCGGCCATCCCCGACGCTCGCGTCATCGGGCGCATTGTGCCGGTCGAACCGGGCGCGACGATCCGTGTCACGGGCCTGCTATGACAACACCTGGACGTAGTGGCGGACGCACGCGCGTGGGCGTGCTGGTCTCGGGGCGCGGCAGCAACCTGGCGGCCCTGCTGAGGGACGCCGCGCGGGAGGACGCGCCGTACGAGGTCGCGCTGGTGCTCAGCAACCGTCCGGAGGCGCCCGCGCTAGCGCGCGCCCGCGCGGCCGGGACGCCGGCGCTGAGCGTCGACCGTGCCCTGTTCAAGGGCCGCCTGGCGCAGCATCTGGAGGTGCTGCGCCTGCTGCGCGAGCACGGGGTGGAGCTGGTGGTCTGCGCCGGCTTCGACCAGATCCTGGTCCCCGCGGTCGTCGAGGCCTATCCCGACCGCATCCTCAACGTCCATCCCTCCCTACTGCCGGCCTTCGCGGGGACCCTCCATGCGCAGGAGGAGGCGCTGGCCCACGGCGTCAAGGTCAGCGGCTGTACGGTGCACCTGGTCACGGCGGACCCCGACGCGGGGCCGATCGTGGCTCAGGGGGTCGTGCCGGTGGAGGAAGGCGACACGGCCGAGACACTGTCGGCGCGCATCCTGGAGCAGGAGCATCGACTGTTGCCGCACGCGGTGCGGCTCATGGCCACCGGGCGCGTGCGCGTCGAAGGCCGCCGCGCCGTGATCCTCCCACCTTCCTGAATCCAAACCACATCTTCGACGTTCATCCACGGTCTGTGAATGCTGTGTCCATGTGGAGAAGCCGTTGGCGCGCGGAAGGTGTGGGATGGGCGCCGACACGCCTGGGAGCGCCGGCTTCCAGCCGGCAGGCGCTGGCCGGCTGGAAGCCGGCGCTCCCAGGACGACGGCCTGCCGACACATTGTCCCGGAGCTTCTGCGCGCCTACAAAACTTCACAGCACTTACTTTGGCCGCTTAATTCCTAGGCGGGATAGATGACGGAAGGATAGAACAAGCTATACTAGCAATTGCTCCACACCTTGGACGAGTTCCTGGGCTTGCCGGTTAAGCCGATAGGCATGGTGACATGGACCGTGTTTTTTGGAGCATTGTAAGAGAAAACTGGTCCGGATGGTGGCGGCCGACGTCCCTTGATCGACACAGAGAAACGAAACGCATCGGCCGGTCAGCCGTCCACGACGGTGGCGCCGGGAACCACGCCCAGACCGCCTGACCAGGCCCCGCGCTCGCGTCAGCCGACGCGGACGTGGGCCGTTGGCGTGTTGCTCTTTGTGTGCATCCTGTGCGGCTACCTGCTCTCGGTCAACGTGGACCAGCCCGCGCACAACGGCGACTGGTTCCTGCGCTACCAGGTGGCCTGCCGCATCGTCGAGCACAACCGCTTCACTATCGTGCCCTACCAGGCCGACGCCCGCAGCGGCCCCGGCCTCGGCGGCGCCACCGTCACCCAGTACACCCTCGGTCAGACCGTGGCTATGATCCCCCTCTACCTCCTCGGCCGCGTCTTCGCCGGCCTGGCTCACACCTCCTGCACCGACCCCGCCCCGGCCCCGGTGCTCCTGACCTGCAAGCTGCTCGGCCCCATTCTAGGCGCCCTGCTCTGCGTGCTGTTCTTCGCCCTGGCCCGCCTGCTCGGCTACGCCCGCCCCCTCGCCCTCGGCCTCACCCTGCTGCTCGCGTTCGGCACCTCGCTCTGGCCCGACGTGCAGTCCAACCTCGAGCATACTCTGGAGAGCCTGTTGCTGCTCGTTGCCGCCTACGCCGCCGTCCGCTACACCCTCCAGCGTCGCACGGAAGCGCTGTGGGTCAGCGTCATGGGCCTCGCCGTCGGGCTCGAGCTCGTCACGCGCGTCTCGGGGCTCATCGTCCCGCCCATCTTCCTGTTGTACCTGCTGCTGCTGCACCGGCGCTGGCGGCCGGGCGCCTGGGGGGCCGCCTTCCGCGACGACGCCGTCACCTTCACCCTATGCTTGCTGCCCTCGCTCGGGATCGACGCGGCCTTCAACCTGCTGCGCTTCGGCTCGCCGCTGCGCACCGGCCCCTACCCCGACGACTCGCTCGGCTTCCCTATGATCGAGGGCCTGCCCGACCTGCTGCTCAGCCCCGGCAAGGGCCTGCTCTGGTACTCCCCCGCCGTGCTGCTGCTCGCGCTGGCGGCGCGGCCCTTCGCGCGGCGCTTCCCGCTGCCCGCGCGCCTCTTCGCCCTCACCTGCGGCGGCTACCTGCTCTTCTACGCCAACGTGAACTACTGGCACGGCGACCCCGCCTGGGGGCCGCGCTACCTCTACCCGCTGTTGCCCTACCTGATCCTGCCCCTGGGCGAGATCTGGCGGCGCTGGCGCGCCTACCCGCGCCCCGTCCGCGGCGTCGTGATCGGGGTGCTGGCCTGCACCTTCCTGGTGCAATTCGCCGCCGTCTCCGTCAGCTACTGGCGCTGGTCGCACCAGATGTTCGCCTATCACATCGACCAGATCGAGCGCCACGATTGGGGCTGGAACCTCAACTATTACTGGAAGCTGGACCAATCGCCCCTCGTCTCCGCGCTCGGCGGCGTCGGCGAGGTCGCCCAACGTTATGTCGACGGCGCGCCGATGGTGCGCCACTGGTACGCCGACCAACGGTATGGCAGCGGGAACGAAAACTGTGACTTCCGCGTGTGGGGCCAGACCACGGTCTGCCTGACCGACGCCGACGACCTGCGCCTGCGCGAGAACTGGAACACCTTCACCGTCTGGTGGCTGCACGATTACCCCTGGTGGGGACGTGCCACGGTCGCGTTCCTGGCCGTCCTGCTGCTGGCCCTATTCCTGGCCAGCGGCGCGGCGCTGCTCGTGCTTATCGCGCCCCCTCGGGTCCGGGCGACATCTCCGCCGACGCCACGGAAATCGTCGGCTTCCGGGCGCTGGATGGAGAGGGTCAGGACGACCTATGCCGGCAACAACGGTCGCCACGGCCGCGGCCGCAATCGCGGCCAGCGGCTGGGGCCCGCGGGCGGATTCGGCGCATCGTTACCGCCCTATACGTACACCTCGGCCTACCGACGACCGCCGCGCCAGGCCGATAACCTGCCCCACGTCTTGGGTCGCGATGCGCGGTCGCTCCATGCCGTCGTGACCCCCTTGATGCCCTTGGGCCGCGCTGCCGGCCTGGCCGCACTGACCCTCGGCGGTATCGCGACGACGGCGGCGCTACGCGCGCCGGAGCATGCCCCGCCGGTCGTGCAAAGGGCCGCGATGCGCCAGACCATCGTCGACGGCGATCTGGCCTACAGCGTGTTGAGCGCCGCCGAGCTGTCAGAGGCGCCGCGCCTGCCCGGCGCCCGACTGCCACGTAGGCAGCACTACCTGATCGTGCTGCTGCGGCTGCGCAACCTCGCGACTTTGCCGCTAAGCTGGCGGCTGCACGCCTTTGCCATGACCGATGAGGCGGGTCATATGTACCCTATGGCCGGCGACCTGAACGCCCCGGCCGCGCTGCTCTACCATGTCCCCTACTTCTGGTGGCCGATCCCGGCGCGCGGCGCCGTCGAGGTCGTGGAGGCGTATCAGGCGCCGGCCACGGCTCGCCGCCTGGATCTGATCGGTCCGGGCATCACGCTCATCCCTTTACAGATGACATCCCCCCCTGCCTACGCGTCGGCGCCGACGCTAACCCCGACGAGGCCGCTCGCACCCAGGGGCTATCCCAACCCGGTCCAACCAAAGAGACAGCCGCGGCCACAGACCCCCTGCGCGACCGGTGCGCGCCGCGCCATCATCGTGACCTGGGCGCTGCACTTGCGGCGGCAGCCCAGTCTGGACGCGGAGATCGTCGAGACGCTCCCGCGAGGAACGATCCTGCGCGTTGAAGACTCCTGCGAGCGGGGAGAAGCGACGATCAGCGTGCCGCGCGGCTGGCTCGCCGTGATAACGCCGCGGGGCTGGCGCGGCTACGTCTTTGACCGCTTCGTCCGGCCCCTGACGAGCGGTTAGTGGCTAGTGATTAGTGACTAGAACTAGTCACTAATCACAGGGTCATTTCATTCTCGGGAAGGAAGGGAAGGAGTGGATGACGTAGGCTGACTCTGGGAAAAGAATCACCGTCATGGAGGTGACAGCGATGAGTCAGCCGTGTCGTCCACTCAAGGATGTTGT
>JAABUQ010011539.1_pt1 | contig 11244 bp, 14 predicted proteins | sample 5560001 | NCBI WGS metagenome assembly JAABUQ01 (sample SAMN10711888, study PRJNA513371) | rock metagenome | isolation source: Antarctica rocks | place: Antarctica: Victoria Land, Finger Mt nord | collected 2015-12-18
CGCGTCCGCCCCCGCAGCACGCATTTCATCAGCATCCCCACTTAGGCCCCGCACGCCCGGCCGCTGACGCTGGCTGTGATGCGCGGCAAAGTAACGAGCGCGTGCGGGCCGCCGCAGCCACGGCAGCGCCCGGCTGGAGGCGGCGGGCGGGGACGGCGGGCGGCCGCGCGAGGTGCCCCGGCGCCTGACGCTCGCGGGCGGCGGCCTGTTCATGACGCTCTCCAACTGGGGCCTCATGCCGCAGGCGCGCCGCGCCCCGTGCGCCTTGTGCATGCAGGCAGCGGCGTTGCCGGCAGCGCCATGCGCCTCGCGCCTGCGTCGGTTCAGCCACACCATGACGCCTGGCGCGCGCAGCGCGGCGTGCTGCCGCTGGAGGACTTCAACAGCGCCTGGCAGCCGGCCGAGCCGGGCCGGCTGGCGCCCGTGTACGTGGAGCGCGTGTCCATCCGCGAGGCGCTGCGCGGGCCGCTGCTGCCCTCGCTGGCCGCCAACGTGGAGCTGGCCGAGCCGACGTTCCAGGCGCGCTGCGCTCAAGTTTTGAAAGTGTGCCACTTTTAGTGAAGGAGCCGCGAGCGGTGGAGGCCGCGGCGCCGCGCGCAGGAGCTGCTGGTGCTGTACCGGCAGACGCCCAAGCGCAGCTGGCTGGCGCGGCTGCGCGCGCGCGTGCTGGGCCCGCGCGCGGAGGAGCGCGGCGCGCGCGCGGCGCAGCGCGCGCCGGTCATGCTGCGCATCTTCCGCGACATCCCGGTGCCCAGCTGGCGCATCGTGTTCCCGGAGAAGCTGCTGCAGTTCCGCCCGCTCGACGGCCTGCGCGCCGACCTCATCACCGTGGCCGGCGCGCCCACCGTCGCGTCGGCGCCGGCCTGCACTTACGGCGCCACGGAACGACAGAGCCGGCGCGCGCGCGCGCAGGCGTGCTGGCCTTTGCGGCGGAGGCCAAGTACGACTCGCTGCTGCTGGACATCATCTCCTTCGCGTCCGCGTGCGCGCTGCTGACGCGCATCGTGCTCGGCTACCGCCGCATGTCGCAGAGGCGCGCCGTTTTTGTACCGTATGGGTGCGGTCGCCATAGCGCTGCTGGAAGCAATACAAGGGCCTCACACGCGCGCGCGCGACGCGCCGCCGCCAGGTTTGAGCAGATGGCGAGCGCGATGCTGGCGGACACCACGATTGCGGGGCAGGAGGCGGCGGTGGACTACCTGGCCGGCGCGGCCGCGCTGGAGCAGTGGGCGCAGGCCGCGCTCGCGCTGCTGCTGCTGCGCTCCGCGCCCGCGCCGCTCTCCGCCGAGCAGCTGGCCGCCGCGGTCGAGGCGCTGCTGGAGCAGCGCTTCCAGGCGCGCCCCGCGGCCGCTCCGGGCGCGCGCCGCGCTCCGCGGCGCGGCGTGGCGCGCCTGCCTCGCGGCGCCTGCCTGCTCGGGGGTGATGCTGCGGGTGCCAGCGCTCCGGCGCGCCGCGCGCAGGTGCGCATCAGGTTTGCGGCGGACGAGGCGCTGGGCGAGCTGCGGCGGCTGGGCCTGCTTGCCGAGGACGACGCGGGCGGCCGCGCTGCGCCGCGGCATGCGGCGCTCGCGTACGCGGACGCGTTTGAGCGCTTGAACGCGCACTGGGACTCGCTGCTGCTGCGCCGCATGGGCTCCATCCTCAGCACGGTGCAGTGAGCCGGCGGCGCGGCGGCGCGGCGCGCGCGCCGTCATGCGCTGCCGCGCCGGACGGACGCGGCCACGTCGAGGCGGCAGGCGCATATTTTAGGTGTAGGCAGGCAGCGCTGGCAGGATGCAGAGAACTCCTCTGTAGGTATGCGTAGAGGGCGCGAGTGCATGGTTGTAGTGGACGCTTGTGTAAGAAAGCAGCAGCCTGGAGGCGGCGTGGCACGCGCATGCACCAAGGCTAGGCTCGGTTACAACTGCTAACAGGCTGCACTCTCAGGGCGGCGCGCACACCGCAATACGTGGAATTGTACTCACAAACAAGCAAAGCATGCCGCTCTGAATAATCCAGACCTCCCAGACATGCCGCCGATATCTGCCCGCACATCAGAATCCACGCGCATGGCGAGCGCCAGGAACTTGCGCAGCAGCGCCGCGGCCGCGCTAGCCCAGGCGACCCACCCGCTCCGCGAGCACGTCTGCCGCCACGCGCTTGAGCCGTGCCACCACCTCGTCGGCCCGCGCCCGCACGCCCGCCCCCAGCAGGCGAGCGCGCCTCCCGCAACGTCGCTGCATCATTTGGCAGGAGGAACGCTGCTTACCCTTGGCCGGCGCACGAAAGCTCACATACGCTTGCGCACGCACAGACACAGCATGCATGCCCAGCATTGAAGGCACATGTTCTCTTACTTGCTGGCCAGCTGTATAAACACAAATCCAGGACAGCAGCATGCTATGTTCTGACCACCGCCGCCGCCGCCTCGGCACAGCCCAAACCCGGCGCAGGCCCAACCCACAGCCTACACCAGGTCGGCAGCGTCCGCCTCGCTCAGCGGGTACCCCACAGCCTGCAGGGCGGCCCGAAAGTCGCGGCTTTCCTGCCCTGCGCCTTCAATGATGGTGTGAGTCAGCTTGAGCACGTCCGGGCGCCCCCGCTGCAGCAGGGTGATGACAAATCCCACGAATGCCATGCGCGAAGGGCCGCTGGCAGGGTACGAGCTTTGCAGCTCCAGGCGCTCCAGGCGCGGGTGCGCGGCCGCGGCCTGGAAGTCTGCACAGAAGAGCACGCGGTAGTTTTCAAAGCCCAGCTTGCGCAGGTTTGGGAAATCGTTGAGGAAGCCCAGGGCCCGGGCGTCAAGGTCGCCATCAATCTCCACAGCGTCGGCACAGTGCCACCCGAGGCGCAGCTCCTCGAGGGCGGTGAGCGTGCTCACGCCCCCGGGCAGCTGGTCGAAGCAGCAGTCGATCGCCCAGAGTTCTTTCAGGCGCGCCATGGAATAAATCCCCACAGGAAAGACCGGCATGTTATGCCCCGCCAGGGCCAAGCTCGTCAGCGACGCAGAGCAGGGCGCGCAGGCCCACGACCGGCAGCGCATAGATCTGCGACCCATCTAGCGCTGACCACTCGTTCCAATGATCCAGACTGCGCAGCTGCGTGAGCCGCCACAGCGACGCGGGGAGGACGTGAAGGCCACGGCAGTCTCGCAGCTCCATGCTGGTCAGGGCGCGCAGCGCGGCCATGCCCGGTAGCGCGGCCCCGCCGTCGGCCGCAAACTCGCACTCGATAAATCGGAGGCACTCGAGCGCCGGCAGGCGCGCCCAGCCAGGCGCGCAGCGCAGGCCCTGAAACCCGCCCAGCACCAGCGAGGTCAGCCGCGCCAGGCGCGACGTGCTGGCGGGCAGCGTGGCGTCCATGGCGACGCCGTTCGCAGCGAGAAACAGCGCGCGCAGCCGCGACGGGCCGGCCAGGCGCGCCACCAGGCAGGCCAGGCTCGGCACGGGCGGCCAGTCGGGCTGGTCGGGGGGGCCCTCCAGGCTCAGGGCGACATCTTCCAGCGAGCGCATGCTGGCCAGCTCGCACAGCAGCGCCTTGGGGAGCTGGCCCGCTCGCCGATCGAGCAGGGCGATGTGCAGGCGCAGGGTCTGCAGGCCCGTACAGTAGTGCCCTATGGCGCGCGCGACCCCGGCCAGACAGGCCCGGGCGGCGGCCGCAGTAGGTCTGCGGTGCAGGTCCACGCGCAGGGTCAGCCAGTCGAGGGACGTCAGCGCGGGCAGGCCAACCAGCAGCGCCGACAGCCGCCTGGCGTCCAGGTCGGCCCCGGGCGCCCCGTCCTCCTCCTCCTCGCCGATGACCAGGTCGCCGATGCACTTGACGGCGCTGCCTTGCACGCGGAGCCACCGCACAGCGCTCGCTTCTTCGGGCGTGCCTGCGGCAGCCACAGGGTGCTGCTTCCATGCACCGTATAGCGCATGCGTTGACTATGATTATGTTGCTAACATGCGTTGTGTGGTTGCCTTTCCATGCGCCATGATATCGTGAGACCACCGACATAATGGTACTTTAAACACCACAGCTGCAAAGGATGCGGCGCACCGGGCCGCCCGAGCGCCCGCCACAGCCTGGCGGCGTGGGCCTCGTCCACCGCGCTCCAGAATGGCTGCTCGAGCGCCTCCTTGAGCCGCCTGCGCGCGCGGCGGTCGCCCAGGCGCGGCTCCCACGGGCTGCCTCGGCTCCCTGTCAGCGCGCGGGCGCGCCTGCAGACCGTCGGCAGGGAGAGGGCCTCCGTCCAGGCGGTCCTGGCGAGCTGCACCGCGATCGGCTGCAGGACCTGCGGCGCCGGCGGCGCGCGTTGGCTGCGCGGCGGCATCCCTGCCCGCGCTGCGCCGCGGCCCCCCGCGGCGACAGGCAGGGCGCAGGTTCCCCCGTACGCACCTCTGCAGGGAGCTCGTCCAGGCGTGCAGCTGAAGGCCCAGCTGCTTGGTCACCATGGGACTTGCGCGCGTCCATCGCGGCGTACCGCGCTGCACAGACGCGAGGACTTCGCGCCGCCTGTAGTCCTTGAATAAAAGCCGGGGGAGCGGCAATGCCTTGAAGGATTAGAGCTGAGCTTACAAGTTGTGACTGTTGGCGATGCCGAGTTTGGCATCATTGCCCATTGGCAGTCATCAATGTGCAAAGTCCAAACTTGCTGCCCGGCCTCGCATCTTGCCCCTTTGGCAGCTGCTGGTGCAGGTGGCCTGTCACATACCTGTCCGATCCTCAACTACCCGGCCGCGCCATGCGGGGTGGCGCGCGCACCGTCGAGCGCGACTGAATGCATTTACATGCATGGAGCACAGCGCATGCTGGCATGTTGCACACATGAAGCAAGCGCCCTAGACAGGTTCTCACATATCGCACACAGTCACTGCAAAGCAAAGCCGCAGCGGCTCAGCCACGAGCTAAACATGCACAGACAGGTTCACTGTCCAGCTTTCTTATTGTGCAGCTCTGCGCGAGCAGCCCCGCAGGGCGCGCATCGGCCTGCTTGGCGGGCAGCATGCCGCTGTGGAGCGCACTCTTCACGTGCATACACGCATTCAAGTAAAGCCCAGTCGCTAACTAGCACAGCAGAATTCATGTGTTACGACAGGGATGGCGAGCTGCCGGGGGCAGGCTTGTGAGTCTTGAATAGAGCCGCGCGCGAATCTGGGCGCCAGCGTGTCGTGCTGCGCCGGCGCCGCTGCCGTGGGGCGCAGGCCTGGGCAGCGGCCTAGGGGGCGTCTGGCCCCCCGCACAGCTGCTGCTGCTGCTCCTGCTGCGCGACCGCACGCGCGCCCCCGCGGCGCCGCAGGCAGGCCAGCAGGCCGGCCATGACGCGCGCGCCCGCGGCGGCGTCACGGGCCGCGTCCTCTGCTATGCATGCGCGGCCGGCGGCCAGCACAGCGCGATCGTATGCCTGTTCCAGCGCTGCGCTCACCTCTATGGTATCCTGCTCGAGCTCGGGCCAAGCCGCGTCGGCCTGCTGCCGCGCGGCCTGGGCCTGCTGCCGCGCGTCCCAGGCCACCTGCTGCGCTTCCCGGGCTACCTGCTGCGCGTTGGCCAGCGCGACAGCGGCAGCCTGCTCAGCGACTGCGGCCCGCTGCCGGACGGCAGCGGCTTCCTCGCGCGCGCGCTGGGCGGTGGCTGCCGCCACCCCGTTGGCCGCGGCGGCCATGGCTCTGGGCGCCCGGTTCTCGAGCGGCTGCCGCCGGCGCATGGCTGACGCTACCGCTTCATGGCACTGCGCGCCCGTGCGCACGTCAGCGAGGCCGAGCTGGGGCAGCGCAGCTGGCAAGCTGCAGGGACAAGGAGGCGGAGCTGGAAGCGTGCACACAAACAAAGCCCTTTGCGGCACAGCATAGCAAGCGCGGTGGTGTGCCAGCGGCCGGGCCGGGCGTGCCTGGCGGCGACGCGGTGGCGGCGCCGCGGTGCAGATCCGCGGCCGGCGCTGGACAGCGCAGCTCCGTGCGCTACGAGCGCGCACATGGAGCATCGTATCGAGGTGGAAAGCAAGTAGTCGATTGGCCTTTGCTGGGCAAGGTGACACTTGTCCACCGCGACAAAGTGCAGTCTCAGTGCAGCAAGGTCTTTGTCGCGAGGGTATGTCATGACATGACCACTCTACCTGACATAGAAATTAATTTTAAACTACCAAGCATGGGCACCAGCGAGCTCAACAGCGCGCAGCTGCAGCTGCGGCCGTGCGCACAATGAGGGCCAGGCACTCGCTCATAGCAGGCTGACAGGCAGGCAGGCTGCAGCTCACAAGCTGCTGGAGCAGACCGTGGCCGCTGCTGCATGAAGTGCGATCTAGCCTGCACAGACGCGGGGCCTGGCACAGGCATAGCATCAGGGACCGGCACGGGGAGTGCGTAGGGAAGGCCAGGCGAGCAGGCGCACCGCAGGAAACTGGGAGAGGCGCTGTGCGGTGGGGCACGTGCAGAGTGGCAGTGTGCGCAGGCGTTGGCGCACGTCGCTCACACCGCCTCAGTTGCGCATCAAGCCGACAGGCTCGCCTGCAGAGGGCAGAAGTAAAGTATGTAGCAAGCCACGAGGCGTACTGCGGCAATGCACGCGCAGAGTGGCACTGTGAACTTGCTCTGTCGTTCATCCAGCGCTCCTCACGCCGTGTCAGCCTTGCACGATACTAGCAGGCTTTTGCCTGTAGAGGGGCAGAGAAGTAGTATGTTACCAGGCGCTCCGTGGCATTGTGCTATGCACAGTGTGCACGCAGACCAGTAACGTGAAGCGGCACTGGCGCTTATCCGGCGCTCTTCAGCCTGCTGCGCCACGCTAACAGAGGGAAGCAGGCTCGCCTGCAGAAGGCCGAGGTGGAGCGCAGAGCCGGTCGCGGGGCGCTCCGCGGCAACGCTTACTGGTACCAGCGCTTGTCCGGCGCTCCTCAGACTGCTTCAGCTTCGCACCATGCTTACAGACTTGCGCCTGTGGAGGGCGAGTAAAGTATATAGCAAGTCAAGAGGCGCTCCAAGGCATTGCGCACGCAGAGGCTGCGTACTGGCAGTAGCGCTTGTCCTGCGTTCCTCAGACCGCTTCAGCCGCGCATCGTGCCAACAAGAGTCTGTTGAATGAATGAATGAACTACAACCGTGTATCGGCCAAAACTGGCCTCTTACGGGCTGAACAAACTGTGGATTCATGGGTGACAACTGTCACCCCAAATGTAGCCAACCTCATGTACAGTATATGGGTGGCCACATGGGTGGCCGCTGCCGCACCCACTGCAATCTTTCTGCCCGAAGGGCTGCTATCGTCGCATGGTTGTGTAGCCAGCTGATGTGCCAGTGCCAGGGCCCAGCAATCCACCGCCTTACTTGCTTTGCAGCGATATAGTATGCACACCTGCATGCATTTCTACTCCCACTTGTGTCAGCTTAGCACACCAGAGAGCACCTAGGATGTGACAGCCAGAGTATTTCACTCATTCGGGCATGTTCACCGCTAGGCCCAGCAAGCCACCCGCGCCACATCCTGGGCCCCAGGAACATGGGCGTCACGGCGTATCAGCGCCCTCACGCGCTGCACATTGCAGTCCTGTGCTACACTGACAGCCGAGAGGTTGCATGCTGACATTCTGCGGCGCATGTGCTTGGTGCCAGTGCCGGCTTTTTCCCGCATTAATTGCATGCGCGTGCACATGTATAGGTGGATCTTCACCCATAGCAATGCATTGTACTCACACACACAAAACCACGTACGTATTGTATTTGACAAATGACCGTAGCACTCCCATACACATATCAAGAAGCACACTGTGTCAGGCTCGAAGCAGGGACACCATCTTGCACATGGCCTGATTCAGGCACGCTGGTCCATGAAGCGTGTCGCATGCAGGCCTTTGCAGAATCGTTGCAGGACAGGCAAGCTAAATTTTAGTTCATCACAAAAATTCACTTGCAGACAGGGCTCCGTGCCAAGAGTGCTCGCCACTGTTTCCTGTACACTGGAGCGCATTCCCGCCTTCATCAATGCTGTATCACATTCAGTCATGGACGTCTGTAACTGAGCCACAAGGCCAGCCGCTGCTGCTCATTCAGAGATGTCGCAAGCGAGCGCAGGCAATGCCATCCTAGCTTGACACAGTACATGGTCTGCAAAGGGAGCTGCTGGCAAACCCTACACAGGGGGCTGCCGGGCGGTCAGGCGCGCGCTTGCTGCAGGCGCTGGCACGCGCCCTTGTGGCCTGCGCGCCAGGCCGCCTTCTGGCACGCGGCCGAGCAGTAGCGCGCGGCGTTGCAGCCGGAGCACAGCAGCGTACGCAGGTGCCTCCGACGCGCCGGACAGGTTGCGGCACCTGCGCATGCCCCGCGTGTTGAAAAGGCGGGGCATCGGCGACAGCAGGCACCTGACCGGCAATGCTGCATGCGAGGAAGCACGGTCGGCGTGAGCGGCGCGCACCCCCTGCTCCAGCAGCCCACGGGGCGCAGCGTGGGCGTGCGCAGGCGCAGGGCCTCCAGGCTGGCCTCCGGCTGAGCCTCCGCGGCGAGGTGCGGCGCGACCTCGGCTTCAAAGCGCGCGACGGCGGCCGCCATGCCGGCCAGCTGGTCGGCCGCGCTCGCCCGTCCTGACGGGGCCGCATCGCTCGCCTCCATGCTCTCGTCGCCCGCCTGTGCAGGGCGGCCGGCGCGAGCAGCTCGTCAGGCCCCAAGCGCGCATGCAGGGTGCAGGCCGCATGGCTTCCCGGCCTCAGCCTGCGCAGGTGCGTGGCATGCATGCATGCGCATGCCGGGGCAGCCTGATCTATGGCAAGCTGGAGCATCCTGGGGCTGCAAGCGGGGCGCACGTTGCACTTCTTGTTGTCTATTTCATCCAGCAGCACGGCCGCCTGCCGCAGCCCCCGCACCACTCAGCATCCAGCGCATGCCAGCATTGCAGTTGGAGCAGGGAGTGTTGCAGGGCGTGCACACCTCTGGCACGTGCCGCCCAACGGCGCGCAGCATGAGCAGCATGTGCCTCGCCGCAAGCGCAGCCCTGTCCTCGCGCTGGTCCTTCGTGTGCGAGCACAACGCGCTGCGCCAGGCTCGCCGCGGCGCCCAGCGCTCCGGCGCGCACGAGCGCCGCGGCCAGGGCGCGCGACGCGCCGGCCAGGCTCGCGGTGCCGCCTAGCGCATGCACGATCTCCGCCGCCGCGCGCGAAGCCCGGTCACTGTACGCGCTGTCTTTACGTGAGCTACCTTCATCACCGTCGCTGGCCGCTCCGCGAACTGGTGCACGCGCGCCTGGCGGGGCCCCGCCTGCAGGCAGGTGTGCAGGGCCGTCAACATTGTGTGCACAGGCTTGCGGTGTGATGGGCGTGCATGTTAGCAGAGCCCGGCGTTTGTGCGCCCACAGCGCCTCGGTGGGAGCCGCCTGCCGCCCGTCAAGGCACGGCTACCTGCAGGTGCTGGCCTGCAGTAGGTGCAGGTATGCAGCGCACGCGCTGCTGTCTGACACGACGCTTGCAGCCGCGCAACCAAGCACGCGACCGCTCGGGCGCCCCAGCCCGCTGTGAGCAGGGAGGCACGCACATCGCTCGGCCAGCACGCGCAGCGCCTCCACGACAAAGGGCACCAGGCCCGGGCACGCCAGCACGAGCGCCTTGCAGTCACCTGAGCACGCCACAAGCTGCCCGGCGGCGGCCTGCGCGCCCGCGGAGCCAGGCGCGCGATCACTCCCGCCACCCTTGGCCGGGCTCCGCCGCTCCTCTGAAAGCCTTGGTTTGGAATGGCCTGGTGCAGAGCGGCCTGCCGCGAGGTGGGCAGGCAAGGGCGCACCCATTGCAGCGAGGGTGCGCTATTGACAAGCACAGAGAAGGCCACACTCTTCTGCATGTCTGTGCTGCTCGCCGCCAGGACCGCCCACGACGTCGCCAGGCTTGCAGCCAGGCCATATACGTCGCATTCCGCGTACCTGCTCGCAGAGCGCGGTGCGTGGCTGGGCCAACAGGCAGGCGGCTGCGTACATAAGCTGCAGACAATGGCGCCTGTGCCGCTGCACGCACACCTCGCGGCAGCTTCGCGGATGGCAGCGCTCCGGTCAGGGCCCTCTTGTGTCAAGAACGGGCTCATCAGCACCAGGCTCAGCGTCTTCAGAGCTTGAAATAGCAGCAGAGACGCAGCTTGCCAAATCGGTGCTCGACCCGCCGCGACCTGCTGCTGCTGCGCAGCAAGCAGGTCGCGCCACGCAAAGTGCCGCGCCAAGCCCGCATCGTGCTGGCCACGGCTGCGCTGCCGCCCTCGTAGAAGTACCTGGCCTCGCGCAGAGTGATGCCACACTCGAATGCTGCGGTGTGGACAAGGTCTGGCACGAGAAGCGGCGTCAGCAGGGCCGCTGCATCCAGCAGGTCTACCAGCCGCAAAGGGCAGGCGGCAGACGCTGCCAGCACTGGCGCCCCCGCCTCGAGCGCCCTGACCCGCGCGGCGGCCCTGGCGGGCAGGCCTGCCAGGGCGCACATCTGCTGGGCTGCCGCGGATGCGGGACAGTCTGAGCAGGAGCAGGAGCTCTGGCTGAGTCAGAACGGGCGGGACCAGGCACTTTGAAAGGCACATCCATGGGTGGCTGTTGACTTCAATGCAGGTGATCTGCCTGCAGCCTGCAGCCACTGCCAGCGCCCCGAGCTGCTCTGAAACTCCTGCAGGCCAGCAGAGTGCGCAGCAGCTGGCCTGATGAAGCGCGGGCAACCTGATGCTGGCGTGCAGGTGCGGCAGCAGCATCACTTGGTTCCTGCCGCCTTGGCCAGCGCCTGCCTGTTCTGAGGTCGCCCTCTCGCACACTGGGGTCGACGTCCAATTTGCTTGTGTGCGCGCCGCACCCCAACCAGCGTGGGTCCATAAGCTGACCCAGCCCCGCATCCCGCTCCAGGGCCGGGGCTCCAGCGCTGCCGACAGGAAGGGCTGCTCCTGCCCGTTCGAGCTCGAGCCTGGCAGCCCGCCTGTGCGCTGCGTGCGGCCGAAGGACGGACACCCTGGCCGCGAGGAGCCTGCACAAGAGCCCTACTCTGTGGCGCTGGTAGGCCTGCTCGCGCCTAGCATGTTATTGTGCCTTGGCAGGCTGCAGATGCGCTGTGGGCTGCACCTGAGGTCCAGCAAACCAGCGTCCTGGTCCAGGACCAGGACAACGTTTGGGGGTGTGGGGGCACGCCTGCGCTGGATGGGGTGCTAGCAGGTCGCGGCTGTGCTGCGACGATGTTTGCAGGTGTGCCTGACTCAGAGATGCCCAGAGCCAGGAGAGCGCCAGCAAAAGCCGCTGCGCAGGAACGGCACGCGGTGGCGTTGGCGACCCTGCTCAGGAGCAACAGCC
>JAABUQ010011541.1_pt1 | contig 11244 bp, 10 predicted proteins | sample 5560001 | NCBI WGS metagenome assembly JAABUQ01 (sample SAMN10711888, study PRJNA513371) | rock metagenome | isolation source: Antarctica rocks | place: Antarctica: Victoria Land, Finger Mt nord | collected 2015-12-18
GCGTCACATCGCCCCTTCTCAGGCTCGTCCGTGTCGCTCGCCGTACCCCAGACGCTTCCGCCGCCCCTGTTGGTGGGCGACCAGCCCGCGCTCGACTTCCTGAACACGCACGCCTTCCCGGCGGGGGAGGCGGTGGAATGGATCGGGAGCGGCGACGACTGGCGCGTCTGGCTCGCGACCGCGGGATTGGGTCCGCCCGCCACCGATGCCGACGCGGAGGCGCGGGCCGCTCGGACCCTGCGAGAGTGGCTGCGCGGCATGTTGGAAGCGCGCGGACCAGCCGGGCTTGACGCTGCGGATGGCCTCGCGCCCCTCAATGCGCTGCTGGCCCAGGACGCCCGGGTATTGCACCTTGCGCCGAGCGAAGTCGGCGGAGCGGCGAAGACCTGGATGTCGATCGCAACACCCGCCTGGCCCGCTCTTCAGCGCGTGGCGAGCGCCATAGCCGACCTGCTCACCGACGAGGACCCGGCGCTGGTGCGGCGCTGCGAAGGAAGGGGCTGCACCCTGTGGTTCTTGGACCGCACCAAGAGCCACGGCCGCCGCTGGTGCTCGATGGCCGCATGCGGCAACCGCGCCAAGGCCGCCGCCCACCGCGCTCGTCACAGAGCGGAGTGAGCAGCGGTCCGGGGTTCGACTCTACCGCATTCCCACCGCCTCCACCCGGCGTTCTTGGTCGGCGCGGAGTTTGGTGACGGTGTCGCCGTACTTGCCGTATTCCATCTTGGCGATGGTGCGGGCGTGGACCTCGTCGGGGCCGTCGGCGAGGCGCAGGGTGCGCTGGCCGGCGTAGGCGCGGGCCAGCCCGGCGTCGGAGCTGACCCCCGCGCCGCCGAACGCCTGGATGGCGTCGTCGATGATCTGCAGCGCCATATTGGGCGCCTGCACCTTGATCATGGCGATCTCCAGCCGGGCCGACTTGTTGCCTGCCCGGTCCATCATGTCGGCCGCCTTGAGGCACAGCAGGCGGGTCATCTCGATGTCGATCCGGGCGCGGGCGACCCGCTGCTCCCACACCGAGTGCTCGGCGACATACTTGCCGAACGCTTTGCGCGACTGCAGCCGCTTGACCATCTTCTCCAGCGCGACCTCGGCCACGCCGATTGTGCGCATGCAGTGGTGGATGCGGCCCGGCCCGAGCCGGCCTTGCGCGATCTCGAACCCGCGGCCCTCGCCCCAGACGATGTTCTCGGCCGGCACGCGCACGTCGGTCAGCTGCACCTCGGCGTGGCCGTGCGGGGCGTCGTCATAGCCGAACACCGGCAGCATACGGATCACGTCGACGCCCGGCGCGTCGAGCGGCACCAGGATCTGGGACTGCTGGGTGTAGGTGTGGGCGCCGGGATCGGTCTTGCCCATGACGATGGCGACCTTGCAGCGCGGATCGCCCACGCCGGACGACCACCACTTGCGGCCGTTGACGACGTAGTCGTCGCCGTCCCGCCGGATGGAGGTCTGGATGTTGGTGGCGTCCGAGGAGGCGACGTCCGGCTCGGTCATCAAAAAGGCGGAGCGGATCTCGCCGTTCATCAGCGGGCGCAGCCACGCCTCCTTCTGCTCCAGCGTGCCGTAGCGCATCAGCACTTCCATGTTGCCGGTGTCGGGCGCCGAGCAGTTGAACACCTCCGACGCGAAGCCCACCCGACCCATCAGCTCGGCCAGGCCCGCGTACTCGAGGTTGGTGAGCTGCTGGCCCTCGAACTCGAAGGTGTCGTCGACGTGGACCTGGCCGCTGCGGGGCGGCATGAACATGTTCCAAAGCCCCTCGGCCTTGGCGATCTTCTTGAGGTCCTCCACGACCGAGATCACCTTCCAGCGCTCGCCTTCGGCGTGCTGCCGCTCATAGGTCGGGATGGCGGGAATGATGTGCTCGTCCAGGAAGCGCTGGACCCGGTCGATCCAGTACTTCTGGCGTTCGCTGTAGGTGAAATCCATGACGCGGGCTCCCTGCGGTTTCTGGTATGGCGTGGACGGCCCGAGGATGCGGGCGTTGAGCGTCAGTTTGAGCGCTCGGGACCCCGCGAGCAACGCCTTTGATCGCGCGCGGGAGCAAGCCGTCGTGACCTTGGTGCGCGAGGGCGTGCTGCGGCGGCACAAGATCACCTGGACCGGTCACGTCCGCGACACCGTGGTGTTCGCGATGACCGACCTGGACTGGCCGGACGTGCGCGCCCGGTTGGACGCACCGCTGGCGGGGTGGGGATGAAGCGGCCTCCTCGCCTGTCATCCCGGCCGGAGAGCCGGGACCCATGCAGCCCGCGATGGGTCCCGGACAAGCGCTCTCGCGCTTTCCGGGATGACAGTGTTGAGCTAAGCCCCTACCGTACCTGCTCGCACTTCGTCTTGGGCGCGCCTGGGGCGGTGTAGTTCAGGGTGTCGCCCGCGCCGCGCAGCTCGTAGCCGCCGCCCGCGTACCACATGCCCGAGGCCGGGTGCTCGGAAGCCAGCTCCACCGGCTTGCCCTTGGGCACGCGCACCAGGGCGACCTGGCGGGTGGTGTTGAAGCGCACGTCCAGCCGCCGCCCGCCCTCGCAGTCGAACCGCGCGCCGACGATCCGCTCATCCGGCCCGCTCGCACACCCGGCGAGGGCCAGCACGGCGGCGAAGAGCAGGAAGCGGAGAGCCATGCGTCGTCCCTAGCAGATCGCACCGGCCGCGTCAGCCTGAGCGACGCGCGCGGAAGAAATCGCGGAGCAGGGCCGCGCTCTCGTCGGCCAGGACGCCGCCGGTCAGGTCGGGACGCCAGTGGATCGTGGGCTGCTCGAACAGGCGGGGACCGTGCGCGACCGCCCCGCCCTTGGCGTCGTCCGCGCCCCAGATCAGCCGACCGATCCGCGCATGGCCGATCGCCCCGGCGCACATGGCGCAGGGCTCCAGCGTGACGTACAGCCACAACCCGGTCAACCGATAGTTGCGCCGCGCCGCCGCCGCCGCGCGCAGGGCCAGCACCTCGGCATGGGCGGTGGGGTCGCAGCCGGCGACGGGCGCGTTGGCGGCGCCCGCGATCACCTCGCCTGTAGCCGGATCGACCACCACCGCGCCGACCGGGACCTCGCCCGCCCGCGCGGCGGCTTGCGCGAGGTCCAGCGCGATGCGCATACGGGTCGCGTCATGGTCGAACATTTCCGCAAGTCGCGGGGCGGCGGGCGTCCGCGTCAAGCGAAAACGCCGGTCGACGCCCCCCCGCCTTCTCCGCCGCCTCCCGCCGCCCCGCCGCCCTCGCCCTCCCTCGCGCCCGCCGCGGACGAGGCGGGCAGCGAGCGGGTGGCGAAGGCGCTGGCCCGCGCGGGCGTGGCCTCCCGCCGCGAGGTCGAGCGGCTGATCGGCGAGGGGCGGGTGGCGCTGAACGGCCGGGTGCTCGACACCCCCGCCGTCAAGATCGCCCCCTCCGACATACTGACCGTCAACGGCGAGGTCGTGGCCGCCGCCGAGCCGACGAGGCTGTGGCGCTATCACAAGCCGGTCGGGCTGGTGACGACCCACAGCGACCCGGGCGGGCGGCGGACGGTGTTCGACGCCCTGCCGCCCGACATGCCCCGCGCCATCTCGATCGGGCGGCTGGACATCACTTCGGAAGGCCTGCTGCTGCTGACCAACGACGGCGGGCTGGCGCGGGCGCTGGAGCTGCCGTCCAACGGATGGGTGCGGACCTATCGCGCCCGCGCCTATGGCCGCTGCGACCAGGCCAAGCTGGACACGCTCAAGCAGGGGATCACGGTCGAGGGCGTCGCCTACGGCCCGATCGAGGCGCGGCTGGACAAGGCCCAGCGCCGCAGCAGCGACGAGACCGGCGGCAAGGACCTGCACGGCCCGGCCAACGTCTGGATCACCCTGTCGCTGACGGAGGGCAAGAACCGCGAGGTGCGGCGGGTGCTGGAGGCGCTGGGGCTGAAGGTCAACCGGCTGCTGCGCCTCGCCTACGGGCCGTTCGCCCTGGGCACGCTGGCGGTGGGCGCGGTGGAGGAGGTCGGGCCGCGCGTGATCCGCGAGCAGCTGGTGGACCACATCGCGCCGCAGAACATGCCGACCGGCACGCGCCCGGCCATGGCGCCCTCGGCCGCGCCGACGGAGTCGCGCCGCACGCCCTCGCCGCCCCGGACCGATCAGGGCCGGGCGAAGCTCGCTTCCGCTCGCCCCCACAGGGACGAGCGGGTCGGGGGCGCTGCCCGCAAGAAGCCGGACGCGGCGGCCGCGCCCGACAAGCCCGTCTACAAGCCCGGCTGGGCCCGCCCCAAGCGCAAGCCCGCTCCGGCCAAGCCCCCCGGCTCGGGCCCGCGCCGCCCGCCGCGCAAGGGCTAGGCGCTCAGGCTCCGGGCGCGACGGCGCTCAGCGGGGGCGGGGTGATCGCGCCGGGCGGGCGGCGCAGCATCCAGCGCTGGGCCGGACGCTCCAGCCCGCGCCAACTCGCCCAACTGAGCGGCAGCAGGGCCGCGACGATCGCCAGCGCCAGCCACAGGTCGGCGTGGGCGATGGGGTGATGCTGCAGCACGCGCTTGGCGACCGCCGCCATCGCCGCGATCACCAGCGTGTGCAGCAGGTAGATCGAGTAGGACGCGCCGCCGATCAGGTCGCCCACCCGGTTGGCGAGCAGGCCGTGGTCGGCCAGCGCCACCGCGCAGACCAGCAGCGGGAACAGCGCCGCCACACACAGCAGCTCGACCATCCGGTTCGCGACCGGGTCGAGCAGCACGTAGTCGAGCCCCGCGGCGCCCGCCGCCAGCCCGCCCGCGATCAGGCTGAGCCTCAGCCGGCGGTCGCCCCGCGCTGACACGGCGACGAACACGCGGCGACAGGCCACGCCCAAAGCGAAGCCCAGCAGGGCGCGCACTCCGCCCACCCACGCCCGGTCCATCGTCCAGCCATAGTCGATACTCCCGCCGCCCCACGTCCCGACCACCAGCAGGGCGAAAGCGGCGGCCGCGATCCAACCGAGCCCCCCCCCCCCGCGCATCCAGACCGCGAACACGCCCGACAGCGTCACCTCCCACAGGATCGACCAGGCCTGCGCCAGGAAGGGAAACAGCGGCTGCTCGGGGCGGAAGGCCAGGCCCGGTGGGACCGGCGCCAGCGCCAGGTTGAACGCCGCGGCCCCCAGCACGTGCGGGCCTTGCGCCCGCAGCGCGCCGTGGCTGCGGAGGGCCAGCACCGTCCACCCGATGCAGGCCAGGGTGGCGACCAGGTACAGCGGATACAGCCGGGCGATGCGCACGCGCATGAAGGCGCCCACGCCGTAGCCCTCGCGCAACTCGCGGCCATAGCGATGGTCAAGCACAAAGCCGCTCAGCACGAAGAACAGGTCGACGCAGAGGTAGGCGTGCGGCACGAGGCCCGGATGCCCGACGGCCTCCCGCGCGTGATAGGTCGCTACCGCCAGCGCCGCCAGCCCGCGCAGGGTGTCCAGGCTGCGGATATGACCGGCGGGGTTGCGCATGGAGCTCTGCACGGCAGGGGTCATACGACCTACCCAGAGACTGGTTTAGAAAGCCCTTCCCTCCTCCCGCGCAGCGGGGGGAGTACCCCGATGGGGGGTGGGGGGCGGCGGCGGATTGATCTCCGAGCATTCAGCCGAGCTGAACCGCCCCCTCCGGCGCTCGAGTTTACCCTCGGGTCGCCTGCGACCGAGCCCGGGGGCGCCCCCTCCCCCGCTCCGCGGGAGAGGGGAAGGTGTTCAAGCCGCGACCTTGCGGGGGACCAGGCGTTCGCTCTTCAGGGCCTCCTGCGCGCCCGACATCCCGGCTTCGCTGTATTCGGCGTCCTCGTTGACCTGCCAGACGTCGTACCGGCGGCGGCCGGCCAGGATGTTCTCGACCGTCAGCATGGCGGTCATCATGGCGTGGTCCTGGTTGTTGTACTTGTGCATGCCGTTGCGGCCGACGAGGTGCAGGGTCGGGTAGGCCGCCTCCAGCTCCTCGCGCACGGCCTCGACGTTCTGCTGATAGGCGTCGTCGTACACCGGATAGGCCTTGGGCTGGCGCACCACCGCGGCGTCGACCACGTCCTCAGGCTGGATCAGGCCGATCTGGGCGATCTCGCGCTTGGCCAGGTCGATCAGGTCCTCGTCGCGCGAGGTCCACACCCCGTCGCCCTCGAAGCAGAAATACTCCAGCCCCAGGCAGGCATAGCCCTCGGGCGCCATCTCGGGAGACCAGGACAGGAAGTTCTGGATCCGGCCGACCTTCACCGCCGGGTCGTGGATGTAGATCCAGTTGTCGGGGAAGGACTGGGTGCTCTCGACCTTGGTGATGAGCGCCACGGTGATGAAGTCGCGGTAGCGCAGGGCCTGGGCGTTGTCGAAGCTGCGCGGCCTGACCTCCAGCGCGCGGGTCAGTTCTGTGATGGGCGCGGAGCTGACGACCTCGTTGGCGGTGATGGTCTCGCGCTGTCCGGCGCCCGACACCACGGTGACCGTCCACAGCCGCAGGGCCGGGTCCCAGCGCATGGACTCCATCGCGCGGTCCATGCGGATCGCCCCGCCGGCCGCCTTGATCTTGGCCGCGGCGGCGTCCCACATCATGCCCGGGCCGCGGCGGGGATAGCGGAAGCTCTCCAGCAGGGTCTTGACCCCGCCTTGCTCGCCCAGCGTGGCGGCGGGCTTCTTCTTCAGGCCCATCGAGCGGGACAGGGCGTCGACCACCGCGTGGCCGAGCGACAGGCCCTTGATGCGCTGGGCGGCCCAGTCGGCGCTGATCTCGTCGCAGCTCATGCCCCACACCTTTTCGGTGTAGGTGCGGAAGAAGATCGAGAACAGCCGCTCGCCGAACTGGTTGCGCACCCATTGGTGGAAGTTGCGCGGGTCTTGGACCGGGAAGGCCTTGGCCTCCGCGTACGACATCATGCACAGGGCCGAAGTGAACACGCCGAGATTGGTCAGCGCCTCGAACGCCTTGAGCGGGTAGCTGTAATACTTGCCGCCATAGTAGATGCGCGACAGCCGCGGCCGCTCGATGAAATCGTCGGGCAGGATCTCGTTCCACAGGTCAACCACTTCCTTAGACTTGGAGAAGAAGCGGTGGCCGCCGATGTCGAAATGGAAGTCGCCGTGGCGCACGGTGCGGCTGATGCCGCCGACATAGACAGGGTCGCGCTCGACGATGGCGACGCGGCGGCCGGCCTTGGTCAGCAGGTAGCCGGCGGTCAGGCCCGCGGGGCCTGCGCCGATAATCAGGACGTCGGTGTCGGCCTGGGTGGGCATGGGCGTGTAGCGCTCTCTCAAACGGTCGGTTCGGCGGTGGGCGCAGCGACCAGCAGCGGGGTGTCGCCCACCGCGATGACCTCGATGCGTCCCGATCCGTAAACCCTAAACGTGAAGAACCGCTGTCCAGTGTAGGAGAAGGCGGTGGCGACCACCGCCCCGGCGATCAGCGCCAGCTGCGCGGGCAGGGCCGGCCAGGCTCGGCCCAGCGCCATGAAGACGCCGAAGCTGATCCCCTGGGCGACCGCGGTGACCGCGGCGTAGCGCGCGACCTGGCCCCCGCTGCGGCAAACCGACGCGGGACCCGAAGCGGAAAAGGTGAAGCGGCGGTTCAGCACCCAGGTCGCGGCCGTGGCGACCAGCAGGGCCGACAGCCAGGCCGCCGGCTTGGGCAGCCCGGCCTGATGGAACAGCACGCTGAACAGGGCCGTGTGCACGCCGAGCCCGATCAGCCCGACGACGACAAACAGCATCAGGCTGCGCGGCACACGCGCGATCAGCGCCCGCGCGCGGTGCAGGCCGGAAGCGGACAAGGCGGACTCGGGCATGAAACGGCCTGAAACAGCGGCGAGGGTGCGGGAAGGGACGGCGGCCGGGTTTGCGGCCCAGATTTGCAGATCGTCGCGGGCCGCGCTTTAGATCGCGTAAACCTGCGCCGCCTCACAACGCCCGTTAACCCAACCGCGGCGTCTCGTCCACCGCGCGCCCCTGCCCCCCCAAGCTCCAACCCCGAGCGAGCCCGTCGCCGCGATGAAGCTCAGTCCCACCCCCGACCTCGGCGGACGGCGCGCGATGATCGTGACCGCGCTGCTGGTCACGCTGGCGGTCGCCGTGCCCATGATCGTGCGCGACCACGTCACCTTCTATTCGACGCTGGGCGACACCGACGACGCCACCCGGCTGGTGCTGGTGCGCGGCCTGCTGAGCGGGACCGGCTGGTATGACCAGCACTGGATGCGGTTCCAGCCGCCGATGGGCGTCTACATGCACTGGTCGCGCCTGCTGGACGGGGCGATCGCCCTGGTCGACGGCGCCTTCCGCCTGGTCATGCCCGCCGCGCAGGCCGACGACGCCACCCGCTGGGTCTGGCCGCTGGCGTGGATTTTTCCCGCGGCGCTGGCGGTGCTGTTCATCGCGCGCCGGTTCGGGGCGGGTGTGGCGGTGTTCGCCGCCGCCCTGGTGCTGGTCACCGACCTGACGCTGTACGCCCAGTTCCGGCCGGGGCGGATCGACCACCACGACGTGCAGATCACCCTGGCCCTGGTGGCGCTGGCGGGCGCGGTCGAGACCGAAGGGCTGGCTTCGGCGATCATCGCCGGCGTCGCGTCCGGCCTGGGGCTGGCGGTGGGGCTGGAGGCGCTGGCCTTCGACGTGCTGATCGGCGCGGCCTTTGCCGTGCGCTACCTGCTGGACGCGCGGCAGGGGCGGCGGACGGCGGCCTATGGCCTGGCCCTGGGCCTGTCGTCGGCCGTGTTCTTCCTGGCGCAGACGCCCCCGTGGCGCTGGGGAGCGCCGGCGTGCGACGCGCTGGCCATCAACCTGGCCGCGGCGCTGGCGGCGGTGGGGCTCGGGCTGGCGGCCGGCGTGCGGCTGACGCGGACGAGGCCGCTCGCCTGGCGGCTGGGCGCGCTGGCGGCGGCGGGCGTGGTCGCCCTGATCTTGTACGTCGGGCTCGATCCGCACTGCCTGCACGGGCCGTTCGCCGACGTCGACCCGCGCATCAAGCCGATCTGGCTGAACCATGTGCAGGAGATCACCCCCCTGCCCAAGCTGTGGAAGCCCAAGAAGATCGAGGCGCTGGAGATCATCGCCCCCTTCGTGCTGGGCGCGCTGGCCTGGGCCTGGCTCGGCTTGCGGCGCGAGAACCGGGCTTCGGTCGGCTGGTGGCTGATGGGCGCCCTGCTGGCGACGGGCATCGCCGCAGGGGTGAGCGCGGTGCGCATGGCCGCCTATGGCGAGTGGTTCGCCGCCGCCCTGATCGCCATCGCCGCCGCCGACATCTCGCGCCGGCTGTCGCGGGACATGATGCTGGCGACCGCGGCGCTCGCCCTGGCCGCCTCGCCGCTGGTCGTGGTGGGCGTGGCCGCGGCGGCGGTCGGGGCGCCGATCGACGGGGCGGCGGCCCGGCGCTCGCCTGTGCTGGCGGCGCTGCAGAGCCTGACCGGCCGGCGTCCGGCGCCCGCGGCCAAGCCGACGCGCAAGGCCCCGCCCGACTTCTGCTTCACCAACCGCGCCTATGCCGCGCTGGCCCAGGCCCGGCCGGTCGGGCTGGTGCTGGGCGACATCGACTTCGGCCCGTTCGTGCTGGCCCACACCCCGCATTCGGCGCTGAGCGGCCCCTATCACCGGATGAGCTGGGGCATACTGGCCGCCCACGACGTGCTGGCCGCGCCCGCCGACGACGCGGGCCCGGCGGGAGCGCAGGCCAAGGCGCGGGCGCTGCACGTCGACTATGTGCTGGAATGCCGCGCCCACGCCCCCCACGCCGACCGCGACGGCATGAAGCCGGGCGCCCTGCAAAAGCAGCTCGACGCGGGCCGGTCTCCGGCATGGCTGGAGCCGCTGTCGCCGCCGAACGCGCCGGTGCTGACCTACCGCGTGCGCCCGCCGCCCTCGCCTGTTCTGCGTCCCGTTCTCGCCGCACGGTGAGCGAGGGTGGGCGCGGGAAGATGAGGCCCACCCTCCGCCTGTCGCCGAGGGCGGCGTCTTGGGTCGTCAACGGGGCGGTCGGCCTGCTGTCGCTGATCGCGGTGGGGCTGCTGGTCGTCTACGTGCTGGCGTCGGACGGCAAGCTGGACCGCTGGGGCCATGCGCTCGGGCGCGACTACGTCAACGTCTGGACCGCCGGCCAGCTTGTCGCGCGCCACCGCTGGATGGAGGTGTTCGACTACCGCACCTTCTGGCCCGACGAGCGGCGGCTGTTCGACCCGCGCCTGCCTTTCCACTTCTGGTCCTATCCGCCGCCCGCCCTGTTCCTGGCGGCCCCGCTGGGCTGGACGGGCTATATCCCCGGCCTGATCGCCTGGACCTGGCTCGGACTGGCGGCGCTGGCGCCGGCGCTGAGGAGCTTCTTCGAGCGGCCGCTGGACCGCTGGCTGGTGCTGCTGTGCCCGGCGGTGACGGTGGACATCGGGCTCGGCCAGAACGGCGCTTTCACCGCCGCCCTGCTGCTGGGCGGGCTCGCCCTGATGCGCACGCGGCCGGGATGGGGGGGGGTGCTGCTGGGCCTGTTGGCGTTCAAGCCGCAGATCGGCCTGCTGCTGCCCATCGCGGTGTTCGCGGAGCGGCGCTGGCGCACGCTGGGGACGGCCGCCGCCACCGCGACCGGACTGTACGCCCTGTCGGCGCTGGTGTTCGGCTGGCAGAGCTGGGCGGCGTTCTTCGCCCACACCCTGCCGGTGCAGGCGATCATGCTGCGCCACGGCTCGGGCCCGTTCCTGTGGATGATGCCGTCGGCCTACATCAGCGCGCGAGTGCTGAAGCTCGGCATGGGCTGGGCCAGCCTGGTGCAGGTCCCGTTCTCGCTGTTCGGCGTGTGGCTGGCGTGGAGCGCCTACCGCGCGCCCGGCCATTGGCGGGCCAAGGCGGCGACCCTGTGCGTGGCGACCTTCCTGGCCAGCCCACAGGGGTTCAACTACGACCTGATTCCCACCGCCGCAGCGGCCCTGGTGCTGGCGCGGGGCGACGAGCGGCTGAGCTCGATCCTGATCGTCGCGGCCCTGGTCGCCCTGCCCGCCGCCATGATCCCGCTCGGCGAGGTCAAGTGGCCGGTCGCGCCGCTGGTGCTGGCGGCGGCGGGCTGGCGGCTCAGGCGCCTGGCCCTGCGCCCGCCTCCTGCAGACGTTGCTGCAGCGCGTCCACCGCCGGGCAGCCCGCTTCAAACACATAGTCCGGCCGGGTGACGCCGACCGGCCCCACCCCCGCCGACGCCAGCGCCGCGGAGATGTCCAGGAGGGCGCGCGCGGGCGCGAGCAGGCCGTCGGTCTGGCGCAGCGCGCCTTGGGTCAGCCATGGAGCCGTCGCCGCCTGCGCCGTGGCGTCCGCGTCGGGCG
>JAABUQ010011542.1_pt1 | contig 11244 bp, 10 predicted proteins | sample 5560001 | NCBI WGS metagenome assembly JAABUQ01 (sample SAMN10711888, study PRJNA513371) | rock metagenome | isolation source: Antarctica rocks | place: Antarctica: Victoria Land, Finger Mt nord | collected 2015-12-18
GAGGTATCACCTTGTTCATAAGCCTTAACTATTTTTTCTCGCAAGTCAATTGAGTAAGCCTTCATTTAACCCGTCAATTTACTCATATGATTGTACCTCATGTGCCTGAAATATGCTGTAAGAATGGTTCTGCATGGCTATAGGATTACGGCAACACTAGCAAGATTGAAAAAATCGGATCTCACCACAGAGCATTATGTCCACTGTAACTGAATCGAACATCAAAGAACTCAAAGATTTGATTGTCGCGTTTAGAGAAGATGTTAATACGCGAATGAGTGCGATTGAAACTCGCCTGAGTGCGATCGAAACTCGCTTGACGATAGTCGAAACTCGCATAGACACTTGGAAGCCGTCTATTGACAAAATTCCCGATTTAGCCGAAATTGGAGAACTCAAGAATTGGCGACAAATTGCTTTTGTTGCTATCACCGCTACTATTGGTGGAATTATAGGTTGGTTGGCTAGAGGCGGTAGTCTTGTGCCTTAATGAATCCTCAACATCTAATAGGCAGCTCTTGTACTCGTTATTCAACAAGATCAGTAGCAGTTGTGTTAGGAAAACTGGACTTCTTGAGTGGTAACGCGATCGCTGCATCTACCTGTTGAAGCAAGACTTCTAGAGTAGAAGAATTATCTAAAACAACATCAGCGCGATCGCACTTCTCGGCAAGCGGCATCTGACTGTCGATCCGGGCTTGAGCTGCTTCTGGAGTTAATTTTGAACGCTGCATTAATCGCTCTATCTGCTGTTGCTGCGAACAATGTACTACCCAGATTTCTGTCACTAAATCAGTCATCCCAGATTCAAATAGTAAAGGGATAACTAACACCATATGTGGCGACAGCGAGATTGCCTCGACCAAGCGATCGCGAACAGCAGGATGAATTAACTGCTCCAACCATCGCCGCTCTTGTGGACTATTAAAGACAATTTCCCCCAATCTCTGCCGATTGAGAGTACCATCAGGTAACAAAATCTCACCACCGTAGCGTCGAGCGATCGCGATTAAAGCTGGAGAACCCACGCTAACCGCTTCTCTTGCATAGATATCTGCGTCCAAAACCAGTAACTGGTAAGCTGTGGCAAGGTAATTGGAGACTGTAGTTTTTCCACTGGCAATGCCTCCAGTTAAACCAATTAAGCGCTGTGTGGACAACTCAGTAGTCATTACTAATTATCAGTTGATAGTAGGGATACCGCCAACGCCTAAGTGAAGTGGTAATACTCTCAAACATAACAATCCCCCCATTTTCGGTGGAGGGATCGTAAATTAAATTATTTGACACTCAGCTAGCGTGAAAGTACTTTCGATGCTAGAGATCTCGTTACGATGCTGCTGCTTGGCGCTCTTTGGCTTCCTTAATCACCTCTTCCGCTACACTGTTGGGGCAGGGCGCATAGTGCGAGAATGACATGGAAAACTGACCGCGCCCAGATGTCATGGTACGTAAATCGCCAATGTAGCCAAACATCTCACTTAGTGGAACATCAGCCTTGATGCGAGCGCCTACCGCGCCTGCTTCTTGAGATTTCATCATGCCACGGCGACGATTGAGATCGCCAATCACATCGCCGATATAGTCATCAGGCGTGAAAACATCAACATTCATAATCGGCTCCAGCAACTGAGGTCCAGCCTTGGGAATTGATTGCCGATAGCCAGCCCTTGCCGCGATTTCAAATGCGATCGCCGACGAGTCAACTGGGTGGAAGCCGCCATCTGTTAATGTTACCTTCAAGTCTACGCAGGGGAAACCAGCTAAGGGACCGCGATCGATGCTGCTTTCAAAACCTTTTTGCACTGCTGACCAGAATTCCCTTGGTACAGTACCACCTGACACCTTTGACTCAAACTGGAAACCACTGCCCTGTTCGCCAGGCTCAACAATGTAATCAATTTTGCCGTATTGACCGGAACCACCAGACTGCTTCTTGTGGGTGTAGCTGTCTTCAAGGCGCTTGGTAATTGACTCGCGATACGCTACTTGTGGCTTACCAACCTCGACTTCTACCCCGTGAGTCCGCTTAAGGATATCAACCTTAATATCTAGATGCAACTCACCCATGCCCTTGAGAATAGTTTCGCCGCTTTCCTCGTCAGTCATCACATGGAAAGAGGGATCTTCCTGAACCATCTTATTGAGCGCAATCCCCATTTTCTCGTCAGCACCTTTAGTTTTAGGTTTGACAGAAATAGAAATCACCGGATCGGGGAAAACCATTGGCTCCAACGTTGCAGGCTTTTTTGGATCGCAGAGAGTATGCCCTGTTTGAACATTCTTCATCCCAACGATAGCCACAATGTCACCCGCTTGAGCTGAGTCGATCTCTTCGCGGGAATTGGCGTGCATCTCAACCAAACGACTGATCCGCTCAGTTTTGCCTGTAGCGGTGTTGAGTACGTTGTCACCTTTACTTAATTTACCTGAATACAGGCGAGTAAAGGTCAGAGCGCCAAAGCGGTCATCCATAATCTTAAAGGCTAGCGCCCGCAGTGGTTTTTCCGGATCGACGATCGCATAGTTGCCTGTTGGAGTACCTTCTAGATCCACCTCTGGCTGCGGTTTGACCTCAGTTGGATTTGGCAAGTAATCAACAACAGCGTTGAGTACCAACTGCACTCCCTTGTTCTTAAACGATGAGCCACAGTAGGTAGGGAAGAAAGCTAGATCCCGCGTGCCTTTACGAATGCACTTTTTAATGTCATCAATCTCTAGCTCTTTTCCGTCCAGATACTTTTCCATCTGCTCGTCATCCTGCTCAACCGCAGTTTCGATCAACTGTTCGCGATAGGTTTCAACGTCGTCTACCATATCGGCGGGAACTTCTTGAATCTGGTAGTTCATTGGATCGCCAGAATCATCCCAGATCCACGCTTTGCGAGTTAGCAGATCGACAACACCGCGGAACTGCTCTTCAACGCCAATAGGCAACACCATCACCAGTGGCTTAGCTGCTAGCACTTGTTCTACCTGCTTGACAACTCGGTAAAAATTAGCACCTGTACGATCTAGCTTATTGACATAGATGACACGAGCAACCTTAGAGTCGTTGGCGTAGCGCCAGTTAGTTTCAGATTGCGGTTCAACTCCACCCGAACCACAGAAGACACCAATACCGCCGTCGAGGACTTTGAGGGAACGATAAACTTCAATCGTAAAATCGACGTGTCCTGGGGTATCAATAATATTCAGTTGGTGTTCGTTCCAAAAGCAGGTGGTGGCAGCAGACTGAATTGTGATCCCCCGCTCTTGCTCCTGTTCCATGAAGTCGGTTGTTGCCGCACCTTCATGTACCTCACCGATTTTGTGAATTTTACCAGTAAGTTTCAGGATTCTTTCAGTGGTGGTTGTCTTACCTGCATCTACGTGAGCGAAGATACCGATGTTGCGATAGCGAGTGAGATCTTTCATATTTGTTCTCTAGATTAATAGAAATTACACCAGTGTTTGGTAACGACTCAATGCAATCAGAGGAAAGTACTGTGCATAGAGATGATACTTCAGATAGAAATGACCTGGGAAGCCAGTACCAGTGAATTCAGCTTCACTCCAAGTTCCATCCGGCTGCTGAGTTGTCAATAAATAATTGATTCCCCGCCGCATTGCAACGCTTGCTACTCCAGTTACCTTGCTGGCTGCAATTAAACCAATTAAAGCCCAAGCCGTTTGAGATGGAGTACTCAGACCTTGACCTTTCAAGGTTGGATCGTCATAACTCCGACAAGTTTCACCCCATCCTCCATCTGGATTTTGACATCCGACTAGCCAGGTGACACCTTTCTTAATTATAACTTGATGAGTCTGAGGAAATAGAAGGGATAATGCGCTCAGAACACCACTCGTACCATAAATGTAATTGACTCCCCATCGACCAAACCAACAACCTTCGGTTTCTTGTTCGCGCTGAAGATAAGCGATCGCTCGCTGCAAAATTGTTGAGTCAATTGACAAGTTACAGCTACCCACCATTTCCAGCACCCGCGCCGTCACATCGGCTGTATTCGGGTCAATCATTGCTTTAAGATCGGCGTAAGGATGATAGTTAAGCCAGGATTGGTTGTTGTCCACATCGAAGGCAGCCCAACCGCCCTCTTGACACTGCATCGAATTAATCCAGTTAACAGTACGAGCGATCGCGGCGTGTTTCAGTTTTTCATCCGGCAACTTCACTTGCTCAAGTGCCATCACTACAACTGCCGAATCATCTACATCGGGATAAAAGCGATTTTCAAACTCAAATGCCCAAGCTCCCGGTGGCGTTTGACGATTCTTTACTGCCCAATCGCCGTAATCTAAAATCTGTTTACTTAACAACCATTCACCACTTTGCACCAAAGCTGGATGAGCCGGATCGATTCCCGAATCAACTAGCGATCGCATTACCCAGGCAGTATCCCAAACAGGTGAAACACACGGTTGCACTCGGTAAGTATCCTCTGTCTCAATCGCAAATCGATCGACTGCCTGCAATCCTCTTTGAATAACTGGATCGGCAACGTCGTAATCCAAACAACGCAATCCCAACAGGGAGTTTAGCATTGCCGGAATAATGCCTCCCCAATCTCCCGAAGCTTCTTGCCGTTCTAAAATCCATTGCTCTGCCGCTTTAATACCCTCTTCACGTAAAGGTACTAAGTTCCAGCTTTCTGCCAGTTTGAAGCCATCATCCAGCGTAATAAATAAGTCTGTCCAATCAGAAGCGCGGGGTAGTTCAAAGTTAACTCGTATGCCCTCGACATACAGCTCATCTAAGGTAATAGCTGGATTGATTTGAAAGATCGGTTTGCGATCGCAGACCATGATTAATGGGACAGTACTCGATCTTGCCCAGCTCGACATTTCGTAAATATTAAACCCAAATTGCGATGGGAAAAACATGATCCAAGGCGGCAGAGAAGGAATGCCACGCCAACTGTAGCAGCCGATCAGTGCTAAGTGGAGCTTGGTAAAAATTCGCGTCTGGCTGATACCACCGCGAGCGAGAATAAACTTCCGTGCCTGTACCATTGCTAAATCTGTTTCTGGTACACTTAGCAACTTTAGCGCCATGTAGGCTTCCACTGAGGTACTTAGCTCTCCTCCATCTCCGTAGAAGAGTTCCCACCCACCATGCTCCCGTTGCTGTTGACGGAGATAAGTTTCAACTTTGTGCAGAGGTCTTCCTCGATCTGTCTCCCAGATTTTGTGCAAGAGAACGACTTCTGCTGTAATTGTGACATTAGATTCTAACTCTGGCCACCAATAACCTTCAGGGTTTTGGATGGAGAGCAGATAGTTTTGGCTCGCAGCGATCGCATCAGCAATCGTTGTCGTCAAGTCTTGAGTTTTCATATTTACCGAGTAAACCCCAACCAGATTTTAGATGCGATCGTTCTACCGTAACAAGTGTGGGGCAACAATGTAGAGCGATCGCCCAACTACAAATACTGACTTTTAATCCAATCTCTGACAGCCCGAATTACAGTATTTTCGTTTTGAGTTTGACGCTGTTGCAAAAATTGGTTGAGTACTTCCGCAGACACCTGGGGAAAAGCAAGGCTAAAGCCTGACTCCATATATTCCTGACTAGGCGAATCTGTTTGCGAGTGATAAATCTTCACACCTTCTTTCTTGGTATAGCGCCACACTTCAGGAATGCCCAAAGCAAAGTATATTGCAATTCTATTAGTTGAAGGACTTGTGATATCTACTTCAATCACTAAATCTGGTGGCAAGTTCTCTGGAATTTCGGGATCGAGTCCTGCAAGTTGGTAAGCATTTTGGATATAGAAACAAGTATCTGGTTCTGCACTTTTATCCAGATCCTCCCGCTCTAGGGTTGTCGAACCCAGATTGACAATATCCAGCCCCAATTCTTCTGTTAATATTGTTACAATTCTTGCCAACAACCGATTAATAATTTCATGTAACTTTGATGGCATCTTAATTTGAATAATTCCGCGATCGTAAGTAATACGGGCAGTACGATGATCGCCCATATCATCTAGTAAAGCTCTATAGGTTTGCCAGCTCACATTTGATAGCACAACGTTCTGAGTAACTTTGCTCTGAAGTTCTAATTCAAGTTCACTTGTTTGTGTATGCACCATAAGTAATATCTCTACAACTTCGCTTTTTTCTTCCTAACGCACTGAATGAATTTCTGGGAAATAATCATGGTTTGAATAACAGCTTATAATAATAGCGATCTTGTCTTCCAATCAGAGTAAGCAATAGCCATCTCCTGTGCTGCATATCGAGGTTCAACTGCTCCAGTCCCCGTAGCCAAACCAGGACAGTAAACTTCTGTCAGTACGTCTGGATGTTGACTAGCAATCTGCAAAACTGCAACCATTGCATAATAACAGTTTTGAAAGCTGACTCGTCCCGGCAGTTCCATTGTCGGAGCCACAATTAAGTAGGGGATTGTTGCTGTACCAGTTGCGACAATTAAACTCGCTCCTATAGGTAAATGACCTTCTGGACGAAGGGATATCGCTTGCTGTACCTTCACTTGAAGCTGCAAACCAAAGTAATTGACATATTCTAAATCAATCCCTCCATCCATAAAGCCATAGCTGTTAGCAGGAGAAACTACACAGGTTTTAGCCGCTTGAAGAATGTTCCCACACAAGATTTCGACTTCTGGAAAAGTAGCAAATGCGCTCTGCCAGCATCGAACCAATTCAATATTTAGATCTACTAATATTAGTTTCATAAATAATAAACTGAGCAAACAAATCCCTCTAGTCTATCCAGCACTAGTAATGCTAATGCGCTGTTCTTGGCAGGTACGTTCATAAGTGGTGTTTAGCTTCACTGGTAAACATAATCCTCCTTGTAACCACAGCGGTAACGTTGGCAAGTCTTTACCTACCGTTAACGTCTCTGACCAAATATCTAAGCTCGACTGCTCTCGTTCAAGTACATGATAGGCAGTGGCATAAAGATCTGCATTCAACCGTGCGACTTGAGATGAGGTAATGCGAGCTAGTAGCTCATTGTGTAGATTCGCCTTACGTTCAGTTACCACATCCACCACCACTAACCCCAATCCCTGACGCAAATACGTTTCACATTTGGCAATAAACGCTTGGCGATGATTGGGGCGGTCCTTATTGGCAGGGCTAACCAGTTCAATCGCCCCAGCCAGCCTCGGTCCCGACTCATTGCTAAAGATGCTGATTTCTACAGTTTCCAATGCTGGTTGGAAAGGTACCGTTTGATCGGGTGCAGTGGGATGCCACCAGCGATCGCCAATAGGTAAGGAAATGACAGTTTGAGCAGTTTCGTCAAACGTCGCAACATCAATTTCAATGCCGAACTGGACATTCGGTTCAGCAAAATACCCATCGGGCAGCAAGGAATTCAAATCGGCGGCAATATATGTAGCCCAAGCATTGTGAAATGAATGCCAATGACGACGGGCATTCAGTGGTGGACGGAAGTGATCTAGCAGAACCATCAGGGTATTCCTTGCTAAACACCAATGCAGAAGTGGATTAGCCCAACTATAAATTAACTCCAAATGTTTCAAAATCCACTAAAAAGTAGTTTGAACTCAAGCTTTTAATATTTTTCTGCTACTAAGAGATATGAATGTATCTTTTTTGTCAATATATCTTCTTTGTCTAAAATTTAACAATACTATTGATTATTTATCCTATCATATCAGTAGGCGATCGCTGTGCCGAGTTGAGACAACAATTGTTTTATTATTATCTAGAGATAAAAAAATATAGTTATTTATCTAAACAGTTTTTTAGTTAATAGTATCTTTTTAACTTGATTTTAAATTTAATTCATGTCACTCTATTTGCAGAAGTACGTTAGATAAAACAAGTACTTCTTTAAGTGTACAGGTCGAAAAATAGTGTTTGAATTCATGGTATGACTTTGACCTATAAGACCAAAGAGTTGACAATTTTGAAAAACTCACTTGTGAGAGTATTCATAATTAAAAAGTAGTCAACGGAACAAAAATTACGTTTTACTTAGGAGTTTCTCATGAAAAATCAAACTTCATTTAAGATTGGTCAACTACTGTTGCCAGGATTATCTGTGTTACTTAGTTCTGGTGCAGCTTTGGCAGACTGTACTGTGCCCATTAGTCCTGCAGATATATCAAATCCTACGACTGTTGTTGGTAATGGTACACCTGATAGCTGTACTGAGGATGCTTTCACAAAAGCTATAGCTAGTGCAGGAATTATTACTTTCAATTGTGGTCCTTCTCCCTACAATTTGACTGTGACTTCTGAAAAAACAATCACGCAAGATACTGTTATTGATGGCTACAATCCAATCTACAATGCAAATCTTATCACTTTAAGTGGAGGTAATAAAACTCGAATCTTACATGTTAAAGGACCAGCCGGATTTATGGATCAAACTCCGGTTGTAAAGATACAAAATCTAACATTTATCAACGGTCAGACGAATGATGGCGATACTGTTGGTGGAGCTGCAATATATCGGGATGCAGGCACGTTAAATGTGATCGACAGTAAGTTTTTCAATAATGTTGGTCCCTTAACTGGTCAAGATAGTGCTGGCGGTGCTATCTTCTCTGTAGGCGTGGGCGCGACAACTATTGTTGGCAGTGATTTTGAAAGTAATCAAGCTAGTAATGGAGGAGCGATAGGAACTCTATTCGGCAACATGATTATTGTCAATACTCAAGTATCAGGTAACAAGGCAACTGGTCATGGTGGTAATCCCGGTAATGGTGGTAACGGTGGCGGGATCTATATTGATGGAATTCAAGACACAGTTTCTTTATGTGGTGTCCAAGTTAATAAGAATCAAGCGAATAAATTTGGTGGTGGCTTGATTCGTGTTACTTATACTGGTGGTACAACGACAATCGACCAATCGACATTTCAAGGTAATTCCATTATTGAGGATGGTTTTGCGGCTGGTCTTTATTTGCAAGGTACGAATGTCACTCTAACAAATTCGACCGTCATCAACGATCAGGCTCCGGCAATTCCTTCTCTAAAGAATTTAGTTGTCTTTTCTGGTACGCTCAGTACTAACAATGACACTATTAACCCGTAATTACATCAATTTCAAAAGCAGACATTAAAACTTTGCTAAAAGCTGGAAGCTCTTATTGATAGCTTTTCAGCCTGATTTTTCTATTATCAATAAAAATCGCTCAAATCAGCCAAACAGATTTATCAGTTCACCGCAGGTTAAAGCCAGAACGATGAATAATACTTAATCTTAGGGTAATAACCTCTACAGTATATCCTTGGTCAGACTCAAGTAGCCCAGAGCGGAGCCGCTAAATTTGACATGACAAAAAATTAAGGCTTTGCCAATTGAGACATTGAACAAGGTTAACGAATTACTAGGGGTGAGTTTTGGACCGTTAAAAACCGGGGAGATAGCAGGCAAATCGGCTAGGATAGCGTCATATCTCACTCTCCCAGTCAAGATTGCTTTCCCTGTCTAAATCGATAGGTGAACCAGCGATATGAGAGCTGATTGGAGGTAGGGCGATCGCTACCCCTAGTCTTATTGTTAGACCTCGCCCTTCGGTATTGCGAGATACAAAACTCTTCTTCAGCCACATTTAATCTGGCAAGAGACTTCCCCACAAAGGAGAAAATTATGCCAGAAGTAACTACTCCCGCTCATAAAGTCGGTGATTTCTTTGTCGATTACGAAGAGAAAGTATTTCCCGATGTCAAAGCGGACCCTGGTGAGAAAGCTTTGGTGACGTTCCATACTGTTGCCTTTGAAGGATCAATTGGTTTAGTCAATTTATTGCAAGCAACCCGCCTACTCCGCAAGGGATTTGAAACATCAGTGCTGCTGTATGGTCCAGGTATAACACTAGGTATTCAACGCGGTTTTCCCAAAATTGGTGATGAGCCATTCCCTGGTCAGCAAAACTTTAACAACCAGCTCGGCAAGTTCATGTCTGAAGGTGGCAAAGCCTATGCATGTCGCTTTTCTTTGCAAGCACTTTACGGTCACGGTGAGCCTTCTCTGATGCCTGGTATTCGTCCAATCAACCCCCTTGATGTGCTGGATTTGATTCTCATGCACCGCAAAGATGGGGCGTTCATTCTCGACACCTGGACAGTGTAAACAGTCACAGTATCAAATTCCTCGGCACCGATGCCAAAAAGACAACCTCATGGATTACTCACGCAAAATTCGAGCGGCGGCAGTACAAATTAGTCCAGTTTTGTTCAGTCGAGATGGAACCACCGAGAAGGTGTTGCAAGCGATCGCTAATGCTGCTGCCGAAGGGGCACAACTTGTAGTTTTTCCAGAAACGTTTGTCCCTTACTATCCCTACTTCTCATTTGTCCTGCCGCCAGTTTTGATGGGTAAAGAACACATGCGGTTGTACGAAGAGGCAGTGTTAGTACCCAGTCCTGTCACTGATGCTGTGAGTCGGGCAGCAAGATCTTATGAAATGGTTGTGGTGTTGGGCGTAAATGAGCGCGAAGGCGGTTCTCTGTACAACACCCAACTTGTTTTTGATGCCGATGGCAGTTTGTTACTAAAGCGGCGCAAGATTACTCCCACATATCACGAGCGCATGGTGTGGGGGCAAGGTGATGGTTCTGGGCTAAAAGTGCTAGATACAGCAGTGGGAAGACTCGGTGCCCTAGCTTGTTGGGAACATTACAACCCACTAGCTCGTTTTGCTTTGATGGCACAGTCGGAACAGATTCACTGCGCTCAATTTCCCGGTTCGCTAGTCGGGCAGATCTTTGCCGATCAGATTGAGGTGACGATTCGCCATCATGCTCTAGAATCTGGTTGTTTTGTGGTAAATTCCACTGGTTGGCTATCGCCAGAGCAAGTAGCTCAAATTACGACAGATGAGAAGTTGCAGAAAGTCTTGAAAGGCGGTTGCCATACAGCGATTATTGGACCTGAAGGAAATCACCTCTGCACGCCAATTACAGCAGGGGAGGGGATAGCGATCGCCGATTTAGATTTCTCTTTGATTACCAAACGCAAGCGGATGATGGATTCTGTCGGTCACTATTCCCGTCCTGATTTGTTGCAATTGCAGATCAATATGGATGCCAGAAGTTTAATGACTGAAATAGAGACAACGGTCAATGGAGCAGATAGCATCGCCTCCACCCCGGATATATTCATGTCCCCAACACTAATTGTTGACAGCTAGTTACTACATCCCGATGAAAAAACAACAGTTACAGCAGATTGCATGTTTATGAGGCACAGTAGCAACAGTTTGTAAACCAGTTTCTTAAATGCTTGGGA
>JAABUQ010011543.1_pt1 | contig 11243 bp, 13 predicted proteins | sample 5560001 | NCBI WGS metagenome assembly JAABUQ01 (sample SAMN10711888, study PRJNA513371) | rock metagenome | isolation source: Antarctica rocks | place: Antarctica: Victoria Land, Finger Mt nord | collected 2015-12-18
ATCATCTGTGTAAATCATTCCCAGCAATTAAACGATTATTTGAGTTGGTAACGCATCATCAGATTTTCAATTTTCCCAAGTTATTTATGTACGGTTCTTTTTCACAAGTCATTTAGGATTGCTATATGTGGTTAGTACTGATAGGTCTAGGTTGGACTTAGAAGTCATACATAGCTTTTTAAGAAGCTCGTACTGGGCCAAAAACATTCCGCTCTCAGTTGTGCGTAAATCTATCGAGAACAGCTTGTGCTTTGGTGTTTACGATGCTGGAAAGCAAATTGCGTTTACTAGAGTCATCTCGGATCTCGCCACTTTTGCTTATCTGTCAGATATCTTCATCCTAGAAACTCACCGGGGACAAGGTTTAGCCAAGTGGCTGTTAGATTGAAACCTCTCCCGGCTGAAAGCACGGGAGATTCCTCCGAACCTTTAGCTAACTTTTCGACCGGATCTAGGAGCGTCTATCTGGTTAGCCTTTTCGGAGTCGCTAGAGATCTGCTCTACGGGCGGATGAGCCGACCGACTTTCAGCAATGCTTACTCGGTTCGCAGATTGTTTGTAACGTTGCCATGCCTCTAGCAGGGTGGATTCCTTCCCTAGATACGCTTCACGCGCATCCTGCAATGACAACTGATCCTCATCGACGTATCTCGCCAGAAATGCACTGAACAAGTCTCTTTGCATCACAATTCCGGTTTGGTCATGATGCACTCGCTCTGACAGGGATTTCTTGACTCTCTCCCCACTCAGATGCGTTTGAGACAATGCTGTTTTCTGGGTCGAAAACTTGCCGAATGAACCGCCAGCACTTTCAGCCTTGCGTTTCAATTCAGATTGAAAATATCCAGGGGATTTAGCTGAGATAGCCTTCCCATATCGTTTCTGCCATGCCTTAACAGAAACATTTTCAGTTTTAACTTGGTTGCCATTCCGTAGAATGTCGTTTACCAATTTTCGGTTTTGAGACTTGGAATATGCCGCTTTACGCCGCTCTAATTCGCGTTTTTTAGCTGCGAGTTTGATGTAGCGCTTAGACTGATTCCACTTGCGTTTTCCTTTCTTAACCTTGCCTTGTTTGGTGATAGTCCTGCGACCTTTGCGACCTTCAAAGCTTGGCTCGTAATTGTCAGGATTAGTAACTCTCTGGGAGCGTTGCATCTGGCGTTGAGCCGCAAATATCTCGCGTTCAAAGGTCGGAACCTTCTCGGCAAAGGGGAGCAAGCCTGCGTTGTGATCAGCCACATACGCCACATTAGAAATATTGAGGTCAAGTCCTACCAATCCTTCTGTGATAAAGTTTGCCGCCTTTTGATAGGGCAATCCTTCGCAAACCAACTGAACAAACCATCGATGTTTACCGTGAATCTCTTTTTTGAGGAGTCTAACGTATTTAATTTTGGATGTTAGTCCATGCATCATCAAAGGGTTTTCTCGGTCAATGATGGCATCCAGTCTGAGCTTGCCCCAGACTAGCTGGCCATCAGCCCAACGGATCCCCTGTTTATTGGTCTTGCCTTCCATGCTGCTAAAGCGATTAGGAACTTTGAACCGCACTTTTTTGGCGCGACCAAACATCACCTTTTCGCCTGCTTGAAAAGCACGTTTAGCTAAGGTTTGCTGAGTATTGGAATCAACTTTCTGAGCAATCCATCCAGACTGATTGGCAACGACTGTCGCATAAGCCTGAATATCGTACTCAGAGTAGCGATACGCCTCTTTAGCCGTTTGAAAAGCTTGGTTACGAATTTTACCTTTTGAAAGCCTTTTGGCTTTTTTAAAGAGGTCGGACTGGCGTACCAGATTCATCCGCGCCATTGATTCATTCAGCAGTGCGTTATAAAGCTGGCGACCCGCTTGAAAACGTGCCGATAATTCAGCCTCATCCTGACTGGTGGCAATCAATGGAACCTCGGTAATAAATGATGGCGTGCTAGACCGAGCCACTTGGAAACCTCCTTGACTTCTGAACTGATACCAAGTTAGCTTGTTGGTTGACAAATGTTAACTCATCAACCAAAGAAATGAGAAAAGATTCAGTAGGTTATAGGCATAACAACCATTCCGTAGGGCTAGCAACAGTTCATCTGGTTTGGATTCCGAAGCGGAGAAAACCTATTTTGATTGGCGCAGTTAAAACACGCTTGTCTGAAATCTTAGACTCAGTTGCTAACGATAGAAAATGGATGATAAAGGCTAAGGAGATAGCATCAGACCACGTTCATCTGTTGATTGAATATGATGAGCAGACTCCCATCTGTAATGTTGCTAGGGTATTTAAGGGACGTAGTTCCAAGTTATTGAGAGATGAGTTTCCTGAGCTTAAAAAGCTCCCGTCATTATGGACTAGGAGCTATTTCTACGATACTTCCGGCAAAGTCAGTACTTCTCATGTTATGGCGTACATCAATGACCCTCACCATGAACGCCACTAGGTTACGGCGTTTCTATTGCCGCGTTGTCGCTTTTCCACCCCGGCTTGAAAGACCGGGGCTACCAAGCTCCGCAAGTTTACGTGTATTATGGCTGCTCCGGAGCTACAAAAGATGCACATGAACTTTACCGCCAGTATGGCTTTCAAGATTTGGGGTCGCCAGAGCGGTTCATGGAGATTGCCAACCTGGACATCTATCGGGCGTCAGACGGAAAAAATCTTTAGGAAATGTGATGCAAGCTTCCTAACCTGGGGTAGTGGTTCGGGCTGGGTCTGGAGAGTTCAATCTAATCATGGCGACCGTAACTCAGCAATAAATCGGTCTATCACTGCCTTTGTCCGCTTGTACTCTGGGGCTTGTTTGCCTACCCTCAGACCGGCGTCAAGGATGCGCTCGCTTTCAGCCTCAAGGTCTGGGGAGCATTTGCCTTGAGGCGCTCCTAGTAGACCTAGTTATTTCCCTACCTACCGATCTACCGAGCCCATAATGATATCGATACTACCCAGTATGACGACAATATCAGCAACCTTCACACCACGTAGGATGTGCGGTAAGATCTGCAAGTTATTGAAATCAGCTGGACGAATCTTCCACCGCCAAGGGAAGACGTTATCATCCCCAATCAAATAAATTCCCAACTCCCCTTTCCCACTTTCAATGCGGACATAATGCTCCCCCTTAGGAATCTTAAACGTGGGGGCAATCTTCTTGCTAATGTATTGATAATCAAAGCCATTCCATTCCGATTTGGGTCCGGCTGCCAGGCGTTTAGCTTCCAGGTTCTCATAGGGACCGCCGGGAAGTCCCTTGAGCGCTTGGCGAATAATCTTGACTGATTCGCGCAGCTCTCGGATTCGCACCAAGTACCGGGCGAAACAATCACCAGCTGTTTCCCACTGCACTTTCCAGTCGAAGTCGTCGTAGCACTCGTAGTGGTCAACCTTCCTGAGATCCCACTTCACCCCACAGGCGCGTGCATTGGACCAGATAGCCCCCAGTTAATGGCAGCTTCGCGGCTGATGGTGCCAACGCCCTCCACCCGCCGCCGGAAGATGGGGTTGTCGCTAATCAGGCGCTCGTACTCATCAATTTTGGGTAAGAAGTAGTCACAAAAGTCAAAGCACTTATCAACCCAGCCAGAGGGCAAATCAACTGTGACTCCGCCAATGCGGAAGTAGTTGTTGTTGACCATCCGATAACCCGTAGCGGCTTCCCACAGGTCATAAATCATTTCCCGTTCTCGGAAGATGTAAAAGAAGGGGGTTCCAGCACCCAGATCAAGCATGAACGGTCCCAACCACAGCAGGTGATTGGCAATCCGGTTCAACTCCAGCATGATGACACGGATGTAGCTGGCGCGTTTGGGAACTGGAATATCAGCCAGCTGTTCCGGGGCGTTGACGGTGACAGCCTCGTTGAACATCCCCGCTGCATAGTCCCACCGACTAACGTAGGGGATGTACATGATGTTGGTGCGGTTCTCGGCAATTTTCTCCATCCCTCGGTGCAGGTAACCGATTACTGGCTCGCAATCCACTACGTCTTCGCCATCCAGGGTGACAATCAACCTGAAGCACCCATGCATAGAGGGATGGTGCGGACCCATATTCAGCAACATGGGTTCGGTTTTGGTTTCGAGCATTGCCATAAATTTACCTCCTTTGTTCCTTGACACAGCTAAAGGTGTCTTTTATCAGGAAGTATAGGCAAGCGACGGATGACTGTCTTGGAGATTCATCCGCTCTTTGGTACGTTTCTGCTATTTCTGCCGCATCACGTTTGGGGTGATTCCAAAGATGCGCTTGAAGTGACGGTTGAGGTGGCTTTGATCCACAAATCCGACGGTGTGGGCAATGTCTGAAATTGCTAAATCTCCTTTTAACAATTGCTTAGCTCGTTCCACACGAGTGCGAATTATATACTGATGGGGTGTGACGCCCATAGATTGCTTGAATTGTTTGGAGAAGTAGTGGCAACTCATTTGCACAACCGTTGCCAGTTCCGTTAAGCCTAAGTCTTGATCGAGATGCGCTTGAATGTAATCAATCACTTGCCACAAGTTGTGCCGAGAAAGTCCCTCTGAATCGTTCCGTAAGATGGGTTGCTGTGTGGTGTAGTGTTGAAGTAAATGAACGATCAGGGCATTTGCCATCGTTTCGGCATAGAGCCGACTTCCAGTCCCTTGTTTTTCAAGAACTGCCTTGAGTGCTAACCCGATTTGATAAATTAAATGGTCGGAGGTGGCGAAATGTGGGATGAGTTCAATCCGGTCAGGGTCAAGCAATTCGTAAGTGGCATGAGCAAAAACAGTAGGATCAAAACCCAGATATATCACACCTCCGGCTTCGTTCCATTGGGCACGATGACCCACGTTTGCAGGGACGACCAAAATATCACCCTGAACCACTTGCTCTCGCTGAAAGTGTCCATCTAGCGTTCGCTCTACCTGCCTTGGTGTTGTGACTTCAGTAAAAATGGCAATGCCGTGCTGTTTGGCGAAAACTTCAGGCGTCTCACCCGGAAGATGGTAGTCATGGGCAAAATAAATACCATTCCACCCGGCTGCCAGACTGGTCAAAAGCGGCGCTCGAGCGAAAACGCGCTGATACCCCGCTTCCTTTTCCTGGGCGAAATCGATCAATAGAAGGTTGGCTTTTGGCATTGTTCGCTTGACGACGCCATCTATGTAATCAAGAAAAAACGACCCATTCATTCAATCTTAGTCATTTTCTAGCGCTGGTGAGGTTAGCATGGCAGTAAGCTCTGGTAGAACTCCCTATGACTACAACCAAGCAACTACTGACCTTTGAAGAGTTTCTGGACTTTGACGATGGATGCGACAACATCTACGAGTTGGTTGCTGGTCAGGTGGTGCCGATGAGCGAACCCAGTGGCAGGCACGAATCTATCAGCACATTCATCTTGGCAGAGTTTTGTTTTGAGATTCGGCGGCTGCGGCTTTCTTTGGAGCCTCACACCAAAATTCTATGCAAACTAGACAAGCGGGATGGTCGTCGTCCTGACCTGATTGTGATGGACAAGGACAAGTGGGCTGCTTGCACAGGGATAGAAGCGGCTCTGCTTGTGCCGCCTGAGATGGCGGTCGAGATCGTCAGTACTAACTGGGAAGAGGATTATCAAAAGAAAGTCGCTTGGTATGCCGCTTTTGGAGTGGGCGAATATTGGATTGTCGATCCTCTTGCCCTGCTTGACAGATACCCCAATCGCCGAAATCCCAACATTCAAGTACCTACAGTTTCTGTAGGGCTGCTTGATGCTGAAACTAGTGAGTACAGATGGAAAGAGTTCTCAGGGTCAGATCGAATTGAGTCTGGACTATTTCAATCGCTTCAATTGACGGTTGATCAGGTAGTAGCAGCTAAACTGTAGACAACCAATACCCCGCTGCGGTAAGTCTCATGAGCATATGTTGCCGCCACTGTTCACTCTGCTATCGCTTATAAGAAAATGGAATATAGATGTAGACGGCGTTAGTAGCACTCCCATAAGCAAAAATCTCCAATGCTACCCAAAATTTCTAACACTGTTGCATGGCAGCAGGCTGAATTATTGATGCAACCTGCTTTCATCCGGATTATCGATCACATCGGTAAACATCTTGACCAATCTACCTGGAAGGGAACTTACCAGGATGTGCTAATTTGGCCAGATGGGACGACGGATGACACCAAAATCATTGTTGAGCAGCTATTGCAACAGGTGGAATCCGCTTCACCAACAGAGCTAGCTGAAATTAAACAAGCTCTTTCCCAGTTGCCAACACCCCATGCAGGATACCACCTATGTCTGCAGCGTCAAGGTTTACCGCACGTTAATATAGACCTATGGGAGCTTTGCTATCAAGTCTGTTTTCGTAACTACAGCCCCTCCTTGCCTGATTCAGCCCCTCAGGGAGTCCAGATCGACGTAAGCCTGATTGATGAAATTGGGGATGTTGACTGGCAGCGTTTGGATGCTAAGGCAGGAGAGTTAGTTGAGCAGGTGTTTACTAACTTAGTATAGAATTATGACGATTTCTGAAACTAAAATGACCCGCTCTTATCATCAAGAAGATATCCAGCAAATCCTCCAAATTGCGATCGCCCGTCAAGCTTATGAAGGGGAATTTTCTCGCGAGCAGCTATTGGAAATTGCTGCTGAGTTAGAAATCTCCCCGGAGTGCCTGCAATTGGCAGAACGGGAGTGGCTAGTCCAGCAGGGAGAATCCCAAAAACGGCAAGCTTTCAACACTTATCGCCATGGTAAATTGCGGCAGCATTTTGGCAAGTATGTAATTGTCAACTCTTTTTTGGTACCGATGAATCTAATCAGTGCCAACCATCTAACTTGGTCGCTATACATTCTGTTATTGTGGGGTTTAGGACTCGGCCTCGATACTTGGAACACCTATCAAATTGAGGGTGAAGACTACGAAAGAGCTTTTCAAAAGTGGCACCGCAAGCACCAGTTGAGACAATCAATCAATAGTGTCTTGAATAAGTTGCTCAAACCGTTGCAGCCCTACAGTTAACTAGCTATTCTAGATTAAGACCGATTGAGGCGAAACAATAGAAATTGGGTTGCCTGTTGAGCGAAATCATTGTTACTGACCAGAATTAAGCTTTGTGTACCATCACTCAAGCGGGGACCAAAAGCCATTCCTTGCAGGTTATCTAGGGGAATGCCCAGTTTGTTCAGGTCCAACAGCAACTTTTTCTTGAGCGGTCGGATGCCATTGAGTGAGCCCTTAAGGCTAGCAATTTTGGAGGTATCCGTTGCCCCGCCGGTAGTCATTTGGAATAACTGGATATTGAAGCCTGAACGAGCTTTGGAACGCTCTAAACTCAGGAAGTGACCACCTGTATCCACAGCTAATATTTCCACCAAGCCACTCGCTGTCGCGCCACTAGGAGGCGGTTCTAGGAGATAGAAATGCTCGGCAATCAGGACGGGTGGTCCGTAGCCGATTAAATAGTGCAGCAAACGGGATTTTGCTCCCTGTTTGGGACTTAGTGGCTCCCAATCCTGCACCAAAGCGGATTCGGTAGCGGTAAACAAGCGAATAGGTTCCCCACTGGCTGGGATGGTGCCAGTAGGATTAAGAGTTAAGGAGGCAAATGCACTGGCGTCTTGAACGCCTCTGGTACGTTCAACCTCATTAGCAGCATTGGGTAAATAGCGCTTTGGTATGGGTAGGCTAGTACGCAGCTTTCCAGAATTCAGCTCGAATTCTTGTACAGAGGGGGCGAGGCTAGAGCTGGAGATAAATACAGTTTGTTGGGGAGTCAGGGCAATGCCTTCAGGGTTAATGGTGTCTTTGGCATAAGTTTTACCGTCTTTGTCAGTAAGAAAGGTGACGGATTCTATGTCAATTTTCTGAATGCCGATTTTTTCGGCATTGGTGGCATTGGGCTTGCGACGAAGCCAAGGAGCTACTTCCGGCGGACCGTTGAGGGTAAGTTTGAGGGTGTAAAACCGGGCAGGAGCGAATTGGTTCTTGTCATTACACAGGGCGTAGAAGCGATCGCGCTGTCGGTCATAGGTAATCGCCGTTAATCCCCCAACTGGTGTAGCTAGGAACTCCGTGTTAGGAAGCCTATACTCTGCTAAAAAATCCAGGGATAGGTCAAGAAACACCCGATCTGCAAGTGCTGGGGAGACACAGAATATCATTAGGAAGCTAGATGCGATGACGTTGATCAATAGCACTAAAATTAGTCTGTATTTGCTCTGCAACATTTGCTTCCTCTGATCGCATGGCCTGTACAGGGTAAACGCCTTCCCTTGGAAAATCAATTAACTATGGCACTGCCACTTAGTAACCAGCGCTTGCCTTGCTTTCCAGTTTACTGCTTGCTCCGCTTTCCGGGCCTCTGGAGTTAGTGGTGACGTACCCAGCGCCAATGCTACGCATTGCCGTGGGCTTCCCGTTTCATCCGCCGTTGCCTCCACCATGCCATCATGGCTTCGGTCTTACACAGCGTCCGGAGGTGCGGAATGCACTGCCGCTTTCCTGCCGGAGGTCGCCTCCGGCAGGGTCGGCAGTTTGGATCACCCGTGTGTCCCTGACTCCCATACCGCTTTCACAGTATCCGGGCAGACTCCCTACGCCCCAAGGAGTTAATTTGTTACGTCCTTTCCGTATGGTTTTCAGTGACAGTTTGGATTCCCCGATCTGCCGCTCTTGCTGTGGTAAGCGTACTACCGCTACTGATACCTGTCTGTCCGAGACGGTCGGGTGAGGATCAACTATATGTATATTAGCAAACTCATGCACACCATAGCAATACTGAGTTTTTTAGTACGTCTCGGTCGGCAATTCATGAGCCAGCCCCTTGCGGGGGTTCCCCCCGTTGTGGGGACTGGCGTCCCATCACCAAAGCATCGCTTCGCTTGCCTTGGTGTGGGGCTTCTTGCCGTTGAAGCTAAAGTCTATGGCATGATGAAGGAGAGTAAGTGTTGGCGATCGCAAGCACTAACGGTGCGCCAACTAGAACGGTGGATGTATAGGTGAGTAACATTGATAGCTTGGACGAGCTTGGGGAAGTAAGCATCCCCCAAGCTCCTTCTGGATACAGATCAGGCTTTATTGGCATTATTGGACGCCCCAACGTTGGCAAATCAACACTGATGAACCAACTAGTGGGGCAAAAAATTGCCATCACTTCACCAGTAGCGCAGACAACGCGCAATCGTCTGCGTGGTATCCTCACGACACCAGAAGCTCAGCTAATATTTGTTGACACCCCAGGGATTCACAAACCCCATCATCAATTGGGGGAAGTGCTGGTGCAAAATGCCAAAATTGCGATTAATACAGTTGATGTCGTGCTGTTTGTGGTGGATAGCTCTGTCGAGGCTGGAGGGGGAGATCGCTACATTGTCGAGCTGCTCAGTCACACCACCACACCGACGATCTTGGGGCTGAACAAAATCGATCAACAACCTCCGGATTCTCAACGCCTGGATAGTAGTTATACTCAGTTGGTTCAACCCCATCCCTGGCAGCTGGTGAAATTTTCTGCTCAGAGCGGCGAGGGAATGGAGTCGCTGAAGCAATTATTAATCGAGCGACTGGAACCGGGACCCTACTACTATCCACCCGACTTAGTCACCGACCAACCAGAACGCTTTATTATGGGGGAGCTGATCCGAGAACAGATTTTGCTACTGACCCATGAAGAAGTGCCTCACTCGGTAGCGATCGCGATCAACAAAGTAGAGGAAGCACCGACGCTCACCCGTGTATTCGCCACTATACACATCGAGCGCCCCTCCCAGAAAGGAATTCTTATTGGTAAAAACGGCAGTATGCTCAAGGCAATCGGTAGTGCCGCTCGCGAACAAATCCAAAAGTTAATTGCTGGGAAGGTCTACCTGGAGTTATTTGTGAAGGTGCAGCCCAAATGGCGTCAGTCTCGCCTCCATTTGGCAGAGCTGGGCTACCGGGTGGAAAAGTGACCGAAAATTTGGGTTTCAAGCCTCGGCTATAAGAGCCGACTTTGTGGCATAGTTAAAGACATAGCGGTAATGCGCAAATTATCAAATCCAGATGTAGGCTACGCTTGCGAGTCGAACTGGTGTATATCAAAAGACTAGCCATGGTAAGCAAAGGGACAACCTAAGATCTAGGTTTTCAGCACTGCGGTCGGACGGCCCGTGGTGGGTAAACAAATTGCTTGCGGAGGGGATCGTGCCGGGGAGTAAGTCATGAGGCTGCTCTAGGTAATACCCATTGAGGCAAGAATCTCCCGACTTTAGGCGGAAGAGTGTCAACTACTCCCTGCGCGAGATGCTTTGATTATGCCAACCAACTTAAATATAAAGCGTTGAACGCGATCAGAGAAAAAACTTTTATGGGTTGGTTACAGCGACTTTTTGGCCTCGATAAACCTGAGAACGCACAAGTAAATCCCAGTCCTGCCCCAGATCCCAGTGCATCGTCACAGGATCAAGACCCAAGCGCTACCACTACTGATGCAATCCCCCCAGAGCGCATGGGATTGAATGGGGAATACGATCAGAGTGGACTGGCGAAGCGTGTGGCATTTGCGTTTGATGAAGACCCAACTTTACAGAATATTGAAACAGTCTACGTCGCTCAGACTGGCAGCGTCGTAGTTTTGAAAGGAGCAGCACCCAGTCAGGAAATTCTTAATCAAATGGTTTCTGTGGCTCTGGGTGTTAGTGGTGCTACCAATGTTGAAAGCGAGCAGGTCACAGTCTAGGTCTAGTCCACTTTATCTTTAGCTTAAGCTTCCTCTTTAACCGATTCGGTTCCCAAAACTCTCTGCTGAATAATGCTAGTAGAGAGTTTTTCCTTTTCCTCTGCTCCCCCTGCCTCCCCTGCCTCCCCTGCTCCCCCTGCTCTCTTCTCACCCCCCATCCAGTCCAAAATTGCCTGGTTCACTTGCTCTGGACATTCATCGTGAGGGCAGTGTCCTGCATTGTCTAGCTGCAAGAGCTGTAAATTAGGGTTGTACTCAGTAAACTGACGGGCTAAGCCTGGGGGAACCATCCGGTCTTGTTTTCCCCAAATCAGGAGCATGGGGATCTCTAGAGTTGGCAGCATTGCCTTGACACTAGGACTAAATCGAGCGCTGACCATGGCTTTGAGGATAGCACTAAAGGCTTGAGCCGCCCTCCGGTCATAGGCAGGGTAGAGGAGAATTTCCACCAGTTCATCGGTAACGGCATCTGACTTGGCGTAGGCGATCGCCGCCCAGCGACGCACTAAAGATGGTCTGCGGACTACCCGAAACAGGGTTTCGAGTACGGGTGGAGAGGCAACTAGGGATTTGATCGTTGCCA
>JAABUQ010011544.1_pt1 | contig 11242 bp, 12 predicted proteins | sample 5560001 | NCBI WGS metagenome assembly JAABUQ01 (sample SAMN10711888, study PRJNA513371) | rock metagenome | isolation source: Antarctica rocks | place: Antarctica: Victoria Land, Finger Mt nord | collected 2015-12-18
GGGCCGGGCTGTACTGGGTGCCGCTGAACACCCACCTGAAGCCGGCCGAGCTGGCCTACGTGCTGCGCGACAGCGGCGCGCGTGTCCTGGTGGCAAGCCCGGCCCAGGCGCACGCCGCCGCGACGGCCGTGGCGGCCATGGATGATCCGGCATCCATCCGCATCTATGTCCTGGATGGCTCGCAGCACAGCGCCGGCCACTACGAGGCGGAGCTGGCCGGCGAGCTTCCGGCGGCACTGCCCCCACGCCCGGTCGGCCGCGACCTGCTGTATTCGTCGGGCACCACCGGCCTGCCCAAAGGCGTGTACCGCACGCTGCTGCCCGCCGAGGAGCGGGACCAGCCGCGGCCGGCCATGGGCGCTCTGCTGGCGGCTGGCTTCGACGCCAGCACGGTCTACCTGTCGCCGGCGCCGTTGTACCACGCAGCCCCGCACCGCTTCACCCTGCACGCGATCGAGCAGGGCGGCACCTGCGTCGTCATGCAGAAATTCGACCCCGTGCAGGCCCTCGACCTGATCGAGCGCCACCATGTCACCCATGCGCAGTTCGTGCCGACGATGTTCGTCCGCCTGCTGGCCCTGCCGGAGCCGGTGCGGCGCGGCTACGATTGCAGCAGCCTACGCCGGGTGATCCACGCCGCCGCGCCCTGCCCGATCCCGGTCAAGGAGGCGATGATCGCCTGGTGGGGGCCGATCATCTATGAATACTACGCGGGATCGGAGGCCATCGGCGGCACCGGGATCGAGAGCGCCGATTGGCTGCTGCACAAGGGGTCGGTCGGCCGGGCGACCAACGGCACCATCCATGTCACCGACGACGACGGCTGCGAGCTGCCGCCCGGCGCGGTCGGCACGGTCCGCTTCTCCGGCACGCCGCGGTTCGAGTACCTGAACGCGCCGGAGAAGACGCGGGCCGCCTATGACCGCAACGGCTGGGCGAGCTATGGCGACCTTGGCTGGCTGGATGCGGACGGATACTTGTACCTGAGCGACCGCCGGGCCGACCTTATCATTTCCGGCGGGGTCAACGTCTATCCGCAGGAGGTCGAGGACACCTTGGCGCAGCATCCGGATGTCGCCGACGCGGCGGTGATCGGCGTCGCCGACGCCGAATACGGCGAGCGGGTCAAGGCCGTCGTGCAGTTGCGCGAGGGGGCGGCAACGACGCCGGAGGGCCTCGTCGCCTTCTGCCGCGAGCGCCTTGCCCCTGTGAAGTGCCCGCGCAGCGTGGACATCGTTGACGCGCTGCCGCGGTCGGAAACCGGCAAGCTGCTGCGGCGGGTGCTGAAGGAGCAATACCACCCTTCTGGTGCAGGGACAGGGTGACGCCATGGGGCCGCTGAGCGGGCTGCGCATCCTGGAACTCGCCGGCATCGGGCCGGGGCCGCTCGCGGCCATGATGCTCGGCGACATGGGCGCGGAGGTGGTCCGCATCGAGCGCCCGGCGGCAGGCGACGCGCTGATGCCGCTGGAGCCGCGGCACGACGTGGTTTCGCGCGGGCGGCGCTCCTTGGCGCTCGACCTCAAGGACCCCGCGCATGTGGCGGTGCTGCTGCGCCTGGTCGAGCGTGCGGACGGGCTGATCGAGGGCTTCCGCCCCGGCGTGATGGAGCGGCTGGGCCTGGGGCCGGAGGCGTGCCTCGCGCGCAACCCGCGGCTGGTGTTCGGCCGCATCACCGGGTTCGGCCAGGCCGGGCCGCTCGCCCAGAGCGCCGGGCACGACCTGAACTACCTTTCGCTGACTGGCGCGCTCGCCGCGATGGGGCGTCCGGGGTCGCCGCCGGCGCCGCCGCTCAACCTGGTTGCGGACTATGGCGGCGGCACGATGTTCCTGGCGTTCGGCATGGTCTGCGCGCTGCTGGAACGCGAGCGCTCCGGCTTGGGCCAGGTGGTGGACGCGGCCATGGTGGACGGCGTCGCGGCCCTCAGCGCCATGTTCTTCGGGCTGCGCGCCGGCGGCCTGTGGTCGGACGAGCGCGGCGGCAACCTGCTGGACGGCGGCGCGCCGTACTACGACGCCTACGAGACGCGGGACGGGAAGTATGTGGCCGTCGGCGCGTTGGAGGCCAAGTTCTTCGCCGAGCTGGCGAGGCGCGTCGGGTTGGAGCCGCGGTTCGTCGCGGGCCAGCGCGACCGCGCCTTGTGGCCGGAACTGCGGATACGGCTGCGCGACATCTTCCGCAGCCGGACCCGCGCGGAGTGGGTGGAACTGCTGGAGGGCACGGACTGCTGCGTCACCGGCGTGCTCGACTTCGGCGAGGCGCCGTCCCACCCGCACAACGCGGCGCGCGGCGCGTTCATGGATGTCGGCGGCACGGTGCAGCCAGCGCCCGCGCCACGCTTCAGCCGCTCGCAGCCGGAGCCAGGCGCCCAATCCCCAGGCGCCCAATCCCCAGGCGCCCAATCCCCAGGCGCCCAATCCGATGACGGCCCGCGTGCCGTGCTGGCGGACTGGGGGGGTCCCGCGGCGGAGATCGACCGGGTGCTGCCGGCGGGCAGCCATGGGGCGCACCCCTGATCAAAGGCGCGACCGGCTTTCGCGCCGGCTTGGCGGCTACAGCCGGGCGAGCAGCTCCGCCTTCTTCGCCGCGAACTCCTCTTCGTTGAGGATGCCCTTCTGGCGCAGCCCGGCCAGCCGCTCGATCAACGCGAGCGGGTCGCTGGCAGGCGGGCTGCTTGGCCCGGCGTCATGAGCCGGGGCTGCTTGAGATGGGGCCACATGGGACGGGGCTGCGTGGGGCGCGGCAGTCGTGTCGACCGGCTTGAGGTCAGCAAGGCGGACGTTGCCCATGTCGCTGGAGAACAGGGGGGCCTGCATGCCTCCGCCCTGCTGCTGCGAAACGCCGAAAATCCTGTGGTCGCCCGTGTCGTAGAGGGTCAGCCGGCCATTCTGCTGGATGGCCAGCCGGCGGGCGGCCGGAAAGTAGGCATAGCGGAAGTCGTTCTGCGCGCCGCTGGATGCGGGCATGCCCAGGCCCTCCGGCCACCAGTCGCCAGCAGGGACGCCTGTTCCAAGCGCTGGCGTCCCAAACTTTGGCATCTGGCTGGCAAGCTCTGAGCACAGGGCGTCCACGCGGTGCTTGAGGCCCTGGTTGAACATATCGCCCACCATGATCATGCCGCCGCGCGACCATTGGCCCGCGCCGCCCAGCTCCGGGTGGTTGAACTGGGCCATGGCGCCGCCGCCGGACGCGAGGGCTTGGAGCACGGTCAGCGCGGCCTCCGTGCTGACGCCGTGGCGCTGGGCCGTGGCCGCCAGCATCTGGTGCGCCTCGGGCGTAAGGTCGGGCATTTCGATCCCTATTGACTCTGGACGCCCGGCGCCGCCGGCACCCTGGAACTGGCCGTAGGATGACGCGCTGGCCGGCGATGACGCATTAAGCCGTGGCGCGATAATGGGCGGTTGCTCGTATAGGGGGTTCCAGGCGGCCCGTCGTCGTTTGCCGCATTCGGCATCTGCAAGCCTTGGGAGTAGGCCGGCGCCGTGGCCGCAAGCGACAGGATCGTGGTCGCAGCCAGGAGAAACTTGCGCATTGGAGCATCCTTGTCTTATTGGGGTCTTATTGGGTCGGCGCACTCCGGACATGGTTCACCAGATGGGCCAGGATTGCGCAAGCCAAAATATTGGCCGTGGCTCACCAAGTATCCAGCACCACCGCCGCGCCTTTCTTGGCGATCATGATGGTGGGCGCGTTGCCGTCGACGTGGGCGGGCATTACCGATGCGTCGACCACCCGCAGCCCATCCACCCCGCGCACCCGCAGTTGCCGGCCTCGCGGACGCTCGCCGCGAGCAGGGCATCGTCGTCCACCACGGCTTGGCCCGGCATGGTCTCGTGGTCGATGAGCGGGCGAGCGCCAGGTTCACACCCCGTTCGTAGTGGCGGCCCCACAGAATATCGACACGACCGAGGCGCAGCAGTTCATCCACCGGACGAACTGCCGCTGAGACAGGTCGCCGGTCAGGCCGGAAGGATCGCCACCGCGCGGGTCCACCCAGCCGAGCCGCGGTGCAGCTTGACGGGGAAGGCGGAGACCAGGAACCCGCTCGGCGGCAGCGCTTCGAGGTTGTGCATCTTCTCGATCTGGCAGTAGGCGCGGTCCCGGCCGACGCGGTGCCCCTCCCAGATCAGCCCGGCGTCGCCCGTCTCCTGCACGCGGCGGCGGGTGTGGCTGAACGGCGCGTCCCAGCTCCAGGCGTCGGTGCCGACAACGCGGATGCCGCGCTCCGTGAGCCACAGCGTCGCGGCGCGTCCCATGCCGCAGCCGCTGTCGACGTAGTCCGCCTCGCCGTAGCGGGTGCCGGCCCGCGTGTTGACGACCACGATTTCGAGCGGGCTCAGGGTGTGGCCGATGCGCGCGAGTTCGGCTTCGATCTCGGCGGGCTGCACGACGTGGCCGTCCGGCAGGTGGCGGAAATCCAGCTTGACGCCGGGCTGGTAGAGCCAGTCGAGCGGCACCTCGTCGATGCGCATGGAGGGGACGCCGCCGGGCGTCACGGCCTCGTCCATGCGGGAAAAGTAGTGGTAGGGCGCGTCGACGTGGGTGCCGTTGTGGCTGCTGATGGCGCAGCGCTCGATGGCAGCGTACTGGCCCTCTGGCAGTTGGTCCACGCGGACGCCGAAATAGGCGGCGATGCCGGGGGCGGATTGATGGTGGTCGACGTACTCGATCTGCGGGAGCATGTCGGGCGGGTCGCTGGCGATGTCGCTGCGCAGCGGGACGGACAGGTCGATCAGGCGGTGGGCCATGGTGCCTCGTGTCGGTGGGTCGTTGTTGCAGGCGGGGCATCAAGGCGGGGATACCCGTCCGCCGTCCCTAGTTCATCAACCTGCCCCTGGTCGAGGCCAAAAGCCTCGGGTGGTTCGAACGCTACGGCAAGTTTCTGCACTGGTCCGGGCCTGACCTGTTCGTCGACAAACGACACCTTGCCCAAATACTGCGCTCGGAGCGGCGTCCCTGGCGGCGCGGGATCAGCGAGACGGGCCGTGCGATAAACCCCGCAGTGTGGTCCGGCAGCAATGTCGGGCCGATTATACGCTCGCCGATCATGTCTGCCATAAAGCCCCCTCAGCGCCAAACGCAAACAGGGGCAACCTGGCCCCCTAATCATTGCAGCGCCACCGCTGTTCTGACCGGGCGGGGCGCACGCGCAGAAATCAAAACTAGGCCAACAAAGCCGGCAGCCTGAACAGGCTGCCCCATCGGGTGACCAGCGCAGGATCGGCACCGGCAAGGCACAGGCTTTTCCATAGCGCGGTGGCGACCGAGTCGTAGAACGGCACCCGTAGCGCGGCCTCAAGCCGCGGCGCCAGCGCCGCCGCCAAGAGGTTGGTGCAGACGACGGCGATGGCTTGCGGCGACCCGCTCGCCACCTCACGGCACATCTGTTCCAATCGCGCCTCAGTCACGTCGGCAAACGAATAGTTGTCTTGCAGCCGCAGATGCCGCTCGGCCGCGCACTCAATGCCGATGCCAGCATAATTGGCGATGATCCGCGCCTGCACGTCGTCCAGGTAGGGCGTCACCAGGCCCAAGCGCCGAATGCCGCTGCGGGCCAGCACCTCGTTCAGCGCCAGGATGCTGGACGTCGCTGGGATGCCGGTCGCGGCGTGGATGCTCCGGCACAGCGCCGCATCCCGGTCGAAGCCGAGCCAACTGGCCGAGGTGCCGCTCCAGGCGATGGCGTCGACCTTGGCATCGGCCAGCAGCCCTGCCGCCTGCAGCACGGCCGCGTCGTCGAACTGCGCCTGAGCCGCGGCGGTCAAGGCGATCTCGGTCACGCGGAAGCGGCTGAAATGCAGGGTCACGTTGGGCAGCTCGGCCGCCATCGCGGTCGACAGCGGCTCCAGCACTGTGTTGGACGACGGCGTCAGAAAACCGAGGCGGATCAGGCGGCCCATCAGTCAGTCCCGCCGAACAGCCGCACCAAGGGCGCGGGCAGGCCGGTCATCGCCTTCGCGTCGGGACGCCGGAAGCTGCCTGCGACCGGCTTGCGCGGGCGCAGCGCCGCCAGGGTCTCCGCCTGGCGCACCGCGGCGGCAACCGCGTCCACCAGCGGCACCGCGACCTGCTGAGCAATCGCAGTCGCCAGCCCTGCCAGCGGTGCGCCGCCGAGAATGCAAACCTCCGCCCCGGCCGCGACCGCCGACGCGCACAACCCGACAAGCTGGGCCGACTTCTCCTCCGCCACATGCGCCACGTCGGCGAACGCCTCATCGAGGCAGTGGACGCCGGAGCACCGCGCGCCCAGGCCGTTGTAGTCGACGATCTCCCGATACCAGGGACCGAGCGCCGGCGCGAAGGTGACGATGCCGAAGCGGCGCCCGAGCATGCAGGCCGTCAGCATCGCCGCCTCTGCCATGCCCACGACGGGGATCGCCAGCAGCTCGCGCGCGGCGGCCAGGCCGGGGTCGCCGAACGCCGCCACAACCGCCGCGTCGGCGCCCCCGGCGTGCTCGGCAAACAGTTCGAGCACGGCGCGCGCGCCGATCACCGCCTCGGCCCGTGTCGCGATGTAGGGCACGCCGGCCGCCGCGGTGACGGCCTGGATCGTCGTGCCGGCGGAGGCGGCGGCACGGCCCACGGCGGCGATCCGGTCGGTCACGGCTTGGCTGGTGTTGGGATTGGCCAGCAGGAGCCTCATTCGGCGCTGCCCTCCGACCCCAGCGCGGCGCGCAGCCCGCCGGCGACCGCGCCGAATGCGGGCGTGCCGGCCACACGCGGCCGGGGCAGGTCGACCACGACATCGGCCGCAAGACGCCCCGGCCGCGGCGTGAAGACGAGGACGCGGTCGGCCAGGAACACCGCCTCGTCGATGCTGTGGGTGACGAACAGCACGGTGGTGCGCTGCATGGCCCAGATCGATAGCAGCTCGGCCTGCAAGTGGCCGCGGGTCTGTGCGTCCAGCGCGCCGAACGGCTCGTCCATCAGCAGCGCCTGCGGCCGGGTGGTGAGCGCGCGGGCGATGCCGACGCGCTGGCGCATGCCGCCCGACAGCTCATGCGGATAGCGCCCGGCGAACTCGGACAGGCTGGTCAACGCGAGCATCTCCTCCGCCCGTGCGCAGCGGGCTGCCTTGGCGACGCCGCGCGCCTTGAGGTTGAACGCGACGTTGGCGCGGACCGTCATCCATGGGAACAGGCCGTGATCCTGAAAAACGATGCTGGTCGCAGGCGAGGGGCCGTCCAGTTCCCGCCCGGCCACGATGATCTGCCCGGCCGTCGGCTGCTCCAGCCCGGCGATCATCTGCAACAGCGTGCTCTTGCCGCAGCCGGACAGCCCGAGCAAACAGACAAACTCGCCCTCGGCGCACTGGACATTGATCCCACGCAGCGCCTCGACCCGGCCCGCCTTGCCGTCATAGGTCTTGCCGACGCCGATGCATTCGATAAATCCGCTCACGCTGGGAAATCCGCTCAACCGGGGCTCGCGGTCAGGCCATCCTGCCACCGGCAGGCCCGCGCCCGCAGCCGGCGCACCGACTGGTCGGCCAGCAGGCCGATGGCGCCGATGACGATGATGCCGGCAAAGATCAGCTCGGTTCGGAAGGTCATCTGCGCGTTCAGGATCATGTAGCCGAGGCCCGACTTCACGGCGATCATCTCCGCCGTCACCACCGTCAGCCAGCCGCCGCCAATCGCCAGGCGCAGCCCGGTGAAGATCGACGGCAGCGCAGCCGGCAGGATCACGTCGCGCAGGATCAGCGCCTCGCTGGCGCGGGCCGACGCCGCCACCTTCAACAGGGTGCGCTCAATCCCGCGCACGCCAAAAATGGTGTTCAGCAGCAGCGGCCAGAGTGCCGAGACGAAGATCAGCACGATCGCCGGGGTGTCGCCGATGCCGAAGAACAGCATGGCGAGCGGGATCAGCGAGATCGGCGGCACCGAGCGGAACGCCTGGATGGACCAGTCCGTCAGCCGGTCGAGCCGCCGGTAGCGCCCGATCAGCAGCCCCGCCGGCACCGCCACGACAAAGGCGAGGCTGACGCCGATCAGCACGCGCAGCACGCTGGCGCCCGCATTGGCGGCGATGGTGGGGCCCCACTGCGCGAACGCGCCCGCCACCTTGGCCGGAGAGGGCAGCAGGACCGGCGGATACAGCCTCGCGCTGACCGCGACCTGCCACGCTCCGATCAGGGCGGCGATCGGCAGCAACCCGAGGAACCGCCCAGCCTGCCTCACCGCCCCCGCCTTACCCTTGCCGCCCTGCGGTCAAAGGAAGCTCGTGTTGATGAACTCGGCCCAGTTCGGCTCCTGGTCCAGCATCTTGTCAGCCAGCATCATGCCGGCGAGCGACTTCAGCCCGCGTTGGAAAGCCTCGCCGCTGTCGGCACTGAAGAAAAGGTTCTTCGTGCTGGCCTCGGCGACCGCGCGGTCCATGTTGAACTGCTTGACGGTGGTCTCGACGGCGATCGAGGGATCGGCGCGCATCCGCTCGGTGGCCTGCACATGCGCGCGGACCAGCGTGCGGACCAGGCCAGGGTCCTTCTGGATGAGGGCGGCGCTGGCGACGAAGCCGAGGTTGGTCTTGCCCATCGGCGTGTCGTACGGCACCCACAGCTTATGCCCGAACCCGTTCAGCTCGGCGAAGGTCGCGTAGGGCTCGAAGCAGCAGATCGCGTCCACGTCGCCGCGCGCCAGCGGCACCGGCTGGTCCTGGTTGTCGAGGAACAGCAGCTCAACTTGGTCGGCGACGCCCTCGTGCCGCAGTTTCCAGTTCAGGCTCACCAGGCCGATCGGGCCGTTCTGCACGCCGACCTTCTTGCCGCGGAGCTGCTGGAAGTCGGTGATGCCGGGCCGGGCCAGCAGCATCCAGCCGCCGTCGCAGCCATTGGCCAGCACCGACATAGGGAAGCCCTTGGTCGCGACCTGCATCGTGGCCGACAGGCCGCCGTTGCCGGCGTCCACGCTGCCCGAGGCGACCGCCTGCATGCGCTGCACCAGGCTCGGGAAGGTGATCACCTCGGCGTCGATGCCCGCTGTCCGCAGCAGGTCGGGCATGAGGAACATCGCGTTCGTCGTGGTGGTGAACGCCGACCCCAGCTTCACCTTGCGCATCGTCTGGCCAAGCGAGCGATGCGCGATGAGCGCGGGTGCCGCCAGGGTTGCGGCGGAAGCGAGAAGCGCGCGGCGGCGGAGCGTCATGCCGCAAAGCCATGCAATCCGCTTGCCAGCCAGGCTGGCACCCTCGCCTGCGATTTTGCGCTGGGAATGAAAAGACCTGAGGCTGGCGTGGTGCAGGGATCAGGCGACGCGGACACAACTCGGGCATATGAGCTCCAGCATGCGGTTGAGCGCATGAACGGAGACCGCCACCTCGGCCGCCCGGCGCTCTTCCGTATGCGCCCGCGACCCGTCGCCGGGCAGCCACCAGTTGCCGCTCCTGCCGCCCCCGCGCAAGATCGCGCTGCGACATGATGGAGCCTGGAATGACCGAGGCCAAACACCCCGACGGCGAACCCTGGCAGTGGACCGAGCCGACCTGGCGCCGCATCGTCGGCCGCGCCCGCGCCGGCCGCAGCCTCGCGCCCAAAGCCTGGCCCGGCGGCGCACGCTGCGCCGTCGCGGTCTCGTTCGACGCCGACCACGACACCATTCCGCTGCGCGACGGCGACGAAAGCCCGATGCGCATCAGCCAGGGCCAGTACGGCAACCGCCAGACCGTGCCGCGCATCCGCCGGCTGCTGGAACGCGAGGCCGTCCCGGCGAGCTTCTTCTACCCCGCCGTCTCGGCCCTGCTGTATCCCGACGAGGTCCGCGCCGTCGCCGCCGACGGGCACGAGATCGGCATCCACTCCTGGATTCACGAGGCCAACACCACCCTGCCGCCTGGCGTGGAGCGCGACCTGACCTTCCGCGCCGCCGACACGCTGGAACGGATCGCGGGCGTCCGGCCGGTGGGCATCCGCACCGCGAGCTGGGACTTCTCGGTCGACACCCTGTCGATCATCCGCGAGCTTGGTCTGCTATACGACAGCTCGCTGATGGCCGACGACGACCCCTACGAGTTGGAGGCGGACGGCGAGCCGACCGGGGTGGTCGAGCTGCCGCCCGAATGGATCAGGGACGATGCGGTCTACTACAACTTCGTCCGCTTCAGCGCGCTGCGGCCCTACACGCCGCCCAGCGCGGTGCTGGAGATCTTCACCGCCGAGTTCGACGCGGCGTGGGAGGAGCGCGGGCTGTTCCTGCTCACCTTGCACCCGCACGTCTCCGGCCACCGCTCGCGCCTGCCGGTACTGGAGAAGCTGATCGCCCACGCCAAGGCCCGCGGCGGCTGCTGGTTCGCCACCCACGCGGACATTGCCCGCTGGTGCAAGGACAATGCCGCGTAGCCGGGCCGCGCAGGACGCCGCCGTGCCCGTGGGCCGCACGCTCTACCGGGGTCCGGGGTTCCGCGAGGTTGCGGCCGAATACACGGCGGCCGAGCAGCGGGCGCTCTTCCACGACACCGCCGCCCAGCAGTATGGGATCGCGGCATGATCACCGGGCCGCTGGCTTCGCTCGGCACCAGCGGCAGGCCTAACATGGGGCGGAGGATACCTGGATGGCGGCCTCCGTTTTCATGATCGGATGGGCGTTCCGCCTCACTTCATCTCGATCTCCACGAACACGAACTCGCTGTCGTTGTCGTTGATGACGTCGTGCTCCACCCCGGCGGCGCGCGTGTAGCTGACCCCCGCCCGCAACTCCGTATGTCGCGTCGTGCCGCCGGGCTCTTCGAGCAGCAGCCGGCCCGTGGTCATCGGCACGACAACGTAGTCGTGGGCGTGCGTGTGCCACCCGGTGGCGGCGCCGGGAGCGAACCGCCACTCCACGACGCGGCAGCGGCCGTTGTCGATCTGCACTGTCGGGACGGCTGCGGGCCTTGTCATGCGTCGATGCCTTCTTGAAGTCGCCGGTCCGTTTCAGCAGACCAGGCGCGTGTCGTCCACAGTCCGGAACAGGCTCAAATGGAACGGGTCGGTTTGCAATGTTCCCATCCTTGGTTGCCGCATGATGCGGCCTGGGGTTGCCACATGATGCGGCCCGGCGCCTAGCCGCTCGTCATCATGACCGGTGCTGAAAAATAGGGCTGGACACCAATTATTGCTTAGATGCCGAGCTAATTATCGGCGCTTCCTAAGCCGTAAGTGGATTCTGCCAATGTTTGAGGCATTTTCTCAAGCGCCAGCGCTTGACTCCAGGACCCTGGCTGCGATTGACTAATCGCCGCAGGCTCTTATTGGGTTCCGGGGTGGTG
>JAABUQ010011545.1_pt1 | contig 11242 bp, 10 predicted proteins | sample 5560001 | NCBI WGS metagenome assembly JAABUQ01 (sample SAMN10711888, study PRJNA513371) | rock metagenome | isolation source: Antarctica rocks | place: Antarctica: Victoria Land, Finger Mt nord | collected 2015-12-18
CTGAATGAACTCACTAAGGTCTTCTAGCATCTAGGGCTGTTCTGAAAATCATTCTACTTGTTTCTATATTCTCACAACTAACTTAGGATTGCTATAGTTTGATGATTAAGCTCAACTGCGACTAGACAACATTTCACTCGCTTCAGTTCGACCCAATCTGAGCTAATAGCTTTTTCAATAAACCTTTGGAGTCGTAGAGAATACGACAGCCGTCGTTGACTACGTTGAATGTACCTGAATCTACTGGATTATCAAATGTCAACTGTTTAGGGCTCTTCCGAGCTTTTGATACTGGTGGCGAAACATTGCTTAATAAATAGATCGGCTCTGTCAAGACTTGTTTGGGAGTTTAGGATTAGAAAAACGATTGCAAGAGGTGTCGTTCGATGTCACTGCATCCACAATCTGAGTATGTTGTGCCAGCAGAAACCGCTAAAGTCGCCAGAGCGATTTTTCCAAAAGGCAACCTTGGCATCACGATGGCAGATCGCCTTAGCTCCTTCCTCTGTGACCAAGATTTTAGTGCATTGTTTTCCAGCCAAGGACAACCTGGAGCATCTCCGCTGCGATTAGCTCTGGTGACAATCTTGCAATACATTGAAGGACTCACAGATCGTCAAGCCGCAGATGCAGTCCGAAGCCGAAGTGATTGGAAGTACCTACTGGGTTTGGAGTTAACAGATCAGGGGTTTAATCATACTGTTTTGAGCGAATTTCGCACTCGCTTAATCAGCCAACAAGCTGAAAGTTTAGTGTTTGACCAACTTCTCACTTGGTGTCAACAACAAGGTTGGCTTCAGGCAAGAAGTCGCCAACGCACAGACCGGAGGCGGAGCGTCTCCGGCTCCGCTCTACGCATGTGCTCGCGGCGAGTCGAGCAGTGACTCGACTCGAATGTGCTGGAGAGACGCTGCGGGCTGCGTTGAATGCGCTTGCAGTTGTTGCACCAGCTTGGTTGCAAGCTCAAAGCCAGCCAGAATGGATAGAACGCTATAGTGAGCGAATGGAAGACTATCATCTACCCGTGTCAAAAGCGGGACGAGAGCAACAAGCCCAAGTGTATGGCGAAGATGGATTCCGACTGCTCGATGCAATCTTTGAGGGTAGTAGTCTAGACTGGTTACGCCAGGTTCCAGCAGTCGAGACGCTGCGACGAGTTTGGGTACAGCAATACTATGTGTGCGATCACAAGATTCATTGGCGAACAGAGCAAGGCATCCCGCCAGCGACCGTGATGATCAGTTCCCCCTATGATTTAGATGCTCACTATTCAAAGAAGCACACGACCTCATGGGTGGGGTACAAAGTGCATATGAGTGAAACTTGTGAACCTGAGTCTCTGCACCTAATCACCAACATTGAAACAATAGCAGCACCGATTGCAGATGGCGATGTAACCCAAGCGATTCATACTTCACTTGCTAGAAAGAATCTACTTCCGAATAAGCATATCGTTGATACTGGATATCTAGATGCGGAGTTGTTAGTCACTTCTCAGGTACAGCATCAAGTGAAATTACTTGGACCGACTCGCTCAGACCTGCGATGGCAGTCGAAAGCAGGCACATGTTTCGCAGCAGATGATTTTACAGTGGATTGGCAACAGCAGATCTTAACTTGTCCTGAAGGCAAGATCAGTTCCTCTTGGACTCCGGCGATTGATGGTCGAGATAATGCAGTGATCAAGATTAAGTTTTCGCGCACAGACTGTCCAACTTGTCCCAGCCTACATCTGTGTACTCGTAGCCAAGAACAACGACGCACCGTTACGCTGCGTCCAGAAGAGCAGTACAAAGCATTGCAAGCCGCCCGACAGCAAGCGAAGACTGCTGACTATCAGGCAGACTATGCAAGGGCGGGCTGGAATTGAAGGAACGCTTCTCTGTTGGGATTCGTGCTTATGGGCTACGCCGCGCTCGGTATATTGGGTTAGCTAAAACCCATCTGCAACACTTGATGACGGCAACTGCCATCAACTTTAAGCGCCTCTTCCACTGGTTGTCTGGAGTGCCACAAACCACCACGCGAACTTCACAGTTTGCCAAGCTCATGGCTCAATCAGTAAGTTAAGCAATATTTTGCCACCAGTATCAAAACCTCGGAAGAGCCCTCTTTAATTGTCGTTCAATAGTGAAAAGTGGAACTGCAAGCTTATCGAGTTTAACGGTGAATCAGATCATATTCACCTGTTGTTTCAATACTATCCTCAGATGGAAATACCAAAGTTTGTTAATAATTTAAAGTCTGTAAGTAGTCGTAAAATCAGAAGTGAGTTTGCTGACCACGTTAACAGCATCTATTGGAAAGATGTTCTATGGAATGAGTCTTATTTTATTGCTTCGTGCGGTGGTGTAACCGTATCTGTATTAAAGCAATATATTGAACAGCAGAAGGCTCCTGATTGATTGCAAGAGCGTGGTGGGCAATTCCTCAACTCTCTCCCTCCCTCGCCTGCGGCATTGGTCGGTAGAGGTTTCGTCACTGCCGCGCCATTCATCCCGACACTCGGCTGCGCCAGAGTGCGGGGCTTCTGTCGGTCTAAGCTAAAGTGAGAGAATGTCCCTACTCTGCATTGGCAGTGTAAGTGTTGGCAAGAAGGGGTAGACTGGACTCTCAGATGTAGAGAGATAACAGCGATCGCGGATGCTCTGGCAGCAGTACGCACCCAAGGACATTATTGGTTGGTTTACACACTGAGAGCCGCAATGTTCCACCCAATTGAGAACTTCAATTAGACCAGACGACAAAAGGCACTAGAACTAGAGTTAAGATAGACGCAACGAAGCGGTGGCAACGCCGTCCCTTCTAGGTCTTTCTGATTTCAACTAGAAACTTGAGGCAGCTTGAACTAGAAATCTCTTATGACCAAATCTGACATCGTTTCTGCAAAGAACACTTACAGAGAGGCTCAATCGCAATCTTTCGGCAGTCGTGAGATCGCATTGTCCATCGTCAGGTCGCTTGCGGCTGTAGCACTTTGCCTCCAAGTTGGGTATTTTCCGGTCGATGCCATTTCAATTAATGAGGCGGTGGCCCCTAAACGCTTCGTTGATTGGTGTTTAAATCAAGCCAAGTTGCCCTCCCAGACAAGGCACACTGTTGCTGTTCTCTTGCAGAGAGCAGAGACTCAAGACTGCAAGCAGGCTGACAACATCCTTTCAACTCTCACTATCCTCAACCTTGGCAGCAATCAGATCGCCGACATCAAACCGTTATCATCCCTAACCAAACTGACTTTCCTCGACCTTGGCAGCAATCAGATCGCCGACATCAAACCGTTGTCGTCCCTAACCCACCTGGATACCCTCGACCTTAACAGCAATCAGATTGCCGACATCAAACCGTTATCATCCCTAACCAAACTGACTTTCCTCGTCCTTAACAGCAATCAGATCGCCGACATCAAACCGCTGTCATCCTTAACCAAACTGTTTTCCCTCGACCTTGGCAGCAATCGAATCACCGATATCAAACCGTTGTCATCCCTAACCAACCTGATTTTCCTCATCCTTGGCAGCAATCGAATCACCGATATCAAACCGTTATCATCCCTAACAACCAAACTGCTTTCCCTCATCCTTGGCAGGAATCAGATCGCCGACATTAAACCGTTGTCATCCCTAACTAACCTGATTGAACTCGCCCTTGACAACAATCAAATCGCCGATATCAAACCGTTGTCATCCCTAACCAACCTGACTTTCCTCGCCCTTGACAACAATCAAATTGCCGACATCAAACCGTTATCATCCCTAACAACCAAACTTCTTTTCCTCGCCCTTGACAACAATCAAATTGCCGACATCAAACCGTTATCATCCCTAACAACCAAACTGCTTTTCCTCGACCTCAGCCGCAATCGAATCGCCGACATCAAACCGTTGTCGTCCCTAACCCACCTCGATAGCCTCGACCTCAACCGCAATCAAATTACTGACATCAAACCGTTATCGTCCCTAATCAAACTGAACAACCTCCGACTGGAAGGCAATCAAACGCTCACTAATAAAACCTGCCCAGTTGAGCCAGAATCTATCTGTAATTTCTAAAGTTTGACCTGTTTACCTCTGTTTGCCTAACTCATGGTTTCAAGACACTATTTTTACTCACTTTATGATTTCAAAAGCCTTGAATTGACTCTACCTAACTCATGGTGTAGTCAACCTTTTAGCCTCCTAGCTGCTCACCTTATGGTTTCAAACTTGCTCAACTTATGGTTACAGTCATAACATCTCTTACAGCAGAAAGGTAAGATGGAAGTCAAAGCTGAGTTAAGGCTTTAGTTAGGAGAAGAGAGATGATGCGATCGCCCAAATGCGCTCCTGTTCGGCGGCTTCAACCCGCAATGCTGCCATCTGCAAACGCGCCGTCAACCTTTTTTCTTTCAAAACCTGCTGTTTTAGCTGCTCTGGTGGTTCCATACCACTGAGTCTATCGGCGAGCTATTATCCTTGTCTAGAAAACTGGACGGCTTAGCGTTCCTTTTGGAGCGGCTGCTACGCAAACCCCTGAGAGCAGATGACAAAAGGTACCAGAACTAGAGTTAAGATAAGTGCAACGAAGCGGTAGCAATACCCTCCCTTCTAGTTCTTTCTGATTTCAACTAGAAACTTGAGGCAGCTTGAGCCGGAAATTTCTTATGACTAAATCTGACATCGGTTCGGCAACGAACGTTTACAGAGAGTTTCAACCGCAATTCCTTCACCATCGTGCAATCATATTGTCCATTATTAGGTCGTTTGTAGCTGTAACACTTTGCCTCCAAGCTGGGTGTTTTCCGGTCGATTCCATTCCAGTTAAGGAGGCGAAATCTCCTAAACGCTTTGTTGACTGGTGTTTGAATCAAGCCAAATTGCCCTCCCAGACAAGGCACACTGTTGATGTTCTGTTGGAAATAGCAGGGACTCAAGACTGCGCTCGGGCTGACAACATCCTTTCAAATTTTACTAGGCTTGACCTCTACCAGAATCCAATCGCCGATCTCAAACCGTTATCATCCCTGACCAAACTGACTGACCTCTACCTCGGCAACAGTCAAATCGCCGATCTCAAACCGTTATCGTCCCTGACCAAACTAACTGACCTCGACCTCTCCAACAGTCAAATCGCCGACATCAAACCGTTGTCATCTCTGATTAACCTGACTGACCTCTACCTCGAAAGCAATCAAATTACAGACATTAAACCGTTGTCATCCCTGACCAAACTGACTGACCTCGACCTCGGCAGCAATCAAATCGCTGATATCAAACCGTTGTCATCTTTGACTAAACTGATTTACCTCTTCCTCTACAGCAATCAAATCGCTGATATCAAACCGTTGTCGTCTCTGACCAATCTAACTAACCTCGTCCTCTACGGCAATCAAATTACAGACATTAAACCGTTGTCATCCCTGACCAATCTAACTGACCTCAACCTCGATAGCAATCAAATCGCCGACATTAAACCGTTGTCATCCCTGACCAATCTAACTGACCTCAACCTCTCCTACAATCAAATCGCCGACATTAAACCGCTGTCATCCCTAACCAACCTGACTATCCTTTTCCTCCCCAGCAATCAAATGCTTGCCAATAAATCTTGCCCAGTTAAGCCAGAATCTATCTGTAAGTTCTAGAGTTTGACCTGTTTACCTCTGTTTGCCTAACTTATGGTTTCAAGACACTATTTTTACTCACTTTATGGTTTCAAAACCCTTGAATTGACCCTACCTACCTCATGGTGTAATCAACCTTTTAGCCTCCTGGCTGCTCACCTTATGGTTTCAAACTTGCTCAACTTATGGTGACAGTCATAGGTAAAATCGTCGTAGTTGGGTTTAAGCAAGTGTCAGTGGGGCAGGTACAACAGAAAATGAACAAAAACCTATGACTAGCCGCTCGATTCCTGACATTCAGATTGTCCCCGTTCGCCTTCAAACCGCCGATCTAAGTAGGCTTCCATCCATAAATCCGGCGATTGGGCAGCTAGCAGATCTGCGGACTCTTCGGGTAGAGGAGTTTTTGATGGCGCGATCGCTTTCCCCTAAAAGCCAAGTCGCATACCGACAAGATTTGAACAGGTTTCTCGACTGGACAGACCGAAACTGGGAAGATATAAACCCAAGACAGGTGGCACAATTCAAGCAATATCTGCTGCGGCAAGACCCAGAAACCAACGGGCGAGTCCTTTCTGATGCTACTGTCAGTCGCACTTTAGGCACGCTCAAAAACTTTTACGGTTGGATGTTTCGCTCTCGCTATGTTAGCCACGACCCGACAACTGAAGTGGATCGACCGAGACTCAAAGAGCCAACTGCCCAGAATCTCAAAGAGGATGAATTGGATCTGGTGTTTCGGGCAGCAACTGATAGCAGCTTACCCCAGAGGAATATTGCTCTAATTTCAGTGCTGCTGCACGGTCTGCGGGCAAGCGAAGCCACAGCGCTCAACCTGGAAGATTATGACGGTCAGCGTTTGACAATTCGGGAAGCCAAGGCAGATAGCAAAGGAATTGTCCCCCTGACTGCTAGTGCAGTGGCAGCGCTGGAAGCATACTTGAAATGGCGGGAGAGCCAAGGTGAAACGATGCTACCTGCTAGTCCCCTGTTTGTTTCGCACTCTCGCAGAAACCAGGGCGATCGCCTGAGTTATGATGGCGTTCGTAAGATTGTAGAAGCGATCTCTTCTACGACTGGGCTAGATATACATGCCCACCAATTTCGCCACTCCTTTGCGACTAATCTAGTCCTAAAAGGAATGAATCCTTACCACGTAATGACGCTAACTCGCCATAAGTCAGTTCAGAGTTTTCGTCGCTACACCAAAGCCGCCGACCAGGTAGCAGCAGAAGTAGCATTCTACCAAACTATGCAAGAAGTTGGGAAGTAATAATACCAATTCTCTTACCGATTTTTCGGTCAAAGCTTTCATGGAATTACTACCTCACGTCAGTAGCTCTAGATTAAACAATTGGTAGAAGATAGTAAATATTGATTAATACAATGTCAGTCCCAACTGATTGGCAAGAGCATGAATAATTTGCGCTAGTCTAGTCTGCGTTCTCATTGCCATTGGATCGCCTTGCCATTTCTGGTAATTGAACCGGACTGAATCTAACTCTCGTTGCAACTCCTCTTGAGTCGTTATCGCCATCAGGCGACTCTCAATCGGATTGGTACTTTCGGGTCCAGACTCGGGTTCGCTCATCTCGTCAGGAATAAAGAAAGCCCTAAATTTGGCTGGGAGTACAGTTGTTTTTTGACAGGCTGGAGTCGGGTAAAGAGACTGATTTCCTAAGCGATTTGGAGCTGCTGAATTAGTAGTTTGAGCGATTGCCGATTGAGGTTTTGAGGTAGAAAATATTGTCAGTGCTGTAAAAGATAGCACGAGTAACCCTTGAGCAGATAACGGCTGCATCAGAAAGCTCCTATGTCTTCAGAGGTAGTACGTGCGACTTTAACCGACATAGGTAAAGAAGAAGTTATTCCAACTCTAAGCTTTAATTAACACTTTTGATGACTACTAGTGGGGTAATCAAAGCCGAGCAAGAGCTGCCCAAAAAAGTGAAATTAAGGCAGACAAAGTATCTGAATAATCTAGTGAAGCAAGACCATTGAGGGATGAAGAGATCAGTGGAACCAGGGATGGGATTCAGCTCATTCAACACGGCAAGGCGAACAATAAAGGGTTATGAAATCATAAACATGCTGAGGAAAGGACAAGTGAAAAAAGTTGAGCCAGTTGCTACAACTGGCGTAGAGAAAGGGACCGTCAGAGAACGGGTCAAATTTATTGCTGAAATCTTTGGAGTGGTTGCATAATCAATTCCTTGAAGAAGGGATTTTCTGTCTTCAACAACTTTTTGCAACACAACCCAAAAAACTCTACTTTCCGCGAACCTCGTGAGGAATGTGCGGTACGTCTTACCATCATCGGGAGCGCTTCCGTTCGTGAACACCCCAAAAAGTCAGCTAGCTTTTGGGGTGTTCACGAACATCTAGCCTGAATAAGAAGTAGGTAAAAATAAGCTCTTCGCTAATGCTGCGTGGCAGCCCTGTCTAATATCCACTACCTGAGTTACTCCAAAATCCACACCTACAGAGATCAGAGAGTAAGCCTCATCAGCACTCATCTTTCGTTTAGTTTGTAGAAAGGTCAACATCTGCTCAGCTGATTGGCGCATTGCCTTATTGAGATCCTGATTGAATCCATGAGTGATCCAATGGGTTTCCGTCTCCAGTATAGGATTAGTGATGGGAAAATCTTTCAAAACAAAGATTTGTAGATAAGAATTCATTGATGCTTCTATCGCCGTTCCTGAAAGTTCTGCATCTCCTTGCGCCATGTGAGTATCTCCGACAAAAAAGTTCGCCCCTTTGTTGAAAATTGGGTAATACATAGTAGCCCCAGCCCCAATACGCCAATTATCGATGTTGCCTCCAAACGGGCCTGGAGGAATACTATTGATTCGCCCACTTTCTCCTGGAGCCACACCCATAACGCCGAAGTGAGGGCGCATTGGAATGGCAATCTTGGCTTTGATTTCTTCACGAGCGCTCTTGTCGGGCGGAGTTATAAAACCTGGTTTGTCATAAAGTGGTCTCCCTTTAAAGTCATATGCAAAAGCTGGCTGTACTAGACCCGCGTTGGCATCTAGTTTATAGATAGTGACACGCTCTTTTTTAAAGTTGTTGTATAAATAACCCCAATGAGCCGCCAGGTTACTGCCATACAGCAAACGTGGTTCTGTCTTTAAGATTCGCACCATAAGAGTATCCCCAGGTTCAGCTCCTTTGATCGCAATCGGACCTGTCATAACGTGAACTCCAGGGCCGCGATCAGTCACTTTCTCATACACTTCCCTTACTCCTTCATCCATAAGTAAGTCGGGAGCATCCCCAGCGTGGTGCGTCAAGGCTTCTACATAAACAATTTCACCTGAATTTATCGTTAGAACTGGTGGTAGTGTTTTATCAAAGAAGCCCCAAAAACAGGTTTGGGGAGTCGCTTTAAGAATGTGTATGTTGCCTGCGTCTCTAATAACATCTGCTGCCAATAGAGTTTCAGCCTTGGCCTCTTGTGAACCACGTAAGAAGCCCATCGCATAATTAGTGCCAAGAGCAGCGACAGCCCCTGCTGAAGCTAAAAAAGCTCGTCGTGATTGTTTAGAAAGGTACTGAGGTTCTAACTCCGATAACTCATCCGCTTCATCAAGGTCTAGGGACGAATCACCACAAGTGTCACAATCATCTGTAGAAGAATACTCTTCATGATTATGGCTATGCTTAGGTTCTTGCATAAATCTCCTCACACTCTGCAAATTGGCAACAATAACCAAAATCATAATGAAGGAGTGGTAATTACATTTGTGTCTTGTGCTACGTCGGTTAAGCTAATCGTCAAAGGCTCTTCATGGATTCCAGGGATCTAACGAAGAAAGCACTCTAACAATGATGGCAACAGAGTTTTGCCCCGTTTCCTGACATTGTGAACGAACTCAAAAAACCCTAAATAGAGTGGCAGTTTATCTTGGGAAATCCCTCGGTGTGGTCTCAACCAAGACCGTAACAATGACCAGAATCCTTCCATTGTATTGACGTGGACTTCACAAAACCCATCTCCATCATCGTCTCGAGCGTATTCTCCTTGTCCATAATTCACGGTCTTATGACCGTATCCCCACTCCGTCAGACGGCGATAGATGCTGTATTCATCTGTGTAAATCAGCGTCCCCATTGCAATCAAACTTTGAATCAAAGGTGCAATAGTAGCTTGCTTGACGTTGGACAGCATGTGCAGAACAACTTCACCTCCGCGTTGAATCATGCCGAAAATTGGCGGCTTCTCTTTCGCCAATGTTCCGCGTCCGGGCTTGGCTTTCAGCCGTCGCGACCGACCGAGTCGCCCCTTTTTCTTACCTCATCTGATTGACCTTTGAAACCAGCAATTAAGTACAGTTCGTCACATTCAACTTTGCCTGACAAAACAACCTCAGGTTTTTTCTCCACGATACCCAAACGCAGTTGGCTTGTCATCTGCTGCGCATCATCCTTGTTCAGGTTGAGTTCAGCCGCAATTTGGTGGGTGGAGAGATTTAACCCCATCAAGTAGAGGCAGAGAATCCATACCTGTAGGGGCTGATGGTGCCCAGCAAAAATGGTGCCGCTCAAGTCATCAAACCGGGACTGACATGCCTGGCACTGATAGCGCTGACGATGAGGCTGAGTTTCATCAAAACCTCTTTTGACCACTTGCTTTGAGCCACACTTGCAACAAGTTACTCCCTCAGGCCATCGCAGCTGGCGCACGGTTTCATAGCACTTTTGTTCGTCAATCAAGGTCTGGAGATTAATCAGCGCCGGGATGGTCATGGTTTGGTCAGTCGATAAAGCTAGTCAGAGTAAGCATTATAACCCCCTGACTGCCACCGGAACTCCAGATCCCTGGAATCCATAAAGAGCCTCAAACCTTTGCTTTCCATTCTGACGACCATCTTGGCGAAGACTATCCGAGTGGCACTGTGGGCATCTCATGTGGTTTGATTAATTTTTGCTGACTCTTCCTTTTTAGCAAATCCACTGCTGATTCAGCAACGCCGATAAATTACTGTCTTACCTGAGCCAACATTATATCTACAGATTTGGTACCGATCGCTTTTAACATAAACTGCGGGGCAATCCGACTCATTAGCTGGAGTACGCTACTGAGACCAGGACGGATCTCCAAATTATCTTTTTGTAATCCAGCAATGGTGCGTTTTGACAAGGTTTCAACATCCATTCCCTTCATGCCACCCAGATCGTCCTTAGTGAATTCTCCTCTAAATAGTGGTGTTTCCGTTCCAGGGGGAGCCAGTTCAAATACAGTGATATTGGTATTTTTCAACTGAACGCGCAATGACAAAGTATATGAGTGCAATGCGGCTTTTGTAGCGCAATAAATCGGCGAAATCGGCAAAGGAATGAATGCTAGCCCAGATGAAACATTAACAATAGTGGCTTTTTTCTGCTTTTTGAGATGAGGCAGAAATTGTTGCACCATACGGATGGGTCCAGCCAGATTCGTTTGTATTTCTCTAGTAATATCTTCTAAGTCACGTCCTCGATCGTGGAGGTCTATCTTCCGCATAATTCCCGCATTATTAATCGCCAGTTCAAGCATGAAGTGCATCACCTAGAAGTCCTGCCGTGAGGGACTCATAGAGGTAGTCTGATGTTTACCACAACTTCAAGACCTCCCTATGAGCTACAACCAGCTTA
>JAABUQ010011546.1_pt1 | contig 11242 bp, 8 predicted proteins | sample 5560001 | NCBI WGS metagenome assembly JAABUQ01 (sample SAMN10711888, study PRJNA513371) | rock metagenome | isolation source: Antarctica rocks | place: Antarctica: Victoria Land, Finger Mt nord | collected 2015-12-18
ATGCCGCCGCGCCGTGCGAGATCGTCTGAGATCGCGTCGACCAGCCCGATCTTGGAGCCAAACCGGTTGTAAACCGTCATCCGGGCCACCCCTGCCTGATCGGCGATGGCATCAACTGTGAAGCTCACAGGGCCGTCCGTGCTGAGCAGAGTTCGCGCCGCCTGCAGGATGCGCCGGCGCGTCTCGCTGGCGGCCAGGACTCGAACGTCGGATCTGTAGGACCGCGGACTCAACGCTCGCAGCCTACCTGATATTTGGCTATACTATCCATACAAATAAAGGAGGTGCTGCAATGTCCGGAAGTTTCCTAACCCGCCTAGCGGCGCGGGTCATAGCGGGTGTCCAGATCGCACTTGGCCTGCTGTTCTGGGCCGGCCAGGCCGACTGGCTGGTCCCCGTCCACATGGCAATAGGCTTGCTCCTGGTCATCGATCTCTGGGCCGCTGTGGCGCTGGCGCTCAGGGCGAAGGCGCCGATCGCCCTGGCGGCGGCCGCCCTGGTTTGGAGCCTGGTCATGCCGACCTTCGGGCTGGCCCAGGCCTCCTTGCTGCCAGGCGCGGGACACGTGCTCGTTCAGCTCGCTCACCTGCTGGTCGGACTGGCCGCCGTCGGCCTGATCGAGGCGCTCGGCGGCTGGTCGCAGCGTCGGGCAGTGCTGGCATGAGGCGCCGGCCCTTCCGCTTCGGCGCCGTGGACCTGCCGGGCGTCGATTGGTCAGAGCAGGCACGCCGTCTGGAGGATCTTGGCTTCGACGTCCTGCTCCTGCCCGACCGCCCGCAGCTGCCCTCTGCCCTGCCAGCGCTGGCAGCGGCGGCGGCAGTGACCACGCGCCTGCGCGTCGGCACCTTCGTGCTGGCAGTCGCCAGGCACGAGCTGGAGGTTGTGATCCGCGACTTCCGAACCGTCTCTGAGTTGTCAGGCGGCCGCTTCGAGCCCGGGCTGGGGGCCGGCATCGAGGGAGACGCTGGCGCTGACCGGCTGCAGAGACTGACGGAACTGGCCCAGGCAACGAGGGAGGCGCTGCCGGAGGCGCGAATCCTCATTGCGGCGTCCGGCCGGCGGGGACTGAAGCTGGCGGCCACGATGGCCGACACAGTCCCCATCAGCCTGCCACCCCGGGCCACTGAGGCGCAGGTGGCTGAGCGGATCGGCTGGCTGCTGGAGAGCGCCGGAGAGCGCGCGGATGAGATCGAGCTCAACCTGAACCTGGCGGCCGTCGGGGACGCGCCAACCCGCTGGCTGTCGGCCATGGGGATCGAGCCGGGCGACCTCCAGGCGGCCGGCTCTCCCATGGCGCTCTGGGGTAACGCGGACGACATGTGTGAGCAGCTCGAGCGCCGCCGGGAAAAGTTGGGCGTCTCCTACTGGTCGGCCCCAGCCGGTACCGCCGGTCTCCTGGCGCCGGTGATAGCCCGGTTGGGTGGCCGCTGAAGTCGCGACCATCGCCCTTATGTTTGGTTCAGGCAAAGGCCACCCGATCCGATGCGAGAGGAGACAACAGCGTGAGCCTGCCGGAGATCGTCAGTCGCGAGCAGTGGACGCGTGCCCGCGTCGCACTTCTCGAGGAGGAGAAAGCGCTTACCAAAGCGAGGGCGAGCTCGCCGCCGCCCGTCCCCGCTTGCCCATCGTCGAGGTGACCGAGGATTACCGCTTCACCGCTGCCGGCGGCAGCTCGCGGACGCTGCTTGACCTCTTCGAAGGCCGACACCAGCTCATCGTCGACCACTACATGTTCGACCCCGACTGGGAAGACGGCTGCCTGAGCTGCGCCGGCCGCGTCGACCAGTACGGCAACACCGCCCACTTGCAGGAGCGCGACACGACGATCGCCGTCGTGTCACGCGCCGATCGAGAAGATCGAGCGCTGGAAGCACAAGATGGGCTGGACCTTCCCGTGGTACTCAAGCTTCGGCAGTCGCTTCAACTTCGATTACGGCGTCTCCTTCGACGCGACCGTCGAAGACCCCGCCTACAACTACCGCTCCGCCGCAGAGTGGGAGGCGCGGGGGATGCCCGCACCGCAGGGCGAGCTGCACGGCACGAGCGTGTTCCTGCGCGACGGCGACCGCGTCTTCCACACCTATTCGACCTATGACCGCGCTCGGCCGCCAAGAGGACTGGGAGGAGCCGAAGGTCCGCGCGGAGTCCATTGGTCCCCGCGCGGACCAGGCTGGTGCTGGCGCAGCATCCGGGAGAAGCTGAGCCGACGGCGCCGGGGCACACCGCGCAATTCAGGCTAGGTCTCCCAGATTCGAGTCCTCAGTTCGGCCGGGATGCCATCGAAGTGGCTGAGCCGCTCGACCGCCCCCTGCAGCTGGACGCTCTCCTGAGCTGAGAGCGGTCGGCCAACGCTCACGTCGACAATGGCTGCCTGTTTGGCCGGGGTGCGCTTCCACGTCCCCAGCGTTCGGCCTGCGATGACCAGCGGCCGGGTCAACAGCGTGCGGTCGACACCCGAGCCGTCAAGAAAGTTCCTGAGACTCTGGTAGGCGACGACCGACTCGTCGTAGGTGGGAAGCAAGAAGGCCTGACGGTCATCGCTTTGTGGCTCTCGCTCGCCAGGACCGAACCACGCCTTGCCTTCCCGGTCGGTCCAGCTTTCCAGCGTTGTCCGGTTCAGCTCGAGGCCGATCCTGATGTCAGCCGTCGTGAGGCTGGCCCACCAGCTGAAGTCCCTGATCGCGGCAGGGCCGTGGCTGCGGAAGTAGCGCAGCGTGAGCTCGGCCAGCGCCGCCTCACGATCGGATTCCAAGCTCGTGGATTCGGTCTCGAGTAGGGCGTAGGTGTGCTGGCGGCCCTGGCGGGGACCGCTGGCGATCACTCCCTCCAGCTCGGCGTACATGAAGATGAGGCCCAGGCGCAAGCCATCGCCCTGGATCCCGGCCGACCGCAGCTTCTCGACCAGGGCCGCCCGGGTGTGGGTGTGCCCCTCCCGCAAGCTGCTCGCGAGCAGATCTGTCGCCTGGTTCAGGCTCTCGGCGTCCAGCTCGGAGCGGCGGTAGTGCTGGGCGGTAGCGGCCTGCACCCGAGCGGCGATCAGCCGTAGCAGCCAGCGGATGTCGGCGCGGTTCACGAAGTGCCAGGTCGGCCGCAGGATGTGCGTACGCAGAATCGTCCCTTCGGTCACCGCCCGCTCCACCTCAGTCTCGGTGGCGGAGACGAGCCGCTGGCCCACCGACCACTTGGCCTCCTCGTACTCCTGGGCCTGCACAGCGCCCAGCCAGGTCACCACGTCCGGCGCCGTGGCGAACGGCTCGCCCGTCAGTCGCTGGTTGCGCTGGCGCCGCCTGATGATGTCAAGCTCGTTCATCTCCAGACAGTGTGTCGGACGAGGCGCTGGGACTCCGTCCGCAGCCTTACTTCTCGATGCCTGCGGAAGACCTGCCGGTTTGGACACCAGCCCGCGGTCAGGCGGGACGAGAGGGAGGTGAGACGCGTTGAGCCAACCTTCCGAGTGCCGGTTACGCTTCTGCGGTGAGCGCCCCTCCCGCCAGGTCGGCAGAGAGCACCGAGCTGCGGATCATCGGCAGGCCGCAGCGGAAGCTGGACGGGCGGGACAAGGTGCTGGGCCGCACGCGCTTCATCTCCGATCTGCAGCTGCCCGGTCAGCTCGTCGGGCGCATCCTACGCAGCCCCCATCCGCACGCGCGCATCCTCTCCGTCGACGTAGCCGAGGCTGAGCGGCTGCCCGGGGTGCATGCGGTCATCCACGCCGGCAACGTCGCCCAGCAGCCCTTCGGTTACGGCCTCGACAACCTGCCGCTGAAGCAGGACAAGGTTCGCTGCGCCGGCGACGAGGTCGCAGCGGTGGCGGCCGAGGACGAGGCGACGGCCGAGCGCGCCCTGGAACTGATCGAGGTCGAGTACGAGCCGCTGCCAGCCGTCTACGACCCGGGCGAGGCACTGGCAGCCGGGGCGCCGGCGATACACCCTCGACTGGCGGACCTGGAACCGAACGTCTCCATGCGCTGGGACTTCGACCACGGCGACGTCGAGCAGGCCTCGCGGGCGGCTCACGTCATCGTCGAGGGCACCTTCCAGAGCCCGCTTTCGGCTCCAGCATCCATCGAGACCCACTGCTGCATCGCCGCCTTCGATTCGGAGGGTCGGCTGGATGTGTGGACTGGCGTGCACATGGCCTTCATGTATCGCAAGTCGATCGCCGACACGCTGCAGCTGGACTGGCGGGACATAGTCATCCACCAGCCGCCGATCGGCGGCAGCTTCGGCGGCAAGATCGACATCGACCCACTCGACTTCATCACAGTGCTGCTGGCCAAGGCGGCCCGCCGGCCGGTCAAAGTGCATCTGAGCCGGGAGGAGGAGTTCGTCGGCTCCCGCGTCCGCCAGCCCATGCAGATCCGGCTACGCACAGGCGCCGACAAAGCTGGCAACCTCCTCTTTCGGGATGCCGACGTCATCTCCGACAACGGCGCCTACAACGCCTGGGGCTCGCATGCCCTGCTGGTTGTGATGCAGAGCATCAGCTCCCTTTACCGGGTGCCGAACTGCCGGGTGCGAGCGCGAGTTGTCTACACCAACAAGGCATACGGCGGCTCGGTTCGAGGCTTCGGCAACCCCGAGGCCACGTTCGCCATCGAGCAGCAGACCGAGGAGATCGCCGATCGCCTCGGACTCGACCCGATCGACCTGCGCCTCATGAACGCCAACCGCTCAGGCGACGTCACGCCGCAGGGCATGCTGATCACCTCCTGCGGCCTGGTGGAGTGTCTGGAAGAGGTACGCAAGGCGTCAGGCTGGGCGCAGCTGCGAGGTCGCCGGCGGCATCTGCATCGCGGCCTCGGCGCAGCAGCCTTTATTCACGTCGGCGGGGGCGCCCGCATCTATCCGTCGGACGGCTGCGGCTCGATCCTGAAGATTGATGAGGCAGGCCGGGTAACGCTGATCAGCGGCGCCTCGGAGCTGGGCCAGGGCTCCGAAACGGTGCTGGCGATGGTCACGGCGGAGTCACTGGGCGTGCCGCTCAGCGCCGTCAGCGTCGTCAATGATTCCACCGAGCTCAAGCCGTGGGATGTCGGCGCTCACGCTTCCCGCACCACTTTCGTGGCCGGCAACTCGGCCCGCCTGGCAGCTGTCGAGCTGCGCCAGAAGCTGCTGGAGACAGCATCCGAAATCCTGGAGGTTGACGCTGCCGATCTGACCCTCAGCGAGGGCATCGTCAGCGTGCGCGGTGCGCCCCAGAGCTCGCTCGGCTACGACAAGGTGGTGCGCCGACGGATGCTGCGTCAGGGCGGCTCGATGCTGATGGCGACGTCCTTCTACGACCCGCCCACCGAGCCTCAGGACAGGCGTTTCGTGGGCAACATCTCGGCCGCCTACGGCTTCGGCGCTCACGTGGCGGAGGTGGAGGTGGAACCCGACACGGGACTCGTGCACGTACTCAACCTCTTCTGCGCTCACGATGTGGGTCGCGCGCTGAACCCTGCAGGCGTGGAGGGACAGGTCCTGGGCGGAGCTGTGATGGGGCTTGGGCTGGCCCTGACCGAGGAGCTCGGCGTGGCTGACGGACAGCTGCTCCGGCCCAGCCCGCGGGAGTACGGAATGCTGACAGCACTGGGCATCCCGCCCATCCACTTCATCCCTGTCGAGACTATCGATCCCGAGGGTCCCTTCGGCGCCAAAGGCGTTGGTGAGGCCGGCCTGATCCCGGTTGCCGCCGCGGTTGCCAACGCGGTGGCTGATGCGACGGGTCTGCACCCCAAGGGTTATCCCATCGCTCCCTGGAAGCTGCTCGATTGGTTGCGGAGTCGGGAAGTGGAGGCAGGCGTTTAGGCCGGCTGAGAGAGGAATCCTCGCTGCCAACGCAGCCAATGACGCGCGCAGCATCCCGCGCCGCCGAGTTCAGCCAGCAGGACGCTGCCAGCGTCCCGTGGGCTCCGACAACTTTTCACTCGCTGTTATGGCGGCCTGCACGGCACGCCGGGAACCGGAATCGGCAGGCAGACCGGAAGCGTCGGCGTGGGAACTGGCACCGGCGGGGTAGGCCGCGGCACAGGGGGCAGGGTGGGCAGCGGCACGGGGGGCAGGGTGGGCCGCGGCACAGGCGGCAGCGGGGGCAGCGGCGCCGGCGGGGGCGCGGGTGCCGGCACCGGAATCGGCGGCTGCCCGCCACCGCCAGGGTTGGAAGGTGGCTGGCCGCCACCGCCTGGGTTGGCGGACGGCTGGTCGCCACCACCCGGACTGCCCGGCGTGGCCGGAGCCTGCCCACTCGGCGATGGCTGGGGCGCAGCGCCCCCGCCGCTGTTATCGCGGGGGCCGGGGCTCGGGCTTTCAGTCCTGGGCGGCTGGGGGGTGGGTGAGGCGCCCTGCAGCAACCTGGTCAAGCCGACCCGCTGCATGGTCCCACTGAAGCCGCCCGGCTGTGCCGACGCACCGCCGAAGGCCAGCGCAAGGATGAAGACCACAGTCAGCGCCAGGGCCGGCGCCCAGTTCAAGCGTGGTTCCCAGATGCGCTTCGGCTTGCGTTCGATTACCTGGCGGAAGGTGGCAGGAAGGTGGTCAGGCCGGTAGGACTTCAATTCAGCCTGTACCAACCTTGGCCAGTCGGGCAGGTGAGCGGGGAGCCGGCTGGGTTGATAGGTCTCCAACTCCGCCCGGATCAGACCGCCCCAGTCAGGCATCCTGGCGGGCAGCCGCCGCGGCTGGTAGGCATCGAGTTCGCCGCGAATCAAGGCAGCGATCTGGTCGGTCGGCCGCCGATTCTCAGTCTCATCCATTGTCGGGTCCTGAAGCTAAGGACGCGCCAGGAGCGGTTTCCGTTTTACCTATCACGCCGCGCATGACCCTGAGTGCGGCAGTCAAGCGCGAGGCGACTGTGCCCGGCGGGATGCCCAGCGACTGGCTGACCTCCTCTCGGGTGAGATCGCTGTAGTAGGTGAGCACCACCACTGCGCGCTGGTTGGGGTTGAGCGCCTCGAGGGCGCGACTCACGGCTGTGCGGTTCTCCGAGCGGTCGAAGTCGCTCACTTCCTCGCGGGTGAACAGCTTGACAGGCAGGAGTCGTGCCAGCTTCTGGCGACGGAGGTGGGAGAGCGCTAGGTTGATGCCAATCCTGTGCAGCCAGGCACCGGCCGCGGTGATGCTCTCAGATTGCGCCTTGAAGGCCCGCTCGAACGTTTCCTGAGTCAGATCCTCAGCGGCTGCGCCGTCCAGGACAATACCGCGGATCGAGCGATAAATCGGCAGGCGGTAACGCTGGTAGAGATCGTCGAAGTCGAGTGATCCCGCCACCTCAGCCATGTCCCACAAACCTACGGCAGCAACGTCGTATGTGGAGATGCTAAGTCCGCGCACCCGGGAAGGGAGGACGGTGTGACTTTGTCCAGCCGCGGCGTTCTGACAGCATGGCTAAGCCGTTGGGCCTCGACTGGATGAGCCTGGTTGCCTGTAGTTGCCTGTTCCGGCCAGACGTTTAGCATCCGACGCCCCAGATCGACGGGGCGCCCTCCGGGCGCTGATGCCCGCGTGCCAGGATCCGGCCCACCCGCGATCTTGGCGCCGCCGGCCTGGAACGCCGGTCAAGGGAGCCATGAGGCCTGCTGAATATCCCGACAGTTGCAGGCAACTAGAATCCCCATAGTGAACCGCTGGGCGGACGCTTGCTAAAGCCTGTCTCGCTGGAGGACAAATACACCCTCGAGACGGGTCGCGCGTTCATGACAGGCGTCCAGGCGCTGGTCCGGCTGCCGATGATCCAAGCTCAGCGCGATCGCGCGGCACGGCTCAGGACAGGCATCATGATCAGCGGCTACCCCGGCTCGCCACTGGGTGGTTACGACCTGGAACTGGCCCGAGCCAAAAAGCACCTGGAACCGCTGGACATTCATCTCCGGCCGGGATTGAACGAGGAGCTGGCCGCCACAGTCGTCTGGGGCAGCCAGATGACTGAGGTCTTCGATTCCGCTTACGACGGAGTCACTGGTATCTGGTACGGCAAGAGCCCTGGCGTCGACCGCTGCCTGGACATCTTCAAGCACGCTAACTTGGGCGGCGGTCCGCGGCACTCAGGGCTGCTGGCCCTGGCGGCCGACGACCCTCAGGCCAAGAGCTCGACCCTGCCCAACGCTTCCGAATGGGACTTCGTCGCCTGCGGCATGCCTGTCTTGGCACCGGCCTCCGTTTCGGAGCTGCTGGAGCTGGGCCTCCACGGGATCGCGCTCTCCCGCCTGACAGGGCTCTGGCCCGCGCTCAAGTGTGTGACCAACCTCTGTGATGGGGGCGCCACTGTCGATCTTAGCCCGGCCGAGCCGCAGGTAGTCATCCCTGATCTCGGTGACTTCCAGAAGCCCAACTCCTTTCTCTTCTTCGCCCCCGGTTCGATCGAGATGGAGAGGCACCTCTTCGAGGAGCGCTTCCCGGCCGCCCAGGCCTACGCCCGCGCCAACCAACTGAACCGAATCACTGTGAGGGGACGGCGGGATCGCTTGGGCCTCGTCGCGTCGGGCAAGTCCTTTTCCGACCTCCGCCAGGCGCTGCTGGACCTGGGTCTGGACGACCCCGCGCTGCAGCAGCTGGGAGTGCGCGTGCTCAAGGTCGGCATGCCATACCCGCTCGACTCCCAGGTGGTGAGTGAGTTCGCGCAGGGTCTGCAGGAGATAGTGGTCATCGAGGAGAAGCGAGATCTGGTCGAAGCCCAGGTCCGTAACCTGCTCTACGACCTGCCCAAGCGCCCGCGCGTGCTGGGCAAGCTGAACGCGGAGGGGCAGCATTGGTTCCCCTACTTCGGGGAACTTGACGCCGATCTGGTGGCGGAGCGGATCGGCCCCCGCCTGCTCGAGCTGGGCGGTGGAGAGCCGGTCTCACGCCGCCTGAGCGCAATCGCGGAGGTCCGCGGCCGGTCCATGACGCCTTCCTGCGCCGGTTGCCCAACTATTGCCCCGGTTGCCCGCACAGTCGCTCGACTGTCTCGCTGGACGGCGAGCTGGTGGGGGGTGGCATCGGTTGTCACGGCATGGCGCCGATGATGAGCCAGCCGGAGCGGCGGACGATCAACGCGGCACCCATGGGCGCGGAGGGCTCCGCCTTCATCGGCCTGGCGCCCTTCGTCGACACTGAGCACTTCCTGCAGAACGTCGGCGACGGGACGTTCTTCCACTCTGCCTCGCAGTCGGTCCGCGCCTGCGTGGCGGCCGGGGTGAACATCACTTTCAAGCTCCTCTACAACGGTCACGTCGCCATGACAGGCGGCCAGCACGCCACCGGCGCCACCGACGTGCCGACGCTCACCCGCTTCTTGGAGTCGGAGGGCGTCAGGCGCACGATAGTGGTGAGCGAGGCCTCGGATCGCTGGCAGGCAGCCAGGCTGGCGAGCAACGCCAAGCTCTTTCCCAGAGAGCGGTACGAGGATGCTGTGCGCGAGCTGCGGGACACACCTGGCGTCACCGTGCTGGTATTCGATCAGGAGTGCGCGGCCGAGAAGCGGCGGGCGCGCAAGCGCGGCAAGCAGCCGCAGCCCACTAAGTTCATCTTCATCAACGAGGAGGTCTGCGAGGGCTGCGGCGACTGCGGTGACATCTCCAACTGCATGTCGGTGCAGCCGATCGAGACCGAGTTCGGCCGCAAGACGCAGATCCACCAGTCGTCCTGCAATAAGGATTACTCCTGCTCCCGCGGCGACTGCCCCAGCTTTCTGACTGTGATCTCAGAAGGCGGCGTGGTGCGCAAGCCAGTGCCCGAGCTGAGTCTCGACAGACTGCCGGAGCCTGCCAGCAAGCCGAGCCTGCCGGCTGACGGTTATCGCGTCTACATGCCAGGCATCGGCGGCACAGGCGTCGTAACCACAAACCAGGTGCTGGCCGTGGCCGCCATGCTGGGCGGTAAAGCCGTGCACGCGCTGGACCAGACAGGGCTGGCGCAGAAGGGAGGCGCCGTGCTCTCCTCCCTGGTCATCCTGCCCGGGCAGCAGGATCCCTACCGCTCCAACCGAGTGGGCGTGGCCGGGGCTGACCTGATGCTCGGCCTCGACGCGCTGGGCGTCGTGGCGCCCCTCAATGCCGACCGGATGGCGCCCGGGCGCACTTTGGTGGTGGCTGACTCCTCGCTGCAGCCGACCGCGGAGACAGTGCGCCACGTGGACATCCTGCTGCCCGGCAAGAGCGCGCTGGAGCGCGCCATCGATCAGTGGAGCCAGTCGGAGCGGAACGTCTGGATCGACGCCGGCAAGACGGCTGAAGCGCTCTTCGGTGACCAGATGCTCACCAACACCTTCATGCTCGGCGTCGCCTATCAGTCAGGCGCGCTGCCTGTCGCCTTTGTCGATCTCGAGGAGGCGATCCGGCTGAACGGGGTGGCGGTCGACCGCAACCTCCAGGCTTTCCGCTACGGCCGCCTCTATCGCCACGACCCGGCGGCGGTCAGGCGCGCTCTCTCGACGCCGCCACTGCGCTATGAGGAAGTGCGCAAGCAGTACCTGAAGCAGCTCGGCGACCAGGGCGGCGCCTACCAGGAGATGCTCGCCGACGCGGGCGGGGCCGGCTTGTGCGAGGATCTGCGGACGGCGCTCGCGCACCGCCTGGGTGAGCTGGTCGGCTACCAGGACGTGGCTTATGCCCGCCGCTATCTGGCTCGGGTGTTGGCGGTGCACGCCGCCGAGCAGCAGGTGCTGCCGGGCCATGAGGAGCTTGCTACTCAGGCGGTCCGCCACCTCTACAAGCTGATGGCCTACAAGGACGAGTACGAGGTGGCCCGGCTGCTGCTGAAGCAGGAGTGGGAGCTGCGGGTCAAGGAGACCTTCGACAAGCCGAAGGTCCGCTACAACCTACACCCGCCCTTCCTGCGAGACCGCGGTTTGAAGCGGAAGCTGGAATTGGGCGGCTGGTTCCGGCCCTTTCTGCGGACGCTGATCCCGCTGCGTCGGGTCCGGGGCACCGCCTGGGACCCGTTCGCGCGGAGCGAGATCCGGCGCCTGGAACGGGCGCTCATCAGCTGGTATGAGGAGCTGCTGGATGACATCTGCGCCAACCTCACGCCGGCGAATCACGGGACGGCTGTGCAGCTGGCGGCGACGCCCGACCGGATCCGCGGCTATGAGCAGATCAAGCAGCGCAACGCCGACCTGGTCCGAAATCACGTCGAGCGGAAGCGCGGGGAGCTGCAGGAGGTCGCGGCGACCGCCTGAGCCGTTGAGCTGGACCGGAGGGCCTGGTCAGGCTGCTGGCTCAGTTGGGCTTCAGTGGCCGTCTTCGGAACTTGACGGCGAGATCGATCCGGTCGTCGAACCGCC
>JAABUQ010011547.1_pt1 | contig 11241 bp, 9 predicted proteins | sample 5560001 | NCBI WGS metagenome assembly JAABUQ01 (sample SAMN10711888, study PRJNA513371) | rock metagenome | isolation source: Antarctica rocks | place: Antarctica: Victoria Land, Finger Mt nord | collected 2015-12-18
ACTTTGCAGTCAAATAGGGAACTTCAGTTCCTTAATTTTAGGGGCAACCTTTTGAAGGCTCCTGCAAATGAGGGCAGAGTTGAAGTTGGCCAACGCGGAATCGTTCCTGAGTGAACCTTGATGGTTAACCGAGACCTGCCTTTCTATGGAATCAATCGATCAGGGTGGAGTGGCCTAGACTTTGAGAGATGCCCTTGCTGACGACTGAGACGGGTGCTGCCTCCGGCGAGCCTTTGGCGGAGCCGAAGCGCGACATGGGATTTGCGCCACTTGAGATTCGGCTGTTTCGGGATCGGTGGATTGCGTCGACGATCTCGTCCGTAGGCACGTGGATGCAGGATACGGCCGGCACGTGGCTGATGACGGTGCTGACGGGGAGTCCTCTGCTGATTGCGCTGATGCAGACGGCGGCAAGCCTGCCGGTGCTGTTGCTGGGATTGCTGGCGGGAGCGACGGCGGATATTTTTGACCGACGGCGGCTGCTGATCTTCTGGCAGGTGTGGATGCTGGTAAGCGTGGCGATTCTGGCAGTGCTGACGCTGCTGGGACATGTCTCGCCATGGGCGCTGCTGGCGTTTACGTTTCTGCTGAATGTTGGATCGGCGATGAACAACCCGGCGTGGCAGGCGATTGTGCCGGAGTTGGTGCCGCGGAGATTGATTCCGGATACGGTGTCGCTGAATGCGGCGAGCAACAACCTGGCGCGGGCGCTGGGGCCGGCGTTGGGCGGGCTGATGGTGGCGGGCTTCGCCAGTGTGCATGCCGGGGCCGGATCGGTGTTCTTTCTGAATGCGCTCTCGTTTGCGGGCGTGATCTGGGTTCTGGTGCAGTGGAAGCGGACGCCGCTGTTCAAAAGTGCGCTGCCGGCGGAGCGGATTGCGGGATCCATCCGATCGGGGTTGCGGTACGTGCGGTACTCGCCGACGCTGCGGTCGTCGCTGATCCGGGCCTTTACGTTTACATTTTTTGTTTCGGGGATCTGGTCGCTGCTGGCGGTGGTGGCGAAGCGGGATCTGCGGGCGGGGGCTCTGGGGTACGGCATTCTGAACGGGTCGCTGGGCGTGGGCGCGGTGGTGGCGGCGACGCTGCTGCCACAGATTCGCAGGCGGTTCACGGCGGACCGGATCCTTGCGGTCTCGACGGTATACCAGGGGATGACGCTGATCGCGATGGCGCTGGTGCATACGCCGTGGGTGGTACTTCCGATGCTGGTGGTGTCGGGGTTTGCATGGACGAGCACGATGTCGCAGCTGAACGTGAGTGTGCAGCTGGCGGTGCCGGCGTGGGTGCAGGCGCGGGCGCTGGGGACGTATCTGATGACATTCCAGGGCGGGATGGCTCTTGGATCGATCACATGGGGGTTTGTGGCGGAGCATGGGTCGACGAATGCGGCGCTGCTGTCAGCGGGGGTGGGGCTGATGGCGACGCTGCCGGTGGTCAGTCGCTTTCATATTCTTCAAGGGGCGATTCCGGACCACACGCCCTATGTCTTTAAGCGGCCGGCACCGGAGCTGGCGGCGGTACCGGGCATGGGCGAGACCGACCCAACGGAAGGACCGGTTCGGATCACGGTTGAGTACCATGTTCCGCTGACACGGTACACGGAGTTTACGCACGTGATCCACGAGCTGCGGGGGGTGCGGCTGCGGGATGGGGCGATACGGTGGGGGATCTTCCGAGAGGCGACGAACCCGGAACAGTTGATTGAGTCGTTTGTGATGGAGTCGTGGCTGGAATATCTGCGGTCTCGCGAGCGGGTGACGGCGGCGGACACGGTGATTCGGGACCGGGTGTACGCCATGCACGACGGGATGGAGACGCCGCGGGTGTCGCACCAGATTTACGTTCGGGAGATCACGCCTGACCTGGGGATGGCACCGCCGGCCGAGGAATCCTGAGGGGCCTGGGGCGACCAGGTGATGCTAGTTGCGGGAATGGCGTTGCCTCTTCTGATGCACTTTGGTGCAGGGTGTCGAGTCACAACGGAATGTAGTACTTACGGCGGGTTACCACGTTAGTGGGCGTGCCGAACGGGTTGACGCCAGCGTGACGGCCGCTTAGAAGGTGTTTACGTTTGGCCGACCGGATGCAAGGGAGGAGGTGTCTCACTCACTTCACTGTTCCTATCTGCCGGAGGATTCACACATGAACACCCGCCACTTTCTGCTGCCAACGCGCTCTGCTTTGCTGCCGGTCTCGCCCTCACCCCTGCTGCGCTCGCGAATACGCACCTGCGACTGGTGCCTGCGCCACGTTTACGACGAACTCGATCAACTTCGCGGTGCCTGCGAGTGGCAGCGACACACTTGGTGCCTTTCTGGCGTCTGACCCCGGGGCGGTCTCGAGCATTCTGTACACGTCGGGATTCAGCTCCGCTTCGACGTTGAACAACACGCTGTTCGACTTCACCGGGACGACCTACATAACGGCGGGCAAGACGTACTCGGCAACGCATGATGACGGAACGGTGATGAAGCTGAATGGCGTGGTTGTGATCAACAGCGCGGGGCCGACGTCTGCGCGCACCAACACCTACGTGGGCACGTTTACCGGCAATGCAAACTTTGACTTTCTTTATTCGGAGAATAGTGGGTTGCCGGCTGTGTACAAGACAGATCTTGCGAACGCCTCAGCGGTTCCGGAGCCGAGCAGCCTGGCGCTGCTTGGGACGGGCGTTCTGGCGGCTGCCGGGGCGATTCGACGTCGCCTGATCGGCTAGCGAACGAGGTTGTACAAAGAAGCAGAGGTTTGGAGGGCGGGGCGAAAGCCTCTCCCTCCTATTTTTGCGCTTACTTCTGGCAGGGCTTCTGCTTAGGGCTTCTGTGGGGCTTCTCTCAGGACTCCTGCGGGTCGGGCCCCCGGGTAGGGGCGGGTGGTGGAGCGATCCTGACGACTTTGCCGGTGCGGGCTGCCTGGTAGATGGCGTCAGTGATGCGTTGGTCCTGCAGACCTTCTTCGCCGGGGGTGTGCGGCTGAAGGTTCTGCTTGACGCAGAGCGCCATGTGATCCATTTCGAACGCGAACTGGTCTTTTTCTTCGATGGAGGGCTCGCATAGGACGTTGTGGCCGTCTTCCGTTTGGTTGGATTTGAGCTTGAGGCCGGTGTAGGCAAAGGCGGGGCTGAGTTCGGCCCAGCTCTTGTCGCCTTCGACGCGGAGGAACTGCGAGCGGTGAACGCCGTAGCCGGTGGTGCAGGTCGCTATGAGGCCGCTGGGGAAGCGAAGGGCGAAGCCACAGGTCTCTTCGACCTCGGTAAAGCGGGGATCGTCTTTGGGCTGGGTGGTGAAGGCGACAGCTTCCGAGGGTTCTTCGCCGGAAAGAAAGCGGGCAGCGTTGAAGCAGTAGATGCCAACATCCGGCAGGCAGCCGCCACCGGCGAGGGCGAGCTTCTGCCGCCATTGCGAGGGATCGCCCTGATTTTGACCGTTGGTGGCAACGAAGCTCTTGATTGTGCCGAGCTTGCCTTCCCGAACCATCTTGATGATTTGTCGGTTCATGGGCTCGTACTGCTGGCGATAAGCGATCATGAGCTTCACGTTCGCGGTCTTACAGGCGGCGATCATGCGCTCGCAGTCTTTGGCATTCGTCGACATGGGCTTTTCGCAGAGGATGTGCTTGCCGGCTTTGGCGCCGCGCTCTACGAACTCGGCGTGCAGGCTGTTAGGGAGAACGATGTAGATGACCTGGACGTCCGGGTTCTGTGCGAGCTGGTCGAAGCTCTTGTAATCATAGAGGGAACGGTCGGGGACGCCGTACTGGGCGGCGATCTTGCGGGATTTCTCTCGGTCACCGCTGACGAGGGCGGTAACGCGGCAATACTTGCTTTTGCCGAAGGCGGGAAGGATCTGGTGAAGGGCAAGGGTGCCGAGGCCGACGACGGCAAAGCCGGTTCGCTGCGAGGGTGCTTCGAAGGGGCCGAGAGACTTCTCCGGGACTTCGGTGGGAGCGTGCAGCTGCGGCAAATCGATGGCGTCCTGGGCGTTGGGCTTGCCGGAGCTCTGCGCGGCGGCGGTTAGCGGAGCGAGGCCGACGGCGGCGAGGGCGGTGGTGACGCCACGGAGAAAGGTGCGGCGGGAGGGGGAGAGATCGACGGGCTCTGCGGTGAGGAAGGGTTCCTGCGGACGCAGGTTGAAGGGACTCATGCGGTGCTTGATGCGGTCCGGCGTGCTCGAGATGTGTGCTTACAGGACGGTGCTGTCCTGTGTTTCGTGGTGGGGGTCGCGAGATTGATAGTCTGGCCGCGTTCCACGGAAGCGATCGATTGAACCAGTAAATGGGTGTCCTGGTAACGGAGTCGTCGTAACGGATTCGTGGTAACGGAGTCGTGGTAACGGATTCGTCGACTTTTTTCGACCTGTACCAGACGTGCTTTGCCCACTCGCTTGAACACGGTACGAGGAAGGGATTACCGCCGTTGAAACGAAGCTGAGAGATTGCTCCACGTCCTTTGATTCGTGGCAGATTCTACCGACCCGAGCTTGATCTGCTTCGCTTTCTCGCGGGCTAAACAGATTGCGTTTTGTGCCGATAGAGACAGCAGGGTTCTCCAAACTTTGCTGCAGCAGCCGGCGTGGGTATTTGCGTTGCTGGTCTTGCGGCGATGCAACGGTCGAAAGAACCTTTGCTTTGGCGCACCTGCGACAGGCCACAGCAACTATAGCTTCACAGTTCACATTCTTGAGAGGTCTCCCCAATGCGCTTGATTCGATCTGTTCTTGCTATCTGCGTTTTTCTGCTGTTTGGCGCCTCCCTTTCCCATGCGGGAACGATCAGCGGCTCGGTTTATTGCGACATGCCGGCGTTGAACACGCCGGACCCTGGTTCGACCTACGCCGGTACGCTCTGCGCGACCTTTGAAGCAGGCTCGATCAACTTTGCGTCGGATGGGGGTGGGGGGCGGGACACGCTGGGATGGTTCCTTGATACAGGAAGTACTCTTCCCGGTTCAGTGACTTACCTCAATGGGTATACGGCAAGCTCGAACTTCGACAATACGCTGTTCACCTTTACCGGACAGGCCTTTTTTGCGAATGGGGCCCAGTATACGGTGACCCATGACGATGGGACGGTGATGCAGGTTAATGGTATGACCGTCTTCAGCTCGCCTTCCCCCACGCCACCTATCACGGACATGTTTACCTACACTGGCGTGACTGGCACGTATGACTTTGCCTTCAATTACACGCAGGACGGCGGTGGCGCGGTCTACTACACCAACGCGGCGGACTCGCCGGTTCCGGAATCGGGGAGCCTGATCCTGGTGCTGATCGGGACTGGAGTTGTGGGCACGAGCGGCGCCATTCGCTACCGTCTGGAGCACAAACCAGCTGGGCAGGAAGACGTGCCGCCGTCCGCAACCTAGGCGCGCATAGGTGGAGGGAGGATGCCTGCCTTCGCACACGCTGCTGTAGTTTCCGTGGAGGACTCAACACATAGGGTTAAAAGATGACAGCTATGCAGCCCGGGTCTGCAGACTGTTAGGGCCGCAGGTTGCCGAAGGCGAGGTCGATGAGGGTCTTCTCTTCAAGCTCGTGGGCCTTGGCCGAGCCGGTGGCAGGGCTGGCGGTGGCGCTGCGCTTGACGGAGAGGACGGCTCGATCGCGGGCGAGCCGGCGAAGCAGGGGCATGACGTAGAAGTGAGCACCCATGTTGGCCGGTTCTTCCTGAACCCAGACGATCTCGTGCGCATCGGGGTGCTGATCGAGGGCGGCTTGCAATTCCTCAGCGGGCCAGGGATAGAGCTGCTCGAGGAAGATGATAGCGACCGAGGTGTCTTCGCGCTTTTCGCGTTCGACACGAAGGTTGTGGCCGATTTTGCCGGAGCAGATGAGGAGGCGGCGGGGGTTCCGAACGGAGGTGTCGGGGAGGACATTTTGAAAAGTGTCGACGGCGAAGTCGGCGAGAGAGGAGCTGGCGTCAGGATGACGCAGCATGCTCTTCGGGGTGAAGACGACAAGTGGCTTGCGCCAGGGGCGGAGGACCTGACGGCGAAGCAGATGGAAGTGCTGGGCGGCGGTCGACGGCTGGCAGATCTGCATGTTGTCATTGGCGCAGAGCTGGAGATAGCGCTCCATGCGGGCGGAGGAGTGTTCCGGTCCCTGGCCTTCGTAGCCGTGCGGAAGGAGCATGGTGACGCCCGAAAGAAGGCCCCATTTGGCTTCGCTTGCGGCGATGAACTGGTCGATGATGATCTGCGCGCCATTGGCGAAGTCGCCGAACTGGGCCTCCCAAAGGACGAGGGCTTCGGGGAAGTCGCGGGCGAAACCGTACTCGAAGCCGAGGACACCGGCTTCCGAAAGGAGTGAGTTGTAGACCTCGAAGTGCGCTTGCGTGTCAGAGAGGTGCTGGAGCGGGAAGAACTTGCGCTCGGTTTCGATGTCGACCATGACGGCGTGGCGCTGGTTGAAGGTGCCGCGTTCGGAGTCCTGGCCGGTGAGACGGACGGGGATGCCGGCCTCGAGGAGGGCGGCAAAGGCGACGAGCTCGGCCATGCCGTAGTCGAACGGCCGCTTGCCTTCTCCCATTTCGGCGCGCTGCTCGAAGAGCTTTTTGACCTTGGCGTGAATGTTGAAGTCTGCGGGATAGCGGGTGAGGGCCTTGACGAGCTGGTTGATGCGATCGGCGGGGAGACCGGTCTTTACTTCGTCCGAGGGTTGCAGATCGCCGCCGTGGAAGGGAGTCCAATAATCAGGCAGCTTGGCGAGGTGCGGGATGTGCTCGGCTTGGGTGGCAATCTTCTGCTGGTCTAACAACTCTTGTTGAACGGCAGCGATCTCGGGCTTGGGGTCCATACCGATGGCTTGGGCGAAGAGCTCGGAGAGGGGCTTGCGATCTTTGATGAGAGCGTAGCGGCGGGGCTGGGTGACGGTTGGATCGTCGACTTCGGAGTGACCGTGACGGCGATAGCCGATGAGATCGACGACGATGTCTGAGGCGAAGGTGGCGCGGTAGTCGGCAGCGAGTGCGGCAATGCGGACGACGGCGACGGGATCTTCGGCGTTGACGTGGAAGATGGGGATAGGAAGGCGTTTGGCTAGGTCAGTCGAGAAGCGGGAAGAATTGGACTCTTCAGGGACGGCCGTGAAGCCGAGAAGATTATTGACGATGATGTGGACGGTGCCGCCGACGTTGTAGCCGGGGAGGGTAGCCATGTTGAGGGTTTCGGCGACGATTCCCTGCCCGGCAAAGGCGGCGTCGCCGTGGATGATGACGGGCATGACCTGCTGCTTGCCGGATTTGCCGAGGCGCTCCTGCTTGGCGCGGGCGCGGCCGAGGACGACGGGATCGACGGCTTCGAGGTGCGAGGGATTGGAGGCAAGATGGAGGGCGATGGTCTCCCCATTGAGCGCGGTATAGGTTCCGGTGGCGCCGATGTGATATTTGACATCGCCGCCGCCGAGGATCGAGCGGGGGTCGACGTCTTCGAACTTGGTAAAGATCTCGGAGGCGAGACGGCCGATGATGTTGACCATGACGTTGAGGCGGCCGCGATGGCTCATGGCAAGCATGGCTTTTGTCACGCCGTTGGCAGCCGAGGTGTCGAGCAGCTGATCGAGGAAGGGGATGAGGGCGGTGAGGCCTTCGAGCGAGAAGCGCTTAGTGCCAAGATAGCGGGCCTGGATGACCTGCTCGAAGACGTCGGCGCGGATGAGCTGCGAAAGAACGCGGGCCTGGTTGGGCTGGGGCACGGGCTGGCCTGATTGGTCAACAGCCGCTTCGAGACGCGACTCGATCCACTGGCGCTGCTCGGGGCTGGCGATGTGCATGAACTCGGCTGCGATGGTGCCGCAGTAGAAGCCTCGGGCTTCTCGGGCGAAGTCGCCTTCAGGAACGGGGGTCGGGAAGGGCTCGGGCGGGAGATACTGGCCGAGGGGATCGAGCGAAGCCTGAAGGTATCCCCAGCGACGGAAGATGTCGAAGACCTGATCGCGGTCGAGCTGCTGGGGAGAGGGAATGGAGGCGAGGCTGACGGAAGCGGCTGGCCGGGAGCTGGTCCCTACCTTGGTAGGCATTTGAATCCTCGTGTGCGGGACGCGAGGTGGGGCTCGCGCCTGCTATCTATGCTAGACCTTTCGCGCGCCAGACGCACATCACCCGTTTGGTGCCGAGATAGGGCGATGGGCCTAGAGGAACCTTTGTGGGTACGGGCTATGTGGAAGATCGCTTGGGGCTTACGCGGGGTGGGGAGGGTCTCACGCAAGTGGGATGAGACGTCGGGAAACTCATGGCGGCGGTAGTTGGGACGGCCTTGTAGAGTGAAGGCATGAGCCGGGCGTGGAGATTGCTATGTGTAACGATACTGGTTTTTTTCCCCTGGGGTCAGGAGTCGGCTGCTGGCGCTCAGACAGCTGCGAATCGGCCGTTGCCCGATGTGACGGCGATGATGCATGCGGTGGAGGCCCACCAGCGGCAGGACGAGCTAACGCTGAAGAACTATATCTATCGGCAGACGCAGACGGTCGATGAGGCGGATGGACACGGTGGGGTGAAGCGGCGTGAGGTGCGGGTGTATGACGTCTTTTGGCTGCAGGGGGTGCCGGTGCGGAAGATGGTGAGCAAGGATGGGAGGCCGCTGACGCCGGATGAACTGAAGAAGGAAGATGGGCGGATCGACAAGGAGGTGAAATCAGCAAGGGAGAAGCGCGAGAAAAATGACGGCAAGGGGAAGGAGACGGATCCGCGCGGCAATGAGGAGGTGACGGTATCGCGAATTCTAGAGCTGGGAACGTTCTCGAATCCGCGACGGGTGAAGATCGCGGGGCGGGATGCGATTGCCGTAGATTATGCCGGGGATCCGAAGGCGAAGACGAGGAATCGGGCGGAGGAGGTGATCCGCGACCTGGTGGGGACGGTGTGGGTGGATGAAGAAGATGACGAGGTGGTGAAGACGGACGCGCGGTTCAATCGGTCGTTCAAGATTGGTGGAGGTCTGGTGGCGAATATCAAAGAAGGCACGACGTTTGAGATGGAACAGAGGAAGATCAATGGCGAGGTGTGGCTGCCTACGGTCTTTGAAGGGCGTGGATCGGCGCGGTTTCTGCTGTTCTTCAGCCTGAACGGCAGCGCGCGGGTGGTGGATGAGAACTTTCGCAAGTTCAAGGCGACGTCTACGCTGCTGCCGGGGGTGGGGACGGTAGAGGACCAGCCTTGAAGTTGCTGGTTTCGGAACGGACGGATCGTCTTGTGCCGGCGGATGCGTTTGGCTTTCTAGTGGGGGTCTGGCGGATAGAGCGTGAGGTGCATGGGCAGATGGCTATGGTGGGAACGGCGGAGATCAGAGCGACCGGTACTGATGTGGCGGAGTATCGCGAGCGGGTGGTCGTGAAGCTGGCAGATGGAGCGGAGTTTGCGGGATCGCAGCGCTACAGAGTTCAACGAGCGGCTGAGGGGTTCGAGCTGCGTTTCGCGGACACCGGTGCGCTGTTTCAGGACCTTCGGTTTACGTGCGAGAAAGATGGCGGGCTACGGGCGACGGCGATCCATGTGTGTGGCGAGGACCGGTATGCGTCGGAGTACGTGTTGGGGCCGAGGCGATGGTTCTCGATTCGGCATAGCGTGGTGGGACCGCGGAAAGATTATCTGTCGACGACACAGTTTCGAGAGATCTCTCAGGGCGTCTAGTAAGCGGGGAAGTTGGTCTTCATCAGACGCTCTTCCTCGCGGATTCGGCGGTAAAGAGGGACTGCGTAGAGCAGGCCGCCGGCGAAGAGCGTCGCGAAGGCGTGGAGGCAGAGGGCCAGGCCGAGCAACTCCGGAACGATTGCCAGAAAGTAGTTTGGGTGGCGGAAGGTGGTGAATAGGGGATGTGTGAGCAGCACATGATCCTTCGCCAAAATGAGCTTCAGCGTCCAGAACCGGCCGAGAAGCCTGATGACAGTCAACAAAACAAACACGCTCGCGAGGTAAAGAACGAGACCGAGAAGAGAGATCTGGTCGAAGCGGGCCTGCGAATGAATGCCTCGAGGAGAGCGGCGAGATAGAAGAGTGCGTGCACGATCGCCAACAGCATTGAGTTCGTGGTATCGAACTCCGTGGCTCCTGCGGCCTTGAGTGCCTTCTCATGGCGCAGGGAGACGCTCAGTGTCCAAAGACGGAAGCTCAGGGCTAATACAAAGACAAGGAGGAACCACATACCGAAAGTTGTATAGGTTTAGTGGCAGCGGGGGAAGGAGCGAAGGCCGGTGAGGGTGATTTCTGGGGAGAGATAGGTGGGTTTGATGGGCTCTTCGCGGAGGAGGGCGGTGGAGAGGTACTTTTTGTTGTCGTCGCAGAAGACGGTGACGACGGTGGCGTCGGGGCCGAGACGCTCCTGGGCACAGGCGGCGGCGAGGAAGTTGCACCCGGAGGAGATGCCGACGCCGACGCCGAGTTCCGCGGCGAGCTTCTGGGCCATGAGGATGGAGTCGCCATCGGACGAGGAGAGGACGGGATCGAGCTCGGAGAGCTGAACGATCGCCGGGATGAAGTCATCGGAGATGCCCTGGATGCGGTGCGAACCTACCTTGTAGCCGGTGGAGAGGGTGGGTGACTCGGCGGGCTCGACGGGGTGGATCTTGACGTGCGGATTGCGACTGCGGAGATAGCGGCCGACGCCCATGACGGTGCCGCCGGTGCCGACGCCGGCGACGAAGGCGTCGGGAGTGAGATGGCAGGCGGCGAGCTGCGACCAGATCTCGGGGCCAGTGCCGGCGAAGTGCGCCTGGATGTTGGCTTGGTTCGAGAACTGGCAGGGGAGAAAGATGTGCGGGTTGTCGGCGGCGAGCTCTTCGGTGAGGCGGATGGAGCCGAGAAAACCGCCCTGCTCGCGGCTAACCGGAATGACGGTGGCGCCATAGCCGCGCAGGAGCTGGGCGCGCTCGGAGCTCATCCAGTCAGGCATAAAGATGGTGACGGGGTGACCGAGAGAGCGACCGAGGGCCGCGCAGGAGATGCCAGCGTTGCCGCTGGTGGCCTCGGCGATGGTGTCTCCGGGCTGGAGGGCACCGCTGGTGTAGCCGTCGCGAAGGACCTCGAGGACCATGCGGTCCTTGATGGAGCCGGTGAGGTTCATGCCCTCGTATTTGGCGAAGAGGGTGCGGGGGCGGCCGCGGAAGGTGAAGTCAACAGCGAGCAGAGGTGTGTTGCCGACGACGTGGGTCAGGGCTTCGAGGCGGGTGGCGATGGCGGGATCGAGGATGGGGGCGGCGACGAGCACAACCTATGGTAAGAGTTTGGCAGAGGAACGGGAATGGTGGATGTGCT
>JAABUQ010011549.1_pt1 | contig 11240 bp, 17 predicted proteins | sample 5560001 | NCBI WGS metagenome assembly JAABUQ01 (sample SAMN10711888, study PRJNA513371) | rock metagenome | isolation source: Antarctica rocks | place: Antarctica: Victoria Land, Finger Mt nord | collected 2015-12-18
GGAGCGACGTTGTACTGCGCATCGCCCGCGACGGCTAGCGCCTCGAAGATCGCGGTATAGAGCCGATACTCGTGCTCCTTCGCCTCTTCGATGGGACGGAGCATCTCCACTACCCGCCCGCATGCTCGCGCGATGTCCCACGCCTCTTCCGGCTGTAGCTCAATGGTGATCGTCCCTTCAGCGATCTCGATGATGTTCATCGTCTCCCCTCCTTGATGCGCGCATGGATCGCCGCCATGTGCGCCCGCATCGGTTCGTCCATGTCGCCATGCACACGCGCGATCAATGTCGCTGCCGTGAACGCGGCGAGGTATGGCTCGACACAGACGCCGTCAACGCCGCAATCCGCCGCGACTTTGCAGATCAGTGCCATCGCGTGTTAGCCATCCATATCGAACGTGATGGTCGTCGTTTCACTGATCACCTCAAACCACACGGGTCGCCTCGCTTTCGTCGCGCCGCTCTCTCTCGATATGGATCTGCCGCGTCGCGAGGTCCGCGTCCAGCACCCGGAGCCAGTCCATCATCTCCTTGATGTCGAAGCGCACGTAGAGCACGTCGGAATCGCCGAGCGTCGCCGCGATCACTTCCGGGTCAAGCTGCGAGAGGGATCGCACCGCGCCGAGCGCTTTTTTGCACCTCGCTTCCAGCGCGGCCCGTTGCTCCGGGATCGCGAGCACCGCCAATGTCGAAGCATGGCGCGCTTGCCAGTGGTCGCGGGAGCCCCAAAGGTGCCGTTGGTACCAGTCCGCCCGCGATCGCTGCCGTACGTGGCCGAGGATGCCCCGATACTCGCCTTGCTTTGTTGTCGTCGTTTGGGTCGTCATTGCACTCTCCCTATCCTGCTGGGGCCGGACCTCCCGGCCCCACAAAGCGTCCCTATCGCTGGCCGGCTCGTCGCGCCGCCGCCTCCGTCTCATCGGTCCATTTCACGCCGCCGCCGCGCAATCGTCCGGCGTCGTCAGCGCGTGACACGTCAGCATCCGGTCAATGCGGAACGTCTTCCATTGGCGCCGCAGCGTGCAGTACGCCTTGCAGCAGATGTTGTGCGCGCCGCTGAGGGTGATGCTAGAGGGCCAGAGAACACGGGCCGCCTGGTCACCCTGCGCATCGGTGTAGAGCGTCACGACGGCTGACCCGTCGCGCATCGCCTCCATCACCGCTTCCAGCGTGTCGTAATCCGTCCGACTCTCATTGAAGGAGTGGTACAGAGCGATGCACGTCACCATCAGATTGAAATCCGTTTCCGGGGTGATCGTCGTGGGCAGGATCATGCCGGATGCTGCGGTGACGGTGCGGGGTGCGGTAGACTGTGCCGTGGTGACCATAGGACCTACTCCTTCGGTTGCCCGCCCTGTCGGTCTGATCACCGGCGGGGCATTACTATCAGTGGACTGTTCCATCTGATGTCAACATCATACACCCCATGCAGCCTTCTGTCAAGCTTTTTACACTATACCGGCTTGACAAAAGGCTGCGCGCTGCTATACTAAACGGGAAAGGAGACCGCATGGAAGAAAAACTGAAAGTCACATCGTTTCGGTTCCACCCCGAGATATACGCGTTGCTTGACCGACTCACAAAAAAGATGAGCATGAGCAAGATCGCCGTCATCACGGTGGCGCTGCGCGAACTCGCAAAGAGGGAAGGCGTCGAGTGACGAACGAACTAACCAAGGGCTTGATGAGCGAACCGGAAGCGCGGTCGTGTGTGCAGGCGATCAATGCAGGAATCGCCATCATCCGTCGGCAGGTACTTGACCTTCATGACCGCGAAGGCTGGCGCGCACTCGGTTATACGAGTTGGAGGGCGTGCGTCGTCGAGGAGTTTCCACAGACACAGAGACATCTCTATCGGCTCCTTGAAGCGGGGCAGATCGAACGGGAGATTTGTCCCACGGGACAAACAGGCGAAATTCCTGAAAGACATCTGCGTGAACTCGCACCGCTTCGTGACGACCCAGAGACGATGCGCGAAGTGTGGCAGCACGTTCACGAAGAGCATGGCGAGAACGTTACCGCCGAGCGGGTACGTGAGATTGTGGAAGCACGGGCGGCCCGCGCAGAGCTTCACGCGGCTGAGGAGGTCATCGAGCGGGCCAAGCCCACACTCGCGGCGCTGGCAGAGATCAATCGCCGAGGATTCTACCGATATACGCACGCCTCTTTTTCGGAGTATTGCCGGGAACGGTGGGGACTCAGCACGGAGATAATCGAGTTTGTGATGGGTATTGCGTCATGAGCGCCCGCCGCTGGCTCTACCGCTCTGCGCGCCTGCTCGGCGACGTGAACGCCGTCAATCGCGGGCGCTCCACGAGGCGGATTGTGCGCAAGGCGCAGTATCGGGCAATCTTCCGGCTGCTCGGCCGGTTTCTGCGGTGAGATAGGCAAAATAGTGCCCCGGCGGTGGTTCAGACCGTTCGGGGCGGGCAAGGACGGTGGAGGTCCGTGCAAAAGCGATTGTACCACTATTGGCATAGTAGCCCTGGCCTTCCCGATTGTGGGAGGGTTCGGGGCCTTTTTGCGCGCAAGGAGGACTTCGGTGCAGGATGAGGAATGGTTGTTTTATGAGCGGTTTCGCGCGATCGAGCGGATGGGGCCGAGGGCGCTCTTCGCCTTCGTGACTCTGGACATCGGCGGACACGTCCGGGCGTTGGAAGCAATCGTCGATCGCGCCCGTCCCGCGCCCGTCCCGTGGGATTGGGATGATGAAGCGATCACACGGGTCGCCGAGCAGATCGACGCCACCGAGGACGCGGCACTGACGGACTTACTGACGCGCTGGCAAAGGCAACCCCCCCCGTGGCTCCGAACGGAAGCACTTCGCGTGATGCTGGCGATCTCGCGGCCGCCGTTGAAACCGCTGGCGCATCTGAGCTTCCGGTTCTGGCATGCCGTCGGTATTTTCCCGGAGGTGCAAAAGAAATCGGACGCGAAAAAGATCGTCACTGCGGCGTTCGCGAAAGAGCTTCAGATCTTCCTCGACGCAACGTACGCCGCGCACCCCTTCGACCGGCAGGAAGTGGAGCGAGAGCAAAGCACCTATCGGCATTATCAATGGGCGGTGCGCGTGATCCTCAAAGGGGAAAAGGTGAAGGGAATCGCGGACGCTGAAGGGAAGGCGCATCAATCGGTGAATCAGGCCGTCCATAAGATCGCGGCGCTGATCGACGTCCCCCTCGCTATTCACGCCGGACGACCAGGCGGACAGGGGAACAGGTAATTGCAGGCAGCAGTAGGTCTATGTATGCCTGCAATTAGTTCGGTCGCCACTCACAGGATGGCCTTGACAACCTTGTCAGTTGACGCTATCATTCGTAGCGGTTGAGGGACGCGGTACGAGAACGGAGGGAATCGTGGTAACGGACACACGATCGTTGAGATTCAAAGGCCCGGTGAGAGATGAATCGGTTTTGGTCAGATTGACAAAAACCGAGCAAGCACGGTTGCAGGAGTACGCGCGGCGGGAGGATTTGAGAGCAGGTCAGGCGGCGAGGCGGATTCTCAACGAGCGGCTGGCTGCTGCCAGCGCAGAGACAGACGGCGCGTGATGGGCGCGCGACGACAGGCAGGCGGGAACTGCTGGCAGGCAGTTCATCCGCAGACACAAAGGTTTGAAAGGGTTAAGTCAATGATACCACGAACACCGAGCAGATTCTATCTCCCGTGCCGCAGGGCGAAGCGGCGGGGCATTCGCGGCAAAATGCGCTTCGTCCTGCTCGGCGGTGTCGCATGAGCACGGCTGCACGCCTCCCCGCCCTGCTCCGCCGATCGCGGACATCCTTCGAGACGCTGCACCCCGCCGCGCTCGCTGATTGGCTCATCGACATGCACGCCTTCACCGAGCTGATACCAATGGCAAACGAATCCTACCGACTTGCGGGTGACGGCATGGTCGCCTGCATTTTCGCTGGTGGCCTGATCACTTGCGAAGGACGCCAACCGCATGCCCTCGCGCTCCTGCTCACCGATCTTTCCCATGAAGAACGGGGGCAGGCGGCATGAACGCGAACCACATCGCCTCCGACCAGCGGTGGACAAAGTCGCACCGGTGCCCGATCTGCGGTCACTACCAGAACGACCCGAACGGCCACTGCGACGGGTACGAGTCGGACGGCGGCGCGATCTGCACCCGCGCTGAGTTTGCCAACGGCGCGGTGTTGAATGAGAAGTGCGTCCCGCACGGATATTTCCACAAGCGGGAGGAGGACGGCACATACAGGCCGTGGACGGCTACACCGCCGATCCCATTCCGCGCTACGCGCCGCGCGACGGCACCGGAGAACGCCGAACCGCAGCCGAAGAAGACGCATCAGGCCGAACTGGGGACGCGGTACTTCAGGTATACCGATACGCAGCGCATCCGGCGCATCACCTCTGCGCATCAGCCGAAAGACGTGAAGCCACAGCACTACGCCAACGGGCAGTGGTATATCGGCGATGGGCCAGGACCAATCGAGTACATCTATCGGCGCGCGGAGATTGCGGCTCGCCTCGATGAAGCCCTCGATATCTTCGAGGGAGAACCGTGCGCCGATGCCGGAGCCGCGCTCGGCTTGCGGGCGATGACCTGGCGCGGCGGCACGGGACGTGTCAGCCAAGCGACGGAGCAGATTAAGGAAGTCGCCGCCGGTCAGCACGTTCGTCTTCATGAGGACTCTGATGGGCCGGGCCGCAAGGCGATGCAGAAAATCGCGGCGGAAATCTCTTCGGTTGTGGCATCGGTGAAGATCGTTGATTACTTCCCCGACGAGAATCCGGAGCGCGGCGGGCGTGACATTCAAGATTGGCTCACCGAAGGCGGCACAACCGATGACCTCGTGCGGTTGATCGCCGACGCGCACGACTACGAACCGGATGATTCGAAACCGTTGCCTGCGATTGACGTGGGCAATCACAACATGACCGAGGTCTCCGCGCAAATGTGGGATGCGGTGATCGCTAAGAACGACCCAGCCTTCCTATTCGAGCACGCTGGCATACTGGTCCGGCTTCAGTATGGCGAGGAAGGCCGTATTGTGCTTGTGCCGCTCACCGAACATCGGCTGCGCTGCGAAGTGGCAGAGGCGGCAGATTGTTACATCGTGAAGGGTAAAGAGCAGCAGGTCATCGCCGCTGAGCCGCCGTTGTCCATGATTCAGAACATGCTCGCGCAGGCCAAGTTGCCCTTACCCACTCTGCGGCAAATCACCGAGACGCCCGTCTTCGCGCCGGACGGCAGGCTGATCGAGGCGGCCGGATTTGACACCGCGAGCGGTATCTATTACCGCCCGGTTGCGGGCCTTACCGTCCCGCCCGTGCCGGACGAACCGACAGCCGACGATGTGGCGAAGGCGCGCAATCTGATCGTTGACGATCTGCTCGGTGATTTCCCGTTCACCGAGCAGGCGGATCGCGCGGCGGCGGTTGCCCTCTTCGTCCTGCCCTACGTGCGCGCGATGATCCCCGGCTTGACGCCGATGCACGGCATCGAATCACCCACGGTCGGTAGCGGCAAGGGGTTGCTTGGCGATGTCCTCGTCCGTCCCGCGTTCGGGCAACACGGCGGCATGATCGCCGAGGCACGCGATGATGACGAATGGAGGAAAAGAATCGGCGCGAAACTGCGGGAAGGTTCGCCGATCATCCATATCGACAATGTCACCCGCCCGCTCGACTCCGGCGCGCTGGCGATGGCGCTGACGGCCCCCGTCTTCTCCGACCGTATCCTCGGCCAGACCGCGACCTTCCGCGCGACGGTGCACAACGTCTGGATGTTCACGGCGAACAACCCCGTCATGTCCCTCGAAATCGCCCGCCGAACCGTCCGCATTCGCATCGACACCAACGAAGAGAAGCCCTGGCAGCGCGACACCTTTAAGCACAAGAATCTGCGCGCCTGGGCGGATACCCATCGCGGCGACCTGATCCACGCCGCGCTCACGCTCGTGCGCGCCTGGGTCGTCGCGGGCAAGCCGATAGCCGATGTCACGCTCGGCAGTTACGAGGAATGGGCCGCGACGATGGGCGGTATCCTCGACGTGGCGAGCGTGATGGGCTTCCTCGACAACCTCAGCGCGTTCTACGAGGCTGCGGACGTCGAGGGCGCGGCATGGCGGCAGTTCGTCGCGCTCTGGGCGGGGGCCCACGCGAGCAACAAAGTCGGCGTCGGCGATCTCTTCACCCTGGCCCTGGGCGTGGAGGGCCTCGACTTCGGCCAGGGCGGCGAACGCTCCCAACGCGTCTCGTTCGGATCCCAACTGACGAAACAGCGCGACCGCATCTACGACGGCTACCGCATCACCCTCGCGGGAACATCGAAAAACGCGAAACAATGGCGACTACTGCCCATCAAGCCGGGAGGGGGTGAATCTCGACAACAGAGATTCACCCCCGATTCCGCTGATATAGCAACGGAAAGCGATGAGAGGGTGAATCTCGGTGAATCTTTCTCCACCCCCCGCGCACGGAAAAATGTTGAAGAATTTCCCATAGACCGTGAGAGTGAAAAGATTCACCGAGATTCACCCGACCCTTCGTTTTCCTTTAGGTCGCAAGGAAAACCAAGGGTGAATCTCCGGGGTGGAGATTCACCCGAAGGCGAGAGACCCCTCGCCGAAGACGATCTGCCCGATCGCGTGGCGTTGCGGCAATGGGCGGCGGATGAAGCCCTCGGCTGGGAAAACCGAACGTTCCCCGAGGCGGCGATCCGCGAAGCGACCCGCCGGTACTACGCGCTGACGATCCCGCCGGTCGTGCCGCGCGACGAGCTGGCGAAGGTGATCCTCGCGGCGATGAAAGGCGGTCGCTGAGATGGCCTATCCGCCATATCCCACGGGGAATATCCCCAGTCCGCCGCACGTCGCCAGAGGCGAGCAGTCCGCCGACAGCGATGGCGGCGACCGGGCGGAACGCATCGTCGCCTCACGCCGGTTGCGCTCCGCTGCCACCGGCAACCCGACCCTGATGTACCAAGGCCGCCGGATCGTGGTGGTCCGGCACGCGGGGACGGAGACGTACGGCTTCACGCTCGATCGGGGCTGGGCGCGGGGGCGATGGGCCAGCGAGGGGGAGGCGAAAATGGCGGCGGCGGTGGCGCTGCTCGCCCTGCCGCGCAAACCGCGCCGTCGCCCCGCGCGTACCGACCGTCTGGGGCTCACCCGGTGGATCGCCGCCCGTGCCGACGCCGAGGGTCGCGACGATGAGGACGATGACGACGGAGAGGCTGACGAACAATCAGAAAGGAATTTCGCATGACGATGACCGAGTTGACCGAGACGACCGCAGAACCGACCGAGGCCACGCCCGAGGAGGCGTTGGCCGCTTCCATCGCCGCCGTGGCCGAATTGGAGAGCGACCTCGCGGCGCTGCCGAACCAGTACGCGCAGGCGACGAAACGGGGCAACGCCGATGTCCTCAAGGAAATCCGCCACCGGCGTTTGGATTGCGAATCCGAGCTGGTGGCGGCGCGGGTCCGCCTCATCCACGCGGAGATCGGCGCGCTCCACGCCACGCAGGCGGCCGCCAGGCTCACCGAGGCGGAGATCGCACGGGAGGGACAGGAGGCGGAATCCGCGCTGCTCTCGGCCCGCGCCGGGTTCGATGAGGCCGCAGCGACGAGCAACACCGTGGAAGGCCGCGCGTCCGCGTTGCGCTGGGAAGTGCAGAACACGCGCAAGCAAATCCTACTCGCGGAAGATAGATTGAACGCGCTGATTAGCGCGCCGATGCCGGACTAACGAACCGAAGAACGAAAGGAGTCACGCACATGAAGATCCTCGCAACTCTGACGGAGGCGCAGAGATTGGCGCTGGCCGAGCGGCTGGTGGGATTGACCGACTGCAAAGAAGATAGTTTGTTCACCCCCGCGATGCATATCCCTACGGCGCAGGTGCGGCCGCTGCTCGATGAACTCGAAAAGGCGGGCTTTATCCACTGGGACCGTGTCGGACACCGGATCCATCCGGGGCCGGAGATCGAAAAGCCGCCGGAGGTGCAATCTTTCGAGGCGAGAAGGGATGCGCTGCTCAAGGCGTCGCCGGTGGGACGGAAAATCCTCGGCGTCGACCAGGGCGCGTCGCCGGACGCGCGGGGCGGGCTTTCCCCGGAGCGGCGGGCGCAGCTGCTCGGCGCTTCCGGCCTCGGTCGGGGCATGCTGCGCAACGACGACGCCAAGGCGGCGAAGTAAGGTGCGTATGCGAAGCGGGGGTACGGAAAGGATGTAGCACATGGGCCTGGAAAGGCGCGGCAGCCGCACCTATCTCTATAAAAAGGTGCGCCTCGGCCAGCGTGTCGTGTCGCGGTATGTCGCAGGCGGCGAGGCCGCACAACTGATCGCGACCCTCGAAGCCTACGAGCGTGAGGAGCGCGAGATGGAGCGCCATGCGCAGCGGGCGGAAGCGGACCAGATTGATGCGCTACTTGCGGCGCAGGAGGAGTTTCGCGACCTGACGACCGGTCTCGCAACGGCCACGCTCCTGCTCGCCGGGTTTCGCACCCATCGCGGACAATGGAGGAGAAAACGTGCCGACCAAGGAACAAACCAGCGCACTCGTCCCGCGCGATGAGCGCACCGCCCTGCGCAAGGAGAGGGACGCGCTGATCGCGCGGACAAACAAGGAAGACCCGGATCCGAAGGCGCTGCAGGACTTGCGCGCGGCGATGGACAAACATCCTGAGGTGTGGCGAGACCTCTGCGACCTCGGCGCGCAGACGACGGGGGCGATCATCGCGCTGGTGCGCGGCACGCCGCTGGTGAGGGAAACCCTCCGTCACAATGCCGCCCAAACGCGCGACGAGATGGGATACCGGACCGCCAGCCCGTTGGAGAGGGGGATGATCGAGGCCGTCGTGCAGACGTGGCTGATCTATCAGATCGCGCAGCATTTGTACGCGCGCAACATGCGCGCCTCGCTGACGTTGGAGCAGGCGGAGTTCTGGGAGCGGAAACTGACGCGGGCGCAGGGCCGCTATCTGCAGGCGTGCGTGACGCTGGCGCGGGTACGGCGGCTGCTCATCCCGGCGGTGCAGGTGAACGTCGCGGGGATGCAGGTCAATTTGCCCGCGACGGCGGACGGCATCGAGGCCATCGCCGGGCCGCCGCGCCCCGTCATCAACATCCGCCAGTGAACGCCGCATGTCGCGCGACCCGAGGGAGTATGACCGATGACGACGCAGGGAGAACCGCAGACCAGAGAGGAACTCCGCCTCCGGGGCATGTCCCGCAAGGACGCGCTTCCGATTCAACTGCATGTCCAAATCGGTGCGGACAGCCCTAACGAGTTCGATCCCCTCCGCTCCTGGCGTCCGGTGGTCCAATATGACTGCGCCCTCCCCAACGATGTCACCCCGTACACCGGGCTATGGACATCGACGCTGCGCACGGGGACGAATGGCCCGATGAGCGCCTTCTGGATGGTGCGGTCCGACACGCTGCGCGGCAAAGGCTACTTCTGGAAGATCGTGCCCGGTCCCGAGGCTGCCATGCTGCGGATTGATTCTGCCGCTGATTATGCGGCCGCCCTGCGGCACTATCCCGATGCGCGCTCGGGCGGCCTCGACTTCGCCGCGCTCGCCGGGGACTTCGACCTCGTGCATCTCACCCAGCGGGGCGCGGCACAGCCGAGCGACATCGCGCATACGTGGCGGCACGAATGCGCGCTCTGGCTCCGCCCGGTGTTCGCCAGGCCGCCGGAACTGATCTTCGAGAGCGCGCCCGACCCGCCCACGACGTTCTGCATTCCCGGCACATTCCCGGAGCAATGGGTCACCGTGCGCGCCTTAACGCCGCGCGCAATGCGGGCATTGCGCGCGAGCCGCAATGCCACGCAGTCCCCGGAGCCGATCAAAGCGATGATGCCATTCTGGCGGATGATGATCGACGAGCTGATCGTGAGCCACACCCTCCGGGACCGGTTGGGCGCGCCGATCACGACGGTCGGTGACGGGCTGTGCGATGAATTGGCACGGCGCAACATCAGGCTGCTCACGACCATCGTCCGCGGCCTGCCTGGCGCCCCGCCTGGCGCTCCCCGTTGGCAGCAGCGTTCCCCGCGCTCCTAAAGGCGGGAACCCCCTGCGCCTGGATTCCGCAGTGGGAGCAAGGAAAATGACGCGCTCAGCGCCATTCTCAGCCGTTGTGCGGGCGGGGCCGGGGTGATTGATCCTCGGTATCGCGGGTGAGGTGGCCATCGACGCCGCTCGCCTACAGCGATTCGTCCGGTCGGCACACGTGCACCGTGGCATCGCGCTTGCTGCAGCGGAGATGTCTCACACCGTTGGACCGATGTAGATAGGGAGGCCAAGCGATGCCAGAGAAGCAGGAGGCAGGAAAGTCCGCCCCGATCAAGAGCGGGAACAAGGAACCACAAGGGAAAAGCCCGGACGATGAGAAAGAAGGAGTAACAGCGAAAGACGCCTCGGTAGTAACTCCCACAGAGCCGATTGATCCGAAGAGCCCGAAACTGGTGACACCGTAGTCGTGTGCTGCACCGAGATGACACGCCGCTGCCTTCGGGTGGCGGCTTTCTTTTTCTCCCGAGCCAGGCACAGCACAGGCACAGTTCTTAATTGGAACGTTTACGACACAACCCCGAACACCGTTCAGCGCCGCCGCTCGCGGTAGTCTGTACACGCGCAAAAGCCGTCTCATAATCAACGTCTCGCGCCGGGATGATCTCGCTAACTTTTGCGACTCTTAATAATGGACAGAGAAACGGGCGACAGCGGGGGAAAAGTGCTGTCGCCCGAAAACAGGGGGAAGTGGTCGGCGGTAGCGGGCTTCCCACAACTACCGCCTGGTCCCGGGGGTGTGGGGTTGGAGGCAGTGTCGCACGTCACCATGTACCGCCGATGACAGCGGGGATGTGCGATCCTTGCAACGTGTTCATGTCCGCATCATGCCAGTCGCAGACGTCAGCTCGCGCGTCGCCTGACGGTATCAGGAACGCGCCACAAGCCTCTGTGCAGGGCGGAAGGTGTTGCGACGGGCATTGTCACCTGTCCCGGCGGTAACTGCCGACGAGGACGAGCAGCGTGACAAGGACTGCCGCGAGGATGAGGCCGCCGACGATGGCACTGATCCAGCCGCGCCCCGCCGCATGGAGGGTGAGAATGACGACGCCGAGCGCGGCGAGATAGAGGAGGGTCAGCGGGCCGCGATTCCACGGCGAGGGTAGCGGTGATCGTCCCATTGCCTTCTCCAATCCGAAGCGCCGACCTCCCAACGTGCGCTGCTCATGGCCACAGCGTCTCCCCCGGTTT
>JAABUQ010011552.1_pt1 | contig 11239 bp, 10 predicted proteins | sample 5560001 | NCBI WGS metagenome assembly JAABUQ01 (sample SAMN10711888, study PRJNA513371) | rock metagenome | isolation source: Antarctica rocks | place: Antarctica: Victoria Land, Finger Mt nord | collected 2015-12-18
CGGCGAAGTTGGCGTAGGTGATCTGGGAGTCCGACTGGACCACCTCGTAATGGTCTGCCCTACCGCACAGGAGGTCGCCGCCGGGCGCCGTGAACGTCAGCTGACCGCCGAAGATGGCCGGGGTGGAGGGCTGACCCGGGGGCACGGCATCACGGTTCAGGTCGCCCGAGTTGGCCAGGTCGTGGTGAAAGCGCGGCCACGAACTCGCCGAGCACGCCCCAGCCGGCGTGCTGTAGACGGCCAGTGTCCCGGAGCGCGTGATGGAGACGACGTCCTTCTTGGCCGCGGGATCTGTGTCGATAGTTCCGAACGAGCCCAGGAGGGGGTTGGCCACGGTCCAGTCACCGGTGAGCTTCGGCCAGGCGGAACTGGCCGTCATACCGGCCGAGTTGATGGCCGCGAGGTCCAGCGACGCGGTCCCCTCGACCGCGGCCTGCTGGCTGACAGCGCCGCCGGTCACGTCACCGATCGCAGGCCCGGTGAGGAACTGCAGGTCGTTGACCGGACTCGGGAAGCCCGATTGAAACTGCCCGCTCGCGGGGTTCCACGCGGCCAGGAAGTCCTGAGAGCCAGTCTGGTACTCGGGCGCAGCGGCGTCGAGCGCCCGCAGGAGCCCGGCGGCCGGCGCCAGGAAGGCGGTCTGACCGCCGGGTCCGATGTTCCCAAAGGCGGGGTTCCCGACCGCCGGGAACGCGGGATGGTCCATCTGGGGCTGGCCCGTCGAACTACCGGGGGCGCCGGCGGACGCGTCGGTCTGCAGCGCGTTGTCCTGACCGCCGGTCGAGCCGTAGCACGAGCTGCCGTCCGGGTTGAACAGGTAGCCGGGGCCGGCGTCGGGGATGACCCCGATCTTCGGCCCACCACCGCTGGTGTCGGTGCCACAGGCCACCTTGCCCACCACCGGGTTCCCGGTGATCCCCTCGCCGACGTCGGGGAGCAGCTGCTGGGTGAGCTGCCCGATGGCCTTCGGCCAACCGGTGCGAAACGGGTCCTTGCTGAGGTTGCCGTTGGGCTTGACCACGTAGAGGCGGCTGTTGCCGAAGGTGAGAACGCCGGTCTGCGCCAGGGCTCCCAGCGAAGCTGTGTTCACGCCGCTAGCGTTGATCGGACCCTCGCTGCCGTTGTTCTGCTGGTACTCCTCGTTGGTGCCCACGACGATGCTGGGCGGCTTGGTGGGACCGTCCAGCTGGGCGACGGCCGGCGTGTCGACGATCTTGCCCTGCAGTTGGGCGTTGCCCGCGTCAGACTTGAACTCCAGGTGATGGGTGGTTGGATTCACCGAGGCCACCTTTTTCGGATCCTCCACCAGCACCGGGAAACCGGGCACCGGGGTGCCGTCCGGATGCCAGGCGTAGAGGTGGCGGTCCTCGCCGGCGGCGATGATGTCGAGCTTCCCGGCGGTGCCCTCGAGGTCGGCCAGCACGGGACTGGCGAAGAATCCGTGCTCCACGCGATCGCGCGGCCCCTGGCGCTGGAAGCTTCCTGTCGCCGGATCGCCGGAGAAGGCGGGATTGGCCTCCGCCTTGAACACTTGGTTGCCGGCAGCGTCCCAGGCGTAGACCTTGCCCTGATTGTCGTCGGCCACGATCTCCATGCGCCCGTCGTGGAACAGATCGCCGGCGGCCAGGCCGCCCAGGACGGCTCCGTAGTGGTCCGTCGTGACCCCCGTCCCGGAGGCGAACGCGCGCTCTGCGAGGTGGAAGGGCAGCTGATCGGTGTGAACGGGCCAGCCGGGTAGCTCCGACCCGTCCGGGCGGTAGGCGTGGATGACGCCATCCGACGTGGCCAGCACGAGCTGGTTCCTGTTGTCGCCGGCGAGGTTAACGAGCAGGGGACTCGAGTCACCGTCGGTGTGCAGCTCCTTGGGGAAGCCGGCCAGCATGTCCTGGTCGCGGTGCAGGAACATCTGGCGGCGGTCCTCGCCGCTCATGGCCGCGCCGCCGCTGCCGGTGGTCACCACCACCCGCACGGTGAAGGCGTAGGGAAGGGTGTTGGGCCGCCCGTTGGAGGTCTGGGGCGTGGTCCCGCCGTTCTCGTTGCCCCTGAAGGAATTCGGGGCCCCGTTCACGGTGCTCGGGAAGCGGCTCTTGAGGTCCTGAAGGTCAAGGGTGCCCAGGGTGCCGTCGAACGCACCGGTGCGCGGAGTGGAGCCGTTGCAGTATTGGTTGGACACCGCCTTGAAGTCGCCGGGGGGAGTGTCGCTCGTCAGACCGTTGTTGGGCTGGCCCCCGGGAGCCACGTAGACCTGGCAGGTGTAGGACGCTGCTCCGCGAGCGTCGACGTGACCCTGGACCGGGAGGCTCGACAGCGACGGATCGATCTGCTGGAACCAATCGGGCGAGTTGATCTCGGCCTCGGGCGGGATGGTGGCGTTACCGGCGGCGCTGACCGCGTTGTAGGCATTCAGACGCCCGTAGCCGTAGAACTCGTCGAAGCCCTTACGCGCCGGGTAGCGCCTGGTGGTGGCCAACGGGGACACCACTGCGCCACCGTTCTGATCGGGGGCGAAGGTGAAGCTGTTGGGATCGGTACACGGAGGTGTCGGCGCGGGCGTGCACGACTTGGTCGGGTTGGATCCCGGCGAAGGGGCTTCGAAGTTGACGTCGTCGGCCTGGCCGCCGTTACCCGCGTCCGCCGGTCCGGTGGAGCCGATGTGGCCCGAGCCCATGAGCTGGCGCACCTCGTTGGCGGTGATCACGCATGGGGAGCCGTCGGGGCGCTTGCAGTCCGTGCTCGCCGAGAGCTTGCCCGCGTCACGGGCGTTGAGCGCGGCGCTGTAGATCAGCCCTGCCACCCCCGCGCTCTTGCCGGTGGCCTCCGACGAGCATGAGGTGCTCGGCACCGACACGACCACCTTGGTGGAGAAGTTGGTGCAGCCGTTGAACTGCAGGTAGGAGCGTGGAGTGGGCGTGAAGGTCGCGTCGTAGGGACGCACCGAGTTGACCACGATGGTGTGGGACAGGGCGCCCGGCTGGTTGTGGTGCTCGGCCGCCTCGTCGGCCGCGGAGGCGATCACCGCGGTGCCGTGGTTGTAGGCGTAGTTGACCGCCTGCCCCGCGATGGTCGAGTTGTTCAGCGTGCCCAACGCCTCCTGGATGACCAGGACGTTGTTGTCGGTCGCGTAGAGGACGGCCTGGGCGAAGCGGTTGACGTCAGCGATGAACGACTCGCCCACGCGCAGGGGCAGGACCATGCAGTTCGGGCACGTGCCCAGGTCACCCTTGGTGTTGGCCTCGGCGTTGGAGTCGCGGGCCTCACCCGTGCCGTGGCCGTACTGCACGTCGTCGTAGGGATTGTTTCTGTTGTCGACGTAGTTCCAGCCGGCGATGTCGTTGACGTAGCCGTTGTGGTCGTGGTCGACGCCGTCAGAGAAGGCGATGATGAGATCTTCGGGCGTGAGGACACCGGAGGGTCCATGGCGACCGGTGGACGGGTCAAGGCTCACGCGGGAGTCACACGCGTAGTCCAGGACGTTGAAGACATGGTCGTGGTTGACGTCATAACCGCCATTGGCGCCGTCGGCGTTGTAGTCGCCGCCCGTGGCGTCGGTGTACTTGGTGCAATCGACGCCCGACTCCAGGGAGGTGAGGCGATCGTGTTTCGGGGCCGGCAGCTCGCCGGCGTTGATGCGGACCTTCTTGCGCAGATCGACCATCGCCCCTGGGTTGTTCCATTCGATGCCCGAGTCCAGGACGGCGATGGTCACGTCCGGGCGTCCGGTGCTCACGTTGAACGCGGTGTGCACCGTCGAGCCGGCCGGGAGGCAGGAGCCGGCCGGCTGCGTGGCGTTCTGGTCGGCGATGCTCGCCCCCCGTACGCCGCACAGCTCGTCGGGCTTCATGTTGATCATGGCGCTCTGGGCCGACGCCGGGTCCATGGGATTGGGCTGCTCCGGGGTGGCGGAGAGCTTGAAGTCGTCCTTGAGGTTGGTCGGCACGTCGCCCGGGGGCACCTTGAAGGTGGCTGGCTTGGCAGGATCCCCGCCCGTCGCGGGCAGGTACGGAAAGTCGGCCCGGACCGCGGGCGCTACCGCCCCGGCCAGAACCAGGACGAGCCCGAGCACGCCCAGAGCCCGCAACGCAGCGACGACCACCCTTGTCCTGCCCCAACCGTGCTGCATATGGCTCCCCCACCCTCGTGTCAGCACCGGTGACCCCTCCGAGTCCGGCTGGCTTGTATGGTCGCCCAAGATGGCCCGCAGGGCAAGTGGAGAGCCGAACAAGGATGCCGGGGGTGGGTTGTGAACTCTCACCACCCTGTCTCGCGTTGGCCGGAGCTCGCCGCGGCGCACCAGGAGGCGATGGAGCGGATCGTTGCGCGCTTCGAGGCGATGCCCGGGGCCGACTCGATCCTGGAGGAGTTCCGCGGATCGATCGCGGGGTACCAGCGGCTGCCCGACGCGGTGATAACCGGCCAGATCCGGGCCGTGCTGCAGGGCAACATCGCCCTGTTCCTGCGACTCGTGCGCGAGGGCCGCGAGCCCTCCGACGCGGAGCTCGAGATCTTTCGCCTGTCGGCGGTGGACCGGGCCACCGAGGGAATGCCCCTGGAGGACGTCCTGCACGCCTACCGCCTGGGAGCGATCATCGCGTGGCGCATGTTCGTGCAGGCGGGAGGCGAGGACCAGGCCGCACTCATACCGCTGGCCGAGATGCTCATGGGCTACGTCGATCGCGTCTCGGCCAGCGTGGCTCAGGCCTATCTCGAGGAGCGCCAGCACCTGGTCTCCGAGCACGAGCGCCGCTTGCGCCAACTGCTTGACGAGCTCGGCCAGGACGGCCCCCTGGGCGTCGACTCGGCCGAGCTCGCCCGCGCGCTGGGATTTCCTGTCCAGGACAGCTACCGGCCGTTCTCCTGTGTCCTGCGCGAGGCCGGCAGTCGGGGCCACTCCACGCTGGCGGCCGCGCTTCGCGCCCGCGGACTGCTGGCCGTCACCGAGGGTGCCCGGGTGACCGGCCTGCTCTGCGCGCAGACCGATGCGCAACTGGGCGAGGGGGTGACGGTGGTCGGGCCACAGGCGCCCACCGGCAGCACGCTGGGCGGCGTGCTCGAGGACGTGCGCCTCGCCGTGGACATAGCGGCCCGGCGCGGCCTGCGCGGTGTCCTGACCCTGGACGCGGTCCTGCCCGAGCTGCTGCTCGCGCGCAGCCCGGGGCTGGCCCAGGCCCTGCACCAGGCGATACTCGAGCCCCTGCGCCGCCAGGATCGGCGCGCCAACTCAGGCGATCTGGAGCACACTCTGCGGGCGTACCTGAGCCACGGCATGGATCGCGCCAAGACCGCCGCCGATCTGCACGTGCATCCCAATACGCTCGACCATCGCCTGCGTCGCGTGTCCGCGGTGACCGGCCTGGATCTGGCCCGCACCGACGAACTCCTGCGCGCGAGCCTCGCGCTCGAGCGCACGACGTAACGAGCGCATCGGCGGCCGGGCAGGACCCACGTCCACGGCGTGGAAGGTGCGCCAGTGCGCCGCATCGCGTCCCTGGTCTACCTCGTGCTCGGCGTGGTCATCGCCTCCCAACACCACTACTACGCGCACCTGGACACGCTCGCCCAGGTCGCGTCGGCGGTGGCCGCCACGGCGCTGTGGCCGCTCGTCCTGCTCGGTGCCAACCTGCACCTGCACCTTCCCGGCGGCTGAGCCCCCCACGCGCTGCAGCGCGCACGCACGCACGCGCGCGTGCGACAACGGGGAGACCCCCCAACAACCGGAGACCCCCTAACGGCGGCACGGTGGTCTACCTCCTTGCCAAAGCGGGAGCGCGCAGCACCGAAGGCGCTCCCCACTCGACAAGGCAGGCCGGAAGCGCCACGCTGCCGTCCTCGCGCTGCCCGTTCTCGAGCAGGGCGATCAGGGTGCGGCCCACGGCCACGGCGGTTCCGTTCAGAGTGTGCAGGACCTCCGGGCGGCGTCCGGGCGCACGCAGGCGGATGTCCAGGCGGCGCGCCTGGTAGTCGGTGGTGTTCGAGCAGGAGGTCAGTTCGCGGTAGCGCCCTTCGGCGGGCAGCCACGCCTCGAGGTCGTACTTCTTGGCCGCCGAGTTGCCCAGGTCGCCCACGGCGATATTCACCACCCGGTAGGGGATCTCGAGCGCCACCATGATCTCCTCCTCGATGGCCAGGATGCGCTCGTGCTCGCGCTCGGAGTCCTCGGGCGCCACGAGGCTGAACATCTCGACCTTGTCGAACTGGTGCACGCGGAAGATGCCCCGCGTGTCCCGTCCGGCGGCACCGGCCTCGCGTCGAAAGCAGGGAGAGAAGCCCGCGTAGCGCAGGGGCAGGCGCTCGGCGTCGAGGATCTCCCCGTCGTGCAGCGAAGCCAGGGCGACCTCGGAGGTGCCCACCAGGTAGAGCTCGTCCTCGGGCAAACGGTAGATCTGCTGCTCGGTGTCGGGAAGAAAGCCCGTTCCGTACAGGGCGCGCTCGCGCACCAGCACCGGAGGGATGACCGGCTCAAAGCCGTGCCCCCGCAGCCGTTCGAGCGTCCAGCGCACCAGGGCGAGCTCGACGAGGACGAGGTCGCCGCGCAGGTAGGCAAAGCGCGACCCCGACAGCTTGACGGCGTGCTCGGTGTCGATCAGGGCGCCGGCCAGCTCCAGATGGTCACGGGGAGAGGGCACCGGCAGCGCCGCCTCGCCCACCTCGCGCAGCACGAGGTCCTGCTGTGCCGCGTCGGGCGCGGGCAGGTTGGGCAGCGGTACGAGCGCGGCCGTGCGTTCCTGTTCGGCGGTGGCGACCTGCGCGGACAGTTCACGCTCCCGGGCGGCCAGCTCGCGCTGCTCGACGATGGCCTCCGACGCGTCACCGCCCGCGCGCTTGGCCTGCGCTATGTCCTGGGAGGCGCGGTTGCGCGCCGCGGCCAGCGTCTCCAGGCGCGGGCGCAGCTCTCGGACCCTGCCGTCGAGCGCCAGCACGCGGTCCAGACCGTCGGTGGGGCCGCGGCGGGCGAGTGCCTCGCGCACGCCCTCGGGGTCCTCACGGATGCGCCGCAGATCGAGCACGCCGCGGCGCGCCGGGCGCGCTTAGGAGGAGCCCTGGACGGGGTTCGGACCGATCGGGGTCGACTTTCCCTGTCCCGTGGGCACGGACTGGACCTTGAGCCCGGCGTACTTGGACAGGAACGTCGCGATGGCCTGGGCGTTGGAGCCCACCACGATGTCCTGAGGCATGATCGCCCCCGAGAAGCCGCCGTTGCGAATCGCGTAGAGCACCTGGTTGACCTGCTCCCTGCGCTGATTGAAGTTCGGCCCGTTGGTGCGCAGACGACTCTTGATTGAGGTGGCCGAGCCCTGTGCGCCAACCGTGTCCAGCGTGTGGCAGCCGGAGCAGCGGTCGCGAAACAGCGTCGCCCCCCGCATGTTGGGGTCGTTGGCGGCGAGCGAGATGGACTTCGAGCCACACGCCGACAGAGCGCCCGCGGTGAGCAGGATCGCGCCGAGCACGGTGAGGAGCTTCACGGGCGACGACATGCGGGCGGGGATATTAGGGAACTATGCTCGCCGGCCATGGGAGCGCGTGCCAGGGCAGCCAAGTCGCTAACCGCACTGACGCTCGTCACGACAGGTGTCCTGTGCGGCTGTGGGGCGAGCACCCCCGTGAGAACCTCCGGTCACACCATCCACCTGATCCTCGATGAGTACCGCATCCGCCCCGACCGCCTGAGCGTGCCTCCCGGCGTCCTGAAGCTCGAGGCGCGCAACCTCGGCCGGCTCACCCATAACGTGGTGGTGGAGGGCCGCCAGACGGACGGCAGTGGCAACTCCGCCGACCAGATGGGCGGAGTGTCGACTCTGCATCCCGGGCAGGCCGGGGTCTCGCCCAAGCTTCAGCTCAGCCCCGGTCACTACGTGCTCGCCTCCACGCTGGCCAACCAGGCCGACCTGGGGATGACGGCCGAGCTCATCGTGCGCGCGCGCCCGTGACCCGCTGACGCGCCACCCTTTGGCCCCGCATGGGCGCCGGCCGCAGGCGACGCGCAGGGCGCGCATGGCCGCGACCCGGTCTGCTATGAACGCGCGGTGGCCGGCGCAGGCGATCAGCAGCGCTTCCGTGAGGTAATCGGTCACTTCGCCACCGGGGTGGCGGTGATCACCGCGCAGGGCACGCACGGGCCCGGCGGCCTGACCGCCAACGCACTGTGCTCGCTGTCGCTGAATCCCCTGCTGCTGCTGGTCTGCCTGGACAATCAGGCGCGCACCCTGCCCATGATCAGAGGCTCCCGCCGCTTCGCCGTCAATGTGCTGCGCCACGAGCAGCACGAGCTGTCGGGAGTGTTCGCCTCCAAGCGCCCCGAGCACGAGAAGTTCGACGGCGTGCCACACACCCTCAGGGACGGGGTGCCGGTGCTCGACGAGGCGCTGGCCTGGTTGCTGTGCGATCTGCGCGAGGAGCACTCGGGAGGTGACCACACCATCGCCGTCGGGGCCGTGTCCCAGATGCACCAGGACGCCACCGGAGCTCCGCTGGTGTGGTACCGCGGCCGCTACGGGAGCCTCACCCACGAGGTACCCGCCGAGGCGCGCCTGCCCAACTGAGCGTCCCTCGGTCGGGCGCTCGTTTCGCCGGGTGGGCTTGGCGTGGCGGCGAGAGAGCGGTCGCCGCTCAGAAGCCGTGTGCGGTCCCGGCGGCACGCAGAGCCAGAAAGATGACCACCAGCGCCGACGCGGCCATGACCCCCATCTCCCGGTTTACGATCGCGTCCACGACGCGGCGCTGCTCACCCTCGGGCAGGCGACCCACCGCCTGCGCATCGGGCAGTCTGCGCTGGTCGAGCACGGCCTGCGCACAGGACAGGCGCAGTTGCTCGGCGACCAGTCCGACGGCCGCCGGCAGCAGGGCGTAGAGGTAGAAGAGCTCATCGGAGCTGTGGCGTCCGGCGAGGGCCAGCGCCCCGACCCCTGCGGCCAGCGCCAGAGCGGTCCCCTGGCCGACGCGCAACATGACCCAGAAGGGACCCGGCGGCTCGGCTCGATGCCAGCGCCAGACGCCCCAGAACGCAGGCACCGCGTTGGTCGCCGCCACCGCCAGGGCGGCGGCGAACACCGCTGCGCTCATGGTCGTGATCTGTGCGGTCTCATCGCTTCTTTTGCCACTATGTAACGCTCTAGCACAAGCCAGTGGTATAAACGCGTCAGTGCTTCGCAGCTACCTCCCGGCCATCGTCCTGCTGGTCCTCGGCGGCGCCGTGGGGGGCGCATTCGGGGTCATCAACTTCGCGTTGGGGCCGCGCCGCGCCGTGGCCCAGAAGCTGGAGCCCTACGAGTGCGGACTTCCGTCTGAGGTCAAGCACGGTCTGCGCTTTGGCATCAGCTTCTACCTGATCGCGATGCTGTTCATCCTGTTCGACATCGAGACGATCTTCCTGTACCCGATCGCGCTGCAGTTGCGGGCCTTCGGCGCCTTTGCGCTCGGCGAGATCGCGGTGTTCATCGGTCTGCTGTTCGTGGCCTTCGTCTACGTGTGGCGACGAGGCGCGCTGCAGTGGACCTGAAGCGCGAGACCCTGGGACCGGTGCACTCTGTGGACCCGGCCTCGCTGCGCGCACGTGAGCTGACCTCGCGGCAGATGCTGAGAGGCAATGCCGCCGAGGGCGGCTTCCCCGGTCACGACGCCGACGAGGAGGCGTTCGAGCGCCACGTGCAGGAGCGCATCCTGACCACCACGCTGGACAAGGCGGTGGCCTGGGCGCGGTCCAACTCGCTGTTTCCCGCCACCTTTGGCCTGGCCTGCTGTGCCATCGAGCAGATCACCGCCGTGGCCTCGCGGCTGGACATCGCGCGCTTCGGATTTGAGGCCTTCCGCGCCTCGCCGCGCCAGGCCGACCTGCTGGTCCTCTCGGGACGGGTGTCGATCAAGATGGCGCCGGTCGTGCGGCGCATCTACGACCAGATGCTGGAACCCAAATGGGCCATCTCGATGGGGGCGTGCTGCTCGTCCATGGGTGTGTTCAACAACTACGCGCTGGTTCCGGCCGACAAGTTCATGCCCGTCGACGTCCACGTCCCCGGGTGCCCGCCTCGACCGGAAGCGCTCATGCACGGCATCCTCAAGCTGCGCAAGATGGTTCAGGACGACCCCGAGCGGGGCTGGCGCGAACGCTACGGCGCAGTTGGCACCGAGGAGCTCCTCGACGACGGCTCAGCCGGTGACCCCGGCCAGGCCACGGCGATCAACGCCTTCCGCCCGGGGGACAGCGCCGGTGCCTGACGCCACCGGGCTCGAGCTACTCGCCCAGGAGCTGCGCGAGTCCGATCCCGACTGTGTCCAGGACACGCTGCACTTCCGAGGCCGCGGAACCCTGATCGCCCATCCGGGGCGCATTCGGGCCACCCTGAGCAGCCTGCGCGCGCACGGGTACTCGTCGCTGGTCAGCGTGCACGGGCTCGACTACTACCCCCAGGAGCCGCGGCTGGGCGTCAACTACGAGCTGCTGGACATGCGTCGCGTAGACCGCGTGACGGTGAAGCTGCGCGTGCCCACCGACGCTCCCGAGGTCGAGTCGGTGACTGGAGACTGGCCGACCGCCAACCACCAGGAGCGCGAGGTCTATGACATGTTCGGCGTGGTCTTCGGAGGACATCCGGACCTGCGCCGGATCCTCATGCCCGAGGACTACGAGGGACATCCGCAGCGACGCGACTTCCCCATCGGCGGCGAGCCGGTCCACTTCACCTACAACGAGCACAAGACCATGGGACCACCGCAGTGAGCACGACCGAGAACGTCTCCGAGTACCGACGCGGCGAGCAGAGCATCTCGCTGGCTCCCGTCGAGCAGCAGCTGGAGCGTTCACCCGCGGCCGAGGACGGGTCCGAGGAGCTCATGACGCTGAACATGGGCCCCCATCATCCCGCCACCCACGGGGTGCTGCGCCTGCTCATCACCCTGCAGGGAGAGGTGGTCAGGGACATCAAGCCGATCATCGGCTACGTGCATACCGGCATCGAGAAGACCGCCGAGGACAAGGCCTACTGGAAGGTCATTCCCGTGGTCGAGCGCATGGACTACGTGGCCTACTACTTCAACGCGCTGGCCTACTGCGGAGCGGTGGAGACGCTGCTGGGCGTGGAGGTCCCCAAGCGCGCGCAGTACCTGCGCGTGATTCACTTAGAGCTCAACCGGATCATGTCCCACCTGGTCTGGTTGGGCACGAGTGCGCTGGATCTCGGGGCGATCTCGATGCTCTGGTACTGCTTCAGCGAGAAGGAGAAGATCCTCGATCTCTTTGAGATGTCCT
>JAABUQ010011553.1_pt1 | contig 11239 bp, 11 predicted proteins | sample 5560001 | NCBI WGS metagenome assembly JAABUQ01 (sample SAMN10711888, study PRJNA513371) | rock metagenome | isolation source: Antarctica rocks | place: Antarctica: Victoria Land, Finger Mt nord | collected 2015-12-18
CAATCTCGCAAAACTCGAGGGGTCAAAAGAGTCAATGAAAGGCAAGCTCTATCGTGCTGCCTTGAGCGATACGTTCCTGACACGCCTCCTCGCCCAGTTCGGCAAAACTCAAATGCAATAGCCCTGGGCCAGGCGGGTGCTCGTGCAGACGCTGGCCGAGCTGACGGAGATGCCGGCATGAACGCCCCGCTGGTTGGACAAGCGTTGCGCCGGGTGGAGGCCCGCACGAAGGTGACGGGCGCCACGCGCTACGCCAGCGACCGGCTGCCGCACGGGTGCGCGCACGCGGTCCTCGTGACCGCGACGGTCGCGAAAGGCCGGATCGCCGTCCTCGACACCGGGGCCGCCCGGCGTGTGCCGGGGGTGCTCCATGTCATGACGCACAAGGAGCGGCGCCCCGCCATCCACCCCGTCGTGCTGGAGATGGAGCTGACATTCGGGCGGCGCACCCACGAGGACATGCCGCCGCTCCAGGGCGCGGACATCCACTACTCCGGCCAGGTCGTCGCCATGGTCACGGCGGAAACGCCGGAAGCGGCCCGCCATGCGGCCAGCCTGGTGCAGGTGGCTTACGAGGCGGAGCCATCCACCGTGGTTCCCGACTTCACCGCGGCGATGCCGGGTGCGATCCACATCCCCAAGGTGAAGGGGGAGGACACCGACCAGGTCCACGGCGACCCCGAAACCGAGCTTGCCGCTTCGGCCTGCACCGTGGACGGCCTCTACACGACGCCGGCCGAGCACCACGCCGCCATGGAGCTGCACGCCAAGGTCGCGGAGTGGCAAGGCGACAGCCTGGTCATGCACGAGGCGACGCAATGGGTCCGGGGTACCGGCCGCGCGCTGGCGCAGGCGCTGGGCGTGCCGGACGACAAGGTCCGCCTCCTCAACCCCTTCGTCGGCGGCGGCTTCGGGGGCAAGGCATATTTCCGCTACGACTCCGCCCTGTGCGCCATCGCGGCGCGCGACCTTGGGCGGCCCGTGAAGCTGGTGCTGTCGCGCGAGCAGGTGTTCGTGCTCGGCGGCGCGCGCCCGGCCACCCGGCAGCGCGTGGCGCTCGGCGCCGACGCATCGGGCCGGCTCCGCGCGGTGATCCATGACAGTTGGACCGCGGTCTCGACCGTGGACACCAACTACCAGGAGACCTGCGGCTACCAGACGCGGCAGCTCTATGCGACGCGCGCCTTGCGGACGACGCACCGGGTCGTGCCGTTCGACATCGCCTCCACCTGCCCCATGCGCGCGCCCGGCAGCGGGCCGGGCAGCTTCGCCGTGGAAAGCGCCATGGACCGAGCTGGCGTGCCGGCTGGGGATCGACCCGGTCGAGCTGAGGCTGCGCAACTACGCCGAGCAGGAGCCGGGCACGGGCCGCCCGTTCTCCCCCAAGCACCTGCGCGACTGCTACGCCATCGCCGCCGAACGCATCGGCTGGCCGTCGCGCAGCCCGCGGCCGGGCGCCCGGCGCGAGGGCGACTGGCTGGTCGGGCTGGGCATGGCGACGGCGAGCTACGATGTCCTGCAGCTCAAGGCGCGCGCCCAGGTGGCGGTGCTGCGCGACGGGACGGCGCGGTTCTCGACGGCGGTGAATGATATCGGCACCGGGTCCACGACGATCCTGACCCAGATCGCGGCCGATGGCCTGGGCCTTCCCGCCAGCCGCGTCCAATGGGCGCACGGCGACAGCCGGCTGCCGGCTGCCGGGGCGGCGGCCGGCCAGTCCCAGGCCGTGAGCGCCGGCTCGGCCGTCCGGGAGGCCGCCCGGCGCGTCGCGGAAACGCTGGCCCGCCTTGCCGCCGGCGACCCGGCCTCGCCGCTTGCCAACTTGGCCCCTGATCGGATCGGCTTCGCGGACGGCCGGCTGTTCTCGACACATGACCCGTCACGCGGGGAAACGTTCGAAACCCTGCTCGCGCGGCACGGGCTGGAGCAGGTGGAGGAGCTAGCGGAGTTCGTGCCGGGGGCGGCGCGGGAGACCCATTCCCTGCAGAACTGGGGCGCCCAGTTCGCCGAGGTCGGCGTGCGCGTCAGCAGCGGCGAGGTCCGCGTCCGCCGGGTCGCGTCCGCCTTCGACTTCGGCCGGGTCCTGAACCGGGAAACCGCGCGCAGCCAGCTTGCCGGCGGGATCGTCTTCGGGATCGGCATGGCCCTGCTCGAAAGCGCGGAGTATGATCCGCGGAGCGGTCGCATCGTCAACGCGTCCTTGGGCGAGTACCTGGTTCCCGTGCAGGCCGACGTGCCGCAGATCGACATCACCATGCTGGACCGGCCCGACCTGGTGGCCAGCCCGCTGCTCGGAGCGAAAGGTTGTGGCGAGATCGGCAACGTCGGCATCGCAGCCGCCATCGCGAACGCCGTGTTCAACGCCACGGGCGTGCGCCTGCGCGACCTGCCCATCGTGCCGGAGAAGCTGTTGGAGGCCGCCCGGTGATCGATCCGGAGGCCAAGCGCGAACTTGCACCCGGGGGTGAGCTGGTCGTCGGGGTTGTCCAGGCGCCCCAGTCCGGCGTGTTCTTCGTCGGCCTCGACCCGGCGACGGGACAGCCGTTCGGCGTCACCGCGGCGCTCGGCTCCGCCCTGGCCGCCGAGCTGTCCGTCCCCGTCCGGTTCCGGGTCCATCCGAATTCGGGCGAATGCACGGACGCGCTGGCGGCGGGCGTCGTCGGCGTCGCATTCATGCCGGTCGATGACGAGCGGCGCCGGACGGTGGAGTTCGGCCCGGCCTATTACCAGTTGGAGAGCACATACCTCGTAACCCGCCAGTCCGGCGTGTCGGAGGTGGACGGGGTCAATGCCGCCGGGATGCGCGTCATCGGCATTGCGAACACGACGACGATCCGCGCGTCGGCCAGGACGCTGGCGCGCACGCAGCCGGTTGCCGTGCGATCGGTGGAGGACGCCTTGGATGCCATGCGTTCGGGCCAGGCGGATGCACTGGCCTTGTCGAGGGACTCCCTCGCCTCCCTCGCGCCGTCTGTGCCAGGTTCCGTGATCGTGGCGGGCCGCTTCCAGCAAACGAATGTCGCCATCGCCGTGCCGAAGGGCCGAGCAGCGGCCCATGCCTGCGTGAGCGCGTTCCTCGAACGTGCCAAGGCGGACGGCCTCGTGCGGCGCATCTTCGACGCTGCCGGCCTGAGCGGCGAGGCCGTGGCCCCGTTGGAAGCGTAGCCGCTGCGGCGCGCATGTGTGAAGGTCTTGGCCGGGACATAGGTTCTCCAGGCTGCCGCGATCCGGGCGCTGCCGCCCGGCGGTCCGCATATGGAAAATGGTTCGACGGCCCCATGTGTTGGTTCGGACGTACCGCAGACGCTGAATCGAGATGTCGAATGGCCGCATTTCCCAATGCTCAATCAACCCGCCTCAGCACACAGCCTGACCGCCGCCGCTTCCTGCTCGGGGCAGGCGCCGCCGCCTTGGCGGCCGCTGAGGGAACCCGGCCCAGCCAGGCCCAGGCAGCCGCACCGCAGATCGACCACACGGTCCGTATCAGCCCGGTGTCGCTGGAACTGGCGCCCGGCAAAATCGTCAGACGACGGGCTACAACGGGACCGTGCCTGGCCCTGTGCTCCGGCTGCAGGAAGGCAAGCCGGTCGCGATCAACGTCGTGGACGAGTCCGGGTATCCCAACCTCGTCCATTGGCACGGCCTGTTCCTGCCGGCGGTCCAGGACGGGGCGACGGAGGAAGGCTCGCCGATCATCGCGCCCGGGGCGTCGCTGCTCTACTCGTTCACGCCCAGGCCTGCCGGCACGCGCTGGTATCACAGCCACGCCATGGCCGGGCCGGACCTGGCCAAGAGCACGTATTCCGGCGAGTTCGGCTTCCTCATCGTCGATCCCGCGGCGGGCGATCCTGGCCGCTACGACCGCGAGGTGCTGCTGGCCGCCCATCATTGGGAGGGCGCATGGGTCAGCATGCAGGACATGAAGAAAGGGCCGCCCCCGGACAACGGCCTGGAAGCCATGTACGGCGCGGCGACCCTCGGCGAGCGGATGCTCGGCCACGGCGAGCCGATCCGCGTGCGCCAGGGCGAACGGGTGCTGTTCCGGCTGCTCAACGCCAGCGGGAGCATGGGCATCTCGCTGGCGCTGCCGGGCCACCGTTTCACGGTGGTCGCGCTGGACGGCAACCTGGTGCCGACGCCTGCGGCGGTCAATGTGCTGAAACTCGACGTGGCGGAGCGGGCCGACGTGATCGTGGAGATGAGCAATCCAGGCGTCTGGGTGTTCGGCTCGGCCGAGGAGGAGGACCGCAAGCTGGGCATGGGCGTAGTCGTCGAAGACGCGGACCGCGGCGGCGAGCCGCAATGGGTCGCGCCGCCCAAGTCGGCCTGGGATTACACCGCCTTCGGCCAGACGGCGCCGGCCGCGGCGCCTGACGAGACGATCAGCCTCAAGTTCGAGAAGGTTCCGGGCGGGCGCGGCGGCTACAACCGCTGGACCATCAACGGCAAGTCCTGGCCCGACACCAACCCGCTGTTCACCGTCCAGCAAGGCAAGCGCTATCGGCTGGTCATGGACAACCACAGCGGAGACAGTCATCCCATCCATCTGCACCGGCACTCCTTCGAGGTCACCAAGGTCGGTGACAAGCCGACATCGGGCGTGATGAAAGACTCGCTCAGCATGCCCCGGTTCTCGACGGCCGAGATCGACTTCGTGGCCGACAACCCGGGTCCGACATTCTTCCATTGCCATCACCAGGACCACATGGACGAGGGGTTCGCCGGACTGATCACCTATGAGTAGTTGCGGCGTCCGCGGCCGGCCTTTGCCGGCATGAGCGCGCCTTCGGCGGGTAAAATATCGAGCCGACGCAGTCCGGCCGGAGAGGTGTTCGCGACCTTCCTGCGGCTCGGCCTCACCAGCTTCGGCGGCCCGGTCGCGCATCTCGGCTATTTCCGTGCCGAGCTGGTCGAGCGCCGGCGTTGGCTGGGTGAGCGCGCCTACGCCGACCTGGTCGGGCTGTGCCAGTTCCTGCCGGGGCCAGCGTCGAGCCAAGTTGGCTTCGCGCTCGGCCTGATGCGCGGCGGGTGGCTGGGCGGCCTTGCGGCCTGGGCTGGCTTCACGCTGCCATCGGCCGGGCTGCTGGTGCTGTTCGCCTATGGAGCCGGCTCGCTGGCGGACAGCGTGACTGGCACGGGCCTGCTGCATGGGCTCAAGCTGGTGGCGGTCGCGGTGGTGGCACAGGCGGTATGGGGCATGGCACGCAGTCTGTGCCCTGACCGCGAGCGCGCCAGCATCGGCACGGCTGCCGCCATCTTGGTGCTGTTTGCCCCCGCTGCGCTGGGGCAGGTCGGCGCCATCGTGCTCGGCGCCATCGCCGGCCTTTGGCTGTCCTGCACGACCATGGGCCAGGCTGCCGACCCGATGCCAGAGTCGTTCGCTTTGCCGGTTTCCCGGGGTACGGGCATCGCCTGCCTCGCCCTGTTCCTGGCGCTGTTGGTCGTGCTGCCTTTCCTGCACGGCCTGGGCCTGGGGATCGCCCTGTTTGACGCCTTCTACCGCTCCGGCGCCCTTGTGTTCGGCGGCGGCCACGTCGTGCTGCCGCTGCTGCGCGATGCCGTCGTGGCACCCGGCTGGGTGTCGGACGGCGCCTTCCTCGCCGGCTACGGCGCGACCCAGGCGATGCCGGGACCGCTGTTCACCTTCGCCGCCTATCTCGGCGCGGTGCTGCCGGGTCCGTTGGGCGGCGTCGCGGGCGCCATGCTGGCGCTGGCCGCGATCTTCCTGCCGGGCATCCTGCTGCTGGCGGGCGCCCTGCCGTTCTGGGACGCCCTGCGCGCGCGGCCGCGCGCACAGGCCGCCATGCGCGGGGTGAACGCTGCCGTAGTCGGGCTGCTCGGGGCCGCGCTCTACGATCCGGTTTGGACCGGCGCCGTCCAGCGGCCCGCCGATTTCGCCCTCGCCCTGCTGGGGTTCGTGCTGTTGGTGATCTGGCGGGCGCCGCCGCTCCTGGTGGTCGCGCTCGGCGCGGCCGGCGGCATCGGCCTGGGCTGGACCGGGGGGCCGGGCTGACGGCGAAAGCTGGGATTGGCGACGGCCCACACCGTTATTCCGCGTGCCCCAGGCACGCCGGGACAAGCCCCTCCCAAATGAACGGTTTCCGCCCGCGCCGCCGCGTGGGCCAGCGACGAGGACCATCATGCCCCCGATCACCCGCCGCGCCGCGCTGCTCGCGCTGGCGCCCGCCATTGCCTTGCCTGCCACGCTCCCCGTCATCGCGGCTGAGCCATCGTCCCCGCAAGGGCCGAAGCTGACCGGCGCCTACGCCCTGCCGGACGGGCGGGCAAAGGTCGCAGCCACGCTGACCGCGACCCCCAAGTCAGCCAGCCAGGCCGGAACGCAGACCCTGGACCTGGCCATGACCCGGCTCGGCACCGGCCAGCCCGTCACCCGGTACGAAACGGAGCTGAGCAAGCAGTTGCACCTGATCGCGGTCAGCGGCGACTTCCGCACCTTCGTGCACGAGCACGGGGACAAGCCGGATGCCCATGGGCATTTCCGGAGACCGATGGCCTTCCCGCACGCCGGCCTGTGGCATGTCTATGCCGACGCCGTGCCGGCCGGGCTGGGCCAGCAGGTCATGCGGTTCGAACTGGACCTGGGCGACGGGATGTCGGGCACGCACCCGACTGCAATGCCGCAACCGACAGGGCTGGAGGGTGCTGACGGGCGTTACGGCGTGCGCTTCGACGCGCTCGACATGCGGGCCGGGCAGGAGGCGGAGCTGCGGCTGCGCCTCCGCGCGACGGCGGGCCGGCGCCGGACGTGACGCCCTTTCTCGGCGTCGCGGCCCATGCCGTGTTCATCGGGGCGACCGACCTCACCTACGTCCATGCCCATGCCGCCCCGGCCACAGCACCCGTCGCCGGCGGCACGGGAGCGGCCATGAAGCACGACATGACGGGGATGGCCGGCATGGACATGCCCGGAATGGGCGGTGCCCCGATGCGCCCGGGCACGAGGGTGTCGCCCGACCTCACCCTGCACGTCCGTGCGCCAGAGGCGGGCACCTACCTGCTGTGGCTACAGTTCATGGCGGGCAGGTCCGCACCGTGCCGTTCGTGGTGGCGGTGGCATGAAGCGCGCGCTGTTCCTCGCAGTGGCAGGGCCGGCCGGGGCACAGGGCTTCACCTCCCATAATCGCTGACAACATGGCCTGCCTCACTGGTATTCGATCATACTCGAATAGTCGGAGGTTGCCTTGGACACCAAACACACCGTCGAGGCCTTGGCCGCCCTGGCGCATGAGCATCGGCTGGCAATCTACCGGATGTTGGTCGAGCAGGGGCCGGATGGCCTGCCGGCAGGCGTCATCGCCGAGCGCCTGGGCATGCCGCCGTCCTCGCTGACCTTCCACCTGCAGCACCTGCTGCGCGCCGGGCTGGTCACCCAGCGCCGCCTCAGCCGCCAGCTCATCTACGCCGCCGACTTCACGGCCATGAACAGCCTGGTCGCCTTTTTGACCGAGAACTGCTGTGGCCGGGGGAGTGCAGGCGGGGTGTGCGACCCAGCAGCCGGCTCCGCCACGATCTCCTGCAAGCCAACCGCCGCCTGACGAGGACACGCCATGCACCGTCCGCCCTACGAGGTCCTGTTCCTTTGCACCGGCAACTCCGCCCGCTCCATCCTGGCCGAGCGCCTGCTGGAGCATCACGGCGCGGGGCGTTTCCACGCCCACAGCGCCGGCTCCTTCCCGTGCGGGCAGGTCCACCCGCTCGCGCTTCGGCTCCTAGCCGAGCATGACCTGCCCACGGCCGGGCTGCACAGCAAGCCGTGGGACGAGTTTGCCGCCCTGGGCGCACCGGCGCTCGATTTTGTGTTCACCGTCTGCGACCAGGCCGCGGGCGAGGCATGCCCTGCCTGGCCCGGCCAGCCCGTCACCGCCCATTGGGGCCTGCCCGACCCGGCCGCGGAGCAAGGGAGCGACGCGCAACGCATGCTGGCCTTCCGTGAGGCGTTCTGCGCCTTGGAGCGGCGCATCCGGCTGTTCGTCAGCCTGCCGTTCGCTGGGCTGGACCGCATGGCGCTGACCCGCCGCATCGAGGAGATCGGGCGCGTGCGCCCCGACAGCACCGAGGAGATTGCGTCGTGACCGTCACCATCTGGCACAACCCGGCCTGCGGCACGTCGCGCAACACGCTGGAACTGATCCGCAACTCCGGCGAGGAACCCGTGGTGGTGGAATACCTCCGCATGCCGCCCTCCCGCGACGAGCTGGCGGCTGCGATCCGGGCCGCCGGCCTGTCCGTCCGCGAGGCGCTGCGCCGCAAGGGCACGCCCTACGACGATCTGGGCCTGGATGACCCCGCCCTGTCCGACGACGTGCTGCTGGACGCCATGCTGGCGCACCCGATCCTCATCAACCGCCCGTTCGTGTTTACGGAAAAGGGCGTGCGGCTGTGCCGTCCGTCCGAGCTGGTGCTGGACATCCTGCCCCCGCAGCGGGGCGCCTTCGCCAAGGAGGACGGCGAACCGGTGACGGACGCCGAGGGACGGCGCATCACGAGGGGAAATGCGGCATGAGCGTCATAGGGCAAGCCGCGGCCACGGTCCCGGCGTCCCGCCCGGCGATGGGCGTCTTCGAGCGGTTCCTGACCGTGTGGGTGCTCGCCTGCATCGTCGCCGGCATCCTGCTCGGCCAGCTCGCGCCGCGGGTGTTCCATGCCATCGGCAACGCCACGGTGGCGCAGGTCAACCTGCCCGTCGCCGCCCTGATCTGGCTGATGATCGTGCCGATGCTGCTCAAGATCGACCTGGGCAGCCTGCGCCAGGTCGGCGGGCACTGGCGCGGCATCCTCGCCACCGTGGGGGTGAACTGGCTGGTCAAGCCGTTCAGCATGGCGCTGCTCGGCTGGCTGTTCATCGGATCGCTGTTCCGGCCCTGGCTGCCGGTGGATCAGGTGGACAGCTACATCGCCGGGCTGATCCTGCTCGCGGCGGCGCCGTGCACCGCCATGGTGTTCGTCTGGTCCAACCTGCTCGACGGCGAGCCCAACTTCACCCTCAGCCAGGTGGCACTCAACGACCTCATCATGGTGGTCGCCTTCGCCCCCATCGTCGCCCTGCTGCTCGGCTTGTCCAGCATCACCGTGCCCTGGGACACGCTGCTGATCTCGGTCGTGCTCTACATCGTGGTGCCGGTGATCGCGGCGCAGCTCTGGCGCGCGGCCCTGCTGCGTTCGGGTGGCGAGCCGGCGCTCAAGCGCACGCTGGCGTTGCTGGGGCCAGTGTCGCTCTGCGCCCTGCTGCTGACGCTCGTGCTGCTGTTCGGCCTGCAGGGCGAGCAGATCGTGCGCCAGCCGGTGGTCATCCTGCTGCTGGCCGTGCCGATCCTGATCCAGGTCTACTTCAATGCCGGCCTGGCCTACTGGCTGAACCGCCGGCTCGGCACGGCCTGGTGCGTGGCCGGGCCATCTGCGCTGATTGGCGCCAGCAACTTCTTCGAGCTGGCGGTCGCCGCCGCCATCGGGCTGTTCGGTTTCCAGTCCGGGGCGGCGCTCGCCACCGTGGTCGGCGTGCTGGTGGAAGTGCCGGTCATGCTCTCCGTCGTGCACATTGTCCGGGCAAGCCGGGGCTGGTACGAGCGGGGCATGGCGTAGTGGCGGACTGGGCACAGGTGGACATCGGACACGGCCCGGCCTCCACCTCAGACGACACCATGCCGGCGCTGCGGCGCGAGCTGCTGGTTCTGCCGGACCCGGCACGGTTGGAGCCGGCACGACGGGCCGGCCATCCGCCGCGCATTCTGCTGCTGTATGGCTCCCTGCGCGAGCGGTCCTACTCGCGCCTGCTGATCGAGGTCGGGACCGCTGCGAAGAACCTGATCCTTGCGTTCTACAACGCCCGCAAGATCGCATACTCGTATTCCGACGGCTGCTCCGACGGCGGCAAGGAGGCCCTGGTGGAGGCAAGCCGCTATCCCGACGATTACGACGGAAGCATCGCCGGCGCACCCTGGATGGACCCGCTCGGGACAGAACTCTGGTCGCTGAAGAACGTGCGCGCGTTGCTGCGCAGCTACATCCCAGACTCGCTGTTCGCGCAGATCAACGCCGCGATCATGGGCCAATGCGACGCAGCCGACAGCGTGCGGGACGGCCTGATCCAGAACCCGGCGCGCCGTGCCTTCAATCCCGGCAGCCTCGTCCCGTCCGTGCTCACCCAGGCGCAGGCCGACGCGATCAAGACGATCATCGCGCCGGTGACGGACTCGGACGGAAACCTGATCTATCCGGGCTTGCCGGTCAGCGACCTGCTGGCGCCATACGGCCCCACGAGAATCCCGGTCAACGAGAACGCGACGCCCGCGCCGAACCCGATGGACGCGCAGCCCTGGGGCGCGCCGCCGCTGACCATCGGCGTCCAATCACCCCTCAACTGGTACGAGGCCTATAACGTGATCGCCCTTCTCGGGCTATACCAACCCGGCATCAACCTGAACAGCGACGACCTCGAAAAGAACGGTGTGGTCCCCGCCGAGACGCGGAGGGCGTTGTACGCAAGCTTGAAGCTCAACATCGTTGACGATCCGGCCCGGGTCGCGCGCTTTCTGGGCAAGGGCGGGAAGCTGATCATGCATCACGGCTACAGCGACCCGGTCATCTCGCCATACCGCACCGTGTTGTTCTACGAGGCGCTGGCCGGCCTGGCCGGCGGCTACGAGCCGCTGCAGCGCAGCGCCCGGCTGTTCATGGTGCCCGGCATGGGGCATTGCCTCAACGGCAGCGGACCGGACGTGTTCGGCAACACCGCTGCGCCGGCCGGCTACCCGGTCGACCCACAGCACGACGTGTTGAGCGCACTCGAAGAATGGGTGGAGAACGGCAAGGGACCCCCCAGCATCACCGCCACCCGCTACGCCGGCGATGATCCCGCAACCGGCGCAATCGACCGTACGATGCCGCTTTGCCCGTTCCCGACCGAGGCTCGCTTCACGGGTTCGGGCGATGTCAAGGACGCGGCGCACTGGAGCTGCAAGCCGAACGCGGCCTTGCTGAGGACCGGGGTGAACGGCAAGCAGGCCGGGATATACGGTCCCGCCAACCAGCCCGCCTTTCCGTCCGACGTCATCCACTGATCGGAGGCCAGCGGCGGTCCGGCGTCATCCACGCTGGGTTCTTGGCCACTTTCGATGATCAGGCTGCGAGCAGGAGCCGCCGTTCGAGTAGATCGAGGCTGGCCCGGCCGTATATCTGGCGCTTGATGGTCTTCGGCCGGTTGATCTGCCCCTCGACTGGC
>JAABUQ010011554.1_pt1 | contig 11238 bp, 7 predicted proteins | sample 5560001 | NCBI WGS metagenome assembly JAABUQ01 (sample SAMN10711888, study PRJNA513371) | rock metagenome | isolation source: Antarctica rocks | place: Antarctica: Victoria Land, Finger Mt nord | collected 2015-12-18
TCTCACTCATCGTATCATTGCTCCTTGACGCTCTCAATGAAGCAGCTCGCAACGCGAGCTGCTTCTTCCTCTCAAGCAAGTATACCCAACTTCTGGGAAAGATGCGAGTTTCTGCCGCATTATCTGGCGTCATTGCCAGATAATGTGTCATTCTGCTGGGGAAGAGAAAGAAACGAAACGTTTCTCAAGAGTGAATAGAGGAAGGGAAAGGTCTCGCCACTTTTTATGGCACCAGTTGGTTGCTACAAAGCAAGGAAAATCATGGCATTTTATCTGACAATCGCGCCAGCAATTAAGTCAAATCACAATAGGCCCTTTGAACTCTTTTTCTCACTCAGGGTTACCTCAGATAGTCCACAAAAAAGTACCTCATCGAATCTGAACATTTACAGGCTGGCACCCCGTCTCACTGTGGATGCGGTAATGAAAGTCTTCCAGCAGCCACTTCTGAAAGTGCTGTTCAAAAGCTGGGAGTGTTAACATGGCCCTGGCCTCTGAGTATCCCTTTGGGGCATACCCAGGCACATCTTGTAGAAATAACTGATCCACACTGCGGAAGAAGCGCTCTACCTTGCCACGCCCGCGAGGTACGCCTTTTTCGGAAAAGACTAACTCCATGCGGATGTCTCCAGCGACCTGCTTGCTCCATATGCTTGCTGGTGAGATCAGAGACCGGGAGAAACAAGGGAAAAGTTATAGAGCCTGCGGTGTAAGCAACGCCTACAGGAGTGACAATAACACTTTCAGTGCGGGAAAACATACGAAGAGATTAAAACTGCGCGTCCTGCGATTTTCTGAGTTATCAGATTGCCTCATGCAGCGGCTTTACATCGTGCAATAGCAGCCCTAGCCCGCTTGCGACTTCAGGCAAAAGCTCCACATAGAAGTCGCCGATGGTCTTTCGCAGGGGATTTTTCTCTCCACGGCTCTTCTGAAACTCCTCTTCTGGCACATGGACGGGAACAGCCTCACCAATGTCATGGACACCGGTTGGAGTGCCAAGTTGGACGCCAATGTGAATCTCATGATTTTTCATTTTTATATGCGTGTCAACTGGATATTCGAGATCGACATTGATATACCCGCTTACGGCTTTAAGATTAGCCCCAGTACGTACACGTGCGGCTGCCGCCAAGAATCGTGCCGATCTCGCCCATATGATGGTCGGAAGACGCATGTTCCCTTTCGCGGCTGCGTTCGGGTTAGCGAACGACTCGTCCCATACCAAAGGTTCCGCCTGTGAGAGAGTCATCAAAGCCGCACCAATATCTCTCGCCTGTGGAAGCGACATATAAATATCAACCCGGTTCTTTGTCTGCGGATTGAACTTCACCTTATAAAGGGTCTGCTTGGCGAGGATGACCACCTTATTCCCGACTCTTTCAAGCGAGAGGCAGGGTTCATGGTCTCTGTCCTCACTATGGCAGTAGAACAGTGGGTGTCCCGTTTCCTTATCGCACAGGATTTGAATCTTCGTTATGGGAGGCTTCGTCATGGTCAGGCTTTCCTTGTCCGTTCTAGGGCTGAAATCAGAGGCGTGGCCATCCGCTCGTATAACCCGAAAAGATGCTCGGCGCGGTCTCGGTCGCTCGTAAAGGCAAGGCCACGGTACAGCTTTGCTACTGCATCGTCCAAAACCCGATGCGTTTTCCTGAGCGGCGCTGGCATGACGTCCTGATCGTAAAGGTCGGCGAGTGTCGAGTTAGGAAATTCTTGGCGTGCGTCAAGGACGGTCTGCGCGAAAGTTCGGATACGCGCCTTCTGCGTATCAGTGGCATCAGGCCAGGGAAAGGTATTGTAGACAATGCCAACAGAATAGCGGTAATCGCTCTTCAGCCTACCTCCTATCTGCCTGAGCCATGCCATGTGCATAGAAGAAGTAAGAACGCCAAAATGCCACAAATCCGCATCGACCAGCACACGCACAAGATTGCTGGGAATAGTGGGTGGTTGCTGCCATCCGATAGGAACATACTCGCGGCGCTCCGAACTTGATTCCGGAATGACTAGGAATGGCGTTTCGGGGACAACCGTCACATGGTAACGCGTTGGAGTGGCCGCAAGTGCGCGGGTGCCCGCACTGATGCTTTTCAACCGGAAAGCCCGCACCGCCGCGATGCGCTCCATCACCTTGGGCATCGATCTCAAATGGTGGGGCGGGACTTTTTCAAGATAAAGAATCCAGCGGCTTAGTCCGTTGATGAATTCTACGGAGCCGACATAAGGATGGAAATATTCCATCGCGCCAGGCTCATGTTTGAGGAATTCAGCACGCTCCTCATCCGTAAAAATATAATGGCCTTCATCAATCGGCTTTGAGCCGATCACTAACTTAGGCACTTTGCAAAGCGGATGATTGATTTCCTCGACCACCAAATGGCGATTGATAACCGTTCCTGCATCAAACAAATATGGCGTTAAGGCGGTGTGCGAACTTTCCATTGGATCACCCTTGATATCGCTATAGCTGAATAGACGCTTTTCTCGTGGCTCACAGTCGCGGCGGCAGAGGCCGATACTGACGACATGGACATGCGCCACGCCACGCACATCGCTACCCCATGCAAATGTTCGGTGGGCGAAACTGATTTCCAGCCCGTACCTATCAAAAAGAATTGGCCAAAGCTGTGCTACCTGTTCTCCCTGCGTGATCGAGTTGGTTGCGACAAATCCTATAGCCGCTTTGGATCGTCTAAGATATTCGCCTGCCTTTATAAACCATGCGGTGACATAATCGAGCGTTCCTCCAGAGCCGCCTAGATTGGCGATGTGCCTGATCTGCGCACGCTGCACCTCGCTTTGGTATTTTGCTCCGGCAAAGGGCGGATTTCCCACTATGTACGAGCATTCCTCAGGCGGCAGGACTTGCGACCAATCGGTTTCCAAGGCATCGCAGTGAACGATGTGCGGCGCTTTCTTAAGGGGGATTCTGGCATAGGTCTCGCCAAATTCCAGCGAAAGACGGTTGTTCATGATATGATCCATCATCCAAAGGGCCACCTCAGCGATTCGCGCCGGAAATTCACCAAGTTCAATACCGTAGAACTGATCGACGTCGATCCGGCACAGGTTGGCGACGTTAAGAGTTAGCTGCATATCCTTGCGGAGCGCCTTTAGAACCTCTATCTCCAACATGCGCAGTTCGCGGTAGGAAATGATGAGAAAGTTGCCGCAACCGCAGGCGGGATCGAAAAAGCGCATCGTCCCAAGCTTCACATGGAAAGCTTCCAGTGCCTTACGCCTGCCGCTATCGCGCCTCTCAGTGAGTCGCCGAAACTCCGCATGGAGTCCATCGAGGAAAAGCGGCTCGATGACCTTGAGAATGTTTCTTTCGGTCGTATAATGCGCGCCTTGTAACCTCCGCTCCTTTTTCTCCATAACTGATTGAAAAAGCGAACCGAAAATGGCCGGTGAGATTGCATCCCAACTGAAGGTACAAGACTTCAGAAGCAGGGATCGCATGGAAGCGTCGAAAGACGGAAAAGCAAGGCGTTCCGCAAAAAGGTCGCCATTCACATAAGGGAACTGCGCGAGGTCGCCGTCGAGATTTTTGTGGCGTTGGGTTTCAGGTGTATTAAGCACCTCGAAAAGCTGGCTTAGCCATAAGCCCGTGTCGCTTCCGTCAGGCTGTGTCCTTTCCTTGATCAGGGCATGGAAGATGTCTCTGGAATCAAAGATGCCCGTATCATCTGCAAATAGACAAAACATCAGTCGCACAAGGAATCGTTCCAGATTGTGGCTTTCATGTCCCGACGCCTTAAGCGCATCGTGCAGTTCACCCATGATTTCTGCAGCTTCTATATCCACGGGGTCTTGATTACGGAAGCTGCGCTTTTCCACGCCGAGAATGAAGCCAAAGCACTCCACGTGCTCGGGAAGCTGGTGCAGCATGAATCTCAGTTGGCCGCCTTCCTCAAGGTCGTGAAGCTCGAACGTCTGGAAATCGCTCAACAGAAGGTATCGCGGCAACTCGTGCTCTTGAAGGCCGGGAAAATAATCGAGAGCCTGTTGTTTTGCCCTTTCTAAGTCTCGGCCAGTGCTTTTCTGCTCAACGAGGAGCACGCCTTTCCAAAAAAGATCGATGAAGCCGCGCCTATTTCCAAGTAGCTTTATAGGCTCCTCGAATGATGCAACCCGTTTACGTGTGATACCGAATATCTGAAAGAACTCGTTATAAAAGGTTTGGCTCTGCCCGCGCTCATAATGGGCGTCTTTCCATTCGGCGGCGAAACGTGCCGCTTTTGTTCTGATTTCGTTCCAACTTAAACGCATATTTGTTTCCGCTTGACGGTTGCGACGCTACACTTCCTCAAGGCGCATGGTATGGCAACCAATAACCTCGCTTCCACCAAGTTATTGATGAAGATTATGAAAATGAAAATTAATATAGCAGGTTTGATTGCTACATAGTACCACAATTTAAGCCGCTTCAGCAATCTTGTGCCAAACTTTGATTCCAAGTTGTGCCAAACTTAGGCTCTCCCTCACTTTATGTGAAAGCTCTACCATATCTAGAATGCTCGTATTACTGAATTGGCTTCGCAGCCTCCCATCACTTTTTGACAGGTCCTTTACTGCACAGCTTATTACACAAAGTGAGGGAGAGCCATTTAATTCTGACATTTACATCTACTAAAACGAATGGGTTCTCAAACTACGCTGTCAAAATTTTTAAAGCTGAAGATGATTTACTACTTTAACCTTATCCATTTTATGAGTATAGCATGTAAGCGTCTCTCACCTCTGGCAAAGGCATAGCTGGACCAGAAGCCGTAAATTTATTAGCCTGAGTTTTATCTACAAATGCCAGCGAGTGAAGTGCTTGCTCTCCAAGCAGAAGCGTATTGTGCAATAATGCATAAGCCTCTTCCATTCTAATTGCGGAGATTTCCGGCTCAGTCCATTTCTGCTTATTCCATTCTCCAAATGGAACATTGCCCTTTTTTGGTCGTGTGCCGGTGAACGTATCGTTCATTATCTCTTCGATCACTTTTCTTAACTCAACCAGGTCTTCAGATTTTTCATAATGATACAGTGCTCTAGCGACTGAAGCATTTCTTCGGGCGATATTCCATATTTTCTTTACACTTGGTTGCTTTCTATCAGCTTGTCGGAAAAAATCGTTGCCAGCAGTAAGTGCAACCCTTATCGGTATACTTCTAAACGATGTATAGACGCGTTTTCCCGCACCATCTTCCTCATAATCGCTTCCTTGCTCGACCACCACAGGTGGCGCAATTATCTGCCGCATCAAACCACCACAGTTCTTATATTTGAGTTTCAGCGCGCCGTTGAAGATGAACAGCAATGCACGTATACACGCCTCTCTCTTTTCAGAAATTGGGAGTATATCAAAGGCAGGACTCATGAGGTCAAGCACACTAGCCAGCCCAGGACTACACCGTTTTCTCTTAGCGGAAGTGCTAAGCAGCGGCAACTTCTCGAAATAGGAGGAACGCAAATAAAACTTGTCCCCTCTTCCTGAATATTACATGTCTCCCCTTGGAGATAAGAAGCTAAATAGGACGCAAGCAGAGGATCATTACTAAAAACATGAACGTGCCGTAGTGCCATCTTAGAATGCTCCACCTCATGGTATTCGTCATCGGTTACTGTACGTTTGGCTGGTATAGCTATCATACTAAAGCGGAGACTTGCGGTCAAGAGTTCTACTGAATAGTAAACGTGTCCATAAAGATGAGCTTTCAACGAGATCGTGCCAGACCCAGCTATTCTAGCAAAGGGCACTTGTTGCGCAAAACTTATATATAATCTACAGAAAGGCATTGGAGTTCCTGTAGCAAATGAGTAAAAAACTGTTTCGTGTCACACATAGCTTACCTCAAAACTGTTTGAGCGAAGAGAGATGGGACAGTTCCTTACAATTATATTGGGAAATCTGGAAGCATAACCATTATGGTTATTGCTCATATCACTAACTCTATCGCACAATTAAGCCAACAAGTAGTAATCAAGGCCACGACAGACCAGAAAAGAAGCAAGTAACTGAAACTCCTCAAGGTTGCCATTGCTGTATCACGTCTGCTTGGAGTTGAGAATGTACCCAATTTACGCGTGCATCTGCTTTTAGCTTATGATTATGAAGAGGGAAAAGGTGGTCGCGTTGCTGGCCTTCTCTTGTTTAGATGTACTCCATCAAGAAGCCGTTCGCGAGCACTCTCTCCATCTAGCCTAATAAGATTACTTGCACATCGCGTTAGCTAGATATCTATCAGGAGTCGGAGGCGGCGAGCATATGCTCTCGCCAACCTAGATCAGTAAATGCCTTTTGATATGGTTCGTTGCCAAAGTAGTCTTTCCACTGCTTAAGAGTAAGGTTCTCTCTTAATTTTAGCCTTGCTTTTTCTATAAGATCTTCAGGCTGCCAGATCCATATATGAATGCCATCATCACTCACGGTAGCAATATATTTATTATCTTGACTGAAAGCAGCCATATAGACATTTTCCTCATGAGGCAGACTGACCATCTGATTTCCTGTGCTTGTTTCCCAGATACCCGCTGTACCATCTTTGCTCGTTGTGGCAATATATCTTCCATCAACACTGAAGATTGCTTCCAGTACGTCTTCTTGATGAGAGAGCTGATAAACAAGGACGCCAGTTTTGATATCCCAAACATATGCATTTCCATCCTTATTTGCTACAAGGAGGTTGTATCCGTCGGGGCTAATAGAGACTGATCGAATAGCATCATCATGCTTGAGTTCGTAGCTATGTTCTTTTCTCTGCTCTTGCCATGTCCAGATATGAACAAAATTGTCGTCACCAATCATAATAAGGTGTTGGGTATCAGGACTAAAAGAAAGTACTTGTATGTTGAACTCGAGTGAAATCTTCTTAAGCGGCTCAAAGTATGTCTGTTGCCAATCCCAAATGGAAATGTAATGTGTCTTACTTGCTACCGCAAGGTAGCGTCCATCTTGACTTAATGCAAGTGCAAGAATGTCTTCATCAGTCTTCCAAACTGTCTCTTTATACGATACCGTATTCTGTATTTTGAGAGTGCCATTTGAACTTGCTGTGGCAAGGAAATGACTATCTTCACTAAAAACGCTCTGGATAATGTGACTATCGGGAAGAATAAGACGCTCCCCATTGAGAGTAAATGTAATGTTTGGTCTATATTCAAACTGATAAGCCTTTTCTGCCGTTGTCATTTTACTATCAATGCGCCAAATTTGGAGCCACTCATCTTTCCTTTGGATGGCGTGTAATTGATACACGTCATCTTTTAAGAAGAAAAGACGCAATATTTTCCCCTCTTCGGGGATATTTATAGTTGTACGACTTTTACTCATCTCCCAGAGATGGATATGCTTTGGACTCGCTGTAGCTATATATGGTTTAGAGGGATGAAAAGCAAGAGCAGTGGCCGATCCGTTATGGGGAATGCACTGGATGTGTTGATGATTGATTGTATTCCAAATATTTACTAATCCATCGTTAGTGGCTATTGCAAGAAGAAGATCTGTGGGATGAAAACACAGGGCATTCACTATGCTCCTATGTTGAAATTGTTGATATTCGATAGACTCGTTAGTATTCCATACACTTACTGTATATGTATCCATTGTAGCAAGTTGGTGACCATCAAAACTAAAAGAGGCCGCTGTTATCTTTCCTGGGTATGGAAGCACCGTAATATCTGCCTGTTTTCGTCCCCAATATCTCTGGGAATGCTGTTTCCACTTCCAAAGAAGAGCTTTTCCATCTGTACTAACAATAGCAAGGCAGGTATCATCTGGACTAAAGGTAATGGTATGAATAGATGTCCTGCATGCATACATATCTGCTTGTATTCCCGTTTGTTTAGCCCAGATGCGAACAATATGATTTTGACTTGTTGCTATATACAATCTGTCATGACTAAATGTAACAATGCTGACTGGACCACTATGTGGAAAACTGTGAAGAAGCTCTCCATTGTGCATATCTTGCTCTCCCTGTGCAATTCGATACAATTGGGATGTATCAGGAAGCTTCCACAGAAGTACCCTATGATCGTCGCTACTAGTGGCAACGAAAAAAGGTTCTTCTTGTGTCATGGCAACACTATTGATGTTATCTCGATGCTCGAAGCGGACGAGTCTTCTCTTTGTAATGGTATCAATAAGCCATGCAAATCTGTCATGCCCTCCAACAAGAAGGTATTCTCCATGAGGACTGCAAGCGAATGTACAAGGAAGCCTGGCTTCTACAAGGCCATAGAGCTCTCCATAGAGATGAATGTTATAGATCCATTTAACTCCTTCATCTCCAAGTGCGGCTAATGTATGTCCCTGTGAGCTGAAGAGAACCTTTTTTGTATTTTCTAATCGAAAACTACGGAGGAGATTAGGAAGCAGATCCAGTCCTCGGCGAAGTGCTCTATCAGCATTGACGTGAGGATAACGACGTAATGCTTCTATCGCAAGCAAAACACTTGTTCTCAATTGTGTCAAATCTTTTTCTTGAAGAAGTAATGCCTGAGCCGAGACATTTTTTGCTAGGGTAATTTGCTGCACTTTTTGCATTTGTTCAAGATATTTCTTCCGACGCTCCTCTTCTGTAGCTGTAGTAACACTTGCCTCAATAAGTTCTACCTGATCTAATAGAAAGCTTTCGGGATGTTCTGCGAGGTACGTTGTAGCTTCGACAAGGAGGCGTCCACCAAGAAGATAGCTTGGATCTCTTTGTTGTGGATTAGAGCTGCTTTGTTGCCATTTATATGCCCTTTGCTCAATCTCACGATGCCAGAGGAGAAACTGATGATCCTCACGTAACCAATCATGTAGCAAGTTCCATTCTCTCAATAGCGCTTCATGGATAATTTTAATACTTTTCTCCCCAGTTTGCTGGTCAAAAGTTGTTTCGAGAAGATGAGCCTGTTCGAGATGTTCAATGACTTCTTCTACCGCAGTCCTTTCGTGTGAATAGCGACTTAGTTTTGAAACCGCCTTTTGCCGACAAGAGTCGAACCGACCACTAGTAGCATCTCCTAGATCAACTAATTCAACCAGGATACGTCTTGCTATTTGTTGCTGCTGCTCATGAAGATTCTGATATGCACGAGTTGCCCACAGTGCTAGAGCTCCTGTCACTCCACCAACATGCTCGAAGTCTTCATACGTTACGCGATAATCTTTTTGTTCCTGGTAAATTTGCTGGAGGAAAAAACTTAACAAGGGAAGTACTGAACTATGTCGCTGCTGTATACGGTCCTTTGGCTCTTGTGTGGACTGAACTGTCTCATCGGCAATCTTTGTAACCAGACCTGCATCAAATTGCAATTGTACTACATCCGCAGGTCTCTGAATAATATCGATAATCTCTGAATATTGCATTTTAGGAACATTGCTCAGGTGCTGCTCAGCACGCTTAATGAAATCTGTATGCTCGGCTAAATCGCTATAGTAGGCGTCATTCATGCCAATAATAAGTGTAATGAGATCTTTTTCAAGAAGAAGGACAAGTTGATCGAGAAAATGCCGTCTCTGTTCTGCGTCAGCGAACTTAAATAGTTCTTCGAACTGATCGATGTACCATACAAGTCGTTCACGATTCTGATGGTGTTTCATCCAAGTGGAGACACCATCAATGAGGTTTTTGTTCTCATCAATTATGCCTGCCGAAATGAGAGGAGAGAACGGATCAGTGCCAGGAGTAAAAACGGCGATTTCCCACGTATGGCTACGCATTGTAGCAATACCTTTGCGGAGTTGGGGAATAACACCAGCCTGTACAATAGACGTTTTACCACTACCAACCGATCCCAAGATAATCAGGAGTCGTTTATCTTTTTGCAACATCTCCAAAATTTCTCGCGTATATTGTTCCCGCCCAAAGAAGAGTTCAGTATCTTGCTCCGTGTAAGGACGAAGACCAGGGTATGGACAAAAGTCTTGAATGTGAAGGTCAGGACGAAGATTATTTAAGACTTCTGTGGGAATAACGCAAACAACATCATCCAATCTGGAATACTGATCCGGTTTTGTGATGGCTGAAATCATCCCAACTACTCTTTGACGATAATTATTCCATATAGGCGCTCCACTATACCCTACAGTGATTTGCTGGGAACGCACAATGAGAACGGGTAGATCATCATTTGTAGTTGTATGTCCGAGAACTTCGCCCTTCCCAGGCAAACCATCAATGTCATCTAGCAATGGAAAGCCAAAGGTCGAGATAGTGTGATTCTCGGTTCCTTGGGATGATCCTAAAAATAACGGCTCAATTCCCTTTGGTAGTTGTTCTCTCAAACGAAGGAAGGCAACATCAACCCTGCTACTTTCTGGCCAGAAGTTAGCCTCTAAAGAAGCACGATATGGATTTTTGTCACCATAAAAGAAGACAGTGATAAGCTCTTCTTGTGCGTTTCCCAGGACGTGTGCGCAAGTGATCAATAATCCGTCGTGAGATAAGATAAAGCCCGTACCTACGCTGTTTCCGCAGCATATTTTAACGATACCAGTTCGTAGTCTGTCCATAGGTCTTCTTGTTTCTTATTAGGAGAAGGAAAGAGGTAAGTAATAAATGTAATAGACTACTATATACCTCTTGTCATCTTCCCTTTTGCACTTTACTGTGATCTTTTCTACAAGGACCTCTGTTCAGTCATTCGTAGGAAACTGTAAAAGCTGCTTCATCAGTCCCCTTCTACTCCGCAATAAATGTAAAACAGAATTGCTCATAAAAAGTAGTGGGCACGCTTTGAAAGGCAAATTTACTATCTTTCTTAGCATAGAATAGGGAAAAGTCGTAAACGTTTTTTGTTTCGATGTGGGCTATAGAACAACGCTAGTTGCAGGCAAGATAAAAGGACACTGATGAAAAGTGCATTAAAAAATGAGAGATGCGAGTGAAATGCTATTCCTCCGTACCAGTAGCCAATGACGGTCCAGGCAACACAGTAGATAAACGTTATTGCAACGGCCACTATATTGTTTTTGCTAAGTATTCCCATGGTAAACAACAGGAGAGTAAGAATACACGCGCCGAGCATCATAAGAAAATTTGTCGTCCATTGATAAATCACGAAGGGAAGTGCAAGCAAATCAAGAACACCAAAGAGGAAGAGAAGTAGCAAAGAAAATCTATTTTTACTTCGTGAGCTTGCCCCATTTTCGTAGAGTCTCTAGGTGGTGAGAGCTGAGGAGAACGTACTACGTTTTTACGTTACATTACGTAATACGTACTTATTCTACCATAGAAAACGTACTACGTCAAACGTTAC
>JAABUQ010011555.1_pt1 | contig 11238 bp, 8 predicted proteins | sample 5560001 | NCBI WGS metagenome assembly JAABUQ01 (sample SAMN10711888, study PRJNA513371) | rock metagenome | isolation source: Antarctica rocks | place: Antarctica: Victoria Land, Finger Mt nord | collected 2015-12-18
GGCGCAGCATGCCCTGCGCCGAGCGCGTTTCGCCCATGCCCTGGGCGTAGAAGCGCACGCCCTCCTCGCCGCCCCACAACACCAGACAGCCGTTGTCGGCCAGCGCGCGGATCGCGGCGTGGGTGACGGTCGTGCCCGGCCCCAGGATCAGCGTGCTCAGCGAGGCGACGGGGACGGCCGTCTTGCCGTCGAGGTCGTGCAGCGCGATGGCCTTGTCCTCCTGGTCGAGCCGGCAATGCTCGACGTAGAGGTAGCTCCAGCTATCGCGCACCTTGGGCAGGATATGCAGGTCTTTCATCCGGTCACCTCCCCACCGTTCCTGCCGTCGCCACCGCATCACGCGGGCCGGCGGGCGCCAGCGACAGCAATCCGAAGCCGTAGGCCTTGCCCGAGCCGATGCCGTCAACGAGCGCGGCGCGTAGTTTGTCCGCGTCCTCGATGCGCAGCCTGCCCTCGAATGTGACGGCGCCGAAGGTGCGTTTGTCCGGCGCGCCCCGCCCCTCCACTTTTTCGACGGGGCTGACGCGCACGTCGGGCACGTCCGGCCTGCCGCCAAGCGCCACGAGGCTGAAGCCTCCTTGCGCGCCCTTGCGGCGCAGCCACGCCAACTGGTCCGCTTCCGCGGTCAGCACGGCGCGACGCCCGTTGCGCCGGTTGAGGTCGCGATCTTGCCGCCGATCGACCTTCCGGGTGGGATTGGCGCGCAGCCGGAAGGCCAGGGTCATGCCGTCCCGCAGGGCGGCGTACGAGGGGGCGATATCTTTGCGATCCGGCGCGCCGGCCAGGTAGCGTGGAAACTGCTCGGACAGGCGCGACCAGTCGGGCTCCGACGACGATTGCACGAGCACGATGGGAGCGCCGCGACGGTCTTCGTCGACGCGGTAGAGCACGCCGAACCGGCGGCGCGCGCCCGACGCGGATAAGATCTCCCCATCGCGCGCGTCGGCGCCATCGTCGCCGTCGGCGTCATCGCGCGCGTCGGGCGCGAGCGCGGCGTCCGCGCTTGCAAGGGTCTGTTGGGCGATGCCCCGGCCGAGTCCCAGATCGGGGAAGGCGCGCAAGATCGTGCGGTGGAGGGCGCGGCAGTCTGCGAGGTCGCGTTGCACCGCTCGCTCGCGGAGGTTGAGCGGCACGCGCGAGAGGTAGAGCGGGCCGGTCGTGTGGACCGGCGGCGCGGCCGGTCGGTCGGCGATGGTCATGGCGCCTCCCCCGTCGTGCCCGGCACGGGCACGCTCTTGATCAAGACGTAACGGACATCGTACAGGCGGTTGGCGGGGTCGAACGAGAGTGGCACGTCGCGCCGCATCTCGCGCGGCGCCAGGGCGTCGCCTGGCTTTCCGGGGTCGAAGCCGTCGTCGATCACCAGCGTGACCTGCTCGGGTCGGCCCCGGCGCCCGTCGTCCGTGGCGGCGTCAGACGCGGGCGGCCAGTACGAGCGGAGGGTATCTTCGACCGTGCCGGGCCTGAGGCCCGGCCCCACCGGCGGGTCGTCGGGCAGGCGGATCGGTTCGCCCGGCACGAAGGCGCGCCGGCCCAGGGATAGGGGCCACACGGGGTCGGCGAGCGCCGCGTCGAGCGCGCGCAGCAGCGTCTCGTCGCCTTGCAGGCCCACCAGGAAGCTGGCGTCGGCGAGGTAGTAGCGGTGCGTGACGGCGGTGCGCCTGCCGCCGCCGACCTCGGCCACGCCGTAGGTGTCGCCCTTGCGGTTGGCGCCGCCGACAGTGTGGTAATCGACGCGGATCGAGCCGGGCCGGTCGATGCGCACGCCCATGATGAGCGCGGCGAGGTCGTCGACGGGTGCGTCGCGCGTCCGGCCCAGCGCGGCGGCCAGCAGGCCCACCACGCCGCTCTTGGAGGGCTCGCCGCCCGTGTCGCGCTCGTAGGAGAAGCGGCTGCGCGTGCCCCACGACTGCATCGGCCCGGCCAGACGCAGCAGCAGGGTGTAGGGCACAGCCGTCTGTAAGGGTGCGTCGCTCATCGCGCGGCCACCGCGCCCACAGGGGCGCCGGTCACGGCGGATACGGCGCGCTCCACCAGCTCGTCGATGCTGGGGACGACCGCGTCGCGGAGATTCTTGAGCGTCTCCGCCGTCGCCGCGTTGCGCTCGTCCACCTCGTCGTCGACGGCACACAGCCACTTGCCGACGATCTGGCGCTGGCCATACATGCGGGCGACGTTGCCCCAGTGGGTGTCGAGGCACATGATGGACCGCGCCACGAGGTCGCCGTCCTGGCCGGGGCGCACGGGCTTCACAAAGGCGTTGGCCAGCGACCACAGGCCACGCTCGCGCGCCACGGCCAGCACGAGCGAGGGTGGGTTCTGGGCGGCCATGGAGTGCTGTTTGCCCGACGGCACGGCGGTCACGGCCGCGCGCACAAAGGCCTCGACCGCACGGCGCGTCAGGTCGAGGTCGCCCTGGAGATTGACGGTTAGCTGGTCCACGTCGAGGTTGAGGTAGCGGTAGTAGCAAGCGGAGTTGAACTCGATGGCGCCCAGCATGTCGGCGCCGGTCACGTCGTCGGGCTTGAGGTCGTCGATGGCCGTGTAGAAGTCGAACTCGACGCTGACGGCGTTCGTGGACAGGGCGTGGGCAACCTGGCACGAGCCCTCGACGTTGCGCTCGGGCAGGTCCGCGATCATGCGCCCGAACAAGGCGAGGTCGGCCGCTTTGCCCCCGCTCAGCAGGCCTTTGAAGGCGTTGGCGAGCGCCGTGTCGACGACGGGCGCGTCGGGCGCGGCCTTCTTGCGCCCACGCCCGGCTGGCGCCGCGGTCCCGCCGTCCGTCGCGGGCTCCCCGGTGGAGGCAGGCTTCAGGGCGTCCCATCGCTCCAGGCACAGGGCCTCGATGGCGTCGATCTCGCGGTTGCCCAGGAACAACAGGTACTGCGTCTTCGCGTTGGACTCCAGCTTGAGGCCGGTTGCGGCGAGGGCCGCGCGCGCCACGCCCTCGGCCTCCGCGACATCTTTGCCATGCTTCTTGGTGAAGCGATCCCTCAGCGTGGTGACCAGCAGCTTGGTGCGCTCGGCGAGATCGTCGGGCCGTAGCAGGCCGTCGTCCTTCATGGCCTGGCGCATAGCGCGCTTGAAGCACTGCGAGGAAATGCGCGCGCGGCGATGGCCACCGAACTCGCAGTCCTTGGGCGAGCCGGTGTCGTCGCGGTTGAGGTTAGAGGGCGCGAAGTTCTGGAGGATGTGCAGTTCGAGCAACATAGGGTCGTACTCCTTCTATCTATCTAACGTCTGGTCTATCGCCGCCGAACAGTGATTTGTCGTTTGGTTGGCTATCATGGTCGGGTCTCTACGGGTTGTGGTCGCCTTCGCCCCCGCCGATTGCGTCGTCGACGTCGCTGGCCGCCCCGTTGTCGTCGTCGCCGGACGGCCTGACGTCGCGCGCGCCGCCGGTCCAGAAGTCGTGAGCCCACCTGCGCTGCACCCAGCGGTCGGGGTGTTCCCAGTCACGCATGTCGCTCAGTAGTTGCGCCCAGTCGATGCGCTGGTCGTGACTGTTGAGCAAGGTGACGGCATGGCGCAGATGCGTGGTGAGCCCGTCTCCGCTGGCGTTGAGCAGAGCCACGAAGCGGCGCTCGACGGCGGGGTCCAACTTGTCCCTGGCGTTATCCGACTCAGCGCCCGCGTCGTCGCCGCTTCGCGCGTCCGACTGAGAGCGCGCCAGGAGCCGCAGCGCGAGGCCCAGCGATTGATGCCGCTGGCCCAGCCACGGCCGCGGATTGAGCGCGAAGAGCGAGGCGACGAGGTAATAGCGCTGCTCGTCCCACGGCTTCAGCCCGCTTGGTAGCAGCGGCACCACGTAGGGGAAGGCGTCCAGCGCCTCGCCGATCGGTTTGCCGAGGGCGCGCCGCAGGGCGGCCAGCGCGGCGCGGTTACCGCGATGGCCCACTTCTTCGTCCGGGATGTAGCGGGTGAGCGCAGCGACAAACCTCTCCGCCGCTGTCAACTGTTGCCCCCTAAACGTCTGCTTCTTGGCTCCGTCTGCCTGCGTGTCTCCCGGTGGTTGCGTGGGTTGCGCGGTCGAACTCATCGTCTTCTCCTTTCACTATGCTGGCACGGTCGCCGGGGCATTGTCCGCACCGCTCTCCTGGCCGCCGGTATCACTGCCGCGAGGCCGGCCGTAAACGTCCAGCGCCTTCGCGACGAACGCGCGTTGGGCGCGCCGGCCCAGGGCGGCGGCCTTGAGCGCCCGCGCGGAGGTATCCAGTCCTACCGTGGCGCCGTCGAACGCGCCGTCCGCCACGCGACGCAAGTCCGTCGCCCAGCTGTCCAGCGCGTCGCGGGCATGGTCCTCGAACGGCATGCCTTCGGGCGTCGCGGGCAGGTCCATCAGGAACCGCGCGAACGGCTCGTCGAGCGCCGCCCAATAGACGCGCTCGACGCCGAGGCTATCCGCCAGCCCGTTAACGTCGGCCGGCAGCGGCTGGCGGGCGCTCCTGTGGTCCGCTTCGCTGGCGATGAGCAGTTTGGCCAGCTCCCGGACGCCGTCGCGCAGGGCGCGGCCGACCCGGTCGGCCAGGCCTACGGCGATGCCGAGACCCTCGAACAGCTCGGCGTTGTCCGCGTCGAGGTAATCCAGGGGTATCGCCAGCCGCTCGTGGTGCCAGGCCAGTACCTTGGCCTGGTCCGAGCGCATGCCCAGCGCGTCGAGCGGGAGGGCCTTCCTCTTGAGGCTGCGCTTAAGCCCCAGTTCGTCGAGCCAGTCCAAAGTGGCGGGGCGCCACGACTTGCCCGGCGTTACCGCGAGCAGCGTGGCGCTGTCGCGCCACAGGGCGCGCTCGTCGCGGAAGACGAGGGGCGGGTACGGGTCCTGGCCCTCAGCCGCCTTGGCCTTCTCGTTGTGGGTGAACGGCGTCATGGCCTCGATGGCGCGGCGCTCGAAGCCCTGGGGGAAGGGATGGCCTTTCATGGCCGCGGCGCGCTTGACCACGACGCGACCGTGCTCGTCGGCCTCGGGGAACAGATGCACGCGCCGCGATTGCCAGGTGAGCAGGTCGAGATAGCCCGCGGGATAGCGCGGCAGGGCGGTCGGCTCGTCGTCGCGCTCCCACGCGGGACGGTCCGGTTCGCCGCTCGCGTGCGCCCACTGCTCGCGCGGGTACCGCACCATGTTGAGCAGCAGCGTCTCCCACAAGGTGTTGCCGCGCACCAGCACGACCGCGCCTTTGACCAGCGGGCCGGCCGACGCGGACTTGTAGATCTTGGGGTCCTGTCCTTTCTCGTAGGAGATGAGGCCACCCACGGCGTAGGCCTGGTAGGCGACGAGATAGCGCGCCGCCTCGGCCGGCGTCAGACCCGTCGTCGCCGCGCCCCACCCGTGGTCGGACAGCAGCACGGCGTTGCCGGTGTTGGCCTGTTCGTGCGTCAGCTTGGCGATCGAGGCGCCGTACTCGTCGCCGAGCGAGGCCACCTGGTAGAAAGGATGCTCGATGTCGAACAGGTCGAAGCGTCCGCGCAGGGCGTCGGAGTCGAGGTAGGCGTCGAGTCTTGCCGCGTCCGGCCCGCCCGCGTCCCACAGATCCCACCACGCCTCGCTGTCCGTCGGCCCGAAGACGCGGTGCGCCGCGGCGATCAGAAGCCTGTAGAGGGCGACGGTGATCAGCGGCGAAGGGGTACTGAGCTCGGCGATCTCGTGCGCCCGTCCCAGCACGGCGCGCAGGCCCAGCTCGTCGCGGCGGACCGATCCGTGTGCGCCGGTCACGAAGCAGGGTAGCCACGGGTCGTCGAGCAGGTTGAACGTGAAGCGGCGGTCTGTCGTCTCTGTTATCGTCATTATCCTTGTCCCTCCGGGATATACGGGATGTCCAGGTCGTTGCCGACCCGTCGCCGGTCTCGCTGTTGGTGCGCGTGCATCCTATTCGCCGTCCTCCTCCCCTGTCGCTGCATAGGCCTGTGCGTCGGGGCCGATTAGCAGGCCCAGCGTCTCGTCCAGGCGCAGCGATATGTCGCCGGCCGTCCCGTCTCCTTTCGCGTCGAAGACGACCAGGCGGTACGACCGCAGCAGCGCGGACGTGCCCCACCCTACCGGCATGTGCGCCTTCACGCCCGGCGCGTCCGGGTCGCCGAGCATCTTCACCAGCCCATAATGCGTCACCGTGACCGAGCGGCGGAGCAGGCGCGCCGTCGTGGCAGGATCCGGCACGCGGCGCGTGTTGTAGGCGTGCTCACCCGCGCGATCCAGCGTCGGACGGTCGGGCGTGCCGTAGAGGAGGATCAGCCCGACCGACGGCAACGCCAGGCGCGTCACCATCTGGTCGGCGGGGTGCAACTCGGGCGCGTCTTCCCGGCGCAGGTGTCCGGTGAGTTCGTCGAGCGCCATCCGTTCGTAAGGGTGCTTGATGACGCGGATTTTGCCCTGGTACGTCTTGCCCTCCGTCTCTTTGCATTGGGATGCGCGCGTCTTGTCCCACGCATCGTGCCACGCCGACGCCAGGTCCGCGGGACATGACTCGTCGCCGTAAACAGCCTCGATTAAGTCCTCGACATCGCCCGGCACGTCGATGTCGGTGCGGTCGCGCACCCGCAGCCACGAGCGCAGGAGCACGTGGTTGTCGTAGATGAGCGACTTCTTGCGGCGGGCGAAGCGTGGGACTCCGTCGCCCTCAGTCTGCGGCGCGCATAGCCACAGCGTTGGCCTCTCCAGTCCGGCGGGTCGCGCGCGCTCATGCCGGTGCAGGCGCCCGCTGCGCTGCAGCAGCAGGTCGATGGGCGCGAGGTCGCTGACCATCAGGTCGAAGTCGAGGTCGAGGCTCTGCTCGATGATCTGCGTCGAGACCAGCACGGCGCGATGCGGGCGCCGCACGGTCTGTGGTGCGCCGTCCATCTCAACCTCGGCGCCGTGCTTGCCGAAGCGCAGCAACGCCTCTTTCTCGCGCGCCTCGCGCAGGTCGAACGGCATGCGCGCGTGCAACAGGGCCAGGTCGGGCGCGTCGTCGTACCCGGCGAACAGGCGCGCCAGCGCCCCGTGTATCTCCTGCGCCCGGCGCACGGTGTTGCAGATCACCGCGGCGCACCCGCCGCCGGCGAGGGCGTCGCGCAATCGCTCTCCCAGGACGAAGGGCGCGCCGGGGGCGGTCGGCACGGCGCAGTCCTCCGCAGGCAGATGCGCGATGCGCAGCGCCTTCTTGCCGCGATCCGAGGCTGGCACGTGACGCGACATCACGCACGCAACCGGCGGCGCGGCAGGCGCGTCCTCCTTCCCCGTCGCGACCCAGGTGACGCGGGGATAGGGCGCTTCGTCGGGCGTGCTCTGCTCCTCGGGCGGTATGCCCGTCGCGCCGCCGATAAAGGCGCGCACCAAGGCGGCGCACCGCTCGGCGGGCAGCGTGGCCGAGAGCAAGACGACGGAGCAGCCCAGCGCGCTGAGCCAGGCCAGCAGGCGCTCCAGCAAGACGGACATGTAGGTGTCGTAGGCATGCACCTCGTCGATCACCACCGTCTTGCCGCCCAGGCCAAAGAGGCGCACAAACACGTGCTTGGAGGACAGCACGGCCATCAGCGCCTGGTCGACCGTGCCAACGCCGTAGGGCGCCAGCAGGCCGCGCTTCTTGTAGGTAAACCACTCCGCGGCGACCACGGATGGTCGCCCCTTATGTACGATGTCGTCTTTGTCGCCGTCGTCGTCGATATGGGTCGGCACGAAGGGCCGCGCGCCGTCGTCGAGCAGCAGCGCGAACTCCGCGGAGAGGGCCGCGTGCCCGTGCAGCAGTTGCAGCGTCACGGCGCCGTCCGCGTCGCCATAGCGCCGGCGCAGGTAGTCGCGCACGCGGCCGAACATCTGGTTCGAGGTCGCCTGGCTGGGCAAGCCGATGTAGGCGCCGGCCTGCCCGCGCGCGGCGCTCCAGCGGTCGGCCAGGAAGAGCGCCGCCTCGGTCTTGCCCTCGCCCATCGGCGCCTCGATCACGGCCAAAGTTGGTCCGTCGCCCGGCCCGCCTGCCCCATCGGCCAGGGTCTCGACCTGGACCTGCACGGGCGCGGGCGGATTGGCGGCGGAGAACAGCGCGGCAAACGACAGGGGCTCCAGGCCGGCGGACGCGACCCTGTTGCCGCGCCAGCCCAGCGCATCGAGGGCATCGGCGGCAATCGTGCGCGAGCGCCGGTGGTAGTCGTCGAGATCGAGCGCGGGCAGCGCCCCACTGTACGCCCGTAGGTCCTGCACCTCGAACTCGTAGTAGTCGGCGTTCGAGCCGATCCAGTCGGCCGTGGAGACGAGGCCAGCCAGCCACATCGCCGCCGCGTTGTCGATGCGGCGGGGCACGGCGTCGTCGGGTATCCTGTAGCGCGCCGCCAGGTCGCGCAGCAAGGTATGCCGCGCCGCCGTCCACTCTCCCGCTCCAAGAGTCGACGGGCCGAAGTCGCCGACCACGCCCTGGCCGTGGAAGCGCCCGTGGTGGCCGCCGACGGACGTGGCGAGCGTGCCAGCGACCGCGCGGGGCAGGCGGAACAGGTCGCGCAGGTCGTCCTGCAGCGCGCATTCCGAGACGGCCCCGTGCGAGACGGGACCGCCGGTCGGCGTCTTCGCCTCCCTGAGTCCTGCCGCGTTCAGGAGCGCACGCACCTCTTGCGGCGTCTCCCGTCGATGCTGAAACGGCGGGCACGCTTTCCCGATATCGTGCGTGGCGGCGATAAAGGCGATCCAGATGCCGGCCGTGTCCTCGTCGGGCAGCCCGAGCGCGGCGGTGATGCGCCGCCTGGTCCAGGGGGACATGGTGTCGCGCCACATGGCCTCGGCCACGGAGCCGACGTCGAGCAGGTGGCAGATCAGCGGGTGGTATTGCGGCGGGGCGTTGCTGTCGCGCGACAGCTTGGCCCACAGGCAATTGAGCGCGGCGATGTCCGCACTGGCGGTCGAGGTGGTCATTCTGGCTCCTTTCCAAAAACGTTTTCGTCGTAGAACGCGAGGGTTTGCCGGAGTGCGGCGCGCACCGCAGCGCGCAACTCCTCGGACGCCAGGACGCGGCAGTGCGGGCCGTACCAGATGATCCAGCGCACGAACTCGGGCGTGATCGTCGTGGCGAGCCGGACGAGGACCTGACCGTCCGGCCAGGGCTCGAAGGTCAGCGGCTCGGTTCGGCGCTCCTCTTGCACCCAGCGCCCGCCCTCCTCGTCGAACAGCAACGCCACGGAGACGAGATTACCGCCCACGCCGCGCATAATGCCCCACGATTGGCCGCGATAGGCGGCGAGGTCGAAGCTCGTTGGGATAGTGTAGGTCGTGTCGAGCAACTCGACCGAGTGGATGCGGTCAACCTTGAAGTCGAGCAGTTTCTCCCGGTAGTGGTCGTAGGCCGTGACCATCCACGACCGTTCATAGGGGTAGACGGCGTACGGCTCGATCACGCGCTCGCCGATGGCGCCTCCGCGCATGCCCGTGGCGTACACGATGCGCGCCTGCCAGCGCTCCAGTCTGGCCCGCTGCACCAGTTCGAGCATGGCGCGCCGCGCGACGTTCGACCGTGCATCTTTCTCGCGCCGCTCCAATTCCCGTTGCAGCAGCGGCCGGCCAGCCTTGGGCAGCGCGTTGAGCAAGTGCGCGAGCGCCGCGCCGAGGCTTGCCGTATCGATGTCGCCGCTGTCGCGCGCCAACTCCGCCGCCAGAGTCAGGGCCAGCACGTCGGGCAGCGAGAACAGGACGGGCGGCAGCGCGGGCGTGCGGACGAACGCGTAGCCATCGGTCCTGGAGTGAGTAATCTCGTAGCCCAGCCCGCGCAGCATCTCCAGGTCGCGGTCAATCGAGCGATCCGAGACCTCGAACTCGGCGGCGAGTTGCGCTCGCCGCCAGTAGTGCGGCTGGCTAGTTATCCTGCCCGCGATCCTGAGCACGCGGGCGAGGCGCTTTGTGGCTTCCGCCTTCCGCCCATCGCCGTCCATATCCGCTTCGTCGAACACTTCACCCTCCTGTCTATGCAACACGCTCACGCCAGTGGCCACAATGGGTAGCATACTGTAATCGTGCGCCACCAACGCGTCGCATAAAAAAGCCACTTCGCAGATAACGCGAGCGCAACCACCCGCTCGTCGCCGCGTAGCGATAGGCATCGGCGCGCGGCGACAATTAGGCGACCGAGCGCGTCCTAACGCGTGCCGACGTTCTTCGGAGTGGGGTCGTCAAAGTTGGGTGCGGACAGATCGAAGTGGTCGAGCCAGGCTCGCGCTCGCCAGGCATAGTTCGCATGCAGCCACACCGGTAGCACACGGGTGGTAGCGCTGTCATTGTCCACCGACACCTCGATCGTCACGGGCACAGGTAGGAGTGGAAGTGCGGAAAGGTCGTAGTCTTCAGCCATGATTGTTATGTCTCCTCGCACTCATAGGTGCATTGAATCATGGCCAGCCTCGCGATAAAATTGGAGTAGGCTGACCACTTGGGGTGTGCAGTCGAACGTTTGCGGGCATGCTGTTGGCGCAGTATGCCCGCTTTTCCTTTTGGTTCTGCGTTCTCCTAATAAGTTACATCTTACACTAAAGTGCTTTTCAATCTGCGCTTGGTGACTTGCTGATAATCCCATGATACGACGCCTCAAGACTGTTTGTCAAGCAAGCGGCTTTCTAGAGCGGATAACGACACCCCCACGTTCGTGGGGATTCTGACGAGCACAAGCCGTCAATCAGCGCTTGGTGACGGTTCACCCCCATACTCATGGGGAAAGGCACCGTATACCTGGATGATAACGGCTCGCTCATGATTTTGACCACCTCTTGTCTCGCAAGCGCATGACACGCGTCCTGCTCCCCTCTCCCATGCATAGGGAGAGCCGGTTGGGCTGTCGCCGGGAGACCAATCCGCATGGGGCGGGGGCATTCTGGAGAGCGTCTTCTGTATTCATTGGACTTATACCTCGCTACTACGATGGCCGGTAAGGCCTATATGGTAGTACATGTGCGGATGTTATGCACTGGTGAGCGTGTTTGTTGCGTTTGCGCCTCGCAGGGTGACATGGGAGACGCCGTCGGTCTTCTCGATGTGGTAGCCGTGCGGGAAGGCTTCGTGGAACTCGTCCTGGTGCGAGACGAGGATAACGCGGTCGAGGATGCCTTCCAGCCCCTTGAGCTGGCCGATCATCTCGCGCCGGCCGTCGGCGTCCAGGCTGCCGAAGCCCTCGTCGATAATCACCGACCGGATGCGGCGCGCGCCGCCGCCCGCGTACTGCCCGATGGCCAGGGCCAGGGCGACCGCCGCGCGGAATCGCTGGCTGCCGGAGATGAAGGCGATGTCCATGGGCTCGCCGC
>JAABUQ010011556.1_pt1 | contig 11238 bp, 8 predicted proteins | sample 5560001 | NCBI WGS metagenome assembly JAABUQ01 (sample SAMN10711888, study PRJNA513371) | rock metagenome | isolation source: Antarctica rocks | place: Antarctica: Victoria Land, Finger Mt nord | collected 2015-12-18
CGGAAGGTATTGCGGATCTTCCGGTAGGCTTCGGACGACTCCTTGATCGCCTTCTCGCTCATCCGGACGTCGTCGGCGTAGTCGAGGCTGGCGACGTAGAGCCGGAGGACGTCGGCGCCATATTGCTCGGTCGCCTTCACGGCGGAGATCGCGTTGCCGCCGGACTTGGCCATCTTCTTGCCTTGGTCGTCGACGACGAAGCCGTGGGTCAGGACGCCTTCGAAGGGGGCGCGGCCGGTGGTGGCGACGGCGGTCAGGATCGACGATTGGAACCAGCCTCGGTGCTGGTCCGACCCTTCGAGGTAGAGGTAGGCCGGGTATTCCAGGCCGTGGCTCGGCTCCTGGAGGACGGCCCGGTGGCTGGAGCCGGACTCGAACCAGACGTCGAGGATGTCCCCCTCCTTGCGGAAGTCGAGCCCGCCGCACTGGGGGCAGGCGGCGCCCGGGGGCAGGATCTCCTCGACCGGCTTCGAGAACCAGGCGTCGGCGCCTTCGCGGCGGAAGAGGTCGCGGAAGTGGCGGACGGTGTCGGCGGTGAGGAGCTGGGTGCCGCAGGCGGCGCAGCCGAGGGCGGGGATCGGCACGCCCCAGGAGCGCTGGCGGCTGATGCACCAGTCGGGCCGGCCGGAGACCATCGCCTCGATCCGCGATCGGCCCCAGGCCGGATGCCAGCGGACTTCTTCGTTGATGGTTTTCAAAGTCCGGGCGCGAAGGTCGGCGTGATCGACGGCGACGAACCATTGCTCGGTCGCCCGGAAGATCACCGGCTTCTTGCACCGCCAGCAGTGGGGGTAGCTGTGCTTGAACGAGAAGTCGTGGAAGAGGAACCCCCGGTCGCGGACCATCGCGATGACCTGGGGGTTGGCCTTGAAGACCTGCTCGCCGACGAGTTCGGCCGGGGCCTCGTCGGTGTACCGGCCCGAGGCGTCGACCGGGCTGAGGGTCGGCAAGGCGTAGGCCAAGCCGGTCTGGTAGTCCTCGGTCCCGTGGCCCGGGGCGGTGTGGACGAGCCCGGTGCCGTCGTCGACGCTGACGTAGGCCGCGAGGACGATCGGGCTCTCGCGGTCGAGGAAGACGTGGCGATAGCGGGCGTGCTCGAGGGCGGACCCTTTGCAGCGGCCGACCTCGACGAAGTCCGTCACCCCTCGCAGGCCCATCACCTTCGCGACGAGTTCGGCCGCCAGGATCGTGTGGACGTCTTGGCCGGTGGCGGGGTCAATATACCGGAGGCCGACGTAGTCGATATCTTTGTTGGCGGCGATGGCGACGTTGGCCGGGAGGGTCCAGGGGGTCGTCGTCCAGATCATCGCGTGCCAAGGGGCCGGGCCCCAGGCTTCGGGCACGCCGGCGACCATCGGGAAGTTGACGTAAATGCTCGGCGAAACCTCGTCGGCGTATTCCAACTCCGCCTCGGCCAAGGCGGTCCGGTCCTGGAGGCACCAGTGGATCGGCTTGAGCTGGCGGAAGATCGAGCCGGCGTCGAGCAGGCCGGCCAGGACGTCCATCACCCCGGCCTCGTAGCGGGGGTCCAAGGTGAGGTAGGGATTCTCCCAATCGCCCGAGATCCCCAGGCGGCGGAACTGGTCGCGCTGGACGTCGACCCACTTCATCGCCTCGGCGTGGCAGAGCGACCGGACCTCGGCCACCGCCATCCCCGCGCCCTTCGAGCCGAGGTCTTTCATGACCTTGTGCTCGATCGGCAGGCCGTGGCAATCCCAACCCGGCACATACGGGCTGTCGTACCCCATCATCGTCAAGGACCGGACGACGACATCCTTGAGCACCTTGTTGAGCAGGTGGCCCATGTGGATCTCGCCGTTGGCATAGGGCGGCCCGTCGTGCAAGACCCGCATCGGCCGGCCGGCACTCCGGCTTCGGATCTGGCCGTACAGGTCCTGCTCCCGCCAGCGCTCCTGGAGCTTGGGCTCGCGGACGGTCAGGTTTGCCTTCATGTCGAAGGCGGTGACCGGGAGGTTCAAGGTTTCTTTGTAGGGCTTGGCGTTCGTGGACATCACGGTGGGTTTCGATGGGGGGACTGATGCCCGGGCCTTCGGTGCTCGCTCACCGAGGTCGGGTGGATTCTCGAAGGTTAGCGATCAATCCTGGCCGTCCCACCGTTGCAAGACTTCCCGGACGATCGTCCTCAGCTTCCCCTCGGCCTGGGCGGCGACGGCGAGGATGTCTTCGAGCTTGGCCGGTTCGAGGGCGTCGGGCAGGCAAAGGTCGGTGACGATCGAGAAGCCGAGCACCTTCATCCCGGCGTGGACGGCGACGAGGACTTCGGGCACGGTGGACATCCCAACCACGTCGGCGCCGATGGCCCGGAGGTAGCGGTATTCGGCCCGGGTCTCCAGGTTGGGGCCGAGCACCCCGACGTAGACACCGCGACGGGCCACGATGTTCGATCCCAGGGCGACCTGGAGGGCCAAGTCCTGGAGCTTGCGGTCGAACGGCTCGCTCAGGTCGGGGAAGCGTGGGCCGAGCCGGTCGTCGTTGGGCCCGATCAAGGGATTCACGCCCATCAGGTTGATCTGGTCGTCGATGACGATCAGGTCGCCTTTGGAGTGGAGCGGGTTCATCCCGCCGGCGGCGTTGGAGACGATCAAGGTCCGGCAGCCGAGGTGCCGCATCACCCGGATCGGAAACGTGACCTGGGCGGCGGTGTACCCTTCGTAAAGGTGGAAACGGCCCTCCATCGCCATGACGGTCCGGCCGGAGAGCGTCCCGCAGACCAACTGGCCGGCGTGGCTTTGGACCGTCGAGCGTGGGAAGTGGGGGACCTCGTCGTAGGGGATGGTCGCCTCGGCCTGGATCTCCTGGGCCAAGGCGCCGAGCCCGGTCCCCAGGACGATCCCGACGGTCGGCGAGCCAGCCCATCGCTCCCGGACGGCCTGGGCCGCCTCGGCCACGTCTTCCCAGCGGTGGTGGTGCATCGTCGGTTGGGCTCGATCAATAGCGGCGGAGGAGGCGGGCGAACCGGGGGTCGCGCCGCAGCGACTTGAGGTCGGGGTCGCGACGGAGGTGGTGGTAGTGGCGGTATCCGAGGCGAAGCGCCCGCTCCAGGGCGTCGAAGGCCCGGTCGGTCATCCCGAGGACGGCGTAGCTGCAAGCGAGGTTATACCAGGCGATCGGCTTGTCGGGCCGCAGCCGGACGAGCTGCTGGTCGGCCTGGAGGGCGCGGTTGGACAGCCCTTTGGCCGCCAGGTTGTCGGCGTGGACCTTGAGGGCATCGCCGTAGAGCGGATCGCGCTCGAGAACCCGGCCGAGGAAGTCGAGCTCGAATTCGAGCTGGTCTTGCTCGCGGAGCCGCCGCCTCGAGGTTTCGGGGATGGGCGCCTCGGGGGAGTCGTCCGAACGGTCATGGGCTGAAGACATTACGGAACGCTCCCTTCCCAGCCCGTGCATGGCGGCGGAGGCCGCTCTCGGCCGGCTGTTGGCCCGATCGTCATGGGACGTTCAAACATAGCCGGAAACGGCCCGAGAACCAAGCAGGGCGACTCGGAATTTCCTGGCGCGATCACTTAAAAGGACACCGAGGCCGGGAGCGAGGATCGGAGCCCCCCGACGCGGTTGGGGGTTCGCGTCGGGGGGGGAAGCTCGAAGGAGGGAGCGAAGGGCGAGCTCGGGCGGAGGGGGACCAACCGGGGAGATCAAAGGTCGGCGACTTCCTCTTCTTCTTCGTCGTCGAGGTCGTCGAGGTCGTCATCGTCCTCGTCATCGTCGAGGTCGTCCTCCTCGTCGATGTCGATCTCGTCGATCTCCATGTCCTCCTCGTCGAGCTCGTCCTCGTCGAGGTCATCCTCGATGTCGTCATCGTCGTCGTCGAGGTCGTCGAGGTCGTCGTCCTCCTCGTCGTCGCCCTCCTCGTCGATCTCGTCTTCCCCCTCGTCGCCGGGGTGGCGGGCGATCGGGAGTGGGACGAAGTCGTCGAAATCGATGACCTCACCCGCGAGGGGGTGCTCTGCGATATCCAGCAAGGCGGCGGAATCCCACATCGTTCGGTCCTCAGGAGGAGGGGCCCAAGGGCGGGCCCCCCGAGTCGGTCGGCTGCGCGAAATCGGCTCAACCCCCTGGCGTCGATCGACGCGGTCCCCGAGGGCGGAGCCCTATTGGTAGGAAAGGGATATGCCCTTGTCAAGCCGCACCGAGGCCGAAAAATTCGGACCCTCCGCGGTCAACCGGCGGGCGAACCCCGATGCTCGCCAAGGCCCGGCGATTCGCCCGATCGAGGCGCGTCTTGGGGCTAACCACCGGCGGAGACTCGCCTGCGGCGACCGCCCCCCTCGGCCGGCCGAGATGAGGGCCCAACCCGGTCGAGGCGGTGGCGTCGGCAACCACGTTTTCGGTCGGCTTCGGCGGGGGGATGGCTTGACACTGGAGGCTGAAAGGAGGGGATTTCCTCCGATCCTTGACCGCCGCAAATCATTCCGAGACGACGAGATCGGCCGATTCGGAAGGGTGTCGCGAGTGGACCCACATCGCGCCCCTGGTCCCGACCCTCGCGCCGAGAGGGACGACGCTCGGTGGTGCTCGCCGGGTCGCGCGATGGCCGATCGGATTGGGGGATCCCAATCCGATGAGGTCGCCGTCAAAGGTGGGGGAGGACGGAGCTTGACGACCGGCCGGGGCGAGCTTACCATGAAACTCGCATTGACGGTGGGTGTGGCCTAGCGGTTAAGGCGCCAGATTGTGGATCTGGATATCGCGGGTTCGAATCCCGTCATCCACCCTGTCCCGATCTTCGACGAGGACGCCGACCGTTCTGGCGTCCGTGTTTGCTCGTCCGATCATACTTCGGCCGCCACGACCAGCACTTCGAGCGTCCGAGGGCCGTGGACCCCTTCGACGCGGCTGAGCTCGATATCAGAGGTGGCCGAGGGGCCCGAGACCCAGGTCATCGGCCGGCCCGGCAGGTGGGCCGAGGCTTCGAGCGTCCGGACGGCTTCCGGGACCAGCCCGACGACCTGATCCTCGCGGACGACGCAGAGGTGATAGTCGGGCAGGAGGCTGATGGCCCGTCGCCCCTGGCGCGGCCCGCCGTCCAGGACGATCGTCCCGGTTTGGGCGATCCCCAAGGCGCACCCGGTCAAGACGCCGTCGGCCCGGTTCAACTGGTCGTGCGACAGGCCGTGGTCGGGCAGGGCGGTGACACCGGGCGGCAACCACCCGTCGGGCAGGTCCGCCGGGACCACGAGCACCCGGACGCCCCGCCGCTCGCAGGCCAGGGCGATCTGGCGAGCGAGGTCGGCCGCATCAACCCGGTGGACGACCGCCCGGTACTCGGCGACCCGCTCGACGAAGTGGGCGATCCGCTCGGGGTCGGCGGTCGGGTCGGCGATCCGGTAATCCCGGTCAACCGGGACTTGTTCGGCCGACTCGGCGGTCGGGACGTCGGCGAGGGCCCCGCGGACCCGGCGGAGGATCTCGGCTCGGGCTTCGGTCACGATCGGGCCCTCCACCACTCGCGGAAGGTCTGCTCGGCGACGGGATAAACGTCCCGCGTCGCGGTCCAGCCGGCGAACTCGCCGGGCAGGGCCTCGATGAACCCCCGCTTGACGACCGCCTTCTGGCCGAACCGGCCGAGCTGTTGCGACCGCTCGAAGAGCCTGGGGCTGGCGAAGACCCGGGCCAGGAGCTTCATGGCCAGGCTCTCGGGCTCGGGCCAGCCCCCTCGGTCCTGCTTCTGGCGGACGACCTTGCCTCGGAGGTGGATGAGGATCTCGGGGATGTTGATCTTCACCGGGCAGACGTCGTAGCAGGCGCCGCAGAGCGAGGAGGCGAACGGGAGCGAGCCGGCGTTCTCGACCCCGGCGAGCTGGGGCGTGAGGATCGCGCCGATGGGCCCGGGGTAGACCGAGTTGTAGGCGTGGCCGCCGGTCCGCTCGTAGACCGGGCAGATGTTCAGGCAGGCGCTGCAACGGATGCAATTGAGGGTGGACCGCCCCCGGGGGTCGGCCAGGACCTTGGTCCGGCCGTTGTCGAGGAGGACGAGGTGGAACTCCTGGGGGCCGTCGCCCGGGGCCACGCCGGTCCAGAACGAGGTATACGGGTTCATCCGCTCGCCGGTCGAGGAGCGGGGGAGGAGCTGGAGGAAGACCTCGAAGTCGCGCCAGGTGGGGATGATCTTCTCCAGGCCCATCACGCTGATCAGGACGTCGGGCAGGGTCAGGCACATCCGGCCGTTCCCCTCGGACTCGACCACGCAGATCGTCCCGGTCTGGGCGACCCCGAAGTTGGCCCCGCTGACGGCGACCTTGGCCTCCAGGAACTTCTCGCGGAGGTGGGTCCGGGCCGCTCCGGCGAGTTCCTTGGGCTCGTCGCTCAAGTTGGCGACGCCGAGCTTGCGGCGGAAGAGCTCGCGGATCTCGGAGCGATTCTTGTGGATCGCCGGCACGAGGATGTGCGACGACCGGTCGCCGGCAAGTTGGACGATCAGCTCGGCCAGGTCGGTCTCGATCGGCTCGATCCCGACGGAGTGGAGGGCTTCGTTCAGGCCGATCTCGTCGGTCGTGAGCGACTTGACCTTCACGACCTCCTTGGCCCGGTGGTCGGAGGCGATCCGGCAGACGATCGCGTTGGCCTCGGCGGCGTCCCTGGCCCAATGGACGTGCCCGCCGGCCCGGATGACCGAGGCTTCGAGCTGGACCAGGTAGTCGTCGAGGTGGCGGAGGACCCGCTCCTTGGTGGCTCGGCCGGCCTCGCGGAGGGCCTCCCAATCGGGCAGCTCGCCGACGACCGCCGCCCGCTTGTCGCGGATGGTGTTGGTCGCCTTGCCCATGTTCCGGCGGAGCTGGGTATCGGCCAAGGCGACCTTGGCGGCGTCGGGGAACGAGACGGCCGGTCGGGTGGGGATGGCTTCGACGGTGGCCAAGGGTCAGCTCCCTTCTTCGGTGGAGGCGAGGATCTCGGCCAGGTGGATCGTGCCGACGCCGGACCTCTGGCGATGGAGGGCGCCGCCGATGTGCATCAGGCAGGAGTTGTCGGCCATCGCGCAGGTCTCGGCCTTGGTGTCGAGGATGCAACGGACCTTGTCGCCGAGCATCGCCATCGACGTGTCGGCGTTCTTCACCGCGAAGGTCCCGCCGAAGCCGCAGCACTCCTCGGCGCGGGGGAGGACGACCAGGTCGATCCCCCGGACCTTCCGGAGCAGCCGGAGCGGGGCGTCGTCCACCCGGATCGCCCGGAGCGAGTGGCAGGTCGGGTGATAGGTCACGCGGTGGGGATAGTAGGCCCCCACGTCGTCGACGCCCAGGACGTTGACCAGGAACTCGGACAGCTCGAAGACCCTGGGGGCGAGCTCGGCGACATCGGCAGCGAGCTTGGAGTCTCCCGCCAGCTCGGCGGCGTGCGGGTAGATATGGCGGACCATGCCAACGCAGCTCGCCGACGGGGAGACGACGACCTCGGCGTCTCGGAAGGTCTCCACGAACCGGCGGATCAGGGGGATCGCCTCGCGCTGGTAGCCGGTGTTGTAGTGCATCTGCCCGCAGCAGGTCTGGTCCATCGGGAAGTCGACGTGCTGGCCCAGGCGCTCGAGCAAGGTCACGACCGCCCGGCCTGTCTGGGGGAAGATCGTGTCGTTGAAGCAGGTGATGAACAAGGAGACCCGCATCCCCGGCTTGCCTTCAAGGGGAGCGGCCGGAGAAGGCGGGACCGTGCCGAGATCCATGAGGCGGGTCCAATCGGGCTCGGGGGAAGTTATTTCCCCAGGATAACCGATCGAGCGGCCGGAGCAGAGGGTTCATCGAGCCCGATCAACCCTCGTCCCGATCGCCCGAAAGGCCCCGATCGGCAAACTTGGGGAAATTGTTCAACTTCGCCGCAAGCTCGGTCGATTAGGTCGACAACGCTGACTAGGGGGCGGGGCCGGTCGAAGGCCCCCTCCCGGCGCCTCAACTTTGGGTGACACCTTGATGCCGCCGATCGCCCGATGGGTCGCCCCGCGATGGGCCCCGGAGGGATCGGTCAGGAGCGACCGCGATGAGCGAGCACCTCACGAAATTGGCGTTGGTCGTGGCCTTGTCGCATGGATTTCGGACCTTGAGCGCGCGGGTCGGACCCCGCTGGAGTGGCCTGGCCCTGGGCCTGCCGTGCTCGACGGCGATCGCGCTGGTCGGGAGCGGGTCGGACCAGGGGGTCGACTACGCCCGATCGATGGCCGAGACGAGCTTGCTGGGCGTGGTCGGGGCGGTCGTCCTGCCCTTGGCCTATGCCCGAGCGATCGGCCGGCGTTGGTGGTTCCCCTGGCCTCCGCTGGCCGCGGTGGCCTCGTTCCTGGCGGCGGCCTCGGCGGCCGGGTTGCTCGCCCCGCCCGGGGGCGGATCGGGCCTGCCGTTGGCGCTGATGGCCGTGCTGTCGGCGACCGCCCTCGCCGGGCGGATCGCCATCCCCGAGGCCTCCCGCCGGGTCCAGGTCGCCCTCGGCCACCCGGCGCGGACGTGGGCGATCCGGACGGTCGTGCCGGCGGCCTGCTTGCTGGCCTCGTTGACCTTGGGCCGGGCGTTCGGGCCGGGCGTGGCGGGCCTGATGTGCACGTTCCCGGGCCTGACCCTGACCGTCCTCTTGCTGACCCACCTCGAGGCCGGGCCGGGGGCGGTGGTCCGGCTGGCCCGGACCTTGCCGCCCGCGAACCTGGGGATGGTCGCCTTCCTCGGGACGTTCCACGGGGCGATCGCCCGCTTCGGCCTGGCGGGCGGGACCGCGTTCGCTTATCTGGCCGCCTTGGCGACCCTGGCCTTCGTCGCCTGGTTTGCCGAGGAAGGTGTCCTTACTTCGATCCGGATTCGACTCCGGGATCGGTCGAGCCTGCCCGCGCTGCCGCCCTGGCCGAGGTCCGGGCGGCGGTTCTCCCCCCTAGTCGAGCGGCTCGCCGCCTAGAACAATCTCCCGACGGAAAAAGGGGCGGGCGGTGGCGCCCGCCCCTTTCCGGGAGATTGCCCCGAAATGCGGGAGGTTCACCCCACCTTGACCGGCTCGCCGTTGGCGACGATCTCGAAGAGGTTGGGCATCTCGCCGCTGGAGAGGATGTGGGGGGCGGAGACCGGCGCCGCCGCGGGGACCGGCGTGGCCGGGACCTCGCCGGCCGCCGAGTGGACGAGCTCGGTGAAGACGCCGCCGCGGCGGACGAGGTCGTCGTATTCGCCGGTCTCGACGACCCGCCCTTCATCGAAGACGAAGATCCGGTCGGTGTCGAGCAAGGTCGAGAGCCGGTGGGCCACGAGGATCACGGTCCGGTCGGCTCGGGCGGCGTGGATGGCCCGCTGGACCCGCCGCTCGCTGATGTTGTCCAGGGCCGAGGTCCCCTCGTCGAGGATCAGGATCGGCGGGTTCTTGAGGAATACCCGGGCCAGGGCGAGGCGTTGGCGCTGGCCGCCGGAGAGGTTCTGGCCCCGCTCGGAGACGTGCGCCTCGTACCCGCCGGGCATGGCCATGATCTCGTTATGGATGCAGGCCCGCATCGCGGCGTTGCGGACGTCCTCCTCGGTCGCGTCCTCGCGGCCGTAGGCGATGTTGTCGTGGATCGTCCCGGAGAAGACGAACGGGTTCTGGCCGACGTAGCCGATCAGCTCGCCGATCGACTCGCGGGAGACGCTCTCGATCGGCACCCCGCCGAGCATCACGGTCCCGCCGCTGGGGTGGGTCAGCCGCATCATCACCTTGAGCCAGGTGGACTTGCCGCAGCCCGACCGGCCGGCGACGCCGATGGTCTCCCCGGCGCGGATCGCCAGGGTCACGCCGTCGAGCGCCAGCTTGCGGCGGCCGTCGCTAGTCCGGTAGTCGACCCGCAAGCCTTCGGCCACGAACAGCGGGACCGACCCGTCGATCTTGGGCTCGCGGGGGTCGATCGGCCGGAACGAGCGGTCGACCGGCTCCTCGAGGAGGTCGAGCAGGTCGGCCACCTTGAGGCTGCACTCGTGCCCCTCGTCGATGATCCGGTGGACCTCGTTGAGCGGGGCCATCACCTGGAGGAAGAGCATCGGGAAGGCGACCATCGCCCCGAAGTTGATCCGGCCGTCGATGTACATGTAAACGGCGCAGGCGATGATCGTGAGGTGGAAGAACCCCTCGTTGATCGCCTTGCCGCTGCCGAAGAGCGACATCGCGAAGTGGTGGCGGATCTCCTTGGACCGGCGGCGCTCGGCCGCCTTCTCGACCCGGCCCAATTCCAGGCGGTGGGTGTTCGCCGCCCGGACGTAGTCGATCCCGGCGAGCTGCTCGACCACCGTGCCGTCCATCGCCTCGCGGATCCGCAGCAGCTCGATCCGGACGCCGTTCTGAGTGATCAACTGCCAGATCGTCAGGCCGAGCGAGATCGGCGTGACCAGCGCCATCACCAGGGCGATCCTCGGCTCCTGGGAGAAGGTCGCGATCAGGGCGAAGCCGCCGGTCAAGAACGCCGGGAAGAAATCCTGGAACGTGATCCTGAGGAAGCGGACGTACCCCTCGACGCTCCGGTGGATCCGGCCGTGGATCGCCCCCACCTGCTCGAACGAGAGGGTCGCGAGGTCGACCTCCATCAGGTGCGACACCAGCCGGACGCAAAGATCCTTATCGATCCTCGTGCAGGCGTTCTCGACGAGGAATCGGCGGAAGACGTTCGCCGTCTCGCGGATCAGATAGGCGACCCCGATCGCCGCGAGGTAGAAGAAGCTGAGGCGAAGCAGGGCATCCTGGGTTCCGCCCTGGGTCTTCCCCTGGGAGACGACCTGGAAGAGCTGGCCTACCCCGAGCGCAATCGCCGTGTTGGCGGCGGCCCAGACGGCCATCACCAGGCTGGCCGAGGCCAGGGACCACCGCTGGCCGATCGGCACCAATCGCCAGACCTCGGCCCCCCTCCGAGCGATATTCCGGACATCGCGCCCGAGTGCCTTCGAGGCTCTGACCATCTTCGGGAACATTCTGGTCCCTTCCGGGGATGCGAGACGCCGTCGGTCGACGGGGAGAAGTGACGCGGTGGGTCGATCGAGGGATCGAGGGAGGCGTTGAGAAGGGCAGCGGAGCACGGTCGCCGTGCCGACCGGGCGAACACGTCGCCCTCACTCAATAATGGACCACGACGGGCCAGGATGTCCCGCCGAAATGGTCGCGATTGCAAAAGATGCACCACTCATACCAGGTCCACGAGCGCGACGCGAGGCCGGACGGATCGTCGGGCCGAGGCATCCGCCCGCCTCGGCCCGGGTGGTTTCCGACGATGAAACCTATCCGAAAGTACGACGAGATCGAGGATCGCCGTTG
>JAABUQ010011557.1_pt1 | contig 11237 bp, 10 predicted proteins | sample 5560001 | NCBI WGS metagenome assembly JAABUQ01 (sample SAMN10711888, study PRJNA513371) | rock metagenome | isolation source: Antarctica rocks | place: Antarctica: Victoria Land, Finger Mt nord | collected 2015-12-18
AACTCGGTCAGGTCCTTGCGCGATTCGGGGTCGAGGAAACCGGCGCGGATCATGACACCGATAGAATCCGCCCAGCACCGCTTGGCAAGGGGGCGCGCCGGATTCTCAAAGAGTCGGGGTATAGCTGTTTAGCTCTTGGGAAAACCGGAGCAAACCGGCATGGAGAGGAGGGGGACTGTGGACATGCTCGCCACGTCGCCACGACCGGACGCTGCATCCGCTGGCGATGAAGACGCGCTGTTCGCCTGGGTCGCCGAGGTGTGCGGAGGCCCCGTTCAGCGCATCAGCCAGGCGTCCGGCGGCAACCGCTGCCGGTCCTGGGCAATTGACGTCGCTGCGCCGGACGGCGCCGCCGAGGTGTTCCTCCGCTACGCCCCGCCTCGCCCGCCAAGCGCCGAACCCTACACCGTCCACCGTGAAGCGCAGGTGTATCGCGCAATCGGCGGCGCCGGGCTGCTGGCGCCCCGGCTAATCGCCGAGCATCCCCGCCTGCAAGCGGTGCTGACCAGCCGCGCCCCGGGGATCGCCGAGTTCCGCCGCCTGCACGACGCCGCGGAGAAGCAGGCCATCGCCTGCGAGCTGATGGACACCCTGGCCCGCCTGCACCGGATCCCAACCGCCGGCGTCACCCTCGACGGCGGCGGCCAGGGCGTGCGGATCGCCGACCACGTGCGGGCCGAGCTGGGCATCTGGCAGGCGATGTATGCGGAAACCGGGCGCACGGACCCGTTGCTGGACGTCGCCTTTAACTGGCTGGCCGAGAACATGCCCGACCCGGACGGCGCGGTGGTGCTGGCGCATGGCGACGCTGGGCCGGGCAACTTCCTGTTCGAGCAGGGGCGCATGACGGCGCTGATTGACTGGGAGCTGGCGCACCTGGGCGATCCGATGGAGGACCTGGCCTGGTTCTCCATGCGCTGCGTGATGGAACCGGTGCCGGATTTCTCCGAATGCCTGCGCGAGTACGAGCGCCGCGCCGGCGCGCCGGTGGACCGTGCCCGCATCCTGTATCACCGGGCGTTCGTGTCCACCCGCGTCGTCGTCATCCGCCACCGCAACGTGACCGGGGAGCCGGCGCACGCCATCGTGTCGCGGGCCTTGAACCGCCGGCTGCTGGTCGAGGCGTTGTCGGACGCCGCAGGCGTGCCGGTGGACCCGCCCGCCCCCTTGGACCTGCCGCCCACGGAGCAGGGTGGCCTGTTCGACCACGTTCTGGCCGACCTGCGTGACGTGGTGGTGGCGCGCAGCACGGACCGGCAGGTCGTCGCCAAGGCGAAGGAGGCCGCGAAGGTGCTGAAGTATCTGCATGCCACCGACCGCTACGGCGCCGCGCTGGCGGAGGCGGACGATGCGGCGCTGACGGCGCTGCTGGGGACGGATGCCAGCCCGGACGCGCTCGGCGCGGCGCTGGCGGAGGGGCGAATCGGCTTCCCACAGGCACTGGATTATTTCGCCGGGCAGGCGGCGCGCCAGGCACAGTTGGCCGCGGCAGCCTCGGGCGGCATCGCCAGCCGTTACTACCCAGCGCTGTGATGGAGGCTGCCATGATACCGGACGTCACTCCGGCCACCCAACCCGTGTTCACCCCCGCCGATGACGGGTTTCACTTCGCGCAGATGGGCGACCGCTGGTGGATGACGGAAACCAGCTGGTTCTCGTTCTGCCACCCGAAGCGCAAGCTGGGCGGCTGGCTTTACACCATGGCCCGGCCCAACATCGGCACCGTCGCCGGCGGGGCCTGGGTGTGGGACGGCACGGCGCACCTGCCTTGGGAGGTGCCGTACTCGGCGAATTACACCGCCCTCCGCCTGCCGCGGGACCAGGACTTGAAGGACATCGCCCTGCCCACCGGCGTTTCGATCCGGGTGCTGGAGCCGGGCATGAGTTATGCGCTGGGCTTCGCGGATGGGGACCGCTGCCGGATGGACCTGCAATTCGACGGCGTGATGCCGCCGCGTCCGCTGCGCCGGGCCGGCTCGCCGTTCGGGTCGGCCAGCCACTTCGACCAGTTCGGCCGCGTCACCGGTGAGCTGACGCTGCTCGGCGAGCGCATCGCCATAGATTGCCTGGCTGCGCGCGACCGCTCCTGGGGACCGCGGCCCGAGCATCGGCCCAAGAAAAGCGCCTACGTCACCGGCATCGCCTCCCCGGATGACGCCTTCCTCGCGGTGACGCGCTGGGAGGACGGCAAGGAGAGCGTCGCCTATGGCTTCATGACCCGCGACGGCGTGACCGCCGACCTCGCCTCCGGCACCCGCGCCGTCGAGCGCGACCCTGCGGAGGGCTGGGTCACGCGCATCACGGTGGACGCCACCGACGAGCACGGCCGCACCCTGCACGCCGTCGGAACCCGGCTGTCCGGCATCATCATCAACCGGCACAGCTTCATCGACTCCAACGGCCTGATCGCCTGGACCATCAACGGCCACCCTGGCCATGGCGAAGATCAAGACATGTGGCCGGTCCAGGACTGGACCGACTTCCGCCGCGGCGCGCGGGCGGCCCACGACGCGCGGGCGGGCTGACCGGTATGGCGCTCCCGCTCGAAGGCGTCACGGTGCTGGATCTCAGCCAGATCTACAACGGGCCATACGCCACCTTCCTTCTGGCCACAGCAGGTGCCGAGGTCATCAAGGTGGAGCCGCCCGGCGGCGAGTCCCTGCGCCGCCGGGGCGTAGTCGGCGGCGCGGCGCTGCCCTTCGCCATGCTGAACGCCTGCAAGCGCAGCCTGGTGCTGAACCTGAAGACCGAAGCCGGCAAGGCCATCCTGCGGAACCTGGCACGCACGGCGGACGTGCTGGTCGAGAACTTCGCCCCCGGCGTAATGGAGCGCCTCGGCCTCGGCTGCGCTGCGCTGCAGGCCGCCAACCCCCGCCTGATCTATGCGCAGAGCAGCGGCTTCGGCAGCAGCGGCCCCTACCGCGACTACCCGGCCATGGACCTGACGGTGCAGGCGATGGCGGGAGTCATGAGCATCACCGGCTTCCCCGACCGTCCGCCGGTGAAGGCCGGCCCGGCGTTATGCGACTTCTTCGCCGGTGTCCACCTGTATGGCGCCATCACCACGGCGCTGTACGAGCGGGAGAAGACAGGCATCGGACGCCAGGTCGAGGTGGCGATGATGGACGCGGTGTATCCCTCGCTCAGCTCCAGCCTCGGCCTGCATTTCGGCACCGGCGGCGACGTGCCGCCCCGCACCGGCAACCGGCACGGCGGCTTGGCGGAGGCGCCATACAACGTGTATCCCGCCACCGACGGCTACATCGCCATCACCTGCGTCGGCGACGTGCATTGGCGGTCGCTGCTGATGGCGATGGGCCGGCAGGACCTGGCGGACGACCCGCGCTTCGCCTCTCTCGGCGATCGCGTGGCGCATATGGACGAGGTGGACGCCGCCGTGTCCGCCTGGACCGCCGGGCAGTCCAAGGAGGCGCTGTTCGCGCTCCTGCTGGCCCACCGCGTGCCCTGCGCGCCGGTCCGCAGCCTGGATGAAGTCGTGAACGACCCGCACATGCACGAGCGCGGCTCGCTGCAATGGCAGGACCACCCGGAGCTGGGCCGCATCGTCGTCCAGCACTCCCCGCTGCGCTTCGCCGGCGACCCGCTGCGTGAGTTGGAGCCTAGCCGCAAGCTGGGCGCCGACACGGATGCCCTACTGCAGGAACGCCTGGGCCTGTCGCCTGAGGCGGTGGCGGCGCTGCGCGACGGCAAGGTGGTGTGATGGGCGGCATCGTCGGCATAGACGTGGGCGGCACGTTCAGGGACCTGTTCTATTCCCGCGACGGCCGGAGCGTGGACCGGGTGCTGAAGGTCCCCTCCACCCCCGACGACCCGGCGCGCGGCCTGCTCGATGCCCTGGCCGCCGCCGGCGTCGCGCCCGCCGGCCTCGACCTGATCTTGCACGGCACCACCATCGCCACCAACGCCGTCATCGAGCGCAAGGGCGCCCGCTGCGCCCTGGTCACGACACGCGGCTTCCGCGATGTGCTCGAGCTGGGCCGGCGCGACCGGCAGCGCATGTATGGCCTGACCGGCGTCCACAAGCCGCTGATCCCGCGCGAGCTGCGCTGGGAGCTGGACGAGCGCCTGAATCAGTACGGCGCCGTGCTGCGCCCGCTAGACGATGAGGAGGTGCGCCACCTGGCCGCCGTGCTGCGGGAGCAGGCGGTGGAGGCGGTGGTCGTCTCCTTCCTCCACGCCTACGCCAACCCCGGGCACGAGCAGCGCGTCCGCGCCTTGCTGCTGGAGGCCGAGCCGTCCTGGCAGGTCGTCATCTCCAGCGACGTGGTGCGCGAGTACTACGAGTTCGAGCGCACCAGCACCGCCGCCGTGCAGGGCTACCTGCAGCCGATGGTGGCCCGCTACGCCGCCAACCTGCGGACCGCGCTGCACGAGCGCGGCTTCGACACCCAGACCCTGGTGATGCAGTCCAACGGCGGCCTGGTACCGCTGCGGCTGCTAGCGGACCGGGCGGCGAACATCGTGCGCTCCGGCCCGGCGGCCGGCGTCATGGCAGCGGCGCGGCTGGCAGCGGAGGCCGGGTTCGACAACGTCATCACCGGGGACATGGGCGGCACCAGCTACGACGTGTCGGTCGTGCTGGATGGCACGCCGCGGGTAACGGACACGACGGACCTGGATTTCCGCATCCCGCTGCGCCTGCCGATGCTGGACGTGCACACCATCGGCGCCGGGGGAGGCTCCGTCGCCTACCTGGACCGCGGCGGCATCCTGCAGGTGGGGCCGCGCAGCGCCGGGGCGGTGCCGGGTCCGGTCTGCTTCGGCCGGGGCGGCACCGAACCAACCGTGACCGACGCAAATGCCGTGCTGGCGCGCATCAACGCCGACCACCCGATTGGATTGAAGCACCTGGACCGGCTGGACCTGCCCGGGGCGCGGGCGGCGATGGGCGCACTGGGACAGCAAGTCGGGCTGGGGATGGAGGAAACGGCGGCGGCCATCCTCGCCATCGTCAACCAGCGCATGGCCGGGCGCACCCGGCTGCTGTCGGTGGAGCAGGGGCACGATCCCCGGGACTTCGTCCTCGTTGCCTTTGGCGGCGCCGGTCCGCTGCACGGGGCGGCGATCATGCGGGAGGTCGGCGTCCGCACCATGCTGATTCCGCCCTATCCCGGCGTGCTGTGCGCCCTAGGCTGCGCGATGGCGGACATACGCGCAGACCACTCCCAAACCCTGGAACGCCGGGCCGCGGACCTGGACGCGGACGAGGCCGCGGCAGTCCTGCGCGCCCAGGGCGAGGCCGGGACGGCGGCGCTGCGCGAAGGCGGAGCCACCATCGAGCGGATCGTGACGACCCATTGGGCGGAAATGTCCTATGCAGGGCAAATCCACACCCTGCGCGTGTCGGTCGAGGCCGGGTGGACCCCGGGGCGCATGGCGGAGGCGTTCGCAGACGTTTACCGCCGCGAGTATGGCAACACCCTGGGCGACCTGCCAGCGGTGATCGTGAGCCTGAAGACGGCGGTGCTCGGCGTCCGTCCGGGGCAGCAACGGGCCGCAGGGGGCGCCACTGTGCCGGCGCGCGCGGTCCCGTCCGCCATCCGCCCGGTCTACTTCGGCTGCTGGATGGATACCCCCGTGTTCGACCGCGCCACGCTCCGCCCCGGCCACGCCTTCGACGGCCCGGCTATCGTCGAGCAGCCCGACACCACCAGCGTGATCGAGCCGGGCATGGCCGCCCGGGTGGACCCCTTCAACAACATCCTGGTCACGATGGCATGATGGACCCCGTCACCCTCGCGGTCGTGCGCGGCGCGCTGGAGCAGATCGGCGACGAGATGGACCTGCACCTGATCCGGGCCGCCCTGTCCCCGATCATCTCGGAAACCAACGACTGCGCGCACGGGCTGTACGATCCCTCCAGCGGGGAAACGGTCGCCCAGGGCGGATATGGCTTGCCGCAGTTCCTGGCGAACATGCAGTTCACGGTGCAGCGCGTGATCGCCGTGGCGCTGGCCGAGGGCGGGTTCGGCGACGGCGACGTGTGGATCGTCAACGATCCCTACCTCAGCGGAACTCATCTCAACGACGTGGTGCTGGTATCGCCGGTGTTCGTCGGCGGGCGGTTGTTCGCCCTGTTCGCCAACACCGGGCACTGGATGGACATGGGCGGCAGCGTGCCCGGCGGATGGGCGCCGGCCGCCACCGAGATCCACCAGGAGGGCATCATCATCCCGCCGCTCAAGCTGTATGAAGCGGGGCGCTGCAACACCGCGCTGATCCGGCTGATCACCGCCAACGTCCGCCTGCCCCGGCAGTTGGAGGGCGATCTGGCCGCCATGACCAACGTTTTCAGCGTCGGCCGGCGCGGGCTGGAGGCGCTCATCGCCCGGTATGGCGAGGACACGCTGCAGGCCTGCATCCGCGAGATGATGGACCGGTCGGAGACGCAGATGCGCTCCTACGTCGCCGAGATCCCGGACGGGACCTACCGGGTGGAGGACTGGTTCGACAACGACGGCGTAGACGACGTGCCGCTGAAGGTGGTGCTGACCCTGACCGTGTCCGGCAGCGGGCTGCACTTCGACTTCACCGGGACGGCGCCGGCGGCGCGCGGGCCGATGAACATCTCGGACAGCACCACGAAGTCCATGTGCCTGGTGGCGCTGAAGCACGTTTTCCCCGAGGTGCCGGTGAACGGCGGCGCGTTCCGCCCGGCGCGGTTCACCATCCCCGCGTGCTGCATCCTGGCGGCGGAGTATCCGTCCCCGGTCGGCGGCACCACGGACGTGACGCAGCGGGTAGTGGACGTGGTGTTCGCGGCCTTGGCGCAGGCGATCCCGGACCTGGTGCCGGCGGCGCCGTTCGGCACCACGGGGGTCGCGACCGTGTCCGGGCGGCGGCCGGGTGATGGCGGCTACTACGTCGCGGTGTATCCCTATCCCGGCGGTTACGGCGCCAGCCAGGCGTCGGACGGGCTAGTGAACGGCACGCCGCCGGGCAGCATGGCGCGGTTCATGTCAGTGGAAATGTCGGAGCATCGGTATCCCCTGCGCTTCGAGTATCTCCGCATCCGCGAGGGATCGGGAGGGGACGGCTGGCACCGCGGCGGCTGTGGGACGGCCTATGGCATCACCGCCCTGTCCCCCTGCGTGGTGTCCATCCTGGGCGACCGGGTGGACCATCTGCCGCCCGGCGTCCAGGGCGGGCACCCAGCTGCGGCGAACCAGGTGCGGCTGGTGACGGGCGGACGGGACTGGATGCCGCCGCTGCGAAGCAAGGTGGAGCGGGTGGCGCTTGCCGCCGGGGACAGCATCCGGCTGGCCTCGCCCGGGGGCGGCGGGTTCGGCAACCCGTTGGAGCGGGATCTGGCGGCGGTGGAGGAGGATCTCAATGCCGGGTTAATCGGGCGCGAGGTGGCGGAACTGACCTATGGCGCGGTGATCGCCTCGGTGCGGCCGACGGGGGAGCGGGTGCGCTACACGTTGGACCATGCGGCCAGCGCGGCGCGGCGGGCCGGGCTGACGAGGGCGGCGGAGTGAGGCTGGCAGCCGTGGTCGGCAAGCCGTCATTGCAATATCGCAAGAGTGCTGCCTTCTCCCTCTCCCTCCGGGAGAGGGTCGGGGTGAGAGGGTCTTACGTGCCGAGGCGAGAGCCGCCAGCGCGGCCAGAGGTCTGTTGGCAACTGCCTTCACACGCTGCTTGCCGCACGCTGCTTGCGGTGCCGGCGTGAGTGCCCTCTCGCCCCCCGACGTGCCTACGCCCGTCGAGTGGCTCGGCCTGCAAGGCACGGTGTGCGCCGTGACGGGCGCTGGCGGCGGCATCGGCCGGGCCATCGCGCTGAGCCTTGCGCGGGCTGGCGGGCGCGTGGCGCTGCTGGACCGGGACGAAGTTGGATCGGCTGAAACCCTCCGGCGCCTGCGGGAGGCCGGCGCAGACGCCGTCGCAGTAGGCTGCGACGTGTCGGACCCGGGGAGCGTCGCCGCCGCAGCGGAGGCGGTCAGCCGCCAGTTCGGCCGCTGCGGCGTGCTGGTCAACAACGCCGGCCTGCTGCGCCCCGGTCCGCTGGCGACCCTGCCCGCGTCCGAGTGGAACCTCCTGCTGTCGGTCAACCTGACCGGCTACTTCCTGTGCGCCCAGGCGTTCGGCGCGCAGATGCGCCAGCAGGGCGGCGGTGCCATCGTCCACATCGCCTCCATCGCCGGCAGTCACGCGACCGGGTTCGGCGGCGCCTACAGCGTCGCCAAGGCGGGGATCGTCATGCTGTCCCGCCAGCTTGCGACGGAGTGGGGCGGCGACGGCATACGCAGCAACGTCGTCAGCCCCGGCATGATCCTGACCCCGCTCAGCCAATCCTTCTACGACGACCCCGAGATCACCCGGCGGCGCAGCGCCGTCATCCCCGCCGGCCGCATCGGCCAGCCTGGCGACATCGCCGAGGCGGTGCTGTTCCTCGCCAGCGCCCGCGCCGCCTACATCACCGGCGACGAGATCACCGTGGATGGCGGCTTTACCCGGGGGATCATGGGCCTGATCCCTCGTCCAGGCTATGAGCGGTGAAACGAGCTGCGGTCATCGGCGCCGGCGCGGCCGGCCTGTGCGCCGCCAAGCACCTGCTGGGCGCCGGGCTGGACGTGACGGTGTTCGAGATGGGGTCCCGCATCGGCGGGCTATGGGTTTACGAGAACGACAACGGCCTCAGCCCCGCCTACCAGTCGCTGCACCTGAACTCGGAGAACCGCGTCACCGCCTACGCAGATTTTCCGTTCCCGGACGGCACGCCGCTGTATCCCGGCCATGCGCAGGTCGCGGCCTACCTCGACGCCTATGCCCAGCACTTCGGCGTGCTGGCGCACATCCGCTTCCGCTCCCCCGTCGCGTCCGTGCGGCAGGATGGCGCGGGATGGCGCGTGGACTTGGGGGACGGCGCCAGCGCCGCGTTCGACGCCGTCGTGGTGGCAAGCGGCCATCAGGGCGTGCCGAAGCACCCTCCCTTCGCGCGGGACTTCGGGGGCGAGTACCTGCACTCCCACGCCTACCGCGTGCCGGAGCCGTTCCGCGGCAAGCGGGTGCTGGTGGTGGGCGCCGGCAACAGCGCCTGCGACATCGCCGCCGACATCTGCCCGGTGACGGCCTGCTGCGTGATGGCGGCGCGCTCCCCGGTGCTGATGATGCCCCGTATGTTCCTGGGCGTCCCCACCGCCCGCGTGCTGGCGAAGGTCGAGAAGCCCTGGATGCCCTGGCCGGTGCGGCGGCGCATTCGCGAGCTGATCTCCCGCATGGCGCATGGGCGGATGGAGCAGTGGGGGTTTACGACGCCAAAGACGCGGACGCACCCGGCGGGGCACCACCTGCTGATGGCGCAGTTCGTGTGGGGGCGGGTGGCGGCCAAGCCGGGGATCGCCGAGGTGCGCGGGCGGGAGGTGCGGTTCGCGGACGGCAGCTCGGCGGAGTTCGATACGATGATCGCCGCGACGGGCTACGAGGTGGATTTGCCGTTCCTGGAGCCGGAGGTGTCGCCGGTGCGGGGACAGTGGCTGGACCTGTATCGCCGGGTGGTGCGGCCGGGACAGCCCGGGCTGTACTTCGCCGGGTTCTTCAACGTCACCGGCGGCGGCAACATACGGATGATGGACGACCAGGCGGCGTGGATCGCCGCGCTGGAAACCAGCCGCGCCGGGCTGCCGGATCAGGCGGCGATGGCGGCGGACATTCAGCGCGAGCGGGCCGGGATCGCGCGGCTGTATCCGGACAGCCCGCGCTATGGGCTGGAATTGGACCCGGTGCAGTATCGCCGGGATCTGGCGGAGGTGCAGCGGCTGCGGGCGTAGGGCTGGGCTGTTCAGTGGGTGTCTTATGGCGGCCAGGCCTAGGATCACGCAGGCGCGCGTGAGCAGGTCGTGCGGCCGGAATGGCCAAGGCTTGGTCTCATCTGTGGACGCGGCGGAACGTCGCCCGATATGGAGGGGCGCAGGATTCCGCCATGACCAAGTCTCTGCTCTCGTCACCCCTGCCTTTGCCTCCACCCCTGCGGCGCTGGACTGAGGCTGCCGCCCAGGCCCTGCTTCAGCCGCAGGGCGCACCACCCGTTGACTTCACGCAGCCCCAGGGCGAACAGGCCCTCGCCGGGCCGGACTCAATCGCGTGGCGAGTCTTCAAAAAAGCTGGCCGCCCTGTTCGTCGGCGGCGTCGCGGCGGTGATCCTGGAGCTGGCCGAGGCGCGCGTGCGCACCGGGGTCTGGGAGCACTCCTCCTTCCGCAGTGATCCCGTGCGCCGGCTGCACCGCACTGGCCTCGCGGCCATGGTCACCGTTTATGGCGCGCGCAGCATCGCGGGACGGATGATCGCGGGCATCGTGCACAGGCACGCAGGGATTGCAGGCGAGACCCCGGCCGGCCAGGCCTACCGCGCCAACGATGCGGTCCTGCTGACCTGGGTGCAGGCGACCGCCTGTTTCGGCTTTGCCGAGGCTTACAGCCGCTACGTCCGCCCGCTCAGCGCCAGGGACTTCGACCGGCTGTGTGCCGAGGGCCTGACAGCCGCCCGCCTCTACGGCGCGCTCGACGCCCCGGTATCCCGTGCCGGATCGGACGCCCTGTTCGCCTCCATGCAGGACCGGCTGGAACCCTCGCCCGTCAACTTCGAGTTCCTGGGCATTATGCGTGACGCCCCGGTCTTCCCGGCGCCGCTGCGCCCAATGCAGCGGATGCTGGTCCGCGCGGCGGTAGATATTACGCCCGGGCGGGTGCGGGACCGGCTCGGGCTGACGAAGGTTTACGGGCTCCGCGGGTAGGAACGTCCGATGGTGCGGCGGCTCGGCAGCCTATCCGACACCGTCATGCTGCGTTCCGGCCCGGCGGTGCAGTCCTGCCTGCGGCTTGGGCTGCCGGCGGACCAACTTTACCGCAGCTAGCGACGCCTGAACGGCATCGTCCCACGTCACAATACGCTTGCGAACGGTATGCTTGCTGTTATTCTCGCCTGCAACAATGCTCCCCTCAGAGGGAGCCAGGCAACCGGCGTGCAGCCGGGGCCGCCATCCGGGAGGGATCAGGCATGGTTACACGGCGCGGTCTTGCCGGCATCGCTGCGGCCCTGGCGCTGTGGGGGGCGTCCGCGTCGGCCCAGGGCACCCTCAAGATTGGCGCCATCACCCCTCCCACAATCTTGCAAAACTACCCTTTGATCTATCCGTGAGGCTTCCTCGCAAGCATCTCCGGCCGGGATACGGCGAGGGATTTCTGGGCGCCCCGGTGGTAATCTGTCCGCGTTCCGG
>JAABUQ010011558.1_pt1 | contig 11237 bp, 8 predicted proteins | sample 5560001 | NCBI WGS metagenome assembly JAABUQ01 (sample SAMN10711888, study PRJNA513371) | rock metagenome | isolation source: Antarctica rocks | place: Antarctica: Victoria Land, Finger Mt nord | collected 2015-12-18
CGACCGAGCGGGCCCGCTCCGAACTCGGACTCGCCGAGTGGACGCCGCTGGACGAAGCGATCCGCCGTACGATCCGGTGGCACCGCGCGGCGTAAGCGCGTCGCTTAGTTTTGCTTCGAAAGCCCCGGGTCGTTCGGCGCGGCCGGGACGGCTTCGGCCGGCGGCGCTTTGGTTCCGTTGACGTACGGCTGCTGCACGGCGCGTTCGCGGCGCAAGACGTGCTGAGCGAGAGCGATCTGCTCGCGATCGACGACCGGTTCGAAACCGAGCGCGCGGCGCACGACGAACGTGGGCCGGCCGCGGACTTCTTCGTAAATCATGCCGATGTATTCGCTGAGCAGCCCGAGTAAGAGAAACAGCAGCCCGAACAAGAGTAAGTTCGCGGAAAGCAGCGTGCCGAAACCGGCAAACGGCACACCGTACATCACGGCTCGCACAGCGTACACCAGGAACGCGATGAACGAGACGGCCGCCATCGCGACGCCGGTGAACGGGATCACCTTTAGCGGCATGTACGAACTCGAAAGAATGCCGCGAATCGCGAAGCCCGCGGTGCGGAACGTGCTGAAGGCCGAGACGCCGCCGAAACGCGGCGGCCGCTCGTGCGCGACGCCGATCTCGGGACCGCCGATCCAACTCCAGGTCGCGCGGATCATGCGATTGCGCTCCGGCATGGCGTTGAACGTCTGATAGAGGCGCCGGTCCACGAGCCGGAAGTCGCTCGCATTGCGCGGCACCGGACGCTCGCTGATCTTATGGATGAGCCAGTAAAACGTCTGCGCGGCGACGCGGCGGAACAGACTGTTATCGCTGCGCTTGGTCACGATCTGATAGACGTTGTCGTAACCCTTTTCCCACTTCTCGATAAAAGCCGGGATGAGTTCAGGCGGGTCCTGCAGATCGCCCGCCATGATGACGCAGGCGTCGCCCGTCGCCTGGGCGATGCCCGCGCACATGCCGCCTTCCATGTTGAAATTGCGCTGCAGCTGCAGGATCTTGAAGCGCGCGTCCTGCGCGCGAATCGCCAGCAGCCGCTCGTAGGTGTCGTCGTGCGAACCGTTTTCGACGACGATCGCTTCGAACTCGTAGCGGCCCGCATGCGCGTCGAACACGATGCGCAAACGCCGCGCCAACTCGTCGACGCACTGTCCTTCGTTGTACGCGGGCACGACGATCGTAATACGCTTCATCGCGCGACCGTGGCCGGAACGAGATAGCGCAGCACGTCACCGGCGACGTCCGCCGGAAGCTCCGGGCTCATGGCGTGCAGCGGATTCGATTCCATGCTGCCGCTTTCGGTCACGCGGCTCGCAATCTTCGGAAAGTACATCTGCTCGGGATCGATCGGCACGATGAAGCCTTGCGGGCCGGCAGCTTGCATCGACTGGGCGAAGTCACCGCCGAGCACCGCCTCCGGCGTAAGCTCGACCGCCGGGATGTCGTACGCGGCGAAGAGCGCGAGCCAGTTCGGGAAGCCGAGGCCCGTCTTCGTGTCGCAGCCGACATATGCGCCGCCGAAGTAGTTTTTCTGCGTCGTGCGGATCGAGGCGTAGCCCTCATTCGAGAAGATGAAAATCTTCAAATTCAACCGGTTGATCGCGACCGTGCCTAGCTCTTGCGCGTTTTGCAGAAATCCGCCGTCGCCCTCGACGAGCAGCACGCGCTTCTCGGGCCACGCCAGCGCCGCGCCGATCGCGCCGGCCAAGCCGTAACCCATCGAGGCGAGACCTTTATCGGTCAGGATCAGTTGGCCCGTCTGCTGCTCGATCGTCTGAAGCGCCGTCGAATTCGCGCCGCCGCTGCTGCACGGAATGACGACGTCGCCCGGGGCTGAAAAGCGCGAGAGCGCCGTGTAGAAGTCGTACGGGTTCACGAAGCCGGGGCGATACTCGTTCGCCGGATCGCTCAGCGGCAGCTCCTTTTTGACGTGGGCACAGAACGTTCGCCACGCCGTGAAGTCGGGATATTCGCGGCGCGCGAGTCCGCGCAGCAGTTCGTTCGCATCGACGGCGAGCGCGAGGTCGACGCGCGGGTGGCCTTTCTTCAACTCGGCTTCATCGAGGTCGACTTGCACGACTTTGGCCAGCGGGGCGAACTGCTGCCAGTTGAAGCCGGTCTGCTGTAAGCCGAGTCGCGTGCCGAGCGCGATCACCAAGTCCGACTGTTGGATCAGAACGTTGGCGAAGCGTTGCCCCCACGTGTTCGGGCGGCCAAAATAGATCGCTTCGTCCGCGCCGATGCGGTCGATGCCGTTCCAGGTCGTCTGCACGGGGATGCCGATGCGGCGCAGATCCTGGATCACGTTGCGCGCCGTCGCGCGATCGACCCCTGCGCCGAGCAGCAGAACCGGCCGCTGCACGGCGGCGATCGCTTCGGCCACGGTCGGCACCGCGGCGCGCGCGCGTTCGCGGAACGTTTCCATCGCATCCACGGGACGCCGCGGCGCGGTTCCGTTGCCGGACGCAGCGCTCACCGGAGCGCCTTGCGCGTCGAGGCAAAATTCCAAGAAGACCGGGCCTTTGCGACCGGAGCGGCCGCGTTCGACCGCCGCTACGAACGCCTCCCGCGAAGTGGGCCGCTCGATGCGCTGCGCGAGCACGCAGATCGGCGCGACGATTGCCACGCCGTCGACCTCTTGGATCCCGCGCTGGCGGATGCCGCCCGTCGCGAGGTCGGTGCTCTTGACTTGGCCGCCGATCACGAGCAGCTCCCGGCTCTCGAGAAACGCGCCCGCGATGGCCGTCACCGCGTTCGTCAGCCCCGGGCCCGCGGTCACGAGCGCGAAGGCGCGGCCGTGCCCTTCGAGCGCGTTGAAATACTCGGCTGCAACGCCCGCCGCGACCTCGTGGACGAACGGAACGCACGCGAAGCGGCTGCGCGCACCGTTGAGAAAGTGCATGATGTTGCCGCCCGCGACGAAGAAGCAATGCGTGTAGCCGAGTTCGCGCAGCCACTCCATCACCTCGTCCGCATGGCGTACGGGCGGTGACGCCTGGTTACCGGAGGTCACGAAGCGGATACCGTGCTTTTCCCGTTCGCATTGATCGGCAAGCCGCGGCTGTTGACGCGCGCGCGCATCGCGGGATTGCGCGAATACGGCGTATCGACGGACTCGAGCATGAGCGGTTTGCCCTTGGCGACGGGCGCCGCCAGCACTTCGCCCGTGATGAGTTCTCGGCACGAAAGCTGCCCTTGCAAGAGCGGAATCGCCATGAAGAAGTCGCCGTCTTCTAAGCGGTGGCCCGCCGGCAATTCGCGGGCGGCGTACACGCCGCGCAACAACCCGTCGAGGTATTCGATCTCGGCGTGACCGGGAATGCGTTTCTGCGTGCCGGGCGCGCCGCACATCTCCTTGACCTTATTGAATGCACGGAACCACTGGTCGCACTGATCCGGTAACGTGCAATACGGCGACACCGCGATTCCGTCGGCTTCGATGTCGATATGGCGTTCGAACGTGCGCGCGCCCTTCGCGTAGGCGATCGTTATCGACGAGGTCCAGTCGTGGTATTCGTGAGAAGAGAAGCCGATCGTAATGCCGGGGTAACGCCCTCTGAGAAAATCGATTTGATTCATCTCAAGGTCGTGGTCTTCGGTCGGGTATAACGAGACGCAATGGTTGAGCGCCAGCGGTATGCCGCGGTTGTCGAAGAACGTCACGAGGTCGTCCATATCTTTGAGCGACGAACCGCCGGTGGACGCGATGACCGGCTTCTTGGTCTTGGCGATCTTTTCGATCAGGACCCAGTCGTTGATGTCGGAGCTTGCGAGTTTGATGATCGGAAGAGTGAGTTCTTGACAAAAATCGACCGACTTTTCATCGAACGGAGTCGCCATCGGTATGCATCCGGAGCGGCGGATGTGTTCGATCAGGACGGCGAGATCTTCACGCGACATCCGCGTATCGACCGTCTTTTTGATATACCGAACGTCAGTGCGGCCGCGCGCTTCGGGATGCACGAACGTGTCGACGTCGCGAAACTGCAGCTTGATCGCCGCGCGAACGTTATTGTAGCGAACGACGCGGCTGAAGTCGGTGACAATGCGGCGCCCGCGCTCCAGGCTGCCCCAATGGTTGTTAGCGAGTTCGAGCACGAAGAGTTCGTCGAAAATGTCGCGATTGATAGACACGCGTCAGGCCGCCTTCGATTTGTCAGAGAGGGTCGAAAGAACTATCTGTATTCTCGCGGTCCATTGGCGAACCCCGCCTTCATTATCTCGACATGTCGACGCCGGGTGGGTCGCGCCGCTCGGCGGAAAGAATTGCCGCCACGATGGGCTTGGGAACGGTACCTTCTTGACGGGTAGGTCCACTCACACGTCGCGCAGCGTGGGTTCGCACGCTTCGACGATAAAGCGTTCAGCGGAGTTCCTACCACTGCGTCGTGCGGTCATCACGTCGGTCGTTCTCAGAAATGACGTTTGGTTGCCCGCCGGTCTGGCGACCCTCGTGGCTGCGCTTTGCCTCGCTGGAGGCATACCGGAGCTGTGGCACGACTGGCGCATCCCTCCGCAGCCCGGCGCGGCCTCGTCGCTCGTGGCGAGTCTGTTCGAGCCCTGGTTGCCCGGCGGCATCGGGGCGGCGCAGCCTTATCCGACGTTTTACCTCGTCGGGTTTTTGTTGTGGCCGATGCGTTTCGTCGGCGCGTTCGGCATCGTCGGCATCATCGTCTTTGCGACGGTCGCGCTCGCGGCGAGAGCCGCAGCGCAACTGGTCCGGGGCTTAGGGGGCGACGAGTGGACGAGCGCTGCGGCCGCAATTTTCGCGGCGCTCAACCCATGGGTGTATTCGAAATACGTCGCGGGCCACGTGCTGATGGTGTTCGCTTACGCGATCTTGCTCGCGTTACTGGCTGAGATCGCCCGAGCGCGACCGCGGCGCTGGGCCGTTATCGTCTTAACCGTGCTCACCATCACACAGATCGAGTTTTTCGTCATCGTGGTCGTTCCGTTGGCAGCGTGGCTCGCCGCAAAGCGTGCCTATCGTGCGCTGTTCGCGCTCGGGGTCGCCGCCGCGCCGATCGCCTACGGCATCGCCGCAACGTATTCGCAGATCCGGGGCACTCCGTTCAATCTCTCGTGGCAAGACACGCAATCCCTCGATCCGGGCCAGGCGCTTCTGCTGAACGGATACGTCTTCGATTACGCGCATGCGTTCTCGAGCGTGTGGCTCGGGACGCTCGTTTTCGCCGTCGTCGCCGCGACGGGAATCGTTCCGGTGCTGCGAGCCCGCCGCTTCGCGATCGTGCTCGGGATCGCCGCCTCCGCGTATGTTCTGACCACCGGAACCAAAGGCCCCATCGCACCGCTGTACCGGTACGCGGTACTGCGCTTTCCCGAGATCGGACTGTTTCGCGAACTGTACGATCTGATCGCGCTCGTCGCCATCGCCTACGTCGTTTGTATCGCTTGCGGCGCGGGCCGTCGGCGCGTCGCCGGGGTCGTGCTGAGCGTCGCCGCGTTAAGCTACCTCATTCCATGGCTGAAAGTGCCGCCGGCCTCGTTCTTCGTCGGCGCGCCGCTGCTGCCGCAAGCGCCGGTGCCGCGGCGCCCGAGCGAGCGCATCGCCTTTTTACCGGCGTTTCAACCGATGACGTTCGGCGGTCGAGGATCGGGCGTCGATCCGGACGCCTACGTTCGAGACGGCTTCGCGAGCCCGCTCAACGAGTTCTTCCCGACGTACCCGGTCGATGCGGCGCTCGGCTTTGCGGCTTTTCGTAACGATGACCGCTACCTCGCCGCGCTCGGAGTAACGTCGCTCGTCGTCCGTCCGTACCTTCAGTCGAACCTCGAGGCGTTGAAATACCAGTGGGTCGAAACCAGCGGCGTCCGTTCGGGGCGCCGGAGACCGCACGCGCTCGCAGGGCTGCCGCTGCTTTCTGCCGGCGGCGTGCCGGGGACTGCGACCATCGGCAACCGCCCCGATGAATCGGCGATCTTTTTCGGCGACCTCGAACCGGCGCGCGTCCGCACGTTCGAGCCGAGCCGTGCCTCGAACGATGCCGGTGCTGACTGGGTCGACGCGCGCCTTTCCATACCGCTGCACCCCGACTGGGGCACGGCGTTCGGCGGCGTGACGACCCAGAGTCTCCGGCCGCTCGCCCTACCACTGCCGTCGGTCGGCACGTCCTTACTCGCGCACGTCGACGGGACGCTCGGCGACGAGTCGGGGCGCACGGTCGTGCCTGCGAAGGCGGGGCTGCACTGGTGGCCGCTGCCGGCGGGCGTCCGGTCCGTGCGCTGCCGCGGCACGTGCATCGTCATCTTGCAAGCGCTGGTTCCGACGGGAGTGCCCGAGCATCGCCCGCTGTTGCCGTCGAAAGCGCTCGATGTGCGCTTCGTCGCTCCCTGGTTGGCGCGCGCCGAAGTGCCGCCCCATTTCCACGGCACCTTACGGTTGAACGTCCGATACGACGGCGCGTGGGCGGCCTTCATCCGAAACCGCCCGCTTCCTCACGTGCGGCTCGACACTGCCGTAAACGGCTGGAACGTCACGACCTCGGGCGCGGCGACCGTCTCTTTCGTGCAGCGCACGGCGGCCGTTCAGTTCGCTCTCGAACTCGCAGCCGCGGCCGTCATCGCGACGCTGCTCGCTTTGGAGTTACTCGCTTATAGCCGCTCGCGACGGCGAGACGCGAATGGGGGCGCCGCAGCATCTTTCGCCGATACGCGCGGCGTGCGACCGCCGGGCCACGCGATGCCGAGTTCCTCGTCGTTCCACCGAATCGCGGCCTCGCGCGACGGGTCGTAGAGCGCGCCGTGTTTGTATGAGAACACGACGTCTTCGGTGAGCGTCAAGAAGCCGTTGGCGAACCCGTCGGGCACATAAAGCTGCCGGTGGTTGTGCTCGGAGAGATAGACGCCTTGCCACTTGCCGTGGGTCGCCGAGCCGTCCCGGAGATCGACGATGACGTCGAAGATTTTGCCTCGCAGCACCTGCACGAGTTTCGACATGCCCGGCTGAAAATGCAGGCCGCGCAAGACGTCTTTGCCGGAAAACGATACGCTGTCTTGAACGAATTCGTCGAGTAAGCCGGCGTTTCGGTACCGTTCTCGATTGTAGGTTTCCTTAAAGAATCCGCGGTCGTCTTCGAATACGTCGGGAGCGTAGATCTTCGCGGTGTCGAACAGCGTGTCCAAAACTTGCAGTGCCACGCCCTGCGCTTCTCGGCCCGCGCTCGTTCAGCCCTGTGCGGCCCGCGCCGCGAGGTAAGCCGTGACACCGTCCTGCCAGCGCGGCATGGGCGGTAATCCGAGGTCGGACATCGCCTTGCCCGCGAGCGCGCTGTACGCCGGACGCCGCACCGAACCCGGATTGTCGGCAGAACTCGTGGCAGCGATCGTGACGTAATAACCCGCTTGACGTAACGCTTCGGAGGCGAATTCGTTCCAGCTGCATGCCCCGGCGTCGGCGACGTGGTAGGTGCCGTACGCTTCGCGTTCGACGATGCTGCGAATGGCGCGAGCCACGTGGGCTGCATACGAGGGCGAGAACCAGACGTCGTTTACGACGCTGAGGGGACGGCCGGCAGCAGCTGCTTCGAGCATGCGCTCGATGAACGGTTTGCCCTTCGCGCTGAGGCCACCCGCCGCATATAAGCCGCTGGTTCGAAACACATAATGGCGGGCGCCGCGCCGGCGCAGCAGCAGTTCTCCGGACAGCTTCGAGATGCCGTACACGTTGATCGGCGCAGTGGCGTCCGACTCGACGTACGGGCTGCGGGCCGCGCCGTCGAAAACAAAATCGGTGCTCACGTGCGCGAGCGCGGCGCCTGCCTCGGCGCAGGCCGCGGCCAGCCGCTCGACTGCGAGCGCATTGACGGCGAAGGCGCGTTCGGGCTCGAGTTCGCAGCGGTCGACGACGTGAAATGCGGCGGTGTTGACGACGAGATCGAAGCGCTGCGAAGCGAGCATGGCGCGCACGTCCGGTTCCACTTCCAGGTCGAAGGTTTCGTGCACGAGGCCGACCGGACGAAGGTCGGAAAATGCGGCCATGAGCTCCGTGCCGAGTTGACCCGCCGCTCCGATAATCGCAACGCGCACGCTACGACGTTGCCGACCGGGCCAGCGCGCGGGCTTCGGCCGCATCGACACGCGAGCGTTCGACGTACAGTTTGCGCCAATACGCTTTGCCCGTGACGCGCGCGATCAGGTCCGAGGCCTCGCGCGCGTCGATGACGCCGCTATGCGTGCTGACGAAGACCGTCGGCGCCGCTCCGTCGAGCCCAAGAGGCAACCGGTGCATCAGCTGCTCCTGAGCATCGGCCCACACCGCATCGCCGTACCGCTCGCGTAGGGCTGCGTAGCTTCGTTCGAACTTCGTCAAGTCGGCCTCCGCGTTGTATTCGGCAACGAGCGCATACAGCGTGCGGCGGTCGCGCACCGCGCGCGCCGCCTCCCCCGTCGAGAAACGAAACGATTCCAGAACACGGAAATCGTCCCAGGCGAGGAATTCGTCGATGGAATCGAGCGCGCTCGGCTCGGGCCATGCTTCGCGAAGCGCCGTTTGCAGGATCCGTTCGAACTGGCGCGTCGTGTGGTGAAAGTAGACGGTCGAAAACATCATATAGCGCGCGAGCACGAACGACTCGAGCGCGACGACGCCCCGCCCGTCGACGCCGAGCGTTCGGCTTCCGCGGTCGTCGAAAACGCGCAGCGAGCCGACGAGCTGGTCGGCGTCGTACGAGCCGCCGACGGCGCCCGTAAAGTAGCTGTCGCGCAACAGATAGTCCATGCGGTCGGCATCGAGGTTCGGCCCGCTGACGAGCTCCCGCAAAACGGGATACTTCGCGGCGGGGTCGCCCGTGACGAGCGCGAGGACCGCGGCCGGCTCGACGCCTATGCGCGCGAGGGCCGAGCCGATCTCCGGCCGAGCGAGAATCTCTTGCGTGCGCAGCTCGTGCCGTTTGCCCAGAACCGCCTCGCACGCGTGACTGAACGGGCCGTGCCCCACGTCGTGCAACAGTAAGCTCGCCCGCAGCAGGCGGCGCTGCTCTTCGAAGTCCGCCTCGCTCGAAAAGTAATCCGCATCGTGCCGCCGCAGCACGCCAAGAACGCGTTCGCCGACCGCGAGCGCGCCGAGGGCATGACCGAAGCGCGAATGCTCCGCCGCGGGAAAAGCGAGATACGCAAGCCCGAGCTGCCGCAGGCGCCGCAGGCGTTGCAAGGGCGACGTATTGAGAAGCGCGACCTCGCCGTCATCGAGTTCAATGAAGTGATGGATCGGATCGAAAATCCGCTTCATGTGGGTGTCCGTTCGTGGCGCCAGCGACGCTGCCCCGGGCTATGATGGGAATTACGTCGCGAACCGCAAACCGCGTGCGTGCAGCGCAGAATCGGAGGAAGACAGTTGCCGGCAACGTTCCGTAAAGACCTTGGTTTGCAAACTTGTCGCTGTTCGTGGCACAACATAGAATGAGGCAAGCTCACCGGCAACGTGCGAGTAGGCTCGGTGAATGGTGCCTTTTACTGTGCGTGTTGATCGCTCTTTTCGCCATTCATGTCAAGGTAGGCTCCCTTGCATGGACTGGTGATGAGCCGGGTTATTCCGTTCGAAGCCTAGCATTATTTACGAACGGTACGGCGACGCCTAAAAGAGCGGCGTGGAAAGAATTTCTCCGGAAGAACCGTTTGCCCCAACTGCCCTACAGAGACGACTTCGACAAGCGATTTCTAAGTCTGCTGCCCACCATCGTGTACGGCGGGCCCATAACTACGCTCGGACTCAATGGCGCAAGGTGGCTCAGCTTCTGCCTTGGCAGCATCGGAGTCGTTGTCATGTTCTTACTCCTCAGGTCGCCGCCTGCGAGTGAGGGTACGGCGCCCTCCGCGCGCGCGATCTTTGTCGTGGCTGTAGTCGCTCTTTCGCTACCGTTCATGGCTTATGTCCGTCTTATTTATCCGAAAATTTTGTTACTTCTGATCGTGGCGTGCGCGTTGCTTGCTCTCAAGCGCGGACGGGTCTATGCAACCGTGATTTTGATTGCACTGCTGCCGTTCGTGCATGGGCGGGCAATCTTCGTCTCGCCTACGTTTCTCGCCATTACATTGTTTGGCACCGGCGATCCGGCTATCGGTGCGAGGCGTCGGTGGTATCTGGTGACACTTTACTTTGCAACGCTGTGCCTCGTTGCAAGCCTGCAATTGAAGTTCTTCGGCTCGATCCTCGGGGGCGCTGCGTCTCGATTCGAGCCATCGCTGTCCCAGCTACCCGAGCGAGTCGGCATGCAATTATTCGACGTTCGACACGGCCTCATCGCTTACTCGCCGATCTATCTGGTAGGTTTTGCAGGCCTCATCGTTGGAACGCTCCGACGTAACGCCGAGTCCCGTAATTGCCTGATATTGTTGATAACCTTCGTTAGTACGTTTGTTTGGGGCACTGCGTCGGAGTCGTGGACCGCGCGATATTGGGTGGGAGCCCTGCCTCTTCTTGCGGTAGGCATCTCGTATTGGTTACAGAGTTCGCGGAGCGCCTCAAGCTATGCCGTGCTGCTGCCGCTTCTAGCAGTGACGGCGGCTAATACGTATTTGTTCATCGTTCAACCGGCTTGGTTTCTGGAAAATCGCGACGCGTCACTTACATATGCTATACTATTCCGGACGGTGCACGTCCACCTCGGTTTGTTCCTTCCCGTCGATTCCGATGCATCGTGGGTTGTCGCGTATACTCAACCCATTCCAGCGTTGTTGTGGTACACGGCCGTCGTCATCGTACTCCTGGTTTGTTGCAAATTAACGATGCGGACAACTATTCGTCGTTCGCTAACGCTTCTAACGTATGCCGTCCTAATCGCCCCGTTCGTTCTCGGACTTGTGCAGCCCTTACCGTCAAGCGCGTATACCGTTACATCTATTAGGTACGCTCGTACGATCCTTATCCATGTGATTGCGGCTCGAGCGTCGGTACGTGGCATCGAATTCGAAGATAATCTATTTAATTATTGGAACCGACCGAATTACCCGGACATGTTTCGAGTCACATGCGTTGGGGGGGTCAGCGGAGCGGCGAGAAGAGAGTCAGCTAGCCGGTCTCTTCTCGTACTGCACGGTTGCTCGAACGCTAGGAGCATCGAGATCGTGGGTGCGCCGCTTAGCGCTGGCGACGCAATCTTCAGTAGGCCGGGCAGGATCTCCGTGCTCGTTAATTCGTATTAAAGCGGGTCGACCGTCAAGCCGTCGTTCGCGCCATGGCGGGCGCGGCCTCGGGAACCAGCGAAACGCAGCCGCGTGCTGAT
>JAABUQ010011560.1_pt1 | contig 11237 bp, 10 predicted proteins | sample 5560001 | NCBI WGS metagenome assembly JAABUQ01 (sample SAMN10711888, study PRJNA513371) | rock metagenome | isolation source: Antarctica rocks | place: Antarctica: Victoria Land, Finger Mt nord | collected 2015-12-18
CCCAGCCGAGAAGCGCAACCAGCGCTGGGACGGGAAATAGCCACATCTTAAATGGCGTGAGTTCGCCGTGCAATCGCAGATGAAACAGCGCCAGGATTTGCGCAATTCCCTGGATGAGCACGATGCCGGTGGTCAGGTAGGTGATCACCTCACCCAGCGTGAGCAAGGCAGCGGGTAAGGCAAGGCCCCCGATGACCAGGAGCGACACGTACGGAAATTGCCCGCTGGAATGCAGGCGTCCAAAGGCTTTGAAAAACGCGCCGTCGCGTGCCGCGGCGTACGGCACCCGGGACGCTCCCAAAAGATTTCCGAACAGCGATGCAAAAGCGGTAATGAGAATCAAGAACGTAACGATGCGCGCCGCCGATGTTCCCCACGTCTTGGAGACCAGCGTTGCGGCGAAATACTGGGCGGAGTCAGGAACCGCTCCCGGCGTTTTGCCGACAAGTTCTTGCCATGGGATAACGCTGAGCGCACCGATCTGCAGTGCGATGTACAGCGCAGCGACAATGGCAATCGAGATCAGGATGGCGCGCGGAATGGTTCGGTTGGGATCGCGAACTTCGTCACCGATCAATGCGGCGCCACTGTAACCGGCGTAATCATACAATGTAACGATCAGCGCCTGTCCGAGGCCTGCAACGAATCCCCAGCCGAAGCTCGAGGAAGAATTCAGGTGAAAGGCGCGCCCAAAGTTGGCATGCGGAAGTGCCGCACCGATAACGATCAGCAGCGTAAGGATCGCGGCAATGCTCAAGCCGACGCTGATTTGCGAAACCAAAGTGACGCGGCGGTAGAGCAGCACGATGGTGAGCAGGCCCACGCCGACGGCGACGAGATGGTGTACCCACGGCGAGCTTGCGATGACGGGAAAAAAATATCCCGCATAATTTGCAAAGCCGATGTATCCGCTGGCTAAAATCAGCGTCGCGAAGAAAATATATTGCCAGTTGAACAAGAAGGCCAGTAATCTGCCGACCCCTTCTGACCCAAATGCCTCGCGCAAGTACACGTACGTGCCTCCGGATCCCGGATAACGCGAACTGAGCGCGGCCCACACCAGCCCGTCGCACAGCGCGACGATTGCACCGGCGATCCAACCGGCCAGAGCCAAAGGTCCGTGCAGATAGGACAGCACCAGTGGCAGGGTAATCAACGGGCCAATGCCGATCATCGTAATGATGTTTACAGACAGTGCGCCGCGCAGGCCGACGCCTCGTACCATGCGCCGTTCTTCGGTGAGGTCCCCGGTGGGCCTGGCGGCGAAAACCTTCGTATGAGCGCAGGAAGGCAATCGCACCTCGCACGATTGTTAACGTTGCACGGCGATCTGCACATCGATTTTCTCGATAGCGTAGCGCTGGCAAACAATCCGCTGGGCGATCCCGCACGACGGCCGGTCGCCGTTTATACCCCACCGGAATACGACGCGCACGGTTCAAGACGATATCCCGTCTTGTATTGCTTGCACGGCTACACCGGCGACGTGGCTGCCCTCCTCTCGGCGCGACCATGGGAAACCAACGTCGTGCAATGGGCCGACAGGCTGGTCTCCCAGCGCCGCATGTCTCCGGCGCTGGTCGTGGTCGTCGACGGCTTCACGCGGCTGGGCGGATCGCAATACATGGATTCCGTACACAATGGCGCCTACGCCACCTACACGGTCCGCGATGTCGTCGCTTACGTCGATTCCGCGTATCGAACCATACCGCACGAAGGCGGCCGCGCCGTTTTTGGAAAATCGTCGGGCGGTTATGGATCGATGCACTTGGTGATGCTGCATCCGGGCGTGTTTGCCGCATTTGCATCGCATAGCGGCGATGCGTACTTTCGAGCATTCATCCGTTCGTTCGCCGACGCGCAACGGACGCTGGAGAAATATCCAAACATCGAGGCGTTCGTGCAAAATTTCGAGCAAAAACCGAAACGTTCACCCGCGGAATACACGGCGATGGAAATCCTCGCATATACCGCGGCTTACTCGCCTAGGCAAGCGGAGGCTTTCGCACTCGAGCTACCCTTCGATCTTGGGACAGGGGAGTTACGCGACGATGTATTCGCGCGTTGGCTGCACTGGGATCCGGTTGAAATGTGCCTAAGCAAGCGGGCGGAACTGGAACGCTTGCGCCTGCGTTACCTCGATTGCGGGCGGCAGGACGAGTATGCGTTGGACATCGGCGCTCGTATCTTTACGCAGCGCCTTCGCGATTGCGGCCTGACGGTGCGGCATGAGGAGTTCGACGACGACCATCGCAACGTGGGGTACCGTTATGAAATATCTTTGCCCGCGTTGGCCGAGGTTTTGGAGAGAGAATGAAACGGTTTCTGGTTCTGGCCCTGGCGGCGTTTACTTTTTCGCTGATGACTCCGGTTCTTGCCGATGAAGCGCCGGCTTTTAATCCTCACAACTTAACGTACGAAGATCCGGCCATGCACTTTGCAGCACCAAAGGATTATGAGCGCTTACAGGTGCCTCCGGCTGCGGATGCGACCAAGTTGTACCCCCTCGCCGTGTTTGCGCGAAGCGCGGGCAAACCGGAACAACGCACCATTATCGTTGCGGTCGAGCCTTACGAAGGCACGATCGATGGTTTTGAGTCAAATTCTGAAAACGAGCTGCGCACCGAAATCGACGGTTTGTTCGTCGATCATAAAACCCGCACGGTGCTGGCGAACGGTATGCCGGTGTGGTGGCAGAAGCTATCGTTTGGAGAAGGCTTAGGGAGCACGTACCGGCGCTATGCGTACGTAGGGTTTGACGGTCAGCGCGGGATCAGCGTGTCGGTTACCGGACGGCTCGGCGAACTATCCGAAGAAGAAGCGAAATCCGCGTTGAGCGACCTTTCGATCGTGGTGTATCCGCGCGGACGTTAACCCGCCACCGCTAGACTTTCAGTGCCGGCGAGCGCATCGCCCAAGTCTTCCAGCAAATCGTCGATGTCTTCAATTCCAACCGATAGGCGCAACAGTCCATCAGTGACTCCACGCCGCTCACGTTCCTCTTTCGGTATCGAGCCATGGGTCATTCGAGCCGGGTGAGAGATCAACGACTCCACGCCTCCAAGACTTTCCGCTAGGCTAAAGAGCTTCATGCGATTGGCGAAGTGGATGGCTCTTTGCTCGGACCCCTTGAGTGTAAACGAGACCATGCCGCCGAAACCGCTCATCTGACGGCGGGCCAATTCATGTTGCGGATGCGAGCGCAAACCAGGGTAAAGAACGCGAGATACGCCGTCGTGTTCTTCCAGAAATTGAGCAACGGCCTTGGCGTTGCGCTCGTGCTCGCGCATGCGCAGTGCAAGGGTCTTCGCGCCCCGCATGATGAGCCAACTATCCATTGGTCCTGGAACGCCGCCGACCGCGTTTTGATGAAACTTGATGACGTCGGCATGATCCTTGTTGTCGGTGATGGTTGCACCGCCGATGACGTCGCTGTGCCCGCCGATATATTTGGTTGTTGAGTGAACCACAATGTCCGCACCGAGCGAAAGCGGCTGTTGAAAATACGGAGAAGCGAAAGTATTGTCCACAACAACGATCTGCCGCGAGGTTCGCACGGCGCTTACAGCCTGGATATCCACCAACTTGAGCAGTGGATTGGTGGGCGTTTCGAGCCAAAACATTTTCGTGGACGGCTTTACGGCCGCACGCACTGCCGCCATGTCCGACATGTCGACGTAGCTGAACTCGAGACCGTAGCGCGAGAAGACACCCGAGAATAAACGATAGGTCCCGCCGTAAAGGTCATCACACACCACCACGTGATCGCCGGCGGAAAGTAAATTGAGGACCGCTGCGGTGGCGGCTACGCCGCTGGAAAAGGCGCTGGCGTAACGTGCGTTTTCTAACGATGCGAGCTGCTTTTCCAATGCAACGCGGGTTGGGTTGATCGAGCGGCTGTAATCGTAGCCTTTGGTTTGCCCGACCGCGTCTTGGGTGTAGGTCGAGGTGAGATACACGGGGACGATCGTCGCGCCAGTCGCGGTATCCGGCTCTTGTCCCACATGTATGGCTCTGGTGCCAAACTTCATGGATGTAGTCTAACCGGTTCGGAGCTCGAGGAGAGAAAGCTGATTATGTCCTGCCGCGTCAACACCCCGACGGGTGCTTCTTCATCGAAGATCACGACTGCCGGATTTGCCAGCGTAAGCAATTTGTACGCCAGATCGATCTCTTGATGCGTTTGCAAGACGGGGAACGGGCGCCCCATAACCTCACCGACCTGTTTGTGCAGAAGGTCTGACTGGTCGAAAACGGACTGCATTACGGCAACATCATTGATGCTGCCGATCTGTTCGTTTCCCCGCATCACCGGAATTTGCGAGATTTCATATTTGCGCAACAATTCGAGCGCATCTTTGACGACGTCGGTATCTGTAACCGTTATCATGGGCGGCAACGGTTTTTTTGTGCGCAGGACATCGCCGACCGTAGCCTTGCGCTTTCCCTCGGAAATAAAACCGTTGGCAATCATCCAGTCGTCGTTGAAGATTTTGGACATATAGCCCCGCCCGGAGTCAGGCATAATCACTACCAGGACCGCATCCTCCGGTAGGGTCTTAGCCAGCCGCACCGCCGCCGAGACTGCAGTACCGGAAGATCCGCCGACGAGCAGACCCTCTTCGCGCGTGATTCGGCGTGCCATAAGGAACGAATCCCGGTCCGAAACGCGCACCATTTCGTCGATGACCTTCATGTCGATCGTTTCGGGCAAATATGACATGCCGATTCCTTCAACCGCATAAGACTTCGGCGTATCCCCCGAATAAATGGAACCCTCGGGGTCGGCTCCCACCACGTGAATATGGGGATTGCGTTCCTTTAAATAGCGCGCAGTCCCGGAGATGGTCCCGCCGGTTCCGAGTCCGGCGACGAAATGTGTTATCGTTCCCTCGGTCTGCTTCCAGATCTCGGGCCCCGTGGTGCGATAATGTGCTTCCGGATTCGAGTGGTTGTGAAACTGGTTCGGCTGAAAAGCGCCAGGTATTTCCTGCGCAAGGCGGTTGGCCACGCCGTAATAGGATTCCGGAGAATCGTTGGCAACGTTCGTAGGTGTTACAACGACTTCAGCCCCATAGGCGCGCAGCAGGTCGATCTTTTCGCGCGACATCTTATCGGGCATCACCAAGATGCAGCGATATCCGCGGATGGCGGCAGCCATTGCCAGGCCGGAGCCGGTATTGCCGCTAGTCGGTTCGACGATGGTGCCGCCTGGTTTGAGCAGGCCGTTGGCTTCGGCCTGATCCAGCATGGCCACCGCCGGACGATCCTTTACGCTGCCCCCGGGATTGACGTACTCAACCTTCGCCAGTACCAGGCACTGTGCTTTATCGACCACCTTGTTGAGCTTTATAAGCGGCGTGTTCCCAACGGCCGCCAGCGCATTGTTGAAATATTTAGGGCCGCTTTTCGTTTCCATAGGAGCAGTAGTGGCCAAGTGGTACCTCCGGGCGACCTACGAACTTCCGGAAGGGAGTGAAGTCTGCCTGCGCGGTGAAAGAAGCGACATGAATAATCGATGCGCAAATCTTGCTTGTGTGTGCGAAGTCGCGATGCTCGGCGACACCTGCACGGATTACTGTAAGTCCGTCGGAGCTGCAGATCCGTCGGCAGTGCGCTGCCTGTGCGGCCACGACGCTTGCGCTGCGGAAATGAAAGAAGAAATGACGGCGGAGGCCCAACCGTGAAAATTAGATTACTGAGCGCTTTATTGGCAGTGGGATTTCTTGCGGCGTGCCAGTCCGACGCGCTGCCGCCTACATCAAAATATGGCACCGTGCAGGGCATCGTTTTGGACCGGGCAACAAACCGGCCCATAGCAGGAGCTCTGGTCATCGTTGACACTGTGTTAAAAACGAATACGGCCGCGGACGGCAAATTTACCATCACAAACGTACCGAGCGGCTCGTTCGATTATTCGGTGCAGGCCAGCGGCTACAAGTCCGTGGCGCTTCCGGACACCGTGGACCCGTCCGGCACAAAAATGCTCACGATTTCACTAAATCACTAGCACCCCAAGCCCCCTTGTCATGCCGAGCCCCCTTTGTCATGCCCAGGCCCCGTGTCATGCTACACCCCGTGTCATGCTGACTCCCGCGTGTCATCCTGAGCTGGTCGAAGGACGATCTTTTTGTAAACCTCATTTATTCTCAGCATCATTGGGGCGCTAGGGGTTGCTGGTGGTAGTTGAGATTACGGTGCTGGCTTTGTCCGAACCATTGAACGGAGAGCGTACAAACGATGCGCGTCGCGCAATTGCTTTTTCGATGACGGAGATTACTACGCTGGCCAACTTGGCCGAATCGTGTCGAACCGTTTGAGTTTCGCTAATGACGCGGGCCGTAACGGTTTTGACGCCGAGTTCGTGCAGGAACTCCAAGTCCGGCCGCACTGGAATCTGACCCTCTTCGGCGTACGCTTCCAGCAGCTTTGAAGGCGCTTCCTCATTGACGACCACATAGTCGAACACTCTTGCACCCGCACCGTCCAGCAGTGCGCGGGCGTGTTCGGAAGCGGTGAGTGAATCGGTTTCTCCAGGCTGCGTCATCACGTTGCAGACATACATCTTTACCGCGGAAGATGCGGCGACTTCCTTTGCTACACCGTCGACCAGAAAGTTGGGAAGAATAGAGGTGTACAAGCTGCCGGGTCCCAGCACGATGGCATCGGCATCGCGAATCGCTTGGATCACTTCAGGCAGCGGCGCCGCATAAGGTGGATCGAAATAGACTCGAGCAATGCGCCCGTGGGACTTCGATATGTTGGACTCACCTTCAATCGTCTCACCATCCTCCGTCGTAGCACACAACCGCACGAAGCCCAGCGTCGCAGGCAGCACCCGGCCTTTGATGTTCAACACTTGGCTTGAGGCCTTGACCGCTTTATCGAAGTTTCCGGTGATGCCGGTAAGTGCAGCCAAGAAAAGGTTCCCGAAAGAATGGCCGGATAGGCCATCGCCAACAGAAAAGCGATAACGAAATAGATCAGTCACCAGCGCTTCATCGTCGGCCAACGCCACTAAACAGTTGCGAACGTCCCCGGGCGGCAAAACACCAAGTTCCTTTTGAAGTCGTCCGGAGCTGCCGCCATCATCGCTCACGGTAACGACTGCGGTCAGATTTGTGGTGTACTTCTTGAGCCCACGCAGCAGCGTCGATAAGCCGGTGCCGCCGCCGATCGCGACGATTTTGAAACCGTCCCGCAGCCGCATATCAAACAACGCATCCACCAACCGGTCTTTTCCCCCGCTCGAAGTTGCCACGACAATGGAGCGCATCCACTGCCGAATTCCCACGATGATGAGGAGGACGCCCAATGCCATGAATATCCACGAAAGGTACGACGGGGTCATCACGCCATCGACGAAGTCGTCGAGGACCTCGTTGACCTGCAGGTGCAGCCCTTCGGCGGTCAGCCAGCGCTGCACGCCATTGACGAAAATCACCGCGCCGACGATGGCGAGAAGCAACCAGCGTTTCACCCCAAGTCCCGGATAAAACCAGCGCATCAAGCCGATCGAACGGTCGCGCATCAACGGGTGCTGTCTCGCGAATCGAGGGCAACCTGGAGATCACCGAAAACTTCGAGATGAGCGCGTAGCCTTCGAGCAATGTACACCGAGCGGTGGCGCCCACCGGTGCATCCGATACCTATGGTCAGTGCCGATTTGCCTTCAGCCATATAGCGCGGAATCAAAAACTCTACCATTCTGAAAAGATGCTCCAAAAACGGTTCGGTAGCCGGATCCGTTTCTATGTATTTTGCCACGCGGGGGTCTGCCCCGGTAAGGGGCTTTAGGCTGCTGACATAGTTGGGGTTCGTTAGGAAGCGCACGTCGAAGAGCAAATCAAGATCCAGCGGAAGCCCGTACTTAAAACCGAAGGCGACGATTCCGACCTGTAAGCGATGATCTTGGGCGGACGGCGCGTAAGCGCTGATGATGCGTTCTTTGAGGCTCGCATGAGTGAGATTGGAAGTGTCGATCACGCGAGTGGCGCGCTCGCGCAGGGTTGCCAAGGCAGCACGTTCGGTCGCAATCGCTTCCGCCAGATGGCCGGCCGACGCGAACGGATGCTTGCGCCGCGTTTCACTGTAGCGGCGAATCAAAGCCTCGTCGCGCGCTTCAAGAAACAAGACTTCGGGAGGCACGGCATCTTTCGAAAGCTGTTCCAACACTGGAAGCGCCTCTCCGAAGGGACCGCCGTTGCGCACGTCTAGCGTAATGGCGGCCTGGTTGACTTGTGCGGCGTCTAATAGCTCGAGCAAACGCGGCGCCAATATTGGAGGAAGGTTGTCCAAACAATAAAATCCCAAATCCTCGAACGTTTTCATGGTCTGACTTTTGCCGGCACCCGAAAGTCCGGTAACGAAAACGGTTCGGTTCAGCGCCAATGGTCGCGTCGCGGGAAGCAAGGAAGGCTCATGCAGTTGTTTTCGCCTGAAAAAGCAAACGCCCTCATTCCGAAGGTGGCTCCGCTCATCGAAGAACTTTGGGCCAAACGCCGGGATCTTGCGATAAAGTTGTTGGAAAACGATCCGGCGCTGCAAACCGCTCGAACATCAAGGCGCATGGCACCGTTTCAGGCTCGCAAACAACCGCGCCGCTTTAGCGAACTCAAAGCGGAAATCGTGCGCCTTGTGAATCGGATCGAAGCCTTTGGCTGCGTGATGAAGGACATGGACTTGGGACTGCTGGACTTTCCCGCCATGCGCAAAGGCGAACAGGTCTATCTATGCTGGAAAGCCGGCGAGCCGCAGATCAACTATTGGCACGGCACGAACGAATCGTTCGTCGATCGCAAAGAGCTGACGGAATCCTTCTAGACCGCGGCGGTCTCCGCGGCTACGGGGATGAAGTCCTCAGCTAAACCTTGCAAACGAACATCGCCAAACTCCACGATGTAAGCCCCGGCCTCAACGCTTTTTACTTCGCCCGTTTCAGGCACGTTTGCCAACTGGGGTACCTTGGCGCGGATCTCGTCGGGTACGCGAACCTTGTCGCCTACAGCCAGAGCCCCTTGATCGAACAGTCCGTTGAGGCTATCAAGCAGCATATCCAGCGGAATACCGTAATCTTCGCTGACGGCCCCGATGGTATGGGATTCGCTAATCGCACAGTTCGAGCAACCGCCTAAATGAAACCGCGCAAATACGCGCCTTGCTCCGGCGTGGGTCTTAAACGCCTGATCGACGGTCATTTCCGGGCTGAAGTGTTGTTGGCTCATGTTCATATCATTGGCTAGAACGTTCCGGCGCCCCCGCCGGTTGCGGACGAAATGAAAAGCGGGGCGCAGAGTGAAGATGCAAGCCATCGTGCGTCATCGAGTATGTGCTCCCGCCCTCGGCCTGGTTTTCTTGGCTGCTGTTCTTGCAGGCACTCCCAAAGGGTCGCAAGCGTCGGCACCTATTCGTCTGTTTGTTGATGCATCGCAGGCCCCCCAAAAAATCTACCACGTTAAGGAAACGATAGGCCTCTCACCCGGGCCTTTCAGCTTTGTGTATCCAAAGTGGATTCCCGGATTTCATGGGCCGGTCGGGCCCCTGACTAACTTCGTGAATCTGCGCCTCAGTGCGAACGGCGCTGCGCTGCCTTGGCGCCGCGATTTGGTCGATTTCTACGCAATGAATACCATCGTGCCACCCGGTGCCGACTCCATCGAGATCGCTTTTGACGTCATCGGTACCCAGGGCGCTTCAACCGAAATCGACGTGCCGTCTACAGCCAATATCGTCAACATCCAGTGGAGTTCTTTTCTCGTCTATCCGCGCGGCGCGCTTGCCGACACCACTATGTTTTCGCCCGCGATTCGCCTCCCGGCCTCGTGGAACTTCGCGAGTGCTTTAAAGCAGCGTGCCACTGTGAACGACATCGTGAGCTTCGAGCCGGTTTCCCTGACGCGTCTCGTCGATTCGCCGCTCGACGCGGCCGCCTACTTCCGTGAGATCGATCTAAGTCCGGGCGAGACGCCGGCACATTTTCTCGATCTCTTTAGCGACAGCGCAGCGGCTCTGGAAATAACTCCCGCCCAAATCGAAGGATACAGGCATCTCATACGTGAGGGTCCGGCGCTCTACGGCGACCATCACTATCGTTCTTATCGTTTCTTGCTGACGCTGAGCGACGAGATCGGTTTCGAAGGCATAGAACATCATGAATCCAGCGACAACCGGGCACCTGAAAAGTTTGCCAGCGAAGCTAAAAGTTTCGTCGGATCTGCCGATTTGTTGCCTCACGAGTACTCTCACTCGTGGAATGGGAAGTACCGCCGCCCCGCGGACTTGCTGACGCCGGATTTTCAGGTACCTGAGAAAACGGACCTGCTCTGGGTGTATGAAGGTCTCAACCAATATTTAGGTGAGGTGCTCACCGCGCGCAGCCGCCTGATCAGTCCCGAAGAAGCGCGCGAAACGCTGGCAATCGATGCCGCTGCACAAGATTCACGCGAAGGCCGCAAGTGGCGTTCGCTGCGCGACGTGGCTGATGAAGCTCCGGTACTGTATGTTTCCTCGGGCCGCTTCAGTTCTTTGCGCCGTAGCGCCGGCGACTTCTATGCCGAAGGCGCGCTGATTTGGCTCGAAGTGGACACAATTATCCGGCGCCAAACGAACGGCCGAAAGTCGCTGGATGATTTCTGCCATACTTTTCATGGTGGCCCCAATACTGGTCCAATGGTCAAACCGTACGTCCTCAACGACGTCTTCACAGCGCTGGCGCAGGTAGCCCCGTATGACTGGGCGCAGTTCTTCGCGCATCGAATAGACGTTGCGACGCCCCGCGCGCCGCTTGGCGGAATCGAACAAAGTGGTTGGCGCCTGATCTATAAGGAAAAACCCTCGGCCGTATTTTCGGCGCAACAAGACAAGAGCAGTAACTTTCTCTATTCGCTGGGATTCACGCTCGACAACGAGTCCGGAGAGATCGCCGATGTGATTCCGTCTTCACCCACAGGCAAAGCCGGACTCGCGCCGGGAATGAAGTTACTGGCGATCGATGGGCGCAAGTGGAGTATCGATCTGTTGCACACTACGCTGAAACAAGCAAAATCGTCCGGACGGCCGATCGAGCTACTGGTCGCCTCCGCGGACTTTTATAAAACTCTGCGCGTGGAGTATTACGGCGGTGATCGCTATCCAACGTTGGAACGCGACCCCCGTAGAGGTGATCTGCTATCCCAGATATTCGCTCCCCGCACGTTTCACCCCAAACCGGAACCAAAAAAGCAAAGCACCGCAGATTA
>JAABUQ010011561.1_pt1 | contig 11236 bp, 16 predicted proteins | sample 5560001 | NCBI WGS metagenome assembly JAABUQ01 (sample SAMN10711888, study PRJNA513371) | rock metagenome | isolation source: Antarctica rocks | place: Antarctica: Victoria Land, Finger Mt nord | collected 2015-12-18
CCCGATGCTCCCGCCATCGCCCCGCTCGCCGACCTCATACGCTGTCGCGGTCAGCCCGCCTGAAACACAGGCCGACCCGGGGTTTTGCCCCAGTTACCAAAGGACACCACCGGCATAGTGTACCTGAATACGGGTGAGGAACGATCCCCGCGCCACGCTGCCCTGCCTCGTGTCAGTCGTACGCACCCTGCTACAGCGCCGGCCCAAGACTGCCGTTGAGTTGGCGCGCGAGGCTGGATCAGCCGCGCCCGACGGCGCGCCCTGTCCCTACACGGACCTTCCACGGGTGCAGGCGTTCTGGGCTGGGCGTGAGGCCACCCGCGAATGGCTGGCCAGCCAGTGGTAGGTCACGGGTTCTGGGCAAAGAAAGCTGATGAAGCTGCAATCCATTGAGGCTGCCCGCGGTATTGCCGCCCTGCTGGTCGTGGAGTTCCATGGCGAGCGCGCCTTGGCCCTCCCGCAATACGTCGGTCACATGCCCCTAGGCGGGGTGACGGGCTTCATGCACACGGGCGTAGATTTCTTCTTCGTGCTGTCCGGCTACATCATCTTCGCCGTCCATCGCGCCGACATCGGCCGGCCTGCCGCACCGGAGCGAGGGCGTCGGCGGGCGCCCCCCTTACGGGACGCTGTTCGCGAACCAGCGGCCCACCCGGACGAGGCCGTGCAGCTCGTCCTGGCCGTCCAAGGCGTCGTCCGCAAGATGATCGGGCACAGCTCGATCCTACACGTCATCCACGACATCGACTGCAACGAGTTCACGGTGCTCCGCAAGAATTCGCTGGGCAGCACGCCCGGCGTGCTGGTTTCCATCGAGGCCAACGTCGAGGCGCACACGGAATGCAACGGCGTAAAGCGTACCGAACTGTCCTCTAGCACGCAGACGATGGTGCAGGACGACCATCCCTTCCTCGCTCGGCGCTAGGACCACGACATGAACGGCATGATGGACGACCTGATCTCCGACGCGGCCAGCCTGGTGCTCACCAGCGGCGAGTTCGCTGGCACGGCCGACCAGGCCCACGCGCTGTGCCGCGATGCCGCCGCCAATGCGGTCGCCGACGGCATCGCGTTCAGCACGGACATGCTGGCCGAGATCGTGCTCGACCTACACGCCTGATCCCACACGCCCTGCCGTCGCGCGTGGCGGCAGTGGAGCGCCTGCTGGGGCTGCGCTGGCCTTGTCAGGTTGGCAGCCTCGGTCGGACCGTGGCAGCTTGGGTGGTATGACGACGTTCCCCAACCCCTACTGCGGCTTCCGCTTCCCGGCCGAGCTCATCGAGCACGCAGTCTGGCTGTATCACTGCTTCAGCCTCAGCCCGCGCGACGTCGAGACCATCCTAGCTGCCCGCGGCGTGCTGGTGTCATACGAGAGCTGAGGTGGCCCCGGGATTTCGGTCCTCCCGCAGATGGGGCCACCTCAGAGGATCGCACACGAATCCTTGCCATGGTCCGGCCTGGCAAAGCTTTGAGTTGAGTCTGCGTCCGCACAGCTTCATATGGTGGCATACGGTGGAGCCGGCGTAGATATGACCATTCAGGAATGAACGACCATAAAACACCACTGTCACCGCGTCTCGACAGGGCCGCACCTGTGGTCGATGCCTTGCCGGTCGGCTGATGTACATGGCTTCTGAAATATGCTCCAACCTTGGAATTAGCGTCATCATTCCCACCTTTAACCGCGCCGATCTCATCTCGGAAACCTTGAATGCTGTGCTGGCGCAGACGCTGCCAGCCGACGAGATCATCGTTGTGGATGATGGATCGACCGACGGCACGTCTGCCATATTAGCTGGTTTCGCCAGCCGCGTCCGGCACATCCCCATTCCGAACAGTGGAGACCTCGTGGCCCGCAACGTCGGCTTGCAGGCTGCCCGAGGCCGGTTGGTGGCGTTCTGCGATAGCGACGACATCTGGCTTCCGGAGTTCCTCGATGCCGTGTCGGCGTCGTGGCGCGCCGAGCCTGGCTTACGGGCGTGCTATTCGGATTTCCGCATCCTTCGCGACGGCGTGCTGGCCAGTCGCTCGAAACTCGATGATGCGCCCGCGGCGTTCTGGGACGGCTGGCGGGAAACCGGGCCGGATACGGGCGTATTCGATAGCTCGTGCGCCCGGAACCTGCTCGCGTTTCAGCCGTTCTTTCCGTCCTGCATGATGGTAGACCGCGAGGCGTTCCATTCAATCGGCGGCTGGGACGAAGCCGTCAGCCGCATCATCGGCGGCGATTTTGCGACAGCGCTCCGGGTCGCGGCGTCGCCGCCAGTCGGGTTGGTGCGGCGCACCTTGGTCGGCATTCGCAAGCACGGCGGCAACATCTCGGCTAACACCGAGCGAATGAACCTGGGAGATGCGCAAGTGCTGGAGCACGTGCTGCAGACCCGGCCCGATCTGGCGCTGCTGGAGGACGCCATCAGGCGCATCATGGCCCGGCGCCGGTCCGACGCGCTGGACAGCGCATTCTCCCGCCGCGACTTCGCCGCTGTTCGCGACATCTACACCCTGCTTCCGGCGAGCGCGCGCGCACCTCGGCTTCGTGCGAAACATGCCGTTGCGAACGTGCCGTTTCCGCTTGGCAAACTCGCGGCATGGCTGGTCAGTCGTTAGCCGTCTCGAGCCTGCGGGAGCCTACCCGGGGCGAGTTGGGCGAGAATGACTTGCTCGGCTGTGCTGTAGCCGCGCAGGCCTTTGGCAAGCGCCGGACCCCGGACGGGTAGGTTGCGGAGGAATAAGAACAGGTCGTGGACCTCACGCGGATCTACCGTCAGGGCGCGGAACGCATACGATAGCCCCCTGAGCTTTCTCCCATTCAGGGCATTATTCATGGCGATGTCCTTGAACGTCCGGTACTGAAACCAACGAAGCTCGCGCCTGATGAGCCGGAGCCGAGCATCGCGCCGAGCCAGGCGGCCGCTGTGGGCAAGTTTGGCCGACATCCGTCCCGGCGAGCGCATCATGCTCATCCCCTGTCGCCGCAGGACGTATGTTTGGGTTTCAATGTAGTCCATCGGCGCGTAGGTGGATAGTCGGAGACATAAGAGCCAGTCCTCTCCGTAGATCAGGCGCGGGTCGAAACCTCCGGCTTCGGCCAGCAGGTCTTTGCGGAATAGGCTGGCACCAAGCGGGAGCCAGTCGGCGATTAAGCCTCTCGTCAGCATCGGAGTCTCGATGCGCTTGGCCGTCCCGCCCTCGCCACAGTGTTGCAGGATGGTGGAAAGATGCGGGCCGCTTCGCAAGCTGCCATTAGGGATAAGCGTCGCGTAGTTACCGCTGATCCACCGACTGTCCGGCCTTTCCAGCAGCACCGCATCGGCTTGGTCGAGCTTGGCGCTGGGCCAGAGGTCGTCGGCGTCAATGAAGCCGATCCATTCATGCCGACACTGGGCGATCCCGTCCGTGCGGGCAACCCCCGGCCCAGCGTTCTTTGCCTTGTGGACAACCCGCACCCGGGCGTCCGTCGTTGATGCGGCATCGAGAGCCGAGATTGTCGCGAGATCAGTCGAACAATCATCGACCAGGATCAGCTCAAGATTATGTCGCCCGGCCTGTGTCAGCACAGACTGGATAGCCGCTTCGAGGTCGGCAGATGACGTGTTGAAGACGGGACAAACGATCGAAACGTCCAAAGTAGCCCTCCAAGCGGCTAAGCTTCGCAAGCCGCCGTCCCGAACCCAGTGTACAATAATGATCACGGGTGTCCCCGGGTTGCAAGCCGTCTCCAAACCAGAGGTTGCATCGGCGATGCTGCGAGGACTGCCCGAGCACACCTGGCCATGTAAGGCTTTGGAGAGCTATGCAACTACGACGAAAGTGGGTATATAGCCGGAACTGTCAAAGAATCCGGAACTCTTCACTTGGAGAATTAATAGATTATGTTAAGAAGTGTCGAGTGCAAATGCTGAAAGCGCGCGCTATCGCTCTCTATCTTCCGCAATTTCATCCCATCCCCGAGAATGACAAATGGTGGGGTGCGGGCTTTACGGAATGGACTAACACAGCGAAGAGACGGCCGATGTTTCGTGGGCACTATCAGCCACATGTGCCCGCTGACTTAGGGTTTTACGATCTTCGATTGCCCGACGCTCGAGCCAAGCAAGCAGAGATGGCACGGAGCTTCGGGATAGAAGGCTTTTGCTACTATCATTACTGGTTTGCCGGACGGCGCATACTCAACCGGCCGTTTGATGAGGTACTCGCCTCTGGGGCGCCGGATTTCCCGTTCTGTCTATGTTGGGCCAACGAAAGCTGGTCGGGCATCTGGCATGGGGCTCCTAATACTGTCCTGATCGACCAAACCTATCCAGGCGAGCCTGACCATCGTGCGCACTTCGCGGAATTGCTGCCCGCCTTCCGCGACCACCGCTACATCCGCGTCGACGGCAAGCCGCTGTTCCTGATCTATCGTCCATTCAAGCTGCCGGATGCTGAGAGGGTGTTGACGTTATGGCGCACGATGGCGCTTGAAGCGGGCCTCGGCGGATTGCACATCGTTGCGAATTCTACGGCGATAAAAGAAAATCCGGTTGCGATCGGCTTCGATGCCGTGATGCGCGGCCCAGACTTTAAACTGCGGGATTGGGCCCGGGGCTGGCGAGACCCTCTAGCTCGCGTTCGACAAAGCGTGAACAGCCGGCGCGGTTTACCGCATGTCTATAAGTTTTCCGAAATGGCTCAACGATCCAGGCCGCAACGGGAGACGATCCCGAGCTATCCATGCATCGTTCACGCATGGGACAATACCCCCCGGTCGGGCAGCCGTGGTGTCGTTTACAAAAACCCTGACCCAAAATACTTCCGCGACCTCCTGGTGGCGGGCATCGAGGCGGTGTCGGACAGTCCCCCGGACCAGCGCCTGATTTTCCTCAAATCGTGGAATGAATGGGCGGAAGGCAATCACTTGGAGCCAGATCTGCGGTATGGAACCAGGTATCTACAAGTCGTCGCCGACGTCTTAAAGGACGGATAAGGCGAAACTTGTCCGGCTCAGGCCCAAATGGCATCGTGGTCAACGCGGGAGCCATTGCCAAGCGGAGTGCACTGCGGCCCGTACACGCGCGTTATGTGTCAGCACGCTGGCCAGACGCGCTTCTGGGCCGTTTGGCCGTCCGGCTGCAAACCACAAGCCCGCTTGGCAAGCGAAGAACAACGTAAAGGTAACGCCCCCCAGAACCCCACCGGCGATCAGCGCCAGCCATCGGTCCATCGCCACATGTGCCCATGCGCCGGGAAGCTGGCTGACGATCAGGGCCGTCACCGCCGTGGATGCGAGAGCGCGCGCCATCGCCATAGCCATGGCACGCATTTCCTGGCTGCCCGCCGCGCGCAGCTGCCATATGAAGATCACTGTTTCCGCGACGATGGTCATCATCGACGCCGATACGATGAATTCCAGGTTTTTGGTATTCCGCACGGCCAGCAGTATCGCAACCTTCAGTACCGCCGCGAAAGCATGGCTTGCAAAGACCCGCTTGACTTGGCCCTGCGCCGAAAGCACGCTGCCCGAAACGTAGGCGAACGGCGAGAACATGCATACCCAGGCGAGAATGGCGATCAGCGGCTGGGCTGTCTCCCACTTCGCACCGAGCAGGCTGGTCACGAGATAGCCCGAGCAGGCCGACACTCCGATGGAGAACGGGATCGTCACCAGCGCGAGCGCGCCGGCGATCGACAAGCCCATCGCTACAGGCGGCGACCCGCTGCGATTGGCCATTGCAAACCCCGGGAATAACGCCGCGCAGGCGGGGTCGAGCAGCTCCGAAATCGGCAGGTAGGCGATGTCCATCGCCAGTGTCATGAGGCCAATCGCTGCAACGCCCAGCACAGGACCCAAGAGGAAAGGCTCTGCCCGCCCCAGGACCAGGATGGCAAGGCTGCCGGCCCAGGACCAGAACGAGAAATGCAGCAGGTAGCGCCAGCCCGCCGAGCCAAACTTCGGCCGGTGCGGGGATAGCAGGTAGCTCATCGCGATACCAATCAGCCTGCCAATCATTCCGCCGATGATCAGGGCCCAATATGATCGAAGCGCAAACGCCATCGAGGTGGTCACTACGAAGCCAAATACCCGAGGGGCAGCTTGCAGGAGGAACTGGCTGCGGAAGTCTAGCCGCCGGGCGAACTCTACGATCCCGATGTTTTCGAAGCTGGAGACCAATGCCATGCCTGCCAGCACAAGCAGCACGTTCTGCAGTCGGGGCTCGTTGAACAGGTCGGTTGAGAACAGGCTCATCACCACGATCAGCGCGCTGGTCAATAAACCCCGGCCAACTTGGATGGTGAATGCTGTGTCGTAGTAATCGCGACGCTCGTCGGCGAGTCGCACCAGCGCGTCCCGCACACCGAGTTGCGATAGGCTTTCAATCGACCCTGTGACCGCGGACGCCATCGCGACGATGCCGAAATCGGCAGGAATGAGCAAGCCGGCTAGGACCAGCACACTGACAAACCCGAGTGAGCGGCTTACAAAGCGCCAGGCCATCATCCATCCGGCGCCCCTGATGACGCGCGACGTGATGGAACCGATAGGCTGCTCTGTCTCCTGAGCCATGACCTAGATCGTCTAACGAGCGCTACGTGGCCGACGGGGCAAATGCGTCGGGTTCGGTCGGCTGAATGACCGCTTCGTCGTCACGTTCCAGGTCGCCACGACGTTCACTGCCTCGCACTTTCATGGGGATGACCATACACGGGATGGCACGACTAGGACACCTAAGTATGCGTTGATGCCGAAGTGGTCATCCCTTTCTAACAAATGGCAACATCACACGTCACAACGCCATACCAATATGCTGCATCGCAGCAACGCCGAATGTGCATTATTTGAAGGGCCGGGAAGCAGCAGTGCAGTCGCTGATCAGTCCTCCGCCCCCGCCCAAGCCATGTGGAGCACGGGACTTGGCCAGGGGCAGTGAAGAGGGTTGCCAAAAGAGAGCTGGTCAGGGGTGAGGACCTGCAGAGACCGTTTCGCTACACGAGCGAGGTGGTCTATGCCGCTCTCCCTGGATGGCTCGCATCTTGAGGATGACCTTCTAAGCATTTCACAAACCGTCAAACGACCGATTGGGTCTGTGAAATGGGCGCACACGGGGGCATGGTGGCGAGCAAACCCAGCCGCAGCGAGGTCATGACCCCTTCCCTCCCGTCTGCCCGCCTGCCGCTCCTGCCCTGCCCCGGGTGCCCGTGAGCGCGGCCGTGCCGGGCCTCGCTGCCGCGGTGCCGGCGGCGCTGCGCTTCGTGGCCTACTACCGGGTCAGCACCGACCGGCAGGGAAAGAGTGGGTTGGGCCTGGAGGCGCAGCGCGCGGCAGTGGCCAATTATGTGGCTGGCGCTGCGGCGCGGTCGCAGCCGAGTTCGAGGAGGTGGAAAGCGGCAAGCGCACCGATCGACTGCAGCTCGCCACGGCGCTGGCCGCCCGCCGCGCCCGCCGCGCGGCGCCGGTGATCGCCAAGCTCGACCGGCTGGCGCGCAACGCGCGCTTCCTACTGCACGTCGTCGAGGGCACCGGCAAGAACGGCGTCGTGTTCTGCGACCTGCCCAGCGTGCCGCCGGGGCCGGTGGGCAAGTTCCTGCTAACGCAGATGGCGGCTGTCGCCGAGCTGGAGGCGGAGCTGATCAGCCAGCGCACCCGCGCTGCACTCGCCGCCGCCAAGGCGCGCGGCACCGTGCTGGGCAATCCGCGACTGCAGGCGGGCACGCCCGAGCAGGCCCGGGCGCGGGCGGCCGACGTGCTGCCCTACCTCGACGCCGCGCGCCAGGCCGGCGCCTGCACCCTGCATGAGTTGGCCGAGGCGCTCACCAACCGTGGCGTGCCCACGCCTGCGGGCAAGAGAGACTGGCGGCCGGAACAGATCAGGCGGGTGTTGGCATCGCGGGCGGAGGCGTAGTCTCTCCCGAACCCCCGCTGCTGGCACCCCTGCCCTGGGAACCGGTCGTTTCTGTATGACCGCCACCGTCTGCTGTGATATGACAAATTAGTAAATCCTCATATTGAGGCCATGATGAACATCTCCATCTCTCTGACACCCGAGCTGGTCAGCATGATCAAGGCGCGGGTCGACTCCGGCCGTTACACCTCCACCAGTGAGGTTGTGCGTGAGGCGTTGCGGCTGCTTGAGGCGAAGGATGAGCGGCAGGCTGACGAACGCGCCCGCCTACGCCTGTCGTGGGCGGAGGGGATCGAGAGCAACGAAGCCGGGCTGCTTGATTTCACAGACTTGAGAGCCGAGGCCCGCCGACGGATGGCTGAGCAAACCAAAACCTAGCGTGCCGTTACCGGTCCGCCACACTCGCCGTGCCCGCGCCGATCTACTCGACATCTGGCTGGAGATCGCCTCAAAGAACCCGGCAGCTGCCGACCGGCTTTATGATCGCCTTGAAGCGAGGGTAAAGATTTTAGGCGAGTACCCCGAGATCGGAACGGCACGGCCGGACATTGCGGTCGAGGCAAGGATGTTGGTCGAAAGTTCCTACCTAATCCTCTATCGCATCCGCACCGGTGACGTGCAGATCGTACGAGTCCTACATGGGGCGCGGGACATTGATCGTCAGCTGTTTGAGGAGGGCGAGTAGCCGCCTTAACGCAATCTGGTCGCTTGTCTTCAGCCCTTCGTTGCTCCCTATCGCATCGGCGAAAGTTGCCATAGCGGCGGCGACTATGCACTGCGGGACAAATCCGGCCGCTCCCAGCTGGCCAGCTCGCATTAAGCAACCACGTGTGGTCATGTCCACATGTGGCATCTAAGACACTTGGACAAGTGGGCACATTCTGGTACGCTCCCCTAGATCAATAAGTATGTGCCAGGAAGATCGTAGCCATCATCAGTCAGAAGGGCGGAGCCGGGAAGACTACCCTCGCCGTCCACTTGGCAACTGCTGCTGCTGCAGCCAAGCACTCGGCAGCGGTAATCGACCTTGACCCGCAGGGAACCGCCACGAGTTGGGGCGACCGTCGAGCGGCAGACTCCCCAGAGGTCGTCAGCGGGCAAGCGGTGCGCCTGCCTGCCCTTATTAAGGCTGCATCTCAGAACGGTGCCGACCGGCGTTGGTGCACTCGACAGACCCAGGGCGAGATAGCCCCAAATCCCAAAACTGCTACGCGATGACCGGCTGGCGACGGACGGAGTCCGGGCGCCCGGCCGCCAACATCCGGTTCAGCACCGCCACGCCGACGGCAGCCTCAGTCTGCTGGGCCACGAAGCCGCGGGCTCGCAGACGCGATCCGATCAGCGCCTTGTAGGTATCCATCCGGCGAGGGCCGTGGTTGGGTGCGATCAGGCTGCGGCGGCGGTGTCCTGGTCGGGTTTGCGCCAGTTCCAGGGCAGCAACTCGTGCAGGCGGGATGCGGGGTGGTCGTTGATCCGGCGCAGCACGTCGGCCAGCCAGGCGCGCGGGTCGGTGCCGTTCAGCTTGGCGGTGACGATGAGCGAGTACATCGCCGCAGCTCGGTCGCCGCCGCGATCTGATCCGCAGAACAGCCATGACTTTCTGCCCAGGGCCACGCCACGCAGCGCGCGTTCGGCGGCATTGTTGCTCAGGCAGATGCGGCCGTCGGTGGTGAACCGGGCGAACGTGTCCCAGCGCTTGAGCATGTAGTCCATCGCCTTGGCGACATCGGCGTGGCGGGACATCTTGGCTCGGGCAGCCCGCATCCAGGTCTCCAGGCCGGCGACCAGGGGTGCGATGTGCTTCTGCCGCACCGCCAGGCGCTGGTCGGCGGGCAGGCCGTTGATGGTGCGCTCGGCATCAAAGATGGCGTCGATCCGGCGCACGGCCTCGGCCGCGAGCGGCGCGCGGGCGAGCTGGGCCAGTTCGAATAGTTTCCGCCGCCCATGTGCCCAGCATCCTGCCTCAGTCACTGGTCCGGGTTTGCGCCCGGGATGGTAGAGATCCTGGAACCCGGCATAGGCGTCGGCTTGCAGGATGCCGGCGTAGGCCAGCAAATGCTTCTGCGGATGCTCGCCCCGGCGGTCGGGCGAGTAATGGAACACGGCCGCAGGCGGCGCCGGCCCGCCGAACGGCCGGTCGTCGCGCACATAGGTCCACAGCCGGCCAATGCTTGTCTTGCCCCGCGCCAGCACTGGCACGGTCGTGTCGTCGCCATGGATGCGCGCTCCTGCCAGCACATGCGCCCGGAGCAGCGTCACCAAGGGCGCGAGCGTGGCCGTGCAGGCGCCGACCCAGTCGGCCATGGTCGAGACATCCAGCTCGATCCCTTCCCGGGCAAAGGTCTCGCTCTGGCGGTTGAGCGGCAGGTGCTGGCCGAACTTCGCCTCCAAGATGGTGGCCAGCAGCTCCGGCCCGGCGCGCCCGCGGGCAATCGGGTGGAACGGTGCCGGCGGCTGGGTGACCGCCTCGCAGGTGCGGCAGGCGAACCGCTCGCGCACGGTCTGCACCACCTTCCAGTGCCGGGGCACCATCTCCAAGGTCTCGGTCACGTCCTCGCCGAGCTTGGACAGCTTGCCCTGGCAGCACGGGCAGGCGGTTGGTGCGGGGATGACAACCCGCTCGCGCGGCAGGTGCGCCGGCAGCGGCCCGCGCATCGGCTTGCGGCGGGCCGGGCGACGGGCCGGCTGTCCTGCTGCGTCCGCGTCCGTGTCCAGCGCCGCATCGTCCTCGGCGCACGCGGCCTGCACCTCTTCAAGCTGCAGCTCCAATTGGTCGAGCAGCTTGCGCCCGCGCTCGGACGAGGCGCCGAACTGTGCGTGGCGCAGCTTGGCAATCAGCAACTTGAGGTGCGCCACCATCGCCTCGGCGCCCGACGCACGCGCTTCCGCCTCGCGCCGCGCCAGTTGCTCAGCGGCTAGGGCGGCGCGCTCCTGCAACAAGGCGCCGCGCAGCGCTTCGATGTCGTCCGGGGCGGGGTTGGTGGCAGGCGTCACAACGGGGAGTCAACCACACCCGGCGCCGGCTGTGTACCCCTTTGTGCTGTGCGGCTACACCGGACGCGTCAGCCGGCCATCTCCGGCCGCCAGGTCCGCTGCGGGGTCCTCCAGTCGATCCCCTCGAGCAGCATCGACAGGGTGGCCGGGGTCAGCGAGACGACGCCCTCCCGGGCCTGCTGCCACACGAACCGGCCCCGCTCCAGCCGCTTCACATACAGCGACATGCCAGTGTCGTCATGCCAAAGCACCTTCACCAGGTCGCCACAGCGCGTTTCATAATGCATCCCCTGGGTCAGAGTCCGGGTAGCCGGATCATCCTATCATATTGATAATCATCGTAGAACTTTGGGCGACGTTCG